>Ga0207683_10005604_pt1 | contig 10767 bp, 12 predicted proteins | sample KBSM73metaG_FD_184333 | JGI IMG/M metagenome (GOLD analysis project Ga0207683, IMG submission 184333) | Miscanthus rhizosphere microbial communities from Kellogg Biological Station, Michigan, USA - KBS M7-3 metaG (SPAdes) (version 2) | ecosystem: Host-associated > Plants > Roots > Rhizosphere >...
CCGGCGCGGCCGGCCTCTACGCCCCCTGCTGCCCGGTCGTCCGCGGCGGATGGCATGAACGGTATGCAGATGTCCTCCAATGCTCCGAAGCAACAGGCGGTCGAGCTACGCACGGGGCTGGAGGAGCTGTTCGGTCAGGACGTGTTCGTGGGTATACGCGTGACCCGCAGCCGGCTGCGGGGTGACCCCGACTTCACGCAAGCGGCGGTCGACGCCCTGTCCCGCAACTCCGACGACCTGACCACGCTCCTCGGCCGGGTGTACGGCAGCGCGCGGGCGGAGGAATTCCGCCGGCTCTGGGAGTCGCAGCAGGAGGGGCTGGTCGCGTACGCCCGCGCGGCCAGCCAGCACGACCAGGCCGCGAAGGCCGCCGCCCGGCGGCAGCTCGACGCCTTCCCCGGGCAGGTAGCGCAGTACCTGCACGAGCTCACCGCGGGGAAAATCGCCGCGTCAATGATCAGCTCCCGCCTCAAGACGCACGTTGACGACCTCGTCCGCTTCACCGATGCCTACGCCGCCGGCGACTACGCGACGGCCTACCGGATCGAGCGGGTGGACTACGAGCGCCAGTTCGCGCTCGGCACGGTCATCGCCGCGGGGATCCTGCGCGCTCGTGACGGACACCTTCCGGCCGCCTTCAACAGCCCGCTCACGCGGCTGCGGTCGACGCTCGGCGAGCTGCTCGGAGAGCACATGCAGCTCGTCGTCGACGCGATGGGAGCCGCGCTTCGGGGCGGTCCGGAGTTCAAGGCCGACGCCGCGCAGGTGAACGCCGACACCGAGCAGCTGGCGAGCGCGATCGGGGTCCTGTTCGGGCCGCAGAGCGCGGCGCGGTTCGCAAGCGTGTGGGGCGATCACGTCGACGCGCTGGTCAGCTACTCCGGGGCGGTCGCGGCCGAGGACGAGCAAGGCAAGGCGAAGGCCCTTGCTCAGCTGCGTGCGTTCGAACGGCACCTGAGCGCCTTCCTGAGCACGGGGACCGACGGCCGGCTAACGGCACCCGCGCTCTCGGACGTTCTCCACATGCACGACCGTGACCTCGTCGAGCAGATCGACGCGTACGCCGGCGGCGACTTCAAGACCGCGTACAGCGTGACGTACCAGGGCTACCAGCACATGTTCGCCGTCGCCGATACGCTGTCCGGCGCGATCGGTCCGACGATCGCGGCCCGGCTGCCTAAGGGGGGCGTGCAGACCGGCGGCGGGGGGATGGCGGGCTCGCGATGAGCCGCTGGCCGGCCGCACCGCTTGCGGCCGTGGCGTTGGCGGGGCTGCTCGTGTCGGGGTGTGGCGCCCCGGCGCTTAGCGCCGCCGCAGCACGATCTCCTCGGGCCGGGCCCGCGACGGCGACGGCGACGCAGCACGAGCCACCCGGCGTGGCCGGGTTCCACTCCGTCCGCACGTACGATCAGCCGGCCCTGCCGGTGCGGTTGCAGATACCGGCGATCGGCGTGTCCACGCCTTTGGTGAAGCTCGGCCGTCTGCCCGACGGGAGCCTGGAGGTCCCGAAAGACTGGGACACGGCCGGCTGGTACGACAAGGGGCCCCGGCCCGGGCAGCCCGGCCCCGCGGTCATCCTCGGACACGTGGACTCACAGACGGGCCCAGCGGTCTTCTACCAGCTGCGCGCGCTGCGGCCTGGCGATACCGTCCGGGTCGGCCTGGCGGACGGCCGGGTACTGGTCTTCCGCGTGCAGCGAGTCCAGCGGTATCCGAAGGATGAGTTCCCGACCGAGGCGGTCTACTTCCCCACGCTCAACCGTGAGCTGCGGCTCATCACATGCGGGGGCGAGTTCGACTACGCCGCCCGAAGCTATCGCGACAACATCGTGGTCTACGCGACGCTGGCCAGCTGATCCGCTTCACCTTCTCTGGCTCGTCACGAGCGGCCGGGCTTACGCCGCATTCGCCGTATATCGACGGTTGCCGCGCCGGCCAGGCACAACAGCAGCACCGCAGCGATCAGCCAGGCCACAGACACACCAGCATTCCCCTCTGCGCCGGCGGGTACCTGCGCTCGCGGAGCGGACGAGCCGGACGAGGCTGGCACCCGCACGGTCGCTTCGGCGGTTGCTGTCGTGCCCCCTTCGGCCACCGCCACCCGAAGACGGGTCGCGGTCAGCGCCGGCTCAGTCGTGGCGTAGGCGAGCTGGTACTGGTGGGCAAGATCGGCACCGATCGCATCGACGGCTGGCATGAGCGAGCGGGCGGATGACGCGGTGACCGCCCAGCCTCCGCTGGCGCTAGCGAGCCGGGCGAACGACGGCGCGACTTCCGGCACGGCCGCGACGTACAGGCTGGCATCTGCGGCACGAAGTTGCCCGGACACGTCGCTCGCCAGCGCGGCGGGGATCGGAGTGGTCGTGATGAGGACGACGGCGCGTCGCCCCGGGGGCCCCCTGAGGACCTCCCGGACGGCGAGCGTCAGCGCCGATGCATCATCGCGCGGGCCCGCGAAGGTCGCACCCGCGAGCGCCTGCACGACCGAACCGGCGTCGCCGGTCAGTGGCTGGACGAGACGGGCAGGCCTGGCGGCCACCACCGCCGCCTCGGCGCCGTTCGGCAGGCCGATCATCAGGTCGGCCACGGCGTTCTGCGCACCCTGAAGCTGTGCGCCGGGACCGGCGTCGACCACCACGGCGATGCGCAGCGCCGACGCCGGAAGCGGATTCACGCGGACCGCCATCGGCTGCCCGTTCTGCCACAGCCGAAAGGCCTGCGCGTTCAGCGGTCCGCCCGAGCCCGGAACCGAGACGACCACACCGACGTGCGCCGGGTCCACCGTGAGGGTGCCAACTACCCGAACCCCGAGGGCCGCCGTATGGCTGGCAGAGGGGTCGGCTGCCGCGGGCATGGCTGTCGCCGACGCGGCCGTCGCCGCTACAGCGATGGCAACTGCCGTCACGCTCAGCAGCCGACCTCGTACTCGTCGTCTCCGCTGCGTCCCGGAAACCGTCTGATTGCTGTGCATAGCTGACCTTGACCATCGTAAAGCGGCGCGGCCGTGTGCGTTGGGTCAATCGCCGGTACTTCGGCCGGGCGGGTGACGTCTTGGGTTGGGTGCGGCCGTTGTGATACGCCGGAGGCGACGGCGATCGCGCCCGAGCACGAGTACAGGCCGAAGATGTGGAAGGAGGAGTCCGGTGACCCAGGAAACGGTATCCCCTCGCGGAGGCTCGCAGGCCGTTCGCGCTGCCCGTCGCGATGAGGCAGCCCTGCTCGGCGAGGTGCTGGCTGACGCCTTTGCCGAGGACCCGGTCTTCGCCTGGCTGATCCCGCCGCGGCCGCGTGGCCGGGACAACCGCATGCGCACGTTCTTCACCAGCATGAGCCGCAGCTACTTGAGGCAGGGCAAGCCGTGTTACCTCGCCGGCGACGCCTCGGCCGCTGCGCTGTGGGCCGCGCCGGGCGCCTGGGCGATGCCGCTCAGCCAGGTCATCCTGGAGGCGGCGCCGAACGGGCTGGCCCTGCGCCGTCGCCTGTTCCGCGCGCTGCGCACGCAAATGCAGATCGAACACCTGCACGCCGGGCAGTCCCCGCCGCACTGGTACCTCGGCTACCTCGGCACCCGCCGCGACCGGCAGGGCCAGGGGCTGGGGACCCAGATGCTGCGGGAGGTCCTGGCCGGCGCGGACGCCGACGGCGTGCCGGCCTACCTCGAATCCTCCAGCGAACGCAACCTGCCGCTGTATGAGCGCAACGGATTCCGCGTCGTCGGCGAACTGCGGGCCCTAGGCCATGGGCCCACCATCTGGCGCATGTGGCGCGAACCCCCGCCCCGCACCTGAGGCCGACCAGCCGTGGCCGGCCAGGCTGCGGGTGGCGGCCGGTCCGCGGGGTGACGGCCGGTCCGCCGCCACCCCGCCGCTGGCGGGACCCAGGAGAGCTCGCAGGGTCACAGGTGGAACGTCACGATCGCGCTGTCCTCCCAGTTGGTCCACTGCGAGACGTAGCCGTTGTCCTCGGTGACCTGGAAGCCCACCGAGTGGTACATCTCCTCGTTGTCGTCGCCCCATCCGTCAGCGTCCGGCAGGACCGCCAGGACGTACTTGGTCACCGTTTCGGTGGTGCTGTCGAACCTGAGGTTGTAGGTGTTCGAGCCTTCGAAGTCATCCGTGCTCAAGTTGTCGTGATCGCGGCGCTCGTCCAGGATCTCGATGGACCGCCCGGCGGAGCAGGTCACCTTGGTCTCGTACTTGATCACCTTTTCGCCGTTGCTGTTCACGTGGTCGAACACCGGCTTCAGCGGCGTGACGGTGCATCTGGCGTCAGTGGCAGCGCTCGCGCTGCCCGCCACGGCCAGCGGCATCGCCAGGGCGGCGATACCGGTCAGGGCAAGCACTGCCTTACGGGAGAACGACATCGGAAACTCCATTCATATTCGGGCCGGCGCCTGTCGCCGACCCTCAAACCGCACGTACGCGTCCACCCGCCAACCGGTTCTCGGCGCCGGAGCAGGGAGCGCGTATGCCCGGCCCTGCGCCGGTTCTAAGATGGCGCGCAGGCAGCCAGTTCTGCAGGTACGCAGCCGGATGCTCCTGGATCACTCGCCCGACGCCCGTGTCAGGCGGCCACGGGCTGCCCATGATCGGCCGGCCGGGGTGGCACGGAAAAGAGCGGGCATTGACGACGTCGATCGTGTCAGGATGCTCGGCATGTCTGATCGCGCGCTCAGCTTCGGGGTGGTGGCGGAAGCATACGAACGGTTCCGGTCGGCGTATCCCGTGGAGCTCTTCGACGTGGTGATGGCATATGCGGGTCGGCCGGTCCGGACGGCCCTGGAGATTGGCGCCGGGACAGGTAAGGCAACCCGTCTGTTCGCTGAGCGAGGGGTCACCGTCACCGCGGTCGAGCCCGACGGGGCTATGCTCGCCGAGCTGCGTAAGCACGCGCCGGCCAACGTCACGACCGTGCAGGCCGCGTTCGAGGACGTGCGATCGGGCGAGAGCTACGGGCTGGTTTATGCGGCAGCGGCGCTGCATTGGACGAACCCGGAGGGCCGGTGGCCGCGCATGGCCGCGCTGCTGGAGCCGGGAGGTATGTTTGCCTCATTCGGCGGGCCGGTCCGGCTGGCTGACCCGGCTGTGGAGGAAGCTGTTCGCGCGGCCCGAGCGCCGTTCTTGGCCAGCGATGAGGTTCCGTCTCCTGACGGGACACCTCCCGGACATGACATGCAGTGGCCGGGTACGGAGCTCCGGCGGTCTGAGTGGTTCGCCGATGTTCAGCAGTCCGTGATCGGGCGGCGCCTGACGATGAGTGCTCGCGACTACATCGGGCATCTGTCGACCATCTCGGCCTACCTTGAATTGCCGGCCCCGGACCAAGAGCAGGTATACAGCCGGATCATGCGGGTCCTGCCTGAGACGGTCGAGATTGCCGCCGACATCACCGTCCATCTCGCGCGCCGGCGCCGCCAGCAGTAGTATCCCGGCTTTGGCTCGCGGCGCGGGTATCACCCGCTGCGGGTGGCCCAGGTTGGGACCTGCGAGCCGTATCGTCCTGGTTGCCAGCGGCCGCAGACGGAAATCCAGGGAGGATCGCGATGGCAGTCGACACGTTCATTGCCTTTGTCGGGGTCTATGACACAGCCGGTGATGCCGAAGCCGACTACCAGCTGGTCAAGGATCTGCACACCAAGGCCGGCCTGATCGACTCCTATGACGCCGCGGTGATCGAGCGCCGGGCCGACGGGAAAGTCAAGATCATCAAGAAACACGAGACGCCGACCCGGGTAGGCGGCGTGCTCGGCGCCGGGGTGGGACTGGCCACCGGCCTGGTCGTGGTCTTGTTCCCGTTTGCCGCCGTCGGCGGCGGCCTGCTGGCGGCCACGACGGGTGGTGGCGCCGTGCTGGGCGCGGTGGCCGGTCACGCGGCCGCCGGGATGAGCCGCCACGACCTGAAGGAGCTCGGCGAGCATCTCGACGCCGGGCAGGCGGGCCTGGTGGTGGTCGGGGTGTCCGACATGGGGGCGAAAATCGAACGGGAGATGAAGAAGGCGCGGAAGGTCGAAGCCAGGCAATTGAAGGCCGATACCGCCGGCATCGAAGCCGACGCGAAGTCCGCACAGGGATGACACCGCCCAGCTGATCGCTAGGGCTTGCGGCCCATCCCGGCGTAGCAAGGGATCGGGTATTCGGAACCGGGCCCGTGCCAGTCTGGCAGCGGAACGACCCCGGGCTCGACCATCTCGAGTCCGTCGAAGAACCGCTCGAAGTCGGGCCGGGTCCGCAGGGTCAGCTGCGTCGGCCCCATCCGCTGGTTGAGCCGCGCGGTCCCCTCGGTCACCCGCCCGGTGTCGATGTCGCGGACCGTGTCGGAGACCGTCAGGTAGCTGCCCGGCGGGAGCGACCCGAGCACGTGGCCGACGATCCCCCAGGGGTCGTCCCCGTCCGGGATGTACTGCAAGACCATCAGCGCCATGACCGCGACCGGCCTGCTCAGGTCGAGGGTCTGCGCCGCGCCCGCCAGCACCTTCTCGGTATCCCTGATGTCGGACGGCACGTAGGCGGTGACCCCCTCGGGCGCGCTGGCCAGCAGCGCCCGGGCGTAGGCGAGCACGATCGGGTCGTTGTCGACGTACACGATCCGGGAGTCCGGGGCGATCTCCTGGGCGACCTGGTGGGTGTTCTGCGCGGTCGGCAGGCCGGTGCCCAGGTCAAGAAACTGCCGGATCCCGGCCTCCGCGGCCAGGTAGCGCACCGCGCGTCCCAGGAAGGCCCGGTTGGCTCGCACGCCATGCAGGACGGTCGGGTTGGCCGCGATCACCTGCTCCGCGGCCTCCCGGTCGGCGGCGAAGTTGTCCTTCCCGCCGAGCCAGTAGTCATAGACCCGGGCGGGATGGGCCACGCTCGTGTCGAGCGTGACTCCTTCGGGGGTCGAGTCGCCGGCGTCAGCCATGAGCCGCCATCTCTTTCCGCGGCCGCATCGGCCGCACGGAACCGGAACCGCTTGCCCCGTAGAGGGTAACGCCTCATTCCGCCAGGATCACGACAATCATTCAGTCCTAACGGCCTTGGCATTCGCCCCCGCGAAACAGCTGCCAGCCCGGGATGCGGCGGGCGCTCTCCAACGTACGTGCGGTCCACCCGCTACCGGGAAGACAGCTTCGTGTCTGAGTCGTTGCATGCGATGGCGGGGGCAATGTGCGGCCATTCGGTGCGGTGGCCGTCGTAGGCGTATCCGAACGGGAAATGCGGTGATCACGCGGTGAGGGCGGTGCGGTTCCACGAGTACGGCGGGATCGATGTGCTGCGGGTGGAAGAGGTGGCGCGGCCGGTGCCCGGCCCCGCGCAGGTGCTGGTCGAGGTCCGGGCGGCCGGGATCCAGCCCGGCGAGGTCCATATCCGTACCGGCGAGCTGCACGAGCGGTGGCCAGCGACGTTCCCCTCCGGGCAGGGCAGCGATCTGGCCGGCGTCGTGGTGGAGGCCGGCTCGCGGGTACGCGGCTTCGCGGTGGGCGATGAGGTCCTGGGCTTCACTCATAAGAGGGCGAGCCATGCGGAGTTCGTCGTGGTCGACGACGTGGCGCTGACCTCGCGTCCCGCGGGGCTGCCCTGGGACGTGGCCGGGTCGTTGTATGTAGCCGGCACGACCGCATACGCCACCGTGTTCGCGGTGGACCCCGGACCGGCCGACACGGTCGTCATCTCCGGCGCGGCCGGCGGTGTCGGGTCGCTTGCCGTGCAGCTCGCGCGGCGGCGCGGCGCCACGGTGATCGGGCTGGCGAGCAAACCGAACCACGCCTGGCTGACGGCTCTCGGTGTCGTCCCGGTCGAGTACGGGAACGGCATGGCCGAACGGATCCGGCAGGCTTCCGGCGGGAATGTCGACGCGTTCATCGACACGTTCGGCGGCGGCTACGTGGAACTGGCCGTGGAGCTGGGCGTGCGGCCCGAACGGATCAACACGATCCGCGACTGGCAGGCCGCGGCCAAGATCGGTGCGCGGACCTACGGGGAAGGCTCGGCGGCGTGCGCGGTCGTCCTCGGCGAGCTGGCCCGGCTCGCCGCACGCGGGGAACTGGAGGTGCAGATCGCCCGCACCTACCCGCTGGAGCAGGTGCGAGACGCGTTCCGCGAGCTGGAACGGCGGCACACCCACGGCAAGATCGTGCTCCGGCCATAGTCCCCGGCTGGCCTGGAAAACATCGAGTGCGCGGATGCGCAATGCTGGTGGGGTGATGCTGCGGACGGTGACTGCGACCGACTACCACACCGCCGGGGAGCCGTTCCGGATCGTGGCCGATCCGCCGGTGGCGCTGCCGGGTGTTTCTGTCGCGGACCGGCGGGTGCGGGCCACCGGCAGCCAGGACGCGAAGGGCCTGCGGGAGCTGCTGTGCTTCGAGCCGCGCGGGCACGCCGACATGTACGGCGGATTTATCGTGCCGCCCGACGATGACGGCGCCTGCCTGGGCGTGCTGTTCTGGCACAAGGACGGCTTTTCCACCGCCTGCGGCCACGGCACGATCGCCCTGGGTGCCTGGGCGGTGGACACCGGCCTGGTGCAGGCCCCCCGGGACGGCAGTGCCGACGTCGTCATCGACGTTCCCTCCGGGCGGGTCACGGCCCGGGTTCACCGGGACCGCGGCCGCACGGTGGCCGTTGATTTTGTCAACGTGCCCAGTTACGTGCTCGCCCCCGGCATCGCGCTGAACACCTCCCGGGGGCAGGTCGTCGTCACCCTCGCCTACGGCGGGGCCATCTACGCCAGCCTCGACGCCGCAACCGCCGGGCTGACCGTCGACGCGTCGCACTACCGCGAGCTCATCGCGCTGGGCCGCGAGGTCAAATGGGCGCTGAACGACAGCGAGCACGCCGTCCATCCGGTCGACTCCCGGCTCAGCGGGGTCTACGGCACGATCTTGCACGAGGACCTCGGCTCCGCCGGGGGCCAGGTGCATCAGCGCAACGTGACCGTGTTCGCCGACGGTGAGGTCGACCGCTCGCCCTGCGGATCGGGCACCTGCGCCCGGCTGGCGGTCCTCGCCGACCAGGGCCGCGTCGCCCCGGCGGGTCCGACCCTGCGCCACGAGTCGATCGTCGGGTCCGCCTTCACCGGCACGGTCCTGGCCGCCACCACCGCCGCCGGCCGCCCGGCCATCGTCCCGCAGGTCACCGGCATGGCCTACCGGACCGGGGAGCACACCTTCGTGGTGGACCCCGCCGACCCGCTGGTGCCGGGGTTCGTGCTCCGCTAAGCGCCCGCCGGTCCCCGGCGAGGACGACTATCTCGCTTGCCCGGGGCTCCCGTACCGGGCAAGCTCGGTGCCGTGGGGAGCTTCGAGGAAGATGTGGTGGTCGAACCGTGCGGGGGCGGCCGCTATCACAGCCAGCTGGATCATAGCTGGGACGTTGTCGCGGTCCCGCAGGGCGGGATAGTGGCATCGCTGGCGTTGCGGGCGGCCGGCCTGGAAGTCGGCGACCCAGGACAGATCCTGCGTACCTGTACGACCGTGTTCGCGGGCCAGGTCGCTGCCGGCCCTCTCGACATACACGTCAGCGTGCTGCGCCGGGGCCGCTCGGCTACCCAGGTCCAGGCCGCGGTCCGCAACAAGGGGGCTGAGGCGGGCGCCAGTGTCGTCGCGGTGTTCGGCTCGCCGCGCCGGGGTCCTTCGTTCGTCGACGCCGTACCCCCCGAAGTGCCGCCACCGCTGGCGTGCCCCTCCTACAGAGAACCACCGCCACCTGGGGTCCAGCCGTTCGAGCCGCTTCCGTTCTGGACGCGAGTTGAGGGGCGCGCTGCCCTGGGCCACCCGCCATGGGAGCAGCACGAGCCCACTGGATCCGACGTGGCCACATGGCTGCGGTTCGACAACCCTCCGCAGCTCGCGGACGGCGCGATCGACCCTCTCGGCGTTCTCACCCTGGCGGACCGGATGCCCGGATGCATCGCTGAGCGTCTGGGTCACCAGGGTCCGCAGTGGTTCGCGCCGAGCGCGGACCTGACCGTGCACCTCCTCGAGCCGCTGCGCACCGAATGGCTTCTGGCCCACGACCGCGCCCGCTGGGCAGACGATGGATGGGCGTCCGCTGAAAGCGTGCTCTGGGACGAGAACGGGACTCTCGTGGCCTACGCCACCCAGATGATGCTCTTCACCTACCCTCCCGACTAGCCGAACCCCACGCAGCCTGACCGTCAAGGCACTGCTATTCCGGCCACCAGCAACGACCTCGACAGACCGCAGCACGCCTGGCCGGGGAGCGGCCGTCCGTAGGTGTCCGCCAGCCTAGGCGGGCGGCAGCGAGTGCACCCGTCGCATGCGCAGGACGCGCGGTCTCTGGGCTCGGTCTTTCCCCGCCGGGCGGTTCCAGATGTTAGGAACGAATTTTCGTGGGCAGCCGACAGGCATGTTCGGCGGTATGTCGAGAGGAAGGAACAGCTGTGAGCGCTGCAGATAAGGCAAAGGACAAGGCCCAAGCGGCCAAAGGCAAGGTCAAGAAGGGCGCTGGCAAGGCTCTCGACGACCCGTACATGGAAGGCGAAGGCAAGGCCGACCAGGTGAAGGGCAACCTGAAACTGGCTGGCGAGAAGGTCAAGGACGCCTTCAAGAAGTGACCTGGTTCACCCGTCACGTAACCGGCGGTGAGCCGCGATCTTATTTGTGGCCTTGCCGTCGGTTGCCCTGTTCGAACGCAGGCCGGTGTTCAGAGGTCAAAGGGTCGCTTGCCTGCCCCATCTTCGCTTCGATTTAAGGCCTGGCACTGGGATGAGGCTGGCTCCGAACACTGATACGGTTCCGGGCAATGTCAATAAGTACCTGCTGCCCCA
>Ga0207683_10005608_pt1 | contig 10764 bp, 9 predicted proteins | sample KBSM73metaG_FD_184333 | JGI IMG/M metagenome (GOLD analysis project Ga0207683, IMG submission 184333) | Miscanthus rhizosphere microbial communities from Kellogg Biological Station, Michigan, USA - KBS M7-3 metaG (SPAdes) (version 2) | ecosystem: Host-associated > Plants > Roots > Rhizosphere >...
GCCGCCGCATTCCGGCCGACCCGTTCGACTGGCAGCAGGTGCTCGAACGGCGCGATCCCGTCCCCTCGGTGCTCGAGCTACAGGAGCGCTTCGGCGGGCGCCGGATCCTGCTCACCGGCGGGGGCGGATCGATCGGTGCCGCGCTCGCGACCTTCCTCGGCGGCTTCCGGCCGGAGCGGATCACGATCGTCGACGGGCACGAGTCGTCGCTGATCGCCGACCGGCGGGCGCGCGATCCCCAGACGCTGGGGCTCTTCAACCACGTCCTCTGCGACATCCGCGAGCCGGGCCGGCTCGAGCGCGAGCTCGCGGCAGCGAAGCCCGAGATCGTCTTCCACCTCGCCGCCTACAAGCACGTCGACTGGGCCGAGGTCTTCCCGGAGGAGTTCGTCGACACGAACCTGCACGGCTCTTGGAACGTGCTGCGATCGGCCGAGGCCGCCGGCGTGGAGACGGTGGTCGTCGCCTCGACCGACAAGGCCGCGCTGGCGCAAAGCTTCTATGGGCGGACGAAGCGGTTCATGGAACAGCTGACGGCCTTCGCGGCCCGGCGAGCCGGCGCCCAGCGGACGGCCGTCCGGTTGGTGAACGTGCTCGGCTCGGCAGGGGCCGCTTCCGAGATCTTCCTCGGCCAGGCGCGCGCGGGAGTGCCGCTGACGGTCACGGACACGGGCATGGTGCGCTACTGGATCACGATGCCGCACGCTGCGTGCCTCGTTGCGCAGGCGGCTCTGCTCGCCGGCGACGGCGTGCCCCTTTGCAGCCCGCACGATCCCGTGATGCTGACCGTCGGCGAGCTGGCGGAGCGGATCTGGCGGCTCGCCGGGCCGGGCGGCGAGACCGAGATCGAGCTGCTCGGTATTCGCCGCGGCGAGACGCTGAGCGAGGTGCTGACGGGTCCCGGCGAGGCGCTTGGCGAGGAGCGACACCAAGGGATCTGCGCGATCGAGGGGGAGATCCCAACCGCGGGAGCGGCCTGGGTGATCGAGCGGCTCCCGAGCAGCGCCGGCCGCGAGGAAGCGCGCGCGATCTGGCTCGAGGCGATGCAGCGGCCCGGCCTGCTGGCGCCTGGGCGGGCCGAGAGCCGAACCGACTAACCGGCCCGGACCGCTGAAGCGCTAGCGAGTCCCGTAGAGCCGGTCGCCGGCGTCGCCGAGCCCCGGGACGATGAACCCTCGCTCGTCGAGGCCGCGGTCGACGGCGGCCGTGACTATGTGTACGTCTGGGTGCTCGGCATGCACGTGCTCGATCCCCTCCGGCGCCGAGACGAGACAGACGAGCATCGCCGAGCGTGCCCCCGCGTTCTTCACAGTCGTCAGCGCCGCCACGCTCGAATTGCCCGTCGCGAGCATCGGGTCGAGCACGATCGCGTCGCGCTGGTCGAGGTCGCCGGGGAGCTTTACGTAGTACTCGACGGGCTGCAGGGTCTCCTCGTCGCGGTACATGCCGAGGAAGCCGACGCGGGCGCTCGACACGAGCGACAGCACCCCGTCGAGCATCCCGAGGCCGGCGCGCAACACAGGGCAGACCGCGACCTTCTTGCCTGAGATCCGCTCGGCCATCATCCGCTCGAGCGGCGTCTCGATCTCGACCGGCTCGGTTGGAAAATCCTTCGTCGCCTCGTACGTCAGCAGCAGCGTCACTTCGTTTGCCAGCTTGCGGAAGTGGACGGTGGGCGTCTCCTGGTCGCGCAGGTACGACAGCTTGTGCTGCACCAGCGGATGCGTGACGACCGTGAGGTTGCCGCTCACGCCACGTACGTGGTGAAGCCCCGGAACCCTGGATACAACGGGCGCTTCTCGCACAGTGCCGCGCTCCGAGCCGCTAGCCCGTCGAGATCCGGGCTCGGGCCGAGCGCCTCCACGATCACTTCCCCGACCTCGCGGAAATCCGACTCGTCGAAGCCGCGCATCGTGGCGGCCGGCGTCCCGATCCGCACGCCGGAAGCAACGGTCGGCGGACGCTCGTCGAACGGAACCGTGTTCCGGTTGACGGTCAGCTTCACGTCGGCCAACCGTCCCTCCGCATCCTTGCCCGTCCACTCGGTCGAGCGCAGGTCGAGTTGGAGCAGATGCGTGTCCGTGCCGCCTGTGAGCACATCGAGCCCACCCTCTTGCAGCGTCTCGGCGAGGACGTCGGCGTTCTTGCGGATCTGCCCCTGGTACTCGCGGAACGGCTCCGTTGACGCGATCTTGAAGCACGCCGCCTTCGCCGCGATCGTGTGCATCAACGGCCCGCCCTGGATGCCGGGGAAGACGGCGCGGTCGACCGCCTGCGCGTGCTCCTCGTCACAGAGGATGAACCCGGCGCGCGGTCCGGCCAGAGTCTTGTGGGTTGTCGAGGTGACGAAATGGCAGTACGGAACCGGATTTGGGTGAAGCCCAGCTGCAACCAGCCCGGCGAAATGGGCCATGTCGCACAGGAGCAGGGCGTCGACCTCGTCTGCGATCTCGCGGAACTTGTCGGCCTCGACGATCCGGGGATACGCAGAGCCGCCGCAGACGATCAGCTTCGGCCGGTGCTCCTTCGCAAGGCGGAGCACCTCGGCGTAGTCCACGACGTTGGTCTGGCGCGAGACGCCGTAATGGACGATCGTGTACAGCCTGCCGGAGAAGTTGACCTTGAGCCCGTGCGTCAGGTGGCCGCCGTGTGAGAGCTCGAGCGTGAGCATCGTGTCGCCCGGCTGCAGCACCGCCATGTAGACCGCCATGTTCGTCTGGGCGCCCGCGTGCGGCTGAACGTTCGCGTGGTCGGCGCCGAACAGCTCCTTGGCCCGGTCGATGGCGAGCTGCTCGATCTCGTCGACGACCTCGCAGCCGCCGTAGTACCGCTTCCCGGGATAGCCCTCGGCGTACTTGTTCGTCGGCACGCTCCCGACCGCTTCGAAGATGCTCGGCCAGGTGAAGTTCTCCGAGGCGATCAGCTCGATCTGGTTGCGCTCGCGCTCGAGCTCGCGGCCGAGGAGCTCGGCGATCTCCGGATCGACGTCGGCGAGTCCGGCGGTGCGTAGGTGCTGGAAGGTTTCCGCGGCGACGGCCATTCGGGCGCTCCTCGGTCGTTTTGCCGGATGCTACTCGGCCGCCAGGCCGGCGAGCCGCCCGAGGACCTCCTGCGCCGGGATCGCTCCTTCGCGCATGACTTTTGGCTCGACGCCTGTGAGGTCGATCACGGTCGACGGTACGCCCGGGAGCTCGCCGGCGTCGAGCGCCGCGGCGCAGCCCTCCAGGATCCCGTCCGGAACCTGCTCCAGCTTCGCAGGGTCCTGGCCGCCGGGTTGGTTCGCGCTCGTCGCCATCACCAGGCCGGCGCGGGACAGGACGGCGTCCGCGGGTACCGGCAGCTCCGGCACGCGGACGCCGATCGTGTCCGCGCGTTCGCCCGTCAGCCAAGGGAAGCGACGAGCCGGGTTCGGGACGACGAGCGTCAGCGGTCCCGGCAGCAAAGCCCGCAGGACCGGCCCGATCTGGCCTCGGAGCTCAGGCAAGGACTCGAGCAGCACATCGACGTCGCTCGCCAACAGCGCGCTCGGCTGCTGCACGTCTCGACCCTTCAGCTCGTACGCGCGCCGGACGGGTCCCTCGCTGTACGGATTCGCGCAAAGGCCGTAGACCGTGTCGGTCGGCAGGACGACGGGCAGGCCCTCGCGAAGGGCCGCGACCGCTCCTTCGACTTCGCCGTTGCCGCCGCTCAGCCCCTCCACTGGGCCTCGATTACGCGGTCGCGGCCGGCCATGTCCGGCGACACCCGCAGGTGCTCGTAGCCGAGGTCGCGCAGCAGACCGGCGACCTTCGCCGCCTGGTTCTCGGCGATCTCGAGGACGACCCAGCCGCCGGGCCGCAACGCCTCCGTCGCCGCGCGCGCGACCGCCTCGGTCGCGCCGTGGGCGACAAGCGCGATCCTCGGCTCCCAGTCGCGCACCTCCGGCTGGAGGGTCTCGATGTCCTCCGGCTCCACGTACGGCGGATTCGAGACGACGAGATCGAACGAGTGATGGCCCAGCCCCTCGGTCAGGTCGTGCTCGACCAGCCTGACGCGACCGTTGATCCCGAGCAGGTCGAGGTTTTCACGGGCCAGGGCAAGCGCGTCCTTCGACGCGTCGATCGCGGTCACCTGGGCGCCCGGATGCTCGTCGACGATCGCCAGCGCGATCGCCCCGGTCCCCGTACCGACGTCGAGCACCGCCGGCTGTCTGCCGTCCAGGTGCTCGAGCGCGCGCTCGACGACGATCTCGGTCTCCGGCCGCGGGATCAACGCCCGTGTGTCGGTCTTCAGCGTCAGGCGACGAAAGCCCCAGTGCCCAAGGATGTAGGCGAGCGGCTCTCGCCGTGCGCGCCGCGCGAGCAACTCCTCGTAACCCTCTTCAGCCTCCGGCGAAAGCTCGCGGCGTAGCTCCATGTAGAGCAGGGCTCGTGCGCAGTCGTCGCAGGCCTTGGCCAGCAACAGCTCGGCCTCGAGCCGCGCCGTGTCGATGCCCGCTTCAGCGAGGACGTGCGTTCCGTGCGCGAGTGCTTCGCCGACGGTCACTTTCAGACCGCCGCGGTTTCGAGCGCCTGGCGGCGTTCTTCCGCCTGCAGCGCTTCCGTGAACTCGTCCAGCTCGCCCTCGAGCACGCGGTCGAGATTGTGCACGGTCAGCTTTACGCGGTGGTCGGTTACCCGGTTCTCCGGGTAGTTGTACGTCCGGATCTTCTCGGCGCGCTCGCCCGAGCCGATCTGCGAGCGGCGGGTGGCCGCCTGCTCGGCTGCCTGCCGCTCGCGCTCGAGCTCGTAGAGCCGCGCGCGCAGCACCCGTAACGCCTTCGTCTTGTTCTGGAGCTGTGACTTCTCGTCCTGCATCGCGACCACCGTGCCCGTCGGCAGGTGGGTGATCCGCACAGCCGAGTCGGTCGTGTTGACGCTCTGGCCGCCGGGTCCAGTTGAGCGGTAGACGTCGATCTTGAGGTCGTTGTCGTTGATTTCGACATCAACATCCTCGGCTTCCGGCATCACGGCCACGGTCGCGGTCGATGTGTGGATCCGGCCCTGCGACTCGGTGACGGGTACTCGCTGGACGCGATGGGTGCCTCCTTCCCATTTGAAGATGGAATAAGCACCGTCGCCCTTGACCGCGAAGCTGATGCTCTGGAAGCCGCCGGTCGCGTTCGGGCTCGCCTCCAGCTGTTCCCACTTGAACCCGCGCCGCTCGGCATAGCGGGTCAGCATCCGAAAGACGTCGCCGGCCCAGAGCGCCGCCTCGTCGCCACCTGCAGCCTGGCGGATCTCGACGATGACGTCCTTGCGGTCGGCTGGATCTGTCTCGACGAGCGCGAGCTTCAACTCCTGTTCCAGCTGCTCGACCCGCTCTTCGAGCTCGGGCACGAGCTCGCGTAGGTCGCCGTCGCCGAGAGCAGCGTCGAGATCGGAGGACGCCTCGAGCCATTCCTGGGCGAGCTTGTGCGCCGCCTCGAGCTCCTTCAGCCGCCGGCCGACCTCCGCCGCTTCGCGGTGGTCGTTGTAGACGGAGGGGTCTGACATCCGCTCCTGCGTTTCGGCGTAGGAGCGCTCGACCTCCTCGACGAGATCCTGCATCGCGGCCATCGGGAGAGGTTAGCCGTGGTGGCCGCGAAGAGACCCGAGCGCAACCGACGTCGTGTTGCCCGAGGAATCAGATGCGAAGAGCGTCGCCGTCCAGACTCCTTGCGGCGCGGCGAGCAGCGCCGAACCTCGGAACGTCTGCTTGCCGAGCTGGAGAGTGCGCACTGCGCCAGGGCGCCTGATCACGACCTTGAGCGCGAGCCAGGGCGAGGCGTCGTCGCTGCCGCGCCAATAGAGCCTGCGGGCCGCAAGTGCAGCGTTGACCTTCGGCGGTTGGGTGTCCATGCGGACCTCCACCGGCGGGAGATCGGTGTCCGAGACGTTCCCGGCCACGTCGACCGCGTGCAGGTTCGGCGTGTACGTGCCGGGCTGGATCTTCCCCGGGCTCCAGCGGATCGCGTGCCAGCCGCGCGAGACGACGAGTGGCGGGCCCGAGTGGTCGACCTGCAGCCGGACTGTCGAGCGCTTGGACACCCAGAAGACGTAGCGCGCGTAGTCGCGGTAGCCGTCCTGCGGCCACGGGTAGATCGCGCCCGGCGCGGCGCCCTGCTTGACGGCGGGCGGCTCGTGCAGGTCGTCGCCGAAGCGCTGCGCGTAGGCCGTCAGCGTCGGATCCTGCGTCCGTCGAGAGAGGATTCCGAGCAGGCGGACGACGTACTGGTGGTAGCTCAGCGGCGCCTCTGCGCCGTCGAGGGAGTAGAGCGACCAGTAGCCGGTGTCGAAGCGGGGCAGCATGCCGACTGCCGAAGTCAGCAGCTGGGCGACCAGGTTCGTCGCCGCCGGGTCGCCGGTGCGAGTCGCGTAGTCCTGGAGCGAGACGATCGTCTGCAGCTGTGCGTTCAGGACGGTCTCGTCGTTGAACGCGTACAGCCGGATCCAGGGGCCGGCCTGGACGGAGCGGGTCAGCGACGGCACCGTCTTGTAGACCCGTTGCGACGCCGAGGTGAGCGTCGGGTCGGCCAGGAGTGTTCCCGCCCCTGACAGCGCCTGTGCAGCGACCGCCTGCGCCATCCCCGAGATCCACGGCGGCCGGCCGCCCTCGAAGCGGAAGTAGTACTCCCACGCCAAGCCGCCGGAGCGCACGACGCTGCGGTCGAGCAGCGATTCCGCCAGCTGCTCGGCTCGCGCGGCGTTCTTCTGCGCCACGAAGTTGTTCAGCTTCCCGAAGTTCTCGAGCGGGTGGAACTGGAAGCCGATTCCGGGAAACGCCCGGTACCAGATTCCATCGGTCGTGTCGAAGACGTCCTTCCCGGCCTTCTGGTCCCAGTGGCTCGCGAACCAGCGCGTATTGAAGGCGAGCATCCCGAAGAGCGTCAGACCGCGCGGGGAGTCGTAGCCCTTCCAGAAGCCCGCAACCTGGTGGACGACCGCCGCGAGATTCCGGTAACGGCTGCTCGGTAGCTTGGGCAGCACGTTGGCCGCGGCGTTCGCGTCGCTTCGGAACTCGGCAGCTTCCGTGCTGTTGATCCGGTTGGCTGCGACCGCGCGGTCGATCCCCTTGTTGATCAACGCGAGGTCCGTCGACCACGGCGGCTTCGCGGAAGCCGACCCCGAGAGAAGCATGGCCGCGAGCGCAAGCACGGCGGCCAGACCTGCCGCGCGCGTTCCCATGGACCCCTTAGACGCTAGCGGTATGCAGGAGTTTGCGTAGCGCGGGGGAAACCATGTTTCCCCCGCGAGCCCCCTTCTTCTTCGTATCGACGTCCGCACTCGTGCTTGGCCTCCCGCCGGGCCAAGCCCGGCTCCGGCCGCGAACGTCTGCGTTTCGTAGTCGGCGCCGCGCCGTTACGCCATGACTTCGACGCGCTGGGCCTGGGGACTTGCCGTACGGCCCTCGCGCTCGAGTACCTCACGCAGCGCCCGGATCGAAACCTCGAGCTGGTCGAGGGTCGGCTCGCGCGTGGTCAGGCGCTGGAGCCACAGCCCCGGGGCGAGCAGCGTCATCAGGATCCGGTTGTCGGTGTGCTTGCCGGCGAAGCGGATCAGCTCATACGCGATCCCGGCGATCACCGGCAATAGCAGGATCCGGCTCGCGATCAGCCAGTACCAGACAGGGCGCCCGAAGAAGGCGAAGACGAAGATCGCGATCACCATCACCCAGAGCAGGAACGCCGTCCCGCAGCGCGGGTGGATCAGCGAGAAGCGTTGAACGACGCGCGGCTCGAGCTCCTCGCCGGCCTCGTAGGCGTTGATCGCCTTGTGCTCGGCCGCGTGGTACTGGAAGACGCGCCGCAAGTCGGGGAGCAGCGAGATCAGCGCCAGGTAGAGCACGAAGACGGTGACCCGGATCGCTCCCTCGACGATCACGAACCAGCCCGCGTTGATTCCGATCCAGTCCGTCAGCAGCGCCGGCCCGACCTTGAAGAGCAGGAGGGCGAAACCGATCGCGATCGCGAATGCGAAGATCAGTTGACCCCGCGTCAGCTCGGTCGTGACCTCCCCGTCTTCTCCCTCCTCCTGGGCGGCGTAGTTCGCCGAGATTGCGAGCGCGCGGAAGCCGATCGCCAGCGACTCCCCGAGGGCGACAACGCCGCGGATCACCGGCAAGCGCAGCACCCAGTGGCGGGTCATCGGAGAGACGACCGGCTTGGAAACGTGCGCGATGTCGCCGTCGGGCTTGCGGACCGCGACCGACCAGTTCGAGGGGCCGCGCATCATGACCCCCTCGAGGACGGCCTGTCCTCCGATCAGCGAGCTCATATCTCGGCTAGGTCGACTTCGCGGCCTGCGCCCGCTCGAGCCGGCGCTGGAAGCGCTCGACCCGGCCGCCGGTGTCGACGAGCTTCTGCTTGCCCGTGTAGAACGGATGGCAGTTCGAGCAGATCTCGACGTGGAGCTCCGGCTTCGTCGAACGAGTCTGAAACTCGTTCCCGCACGCGCAATGCACGGTCGCGAGCACGTACTCAGGATGGATGCCAGCCTTCATCGCCCGGCCAGGATAGCAGTCGCCGTCTGGGGCACTACGTTGCCTCCTGAGACGACAACGGCGACAGCCGTTACCCCGTTCAGCGGGACTTTTCCGGCCAGGAGGGCGGCAACTCCCAACGCTCCCGCCGGCTCACAGGCGAGCTTTGCCCGGCCATAGAGGAAGCGAAAGCCGGCCTCGATCTCGTCCTCGCTCACGAGCACCGACTCAACCCCACGGGCCTGACAGATTGCGATGCAGTTCTCGCCGGCGAAGGGGGCGCTAAGCCCGTCCGCGATCGATTCCGGGTGCACGGTCACCGGGTGCCCGGCGCGTAGGCCCTCATGCAGGGCGCGCGACCCCTCGGGCTCGACAGCGATCACGCGCCCCTCGGCGGCCGCTGCGATCCCGCTGACGAGCCCCCCGCCTCCGGCCGGGACGACGATCACGTCGGCGTCCCGGGCTTCTTCCTCCAACTCGAGCGCGATCGTTCCGTGTCCGGCGATCGCGTCCGGGTCGTTGAATCCGTGAACGAGCGTACGACCCGTCTCGGCAAGCAGTGTGTCGAGACGCTCGAAGGCGGACATCGGATCGGAAGCCTCGAGGTCGACGGTGCCTCCGTAGGCCCTGGTCGCGGCGAGCTTCTGCTCGCTGACGCCCTGCCACATCACGATCAGGGCGTCGACCGCGTCAAGCCCGGCGCCGTAGGCGAGCGCCTGCGCGTGGTTGCCCGCTGAGATCCCGAGCACGCCTCGCTCCTTCTCCTCCGGCGAGAGCGCTGCGAGCTTGTTGAGCACGCCGCGGGGCTTGAACGAGCCGGTGCGCTGAAAGAGCTCGGCCTTCAGGTAGACCGGCACGCCGAGCTCGTGTGCCAGCGAGGCCGAGGTCAGCGTCGGCGTTCGGTGAACACGCCCGGCGATCGTCTCGCGGGCCGCGAGCACGTCTTGCCGGCTGACCGGAAGGGGGCCGATAAGCCGACCTTAGCCCTTACTTCCTCTTGAGAAATTGGTGTTTCACTCCGAAGGAGTGCCTGTGAAGGTTCTCCGCTCCGCTCTCGTCGCCGGGCTCGCGGTGATCGCGCTCGTCGCGACGGCTGCGACCGCCTCCGCATCGTCGAAAGCGCAGTACGGCGTCCAGGACGACGCCTGGCTCGAGGTCGGTACGACCAAATGGCCCGCGCTCGAGGAGCGGCTGTCGACGCTCGACGAGCTCGGCGTCGACGTCGTCCGCTACACGCTCCGCTGGGACCACGTCGCGCCAAGCCGGCCGAAGAAGGTGGCTGATCCCGACGACCCCGCCTACGACTGGAGCTCCGCCGACGCGCTGCTCGCCGGCCTACAGGCACACGGGATCGACGTCCTGCTGACGATCTGGGGGACGCCTCCGTGGGCGAACGGTGGGCGGAAGCCGAACTGGGCGCCGAAGAGCCCGTCAGCCATGGCCTTGTTCGCGACCGCCGCGGCGAAGCGGTACCCCTGGGTGCACAAATGGGAGATCTGGAACGAGCCGAATCAGCTCGGCGGTCTCGACCCGAACTCCCCCGGGCTCTATGTGCGGCGGCTTTTGAATCCGGCCGTGGCGGCGCTGCACGCGGCCGACCCACGCAACCTCGTCGCCGGCGGCGCGACCTCGCCAAGGGCGACACGCACCGCGCTCTCCGCGGTCGCGTTCATGAGCGGAATGCGGCGGGCGGGCGCGAGGTTCGACGTCTACTCGCACCACCCGTACCCGCGTTGGTTCGGGCGCGGCCGGCCGGAGACGCCGCTGCAGACACTTCCCTGCACGCGCTGGCTGACGATGGCCAGCCTCCAGTGCCTGCTGCGCGACGTATCCCGGAACTTCGGGCCGAAGCACGTCTGGCTGACCGAGTACGCGTACAAGACGGATCCTCCCGACCGCTACCGGGGCGTCTCACCCGCGCTCCAGGCGCGCTATCTGGCCGAGGCGGCGCGGCGCGTCTACCAGGCTCCCCGGGTCGACCTGTTGATCAACTTCCTGATCCGCGACGAGCCCGTCGTCGGGCGCTGGTCGAGCGGTTTCTTCACCGCGCGCGAGGTGGTCAAGCCGTCCTTCTTTTCGTTCATGCTCCCGCTCGCAGAGGTCAACCGGCACGGAGCCGCGACGACCCTCTGGGGACAGGTGCGCCCGCGCTTCGGTCCGCAGCCCTACCTGCTGCAGCACTGGTCTCGGGGCAGGTGGCTACCGGTCGGCAGCATGGCGGTGACCGGCCGTGCCGCCTTTTTCACGCGCGTCGTCTACGCCACTCGGGGCTCGAGGTTTCGAATC
>Ga0207683_10005610_pt1 | contig 10763 bp, 6 predicted proteins | sample KBSM73metaG_FD_184333 | JGI IMG/M metagenome (GOLD analysis project Ga0207683, IMG submission 184333) | Miscanthus rhizosphere microbial communities from Kellogg Biological Station, Michigan, USA - KBS M7-3 metaG (SPAdes) (version 2) | ecosystem: Host-associated > Plants > Roots > Rhizosphere >...
ATGATCACGCGGTTCAAGGCTGCATTCGCGCGGGCGCTTCCCGGCCTGCCGCGCAAGGAGCTGTCGTGGCGGCTGCACTTCATCATGGGCGCGCTGTCGTACACGCTGGCGGGCACCGATGCGCTTCGTCTCATCGCCGAGCTGAACCCGCACGAGACCGAGAACGACGAGATTCTGTTGCGGCGTCTCGCGCCCTTCCTGCTTGCGGGCCTCAAGGCGCCGCTGCCCGATCTTTCCGACGTCACGCGCGAGCTCGACAGCGAGCTTGCACGCCGCACCTAGCCCTCGGCGGCACAAAGAGGAACGCACCATGCTGATTCTCAGTTGGCTCCTTCTCCTGCTGCTCGCGTTCGTCGTCCTCGCCTACACGAACGCCACAGGTATCGCGTGGACGCTCTCGGTTGCGGTGTTTCTCGGGCTGGCATGGGCGCTCGACATCTTTCCGCGCTGGCTCGACGTGGCGCTTTGCGCGCTGGCCGCGGTGCCGGCGATCGTTCTTCTGGTTCCGCCTCTTCGACGCAAGGTTATCAGCGATTCGATTCTTGGCGTGTTCCGCAAGGTCATGCCGCCGATGTCGCAGACCGAACGCGAGGCGCTGGAGGCGGGCACCGTCTGGTGGGACGGCGAGCTGTTTTCCGGACGCCCGGACTGGAAGCGCCTGCTTTCGATTCCGAAGCCGGTGCTGACGCCCGAGGAACAGCACTTTCTGGATCACGAGGTCGATCAACTGTGCTCGATGGTCACCGAGTGGGAGACCACCAACGTCTACAAGGATCTGCCGCCGCACGTGTGGGAGTTCATCAAGGAGAAGGGCTTCCTCGGCATGGCGATCGCGAAATCGTACGGCGGGCTCGGATTCTCCGCGTACGCGCATTCGCAGATCATGACGAAGCTCGCGACGCATTCGGGAACCGTCGCGGTCACGGTGATGGTGCCCAACTCGCTCGGACCCGGCGAGCTCCTCGCGCACTACGGCACCGAGGAGCAGAAGCGCCACTACCTGCCGCGACTGGCGCAGGGGCTGGAGATTCCCTGTTTCGCGCTCACCAATCCCTACGCGGGCTCGGACGCGGCCGCGATTCCCGACTACGGCATCGTGTGCCGGGGCGAGCACGAGGGCAAGCGCGTGCTGGGACTGCGTCTCACCTGGGACAAGCGCTACATCACGCTCGGCCCGGTGGCGACGCTCCTGGGCCTCGCGTTCCGCGCCTACGATCCCGATCATCTCATCGGTGCGACCGAAGACATCGGCATCACGTGCGCGCTCATTCCGACGCGTCATCCGGGCGTTCATATCGGGCGGCGGCACATGCCGCTCTCCGCGGTGTTCCAGAACGGTCCCAACTGGGGCAACGACGTCTTCATTCCGATGGACTGGGTGATCGGCGGCCAGCCGATGCTGGGTCGCGGCTGGCGCATGTTGATGGAATGCCTCGCCGCAGGCCGCGGCATTTCGCTGCCGGCCACCGGCACGGGCATGGCGAAGCTCGCCGTGCGCACGACCGGCGCGTACGCGCGCGTGCGCCAGCAGTTCAAGATGCCCATCGGCATGTTCGAAGGCGTCGAGGAGCCGTTGACGCGCATGGGCGGCAATCTCTACATGATGGATGCCGCGCGCGTCCTGACCGCATGGGCCGTGGATCTGGGCGAGAAGCCCGCGGTGTTGTCGGGCATCGCGAAGCTTCACCTGACCGAGCGTGCGCGCCTCGTCGTGAACGACGCGATGGACATCACCGGCGGCAAAGGCATCTGCATGGGCCCCGGCAACTTCATCGGCGCCGCTTACATGCAACTTCCCGTCGCAATCACCGTCGAGGGCGCGAACATCCTGACGCGGAGCCTGATCGTCTTCGGACAGGGCGCTATCCGCTGTCATCCCTACGTGCTGAAAGAGATCCAGGCGACGCGCGCGGCCGATCGCGGGAAGGCGCGCGCCGTTTTCGACGCCCTGCTGTTCCGCCATCTGCGATTCACGCTTTCCAATGGCGTGCGCACGCTGGTGATGGGCCTAACTGGCTCTCATTTCGTGCGGGTGCCGGAAGACGTCGCGCCCGAAACGCGCCGCTATTACCAGCAGCTCACGCGATTCTCGGCCGCGCTTTCGTTCCTCGCCGACGTATCGATGGGTGCCTTGGGCGGGGCGCTCAAGCGGAAGGAAAAGCTCTCTGCGCGTCTGGGCGACGTGCTGTCGCTTCTCTACCTGTGCTCGGCGACGCTCGCGCGGTTCGAGCGCGAGGGCCGGCAGACTGCCGACGCGCCGTTGCTGCACTGGGCGATCTGGGACGCGATGTTCAAGGCGCAGAACGCGTTCGAAGGCGTGATCTCGAATTTCCCCAACCGGTCGATCGCCAGGATGATGTGGCGCTTCGTGTTCCCGCTCGGTCGTCCCTACCAGGTGCCGTCCGATGCACTCGGGCACGAAGTGGCGCGACTGTTGATCGAGCCCTCGGAGGCGCGCGATCGCCTGACGGCAGGAATGTATCTGCCAACGGAAGGCGACGACCCGGTCGCGCTGCTCGAGCGTGCGCTCGCCGCAACGATTGCCGCCGCGCCGATCGAGGCGCGACTCCGGACCGCATCGCGCGATGGAAGCCTGGACGCCAAGCTGCCGCCAGGCGCGGGCGTCGAGGTGCTGATCGAGCGTGCCAAGGCGGCCGGCATCATCTCGGCAGCGGAAGGCGAGCAGGTGGTCGAGGCGCGGAACCTTACGGCACAGGTGATTCGCGTCGACGATTTTCCGCCGGATCTCGGCGTTTCGATGCTGATGCCTTCCGATCCGATCACCACCCACGATTCCGCCGCGATGTCGCCGCACGCGACGTCGTCGCCGCGCCGGCGCGAAGCCGCATGAGCGAAAGATGCTTCAATCCCGCGTGCCGGATGGCCGCGTGAGCATGCGATGAACGAGCCGATCTACATCGTCGACGGCGCGCGCACGCCGTTTCTCAAGTCGCGCAATCGCCCGGGACCGTTCGCCGCCTCCGATCTGGCGACCGACGCGGGGCGGGCGCTGCTACTGCGCCAGGCGTTCGCCCCCACCGAGCTCGACGAGGTGATTCTCGGCTGTGCGGCGCCGTCGCCCGACGAAGTGAACATCGGCCGCGTGGCCGCGCTGCGGATGGGCTGCGGACACAAAGTGCCGGGATGGACGGTGATGCGCAATTGCGCCTCGGGCATGCAGGCGCTCGATTCGGCGCTGATGAACGTTCGCGCCGGGCGCTCGGACCTGATCCTGGCCGGCGGCGTCGATGCGCTCTCCCGCGCACCGCTACTCTTTTCCGATGCGATGGTGATGTGGCTGTCGAAATGGTACGCGGCGAAGACGATCGGCCAGCGCGCGGCGCTGCTTGCACAGTTTCGTCCCGGATTTTTCGCGCCGGTGATCGGCCTCATGAAGGGGGTGACCGATCCCGTCGTCGGGCTGTTGATGGGCCAGACGGCGGAGAATATGGCCTACCGGTTCGGGATCACGCGCCGCGAGATGGACGAGTTCGCGGCGCGGAGCCATCAGCGCGTGCTGGCTGCGCAGAAGGCCGGTTACTTCGCCCACGAGATCGTCCCGCTCTACGACAACGACGGTACCCTCTATGCCGCCGACGACGGTGTGCGCGAGGACTCCACCGTGGAGAATCTCGCCAAGCTCCGGCCGTTTTTCGATCGCAAGTATGGCAACGTAACGGCAGGCAACAGCTCGCAGATCACCGACGGAGGCACGTGGCTGGTGCTCGCCTCCGCACGTGGGGTCGAGCGGCACAAGCTGGAGCCCAAGGGTCGCATCGTCGATTCGCAATGGGCCGCGCTCGATCCGGCGCAGATGGGACTGGGTCCGGTGCATGCGGCGACGCCGATCCTCCGTCGGCATCAGCTCGGCCTCAACGACCTCGACGCGTGGGAGATCAACGAGGCGTTCGCGGCGCAGGTCATCGCGTGCGAGCGCGCATGGGCGAGCGACGAATTCTGCCGCGACGAGCTCGGACTGCCCGAAGCGCTCGGCGTGCTCGACCAGAGCAAGCTCAACGTCGACGGCGGCGCGATCGCAATCGGGCACCCGGTGGGCGCCTCGGGGACGCGGATCGTGCTGCACCTTCTGAATGTGCTCGAGCGCACCGGCGGCAAGCGCGGCATCGCGGCGATCTGCATCGGCGGCGGCCAAGGCGGCGCGATGCTCGTCGAACGCGTGTAGTGCGTCAGGAACCGTTCATGGAAAACTGGAAGATCGAGCATGAGGGCGACGGGCTGGCCACGCTCGTCTTCGACCGCGCGGGAACGTCGACCAATACGCTGTCGCAGGACGCTCTGGTCGAGCTGAACGAGGCACTCGACGAGCTCGACCGAAAGCCGCCGAAGGCGCTGATCGTCCGCTCGGGCAAGACCAATGGATTCATCGCGGGCGCCGACGTGTCCGAATTCGGGCAGCTCTCGAATCCTGCCGCGGCGCAGGCTTTCGTGAAGCGCGGATGGGACACGCTGATGCGGCTGTCGAATGTGTCGTATCCGACGCTCGCGTTGATCAAGGGGTTCTGCCTGGGCGGCGGACTGGAGCTCGCGCTGGCGTGCCGTTACCGCGTGGCCATCGACGATCCCTCGACGCGACTCGGGCTGCCCGAAGTCATGCTGGGCATCGTGCCAGGCTGGGGCGGCATCATGCGCCTGCCGCGACTGACCGGCGCTCCCGCTGCGCTGGACCTTCTGCTTACCGGCAAGACGATCGATGCGCGCAAAGCGAAGAAGCTCGGCATCGTCGACGAGTGCGTTCCCGAGCGCATCATGGAGAACACGGCACGCGGGATGTTGCGCGCGTTGCCTCCTCCTCGGGCGCTGCCGCTGCCGCTGTCCCTGACGTTGGCTCCGGTCGCGCGCAAGCTCATCGCCGCGCAGGCGGAAAAGAAGGTCGCGCAGCGCGCACGCCGTGACCACTACCCGGCGCCCTATGCAATCCTCGAGCTGTTCCGGCGCTACGACGGCAATCCGCTCGCGCCCCCGGACGGCGATCCCGCATCGATCACGGCGCTGATGCAAACGCCGACGGCCGCCAATCTGATCCGGGTGTTCGGGCTGCAGGAGCGCTTGAAGACGCTGGGGAAGGAAGACGATTTTGCGGCGTCGCATGTGCATGTCGTGGGCGGGGGCACCATGGGCGGCGACATCGCGGCTTGGTGCGCGCTTCGCGGCCTCACGGTGACGCTGCAGGACCAGACGAGCGAACGCCTCGCCCCCGCGATGGGACGCGCCGCCAAGCTGTTTGCGGAACGCCTCAAGGAACCGCGCCGCGTGCGCGCGGCCACCGACCGCCTGATTCCCGACGTGGAAGGCTACGGCGTCGCGCGCGCCGACGTGATCATCGAGGCCATTTTCGAGAACGTCGATGCGAAGCGCGCGGTGTTCGCTACGCTCGAGCGCAAGGCCCGTCCCGATGCCCTGCTGGCGACGAACACCTCCAGCATTCCGCTCGAGGAAATCGCCGCGGAGCTGCCCGATCCGACGCGGCTCGTGGGCCTGCATTTCTTCAACCCGGTGCAGCGCATGATGCTGGTCGAAATCGTGCACGGGCGAGACACGCAGCCGGCGCTGGTCGCGCGCGGCGCCGCGTTCGCGCGGCAGATCGACAAGCTGCCGCTGCCCGTCAAGAGTGCACCGGGTTTCCTCGTCAATCGGCTGCTCGCCCCGTACCTGATGACGGCGATGCGATGCGTCGACGAAGGCATCGCGGCCGAGACCGTCGACGAAGCCGCGCTCGCGTTCGGGATGCCGATGGGACCGATCGAGCTCGCGGACACCGTGGGTCTCGACATCTGCCTCGCGGTCGGGCGCATGCTCGATCCCGACGCCGAGCCTCCGCGCAAGCTCAAGGCGCTGATCGACGCCGGCAAGCTCGGCAAGAAGACCGGGCAGGGCTTCTACACGTGGGTGAACGGCAAGGCGCAAAAGACGGCGGCGGGCGCGCCGCCTGCCGATCTCGCGCGGCGTCTCGTCGATCCGTTCGTGGCCGAAGCGAAGGCGGCCCTCGCGGATGGCATTGTCGCGGACGCCGACCTGGTCGATGCGGGGGCGATTTTCGGGACCGGCTTTGCGCCGTTTCGCGGGGGACCGTTGCACTATGCGGCGACGCCTGAAGGCGGCGCGCGCTAGGGACTCCGTCCCGCAGGGTGTGGTGTAGGATTTCGCTCGGTCGGGATTTCCAGGACTGCCGCGGACGCCGCGAGACGGATCCCGCGAAATCGCCGGCGGCGCGATGAAATCGATTCGGCGCAGGGAGGCGCGTTGGAAAAAATCTGGCTGCAGAGTTATCCGAAGGGCGTTCCCGCGGACATCGACGTCAACGAATACGCGTCCGTGCGGGAGGTGTTCGAGGAAAGCTGCAGCAAGTTCGCGTCTCGCCCGGCGTTCACGTGCATGGGCAAGACGCTCACGTTCGCCGAGCTTGACGCGCTGTCGGCGGCATTCGGCGCGTACCTTCAGGGCGTGGGCTGCAAGAAGGGCGCCCGTGTCGCGCTGATGATGCCGAACATCCTCCAGTATCCGGTGTGCCTGTTCGGCACGCTTCGCGCCGGCTGCACCGTCGTCAACGTCAATCCGCTCTACACCGCGCGCGAGCTCGAGCATCAGCTCGTCGATTCCGGCGCGGAAGTCATCGTGGTCGTCGAGAATTTCGCCCACACGCTCCAGCAAGTCGTCGGCAAGTCGAAGGTGAAGCACGTCGTGCTGACGTCGGTGGGCGCGATGCTCGGCCTGAAGGGCATCGTGGTCGACCTGGTTCTCCGTCACGTCAGGAAGATGATCCCCGCGTATTCGATCCCGGGATCGATCCGGCTCGACGACGCGCTGCAGGAAGGCCGCAAGCGCCCGCTCGAGCGCGTGTCCCTTGCGCACGAGGACATCGCCTTCCTGCAATACACCGGCGGTACGACCGGCGTCGCCAAGGGGGCGATGCTGGTCCATCGCAACGTCGTCGCCAATCTCCTGCAGGCGCGGTCGTGGCTCCTGCCGTTCATGGATTCCGACCGGCGCGAGATCATCATCACGCCGCTGCCGCTCTATCACATCTTTTCGCTCACCGCGAACTGCCTCACGTTCATGACGCTCGGCGGCGAGAACATCCTGATTCCGAATCCGCGCGACATTCCCGGCTTCGTCAAGGAAATGGCGCGGCACCGATTCACGGCCTTCACCGGCGTCAACACGCTTTTCAACGCGCTTCTCAACAGCGCGGAATTTGCGAAGCTCGACTTCTCGACCGTGCGTCTCACGCTCGGCGGCGGCATGGCGGTGCAGGAGGCGGTTGCGGTGCGGTGGAAGGAGGTGACGGGCACGCCGCTGATCGAAGCGTACGGGCTGACCGAGACGTCGCCCGCGGCGACGATCAATCCGCTCGACCTGCCCGCCTACAACGGCTCGATCGGCTTGCCGATCCCGTCCACCGACATCGAGCTCCGCGACGACGCGGGAAAGGCAGTGGCGCTGGGCCAGCCGGGCGAAATCTGCATCCGCGGGCCGCAGGTGATGAAGGGCTATTGGCAGCGTCCCGACGAAACTGCAAAAGTCATCGACAAGGACGGCTACTTCGCCAGCGGCGACGTGGGCATCATGGACGAGCGCGGCTTCATCCGCATCGTCGACCGCAAGAAGGACATGATCCTGGTGTCGGGCTTCAATGTGTATCCCAACGAGATCGAAGGCGTGCTGGCGATGCACCCCGGCGTGCTCGAGTGCGCGGCGGTCGGCGTGCCGGACAAGAAATCGGGTGAGGCGGTGAGGCTCTACGTCGTGAAAAAAGATCCCGCGCTTACCGCTGCCGACGTGCTGGCGCATTGCCGTCAACACCTCACGGGATACAAATGCCCGCGCGACGTCGAGTTTCGAACCGAGCTGCCGAAAACAAACGTCGGCAAGATTCTCCGCCGCGAGCTTCGCGACGAAGCGAAAAAGGCCGCGGCGTGAGCAGGCGACGAGGGGCCCCGGCGAAGCCGGGGATCGGCGCCGAGTGCGAGTCGCCGCGCAAGGCCGACACGCTGACGCGGACATGGCATCAGCTTCGCATTGAGGCCGAGGCGGCGTGAACCAAACACAGATGCCCTGATGGACGAACTCGTTTCCCTGCCACCCGGCATTCCGGCGCTGCGCGTCACGCCGATGCCCGCCGATGCCAATTTCCACGGCGACATCTTCGGCGGATGGATCATGTCGCAGGTCGACCTGGCGGGCTCGATCCCGGCTTCGCGCCGCGCGCGCGGTCGCGTCGCGACGGTCGCGGTCAATTCTTTCATCTTCAAGCAGCCCGTGCTGATCGGCGACGTCGTCTCGTTCTACGCGCACATCACCAAGGCCGGTAAGACTTCGATCACGGTGGCCGTCGAGGTCTACGCGCAGCGCAATCCCGACGAGGAAATCACGGTCAAGGTGACCGAAGCGAGCCTCACGTATGTCGCCGTGGGCGCGGACCGCAAGCCGCGGACACTGCCCGCGGAATGATGCACCGCACCAACCACGACCGGCTGTGGGGTGGGAACCACAACCGCTGCGGTCCGCCCTGCGTCGAGGGCCGGCGCACCTGAAATCCCGTTTTGCCCGTGTATAGTGGAATTGGCGTTTTTGACGGGCTATCGAGCCGCATAAACGAAAGAAAACACCGGCTGTGCGAGCGCCGGCAATTTCTGAAACGGGCACACGAGGAGAGCGCGAATGGTCGCAGGACAATTTCGGAGGCGGTATGCGTCGCTTGCAGTCGGTGCCGCGATGGCGACCACTGCGACCGCCGCACTCGGCGCGGGCTTCGCGTTGCAGGAGCAGAACGCAAGCGGACTGGGACATGCCTACGCCGGCGGCGCCGCGGCAGCCGAGGACGTGAGCACCATCTTCTACAACCCCGCCGGCCTCGTGCGGCTGCAGTCGATGCAGGTGGTCGCGGCGGCCAATGTGATTTGTCCTTCGGCGAAATTCCGTGATGGCGGCTCGCAGCCGGCAGCGTTGCAGCCGCTTGGCGGCACCGGGGGCGACGCGGGCGATTGCGCCGTGGTGCCGAACCTGTACCTGGGTGTGCCGTTCACGGACAAATGGTCGTTCGGCCTCGGCATCAATGCGCCGTTCGGCCTCAAGACCGAATACGACACGGGATGGATCGGGCGCTTCCAGGCGGTCAAGTCGGAGGTCGAGACCTACAACATCAATCCCGCGATCTCGTGGGAACCGACGAAGGACCTGACTGTTGGTGCCGGCGTGAGCTACCAGCACCTCAAGGCCACGCTGACGAATCAGGTGAACTATGCGGGACTGTTCGCTCAGGGGGTTGGCAACGTCGTCGCAGGGGGCTTGGTGCCGCCTTCGGCCGCGCCCACGCTGATCGCATCGGCGGCCGGCCTCGAGTCCGGCGCTTCCGTCACAGGCAACGACAATGCCTGGGGCTGGAATGTCGGCATCCTGTGGCAGGCGACGCCGCAGACGCGCGTCGGCGCTGCCTACCGCTCGTCCATGAAGTACAACGTCGAGGGTACGGTCAGCTTCAGCAATCCGACGGCCACCGGCCCATTGCCGCCGACGCTTGCACCCGTAGGCGCGCTGATCGTGAATGGCGTCAATGCGCAGCTTTTCGACGGCGGCGCCAACCTTTCGATCAAGCTTCCGGAAACGGCGAACCTCTCGATCTTCCATCAGTTCGACAACAATTGGGACCTGATGGCCGATCTCGAGTACACCGGCTGGAGCAGCATCCAGCAGCTCCAGGTGGTCCGCTCGACGGGCACGGTCCTGTCGACGACGCCAGAGAACTTCCGCAATGCCTGGCGCGTATCGGCCGGCGCGAACTATCGCTACACCGACCAGTGGATCTTCCGCGGCGGCGTTGCGTGGGATCAGACACCCGTGCGCGATGCCGAACGCACGCCGCGGCTCCCCGACGACGACCGCACGTGGCTTGCGCTCGGAGCGCAGTACAAATTCAACCAGAACTGGGCGGTGGATCTCGCGTACGCTTACATCTTCGTGAGCAATGCGAGCATCAGCCAGAACGAGGGCAGCACCGCCTCGAACGGCTTCATCAACGGCTCGTATCGAAGCAACGTCAACATCGTCGGCTTGCAGGTGACCTACACCGCCAAGTAGTCTTCGTCCTGGACGCCTGAAACGCCACGCCGCAGGCAGGTGCCTGCGGCGTCGTGTTTTGTGCTGCAACCGTTGCGAGTCCGGTGACCCCTCGAACTCATGAACAGCCAACCAGTCACGACCGATTCCGTGCTGCGCCTGCGCAAGGTCGCGGTGCTGGGCGCGGGGGTCATGGGCGCGCAGATCGCGGCCCACCTGGTCAACGCCGGCATCCCCGTGCTGCTCTTCGACCTGCCCGCCAAGGAAGGGCCCGCCAACGGCATCGTCGACAAGGCGATCGCCGGGCTTGCGAAGCTGGAGCCCGCGCCGCTCGCAACCAAGGAGCGCGTGACGCAGATCGATGCCGCCAACTATGACAGCGACCTCGCGCGCCTTGGCGAATGCGATCTCGTGATCGAGGCGATCGCGGAACGGATCGACTGGAAGCGCGACCTGTACGCGAAGATCGCGCCGCATCTCGCGCCGGAAGCGGTGCTGGCGTCGAACACATCGGGACTATCGCTCGCGGCGCTGGCGGAAGTGCTTCCCGCGGCGCTCCGCGACCGCTTCTGCGGAGTGCATTTCTTCAATCCGCCGCGGTACATGCATCTGGTCGAGCTGATCGCGGCGCCGGGCACCGCGCCGCTGCTGCTCGACCGGCTGGAAACGCTGCTGACCACGGCCCTGGG
>Ga0207683_10005612_pt1 | contig 10762 bp, 10 predicted proteins | sample KBSM73metaG_FD_184333 | JGI IMG/M metagenome (GOLD analysis project Ga0207683, IMG submission 184333) | Miscanthus rhizosphere microbial communities from Kellogg Biological Station, Michigan, USA - KBS M7-3 metaG (SPAdes) (version 2) | ecosystem: Host-associated > Plants > Roots > Rhizosphere >...
CCAATCCCGAGCCCGCATGGCAACTCTGCAGCACAGAGATGGTCGGTATCGTGCCCGGCCTCGTGTTATCGTTTATGGAAACCGTCGTGCTGACCGCGATCAGCGTCGCGATTTCCACGCGGCTGCCGATGCTACCGAACCCAGCCGGATCGCGCTCAATTATCTGGATATCGGGCCCGAAGGGCTATGGTGTCTGGAGCGGGATCCGGTCGAGCCGCCGCCGGGCCTGCTCATAACGCATCATAGCGCGCCCTGCGTGCAGATGGTGGCCGACCATGTGATCGCCCCCAAACCGGAATTTGAGGTGCTGCGTCTCGGCGAGGACGAAGCGCCCGCAATGCTCGCGCTGGCGCGCTTGACCGAACCGGGCCCTTTCTTCGAGCACACCCACCGCATGGGCAATTTCATTGGGGTGAAGGCCAGGGACCTGCTGATTGCGATGGCGGGCGAGCGCTTGCGGCCTGAGGGTTATACCGAGGTCAGCGGTGTCTGCACCCACCCCGATTTCCGCGGTCGTGGCTTTGCTGGCGGACTGATGCGGATCGTCGCGGCGCGCATCCTTGCGCGGGGCGAGGTGCCGTTCCTGCATAGCTATGCCGAGAACAGGGCCGCGATCGCGCTGTACGAGACCTTGGGGTTCAGATTGCGGTCGACGATGACGCTGACCGTGTTGACCAAGCCTGATTTTGGAGCGTCGGTCGCCGGGCACGGAGCGGTCGGACATGGCATCGCGGGCCATAGTGTAATCGGGCACGGCTAGAATCGCGCCTGCCTATGCCGGGTAGGGAAAAGCGGCCCGGCCTGCGTTAGACTATTGGCTATGGCGACCCGGAAGACACGCGGACGGCCCCCCTACGGCGATGTTCTAACGCCTGCGGAATGGCGCGTCGCCGACGGGATTCGCCATGGCATGACCAATCCCGCCATTGCCGCACGGCTCTGCATCAGCACGGATGCGGTCAAATTTCACGTCGCCAATATACTGCAGAAGCTGGGGTTCGCGAACAGGGGCGAGTTGCGGCATTGGGACGGCATACGGCGGGACAGTCACCTCGCGAAACGGGAGAGCGCTATGGGGAAGGAAGCGGATTTCGGCGCGATCGGTCAGATCGCGCGCAGCGTGCAGGACATCAACGCGGCCAGCGCTTTTTATGGCGAGGCGCTGGGCCTGCGCCACCTCTACACCTATGGCACGCTCGCCTTTTTCGATTGCGGCGGGGTACGGTTGTTTCTGTCGGAGGGTGACGGAGGCGCCGCGGAATCGATCCTCTATTTCCGCGTCGGCGACATCCATGCCGAGCAGCGAAGGCTGGAAGCCAACGGCATCGTCTTCACCCACGCCCCGCACATGATCCATCGCCACGAGGACGGGACCGAGGAATGGATGGCTTTCTTCTCGGACAATGAGAGCCGGCCGCTCGCTCTGATGAGCCGGGTCGGGCCTGTTGCCCCGTAGGGCGGTTCGGCCCGGCATTTTTCCGCTGCCGTGGATCGGCTCGCTTATGCGGAAGATCTCGGGCTATCAGGTCTGCGGCCTGCCCATGCGGAAGCGATGCGCCTGGCGCGCCATGATCCACAGCCCCAGCCGGTCGGGAACCAGCTTAGCAAAAGCCTTGATCGCGCGATTGATGCGCCCGGTGACGCGCACCGGATTGCCGGCCTCGACCGCCTCGATCCCCTCGGCTACCACCGCTTCGGCGCTCTGCCACATATAGGACGGCATCTTGTTCATCGTCTCGCGCGTGCCGGTGACGTCGTGGAATTCAGACCAGGTGAAACCGGGGCAAAGCGCACAGACATGCACGTCGCGATCGGCATTTTCGAGCGCGAGCGCCTGCGAGAATTTGATGAGATAAGCCTTGCTCGCTGCATAGAGCGTATGGCCGGCGGGCGCCGGAACATGCCCGGCAAGCGAGGCGACGTTGATGATTCGGCCATAGCCTGCCTTGCGCATCGCCGGCAGCAGTAGCCAGGCCAGCTCGGTCGGCGCCTCGATCATGACGCGGATGAAGTCCTGATGTGTTTTCCAGTCGTTATCGTCGAATGTTCCCGGAACGCCATAACCGGCATTGTTGATCAGCCAGTCCACCGAAAGCCCACGCGCCGCGATCGTGTCGGCCAATTCTCTCGCCGCTCCGGGCGCCGCGAGATCGAGCGGCAGCACGGTGACCGTGACCCCATGCCTGTCGCGCACCTCGGCCGCCAGCATCTCCAGCCGCTCGACGCGGCGCGCCGTCAGGATCAGGTCGTGGCCGCGAGCCGCGAGCGCCCGCGCGAAGGCCGCGCCGATTCCCGCCGAAGCGCCCGTGATCAGGCTGAGCGGGCGTTCGCGTGACACGGGTCAAGCCGGCGTGATGAAATTGTCGAGCACGCGCTTGCGGCCCGCATGCTCAAAATCGATCTCCAGCTTGTTGCCCTCGATCTCGGCGATCAGCCCGTATCCGAATTTCGAATGGAACACGCGCATGCCGATCGCGATGTCGCCGCGCGGCTTGGCGGCGAAGCTGGCCGCGCTGGCCTTCACCTCGGCCAGCCGGGTGGGCGACATGTCGAGCGGCTTGCCGACCGCGCGCTGCCAGCCGGGGCCGCGCGTCGCGGCGCGGGCGACGTGGGCGAACGGGTCGGCCTGCTCGCTCCATTGCGCGCGCCACAGGCTTTCGCCGCCACTCATCGTGGTTTCACTGTCGATATGCTCGGCGGGCAACTCGTTCACGAAGCGCGAGGGGATGGACGAGGTCCACTGGCCGTAGATGCGGCGGTTGGCGGCGTGGAAGATGTAAGCCCGCCGCCGCGCGCGCGTGATCGCGACATAAGCCAGCCGGCGTTCCTCCTCCAGGCTCGCCGTGCCGCCCTCGTCGAGCGAACGCTGCGAGGGGAAAACGCCTTCCTCCCAGCCCGCCAGGAAGACCGTGTCGAACTCCAGCCCCTTGGCGGCGTGGATCGTCATGATCGTGATCTTGGCCTCGTCGGGATTGGCGTCATTGTCCATGACGAGGCTGACATGCTCGAGGAAGGCGCCGAGCGTCTCATATTCCTCCATCGCGCGGGCAAGCTCGGTCAGATTCTCGAGTCTTCCCGTGGCCTCGGTCGAACGCTCGGCCTGGAGCATGCCCGTGTAGCCGCTTTCGTCGAGCATGATCCGGGCGAGCTCCGCATGCGGCAGCTCGTCGAGCTTGGACCGCCAGCGCGCAATGTCGCCAATCAGGTTGCCGAGCGCGCGCCGCGCCTGCGGGGTCAGCTCGTCCGTGTCGAGGATGCGTGCGGCCGCGAGCGTGAGCGGCATCCCATGGCCGCGCGCCAATTGGTGGAGCTTGGCCATCGCCTTGTCGCCAATCCCGCGCTTGGGGACGTTGACGATCCGCTCGAAGGCAAGATCGTCTGCCGGCTGCGCGATCACGCGCAGATAGGCCAGCGCATCGCGGATTTCGGCGCGCTCGTAGAAACGGAAGCCGCCGACGATGCGATAGGGCAGGCCGATCGCGATGAAGCGGTCCTCGAACTCGCGCGTCTGAAACTGCGCGCGGACCAGGATTGCGATGCGGTCGAGCGTGGTGCCGCCGCGTTGCGCGCTTTCGATCTCCTCGCCGACGCGCCGCGCCTCCTCCGGCCCGTCCCAAACGCCGACCACGCGCACCTTCTCGCCGCTCGATTCCTCGGTCCACAAAGTCTTGCCGAGCCGCCCGCCATTATGCGCGATCACGCCCGATGCGGCGGCGAGAATGTGGGGGGTCGATCGGTAATTCTGCTCGAGCTTGATCACCTTGGCGCCAGGGAAATCGCGTTCGAACCGAAGGATATTGGCAACCTCCGCCCCGCGCCATGAATAGATCGACTGGTCGTCATCGCCGACGCAGCAGATATTCTTCCGCTCTTGCGCGAGCAGCCGCAGCCACAGATATTGGCTGGCATTGGTGTCCTGATATTCGTCGACGAGAATGTAACGGAAGCGCTGCTGATAGAGCTCCAGTACGTCGCGGTGCTTCTTCAGGATAACGAGCATGTGAAGCAGCAAGTCACCGAAATCGCAGGCGTTCACGGCTTTCAGCCGGTCCTGATAGGCGGCATAGAAATCGCGCCCGCGGCCGTTGGCGAATTGCTCGCTCTCGGCCGCATCGACCTCGGCCGGCGTCCAGCCGCGATTCTTCCAGCGGTCGATCAGCCCGGCGAGCGCGCGCGCCGTCCAGCGTTTCTCGTCGATGTCCGCCGCCTGGATCAGCTGCTTGAGCAAGCGCAGTTGATCGTCCGTGTCGAGGATCGTGAAATTGCTCTGCAGACCGACCAGTTCGGCATGGCGCCTGAGCATTTTTGCCGCGATCGAATGGAAGGTGCCGAGCCAGGGCATGCCCTCGACCGCGCCGCCGGTGATACGCTCGACTCGCTCGCGCATCTCGCGCGCGGCCTTGTTGGTGAAGGTGACCGCCAGAATCTCGCTGGGCCAGGCGCGCCGCGTCGCGATCAAGTGCGCAAGCCGCGCGGTCAGCGCCGCGGTCTTGCCCGTGCCCGCGCCCGCCAGCACCAGCACCGGGCCGTCGGTGGTCAGCACCGCCTCGCGCTGCGGTTCGTTCAGCCCGCGCAGATACTGCGGGTCGTCGGGGGAGGGGGCGGGGAGACTCACGCGTGAACAGGTAGGGAACGACAAGGGCCGGGGCAACCGTTTGTCACGAGGTCTATTGGGCACGACGCGGAACTTTCGGGGGCTTTGAGCGGTAGGGCCGTGCCGCACCCCCAATCCGGCATTCCAATGGAGATTTCCCATGAAGGCTCCCCTTTTCCTGATCGCCGCCCTGATGGGCACCGCCGCCATCGCACAGACAGCCCCTGACCCCAACGCGCCTGCCAGCACGCCGCCGGCCAGCGCGACCACTCCCACCGCGCCCACCGCCGCACCGCCCGCTGCCGGCATGGATGCGACCGCTCCCACCGCTCCGGCCGCGTCCAGCATGGATGCTACCGCGCCCGCGCCGACCGCTCCCCCCACCACGAGCGACACCAGCCTCGGCGTGGCGAACAACGCCCAGACGGCAACCGATACGTCCAACTATCCGGTCTGTTCGCGCAGCGTGACCGACAAATGCGTCCAGCGCGGCGCGGCGCATAAAGCGCGCCGGCATCACTGACTCGTCTCGGACGCGGAACTTTACGACGTCAGCGCCGTAGGTTCCGCGTCATCCCCGCCGAAAGAGCGGGAACGGGCACCAGGCCCGTGAGACAAGGAGAATTACCGTGAAAGCCACGTTCCTGATCGCCGCGTCATTGATCGCCGGCGTCGCCGTCGCGCAGACCACCACGCCCGACACGACCACCCCGCCTGCAACCGCGCCGATGCCCGCTCCGGATACAACCAACGCGATGCCAGCGCCCGCTCCGGCACCCGACGCGATGGCGGCACCCGCGCCGGACGTGGCCACGACGGCGAGTCCGCCAGCCAGCACGGTCGCGCCGCCGCCGCCGGACACGACCAATTATCCACCTTGCTCGGCCACGGTGCACGACCGCTGCGTCCAGACGCACGAGCTCGCCCGCAAGGCGGGTGTGCCGGTTCGTCACCGCCGGCATTGACGCTACGATGTCGGGTGGCGGTTGACCGCCGCCGCCCGCCGCGCCAATCCCTCCCGCGACAGGCCGGATCGGGCCGCAGCGGGGAGAGGGGATATGGCGGAACAAGCAGCGCCTTCGACGCGCCGCGTGCTGGCGGCGAGCCTGATCGGCACGAGCATCGAATTCTATGATTTCTACGTCTACACCACCGCTGCGGCCCTGGTGTTCGGCGAATTGTTCTTTCCCCAGGCTTCAAAGGCGGCGGGCCAGTTGGCCTCGCTGGCGACGATCGGCGTGGCTTTTGTCGCGCGACCGTTAGGCTCACTCTTCTTCGGCCATTTCGGCGATCGCGTCGGCCGGAAATCGACGCTCGTCGCGTCCTTGTTGACGATGGGCATCTCGACGACCCTGGTGGCGATCATGCCGACCTATGCGCAGGCAGGCTGGATCGCGGCGCTGCTGCTCTGCGTGCTGCGTTTCGGCCAGGGCTTCGGCCTCGGCGGCGAATGGGGCGGAGCGGCCTTGCTCGCGGTCGAGAATGCGCCGGAGGGCAAGCGCGCGCGCTTCGGGATGTTCCCGCAGATGGGCGCGCCGGTCGGCTTCATCGCCGCCAACGGCCTGTTCCTGATTCTCGGCGCATGCCTCACGCCGGCGCAGTTCCACGATTGGGGCTGGCGCATTCCCTTTGCTTTGTCCGCGCTGCTGGTGGTGGTCGGCCTCTGGATCCGCCTGCGCCTGACGGAGACGCCGGAATTCGCCGCGGCCCTGGCCGAAGCGCCACCGCCCGCGGTGCCCTTCGGTGAACTCGTATCCCGTCATTTCGGCGCGCTTGCGGTCGGCACGGTTGGCGCGATCGCGTGCTTCGCGCTCTATTATGTCGCGACCGCTTTCGCGCTCAACTACGGGACCAAGACGCTCGCCTATAGCGCCAAGGATTTCCTCACGGTTCAGCTTGGCGCGATCCTGTTCATGGCGGTCGGCATCTATCTCTCAGCCTGGCTGTCGGACCGCCATTTCGACGAGCGGCGCGTGCTGATGGCGGGCTGTGTCGGCACGATGGCTGCGGGGCTGCTGATGGCGCCCATGATGCTGTCGGGCTCGCTCTTTCAGGTTTTCCTGTTCCTGGCGCTGTCACTTACCCTGATGGGCTTCGTTTATGGCCCGCTCGGCGCCTGGCTGCCCAGCCTGTTCCCGGCGCGGGTACGCTATACGGGCGTGTCGATGGCGTTCAACGTCGCAGGCGTGCTCGGCGGCGGGCTCACCCCCTTCGTGGCGAAGACATTGTCCGATCATTACGGCCTGATGGCTGTCGGCCTCTATTCGGGCGGCGCGGCCTTGATCAGTCTGGTTGCTCTATGGCTGTTCGGCAAAGCACGGACAGCTTAGCGATGCCGTAGGTGCGCTCGGTATCGAGCGCCCAGCCATCCGCCGAGACCTGCTCGTCCTTGCGGGTCTCGATCGTCGCCCAGGCCGATGGCGCTGCCCAGCCGAGCCGTGTCATCTTCTCCAGCAACGCCCCCGCGCCGCCGCTGCCATAAGGTGGATCGAACATCAGCAGATCATAAGCGCGTCGGGCAGGACCGATGCCCGAGACGGCGATCGGCAGCACCTCGCCCTTGGCGCCCAGCATTTCGATATTGGCCTTGATCGCGCGCACCGCGTCGCGGTCCTGGTCGATGAAGGTGCAGAAAGCGGCACCGCGCGACTGTGCCTCCAGCCCGAGTGCGCCCGATCCCGCGAAGATATCGGCCACAGCTAGCCCCTCGAACGAGCCGAGCCGGCTGGTGAGGATCGAGAAGAGTGCCTCGCGCGTGCGGTCGCCGGTCGGGCGCGTCGCGTCCCCCTGCGGTGCCTTGAGCACACGCCCGCGCCATTCTCCCGCAATGATCCGCATCGAATCAGCCCCGGGGCTTGGTGGGCGCCGGGCCCGATCGATGGCGCGGCCGCCCGCGACGGCCGCCCGGAGCTGCCGGCGGGGCGGTTGCTCGCAGAGCCGGAGGTTTCCCGCTGCCTGGTGCATGCGGCGCGGCCTTCAGCGTCTTGCGGAACGCGACCAGGTCATGCTGGCGCACCTCGCCTACCTCGCCGACGGGCAGATCCGCCAGTATGAAGGGGCCGTAAGCGGTGCGGATCAGGCGGCTGACCTGAAGCCCGAGAAACTCCAGCACGCGCCGCACCTCACGATTCTTGCCCTCCTTGAGCCGCATCTCGATCCACACATTGGCGCCGGTTCGGCGCTCGAGATTGGCGTCGATCGATCCATAGCGCACGCCCTCTATCTCGATCCCCTCGATCAGGCTTTCGAGCTGGGCCTGCGTTACGTTGCCGAAGGCGCGCGCGCGATAGGAACGCTCGACACCGACCGCGGGCAATTCCAGCTGACGCTTCAATTCGCCATCGGTGGTGAGCAGCAAGAGTCCCTCGGTGTTGAGATCGAGTCGACCGACCGGAACCACGCGCGGCAGGTCGCTCGGCAATTTGTCATAAATCGTCGGGCGCCCTTTGGGATCGCGCTCGGTCGTGAGCAGGCCCGCGGGCTTGTGGAATAGGAACAATCGAGCGGGGGCAGGGGCCTGGACCGGCCTGCCGTCGACCGTCACGCCGTGAAGCGAGGTCAGGACCGTGGCGGGCGTCTCGATCGCCTTGCCGTTGATCGCGATTCGGCCCGCCTCGATCATCCGTTCGATCTCGCGCCGGGACGCGACGCCCGCGCGGGCGAGCAATTTGGCGATCCGCTGGGGCTCCCGTCCGCCGCCAGCGGCGGATTTAGAAGGGGAATCGCCTTTTGCGGGCGGACTTTCTGGGGTTGGTTTTTGCGACACGTCGCGTTTCTAGACGTGCACATCGCAACTTTCCCACAAAAAGCTTGAAAAGATGTCGTTATATTGATTCCTAGCATTGTGCATAAGTTGGTGGGTGGGACAGCGTGACGAGTAAAAAGGCGCGTAGATTCACAGTCTTGGCAGGCATTGGACTGCTCACCACCGCGCTTTCGGCTCAGGTTCCACTCAACTATGAGAACCAGTTCCAGGTCGAGCCGTCGCGCATGCCGACGCTTGCGGAGCAGCTCGGGATCCTCGCCAACGTGAATGACGGCCGGCTTGGAATCGCCGCAACCGATCTTGAAACCGGCAAGACGGTCACCTTTGCGGGCAGCCACCCCTTCCCGATGGCGAGCACGGTCAAGGTCGCGATCGCGGGCGCCTATCTGGCCGGCGTGGACAATGGTCGCTTCAATCTCGATCAGCTGTATCGCTATGGCCGTCGTACGACGCTTACCGCCAGCCAGCTGATGGAGCGGATGCTGATCCGCAGCGACAATGGCGCCGCGGACATATTGCTCAGGGCGGTCGGCGGGCCCGAGGCGGTCAACGCCTGGCTGTCGCGTGCCGGCATCCGTGGCCAACGGATGGACCGCACCATCGCGCGTCTCGTCCACGACGATCGTCCCTGGACCGGCCGCCGCATCCCGGTGAACATGCCCCGCACCCCGCTTGAAGTTGCCCAGTCGGCGACGCTCGGCGACGACGGCCAACTCGATCCCGCTTTCGTTGGCGACGCGCGCGACACCTCGACTCCCGCGGCGATGGTCCAGTTGCTCGCCAAATTGCATAAGGGCGCGCTGCTGAGCGCGCAGAGCACCGAATATCTGTTCGACGTGATGGCGCGTTGCATCACCGGGCGCAGCCGGCTCAAGGGCTTGCTGCCCGCCGGCACCCCCGTCGCGCATAAGACCGGTACGCTAGCGGGCGTGTCCGACGACGTTGGTATCGTCACGCTGCCCAACGGGCACCACCTTGCCGTCGCGGTTTTTGCCAAGGGGATGCGCACCGAATGGGAGCGCGACCGCAACATCGCCCAGCTCACGCGCGTCCTCTATGACGGCTTCACCGCCTTCGCCCCATCGACCACCACCGCCTCGATAGGCCGCACGATCGCGCGCTAGGCGCTACGCGCGCCGTTCGTGCTGAGCGAGGACTCTAGGTGGCCGGCGCTTCCTTCTTGGAAGGTTCCAGCGCCTTCTCCCACTTCGCGACCAGGGTCGAAGCAACCGCATTGCCGACGACGTTGGTCCCGGTGCGCCCCATGTCGAGGAACTGGTCGACCGCGAGGATCAGCAACAGACCGGCCTCGGGAATATGGAAGGCGCCGAGCGTGGACGAGATTACCACCAGGCTCGCGCGCGGTACGCTGGCAATGCCCTTCGACGTCACCATCAGCAGCAGCATCATCGTCAGCTGCTGCATGACCGAAAGGTGAATGCCATAGGCCTGCGCGATGAACATAGTCGCGAAGCTGCAATACATCATCGAGCCGTCGAGATTGAACGAATAGCCCAGCGGCAGCACGAAGCCCGCGATACGCGGCGGCACGCCGAACTGCTCGAGCGCTTCCAGCGTCCGCGGGAAGGCCGCCTCCGACGAGGCCGTGGAGAAAGCGATCAGGAAGGGCGCGCGGATGTGCAGGAACAGGTCCTTGGCACGTGGAGCTCCGACCGCGACCACCGCCACGCCGAACAGGACAGCCCACAGGCAGGCCAGCGCGAGATAGAAACCGCCCATGAAATAGCCGAAGGTGATGACGATCCCCAGGCCTTCCTTGAAGACCGCACTCGTCACCGCGGCGAACACCGCGAACGGCGCGAGACGCATCACATAATCGGTGATCTGCAGCATCAGCTGCGCGAGCGAATCCATCGCCTTCACGATCGGCGCCGCTTTCTCGCCGATTGCCGTCGCGGCGACGCCGGCGAAGGTCGCGAATATCACGATCTGCAGGATCGCATTCTTGGCAAGCGCGTCGAAAATCGAGGCCGGCACCAGATCGAGGATGAAGTCTTTCAGCACGAAATGCGCCTGCGCGATCCCGTTCGCTTCGTTGACTGGGGGCAGAGGCAGTCCGACGCCCACGCCGGGACGGATGACGTTGACGAAGACCAGGCCGAGGCCGATCGAAACGAAACCGGCGAGAATGAACCAGCCGATCGTGCGTACGCCCATCCGCCCCAATGCGGATCTGTCACCCATATGCGCGATACCGCCCATCAGGGTCGCGAAGACCAAAGGCGCGATGATCATCTTTATCAGCTTGAGGAAAAGGCCCGTCAGGATCGAAAGGCCATCCGTGATCGTTGCGGCAACGGATGGATCGGCGATGGTCTGATTGAGGATAAAGCCAACGATGATTCCCAGGATCATCGCGACGAGAATGAATACGGTAATGC
>Ga0207683_10005616_pt1 | contig 10758 bp, 10 predicted proteins | sample KBSM73metaG_FD_184333 | JGI IMG/M metagenome (GOLD analysis project Ga0207683, IMG submission 184333) | Miscanthus rhizosphere microbial communities from Kellogg Biological Station, Michigan, USA - KBS M7-3 metaG (SPAdes) (version 2) | ecosystem: Host-associated > Plants > Roots > Rhizosphere >...
GTCGGCCCGCAGCACCGTGGCCGTGTCCGGCGGGTGCAGGCCGCACGTGAACACCCAGGCCCCCGCGGCCCTCATCTCCGCGTCCACCGCCTCGATGTCCTTCATGATCGGCTCGAGGATCTCCGGCGGGGGCGGATCCCCGTCCGGCTGGTAGATGCTGAGCAGGTACTGCTTCATGGCGTTCATCCTCCCGACGCTACGCGGCCCGTAGACCCGCTCCGGGCCGGGGCTTTCATCCCCTATACGAACCCGGACAGTGCGGATCGACACGCGCCAGGCCCGTTCGGGTCCATGACCTTCCCTCTTGGTATGGTCTAGACCATACGAGCCCGCACCGCCTCAGGGTCACCTTCGGGGGCTGCGTCCGATAGTCTCGGAGCCGCTGGCGATCACGGGGATCGACGAGGAGATTTAGTACTGTGACAATTCGCGTGGGAATCAATGGTTTCGGGCGTATCGGCCGTAACTTCTGGCGGGCCGCCAATGCCGCGGACGGCGATCGCGGCATCGAGATCGTGGCGGCGAACGACCTCGGTGACATCGCCACGATGGCGCACCTGCTCAAGTACGACACCGTGCTCGGCACCCTGGCGGAGGACGTGTCGGTGTCCGGCAACACCATCCGGGTCGGCGACAAGTCGATCAAGATCCTGGCCGAGCGCGACCCGGCCCAGCTGCCGTGGCGCGACCTCGGCGTCGACGTCGTGATCGAGTCCACCGGCCGGTTCACCACCGGGTCGGCGGCCAAGGCCCACCTCGAGGCGGGCGCGAAAAAGGTCATCATCTCCGCGCCGGCCAAGGAAGAGGACATCACGATCGTGATGGGGGTCAACGACGACGCGTACGACCCCGAGGCGCACCACATCTTGTCCAACGCCTCCTGCACCACGAACTGCGTGGCGCCGATGGCCAAGGTGCTGCTGGACAACTTCGGCATCGTCAAGGGCCTGATGACGACCATCCACGCCTACACCAACGACCAGGTCATCCTGGACTTCCCGCACAAGGACCTGCGCCGGGCGCGGGCCGCGGCGCAGAACATCATCCCGACCACGACCGGGGCGGCCAAGGCGACCGCGCTGGTGCTGCCGGAGCTGAAGGGCAAGCTGGACGGGCTGGCCATGCGGGTGCCCGTCGTCGACGGCTCGGTGACCGACCTGGTGGTCGAACTGGGCCGCGAGGTCACCAAGGACGAGGTCAACGCCGCGTACCGCGCCGCCGCCGAGGGACCGCTCAAGGGATACCTGTACTACACCGAAGACCAGATCGTGTCCTCCGACATCGTCGGCTCGCCCGCGTCGTGCACGTTCGACTCGTCGCTCACGATGGCGTTCGGCAGCCAGGTCAAGGTCATCGGCTGGTACGACAACGAGTGGGGCTACTCCAGCCGGCTGGTCGACCTGACCGCGCTCGTCGCCGCACGGCTGCGGTAATGCGGTCCATCGACGACCTGGAGGTCATGGGCCGGCGCGTGCTGCTCCGGTCGGACCTGAACGTCCCGCTCGACCTGACCGGCACCGGGGAGATCACCGACGACGGCCGGATCCGGGCCAGCCTGCCGGTGATCAGCAAGCTGTCCGACCGGGGGGCGCGGGTCATCATCCTCGCGCACCTCGGCCGGCCCAAGGGTGCCTCGTTCGAGGAACGGGCGGCCGGCGGCCCCTCGCTGCGGCCGGTGGCGGCGCGGCTAGGCGAACTGCTCGGGCGGCCTGTCGCGTTCGGCGCCGACGTGGCCGGGCCCTCGGCCGAGGAAACCGCGTTCAGCCTCGGTGACGAGGACGTCGCGGTGCTGGAGAACGTGCGTTTCGAGCCGGCCGAGACCAGTAAGGACGACGCCGAGCGCGGCGAGTTCGCGCAGCGGCTGGCCCGCCTGGGCGAGGTGTACGTGGGCGACGGGTTCGGCGCGGTGCACCGCAAGCACGCGTCGGTCTACGACCTGCCGCTGCTGCTCCCGCACGCAGCCGGTGACCTGGTCCGGGACGAGGTGGCCGTGCTGCGTCAGCTCACCGACGACCCGGCCCGGCCCTTCGTCGTGGTGCTCGGCGGCAAGAAGCCGTCGGACAAGCTGGCCGTGATCGGCAACCTGCTGAACCTGGCCGACCGCATCCTGATCGGCGGCGGCATGGCCTACACCTTCCTGGCCGCCCAGGGGTACGAGGTGGGTAACTCGGTACTCGAGGCGGACCAGGTTCCCGCCGTCAAGGCGGTCATGGCAGAGGCCGAACGGCGCGGGGTAGAACTCGTCCTCCCCGTCGACCTGGTCGTGGCCACTCATTTCGCGCCTGACGCGGAGCATTCCGTCGTGCTGGCCAGCGAGATTCCGGCCGACCGGGAAGGCGTGGACGCGGGCCCGCGCACCCGCGCCCTGTTCGCGGAGAAGCTGGCCGACGCCAAGACCGTGTTCTGGAACGGCCCGCTCGGGGTGTTCGAGTTCCCGGCGTTCGCGGCCGGGACCAGGGCGATCGCCGAAGCGGTAGCCGCGGTGGACGGGCTCACCGTGGTCGGCGGCGGCGACTCGGCCGCGGCGGTCCGCGCGCTGGGCATCCCGGAGAAGTCCTACAGTCATATCTCCACCGGCGGCGGCGCGAGCCTGGAGTACCTCGAAGGCAAGACGCTGCCCGGCCTGACGGCACTGGAGGCCGATTCGTGAACGCCCGCGGTTCAGGGCGCCGGCTGCCGCTGATCGCCGGCAACTGGAAGATGCACATGAACCACCTCGAGGCGATCGCGCTGGTGCAGAAGCTCGCGTTCACCCTGACGCCGAAGGACTTCGAGGCGGTCGAGGTCGCGGTGCTGCCGCCGTTCACCGCGCTGCGCAGCGTGCAGACCCTGATCGACGGGGACAAGCTGCGGATCAGCTACGGCGCGCAGGACCTCTCCCAGTACGATTCCGGCGCCTACACCGGCGACGTGTCCGGGCCGATGCTGGCCAAGCTGGGCTGCCAGTACGTGCTGGTCGGGCACTCCGAGCGTCGGCAGTACCACGCGGAGACCGACGACCTCGTCAACGCCAAGGCGCAGGCCGCGCTGCGGTCCGGAATTACTCCGATCTTGTGCCTGGGGGAGCCGCTGGAGGTCCGCCAGGCCAGGCAGCAGGTCGGCCATTGCATCGGGCAGCTCGACGAGGGTCTCAAGGGGTTCCCGTCGGCCGCGGTGGCGGCGATGGTGATCGCCTACGAGCCCGTCTGGGCCATCGGCACTGGTGAGGTGGCCACCCCGGACGACGCGCAGGAGGCGGCCGCCGCGATCAGGTCACGGGTTTCGGAGTTTCATGACGCCGAAACGGCCGCCAGTGTGCGTATCCTGTATGGCGGGTCCGTCAAACCCGGCAACGTCGCGCCCATCATGGCGCAGCCGGACGTCGACGGCACCCTGGTCGGCGGCGCCAGCCTCGACGCCGGACAGTTCGCTCAGATCTGCCGGTATCGTGAACTGGCGGCGTAGGCTTACATCAGCAGCGTCCTCGTCAGCGGGACCTCGTCACCAGCAGGAGATGGATTACAGCGATGGTCATCGGGCTTTCCATTATCCTGATCATCACCAGTCTCGTGATGATCCTGCTCGTCCTGCTGCACAAGGGTAAGGGCGGCGGCCTGTCGGACCTGTTCGGCGGCGGTGTGAGCTCTACCCTCGGCTCGTCTTCGGTCGTCGAGCGGAACCTGGACCGCATTACGATTTTCTTCGGAGTCCTGTGGTTCGTGGTGATTATCGCCCTCAACGTACTGGTTAATCACTAACCTGTAGTCCTATCCCGCACCGAAGTTATCCCGCATCGAAGTTCTGGCTTGATAGCTCTATGGCCTTCAAGGGGTGATCTGTGAGTAGTGGCAACGCCATCCGCGGCAGCAGGGTCGGCGCGGGTCCGATGGGAGAAGCAGAGCGCGGCGAGGCCGCGCCGCGTGTGTGGGTCTCCTTCTGGTGCGCGAACAAGCACGAGACGCGGCCGAGTTTCGCGACCGACGCCGCGATCCCTGACACCTGGGAGTGCCCGCGCTGCGGCAACCCCGCGGGTAAGAACGAGCACGCCCCGCCGAACCCGCCCCGCGTCGAGCCCTACAAGACGCACCTCGCCTACGTGAAGGAGCGCCGCAGCGACTCCGACGGCGAGGCCATCCTGGCCGAAGCCCTAGCCCGCCTGCGCGGCGCCTAAGCTTCGCGGCTCCGGCCGCCTGCCCGGCGCGTGATCCCCGGAGCCTTAGCCCCGCGCCGCCCGCTCGTCATGAAACCCCGGTTCCAGTGCGTTCGAACGCACTGGAACCGGGGTTTCATCGCGTTTCCCCGGGCGCTTGAGCGCCTCTGATGAGGTCGTGATGGTGCGGATGGGAAGCCTGGGACGGGAGCCGGCGGCGGCCAGGGCCGAACGGATGGCGCTGACGACCGTGCCGGGCTGGGTCCGGATCTGGCGCGGGGTGAAATGCAGCACGGTGATGCCATGCGCGGCCGCCCGCGCGTCGCGGGCCAGGGTACGCTCGTGGTCCTGCGGAGACAGGTGGTAAGCGCGGGAGTCGACCTCGCCAGCCACTCCGGCCTCCGGCCACCACGCGTCCGGGCTGGCGATGAACTCCTCGTCCGCGTACAGGCGAGCATTGAAAACGGGTTCGGCGATCTTGGCCCGCCTGAGCAGATGCTTGAGGTCAGCTTCGGGGCTGGACCTGATCCCGTCGCAGACGTCGCTCACCGCCGTGCGGAGCAGCGCCGAACCCTGAACCGGCCCGGCCTGGAGCTCGGCAGCAAGCGCCCCGGGCGTGCACGTGCCCAGCTGGACGGCCGCCGCGACCACGGCGCGCACGTCGGCCAGGCTGGTCATGCCGCGCGCGGCATCGGCGACCGCCCGGGCCGGAGGCACCATCCGGACCGGCCCCACGGTGAAGACCCGGTCCGGCATGCGCGTGGTCAGGTGAATCCGCACGAAGCCGGTACTCCGGCGCTGCCTCATGGCCGGGATCAGCACGTCGATCATCGTGCCCCGCGGGGCTTGGACGCCCCACAGTCCGACGGCCGCGGCCCCGGTGATCATGCCGCCGGTTCCGGCGTACAGCAGCGCGGCCATGCTGCGCTGCTCGGTGGTCGGCGTGCCCGTGACGGCCAGGAATACCCCGGGCAGCAGCCGCTGCCACGGCCCGCCGGCGCGCAGCCGCTGGCGCAGTGCGCTCGTGGTCATCCCGTGCGCCATCACCTGGCTCCGGCTGATGACCTGAAATTGCCGCGTCAGGGTGGCAGCCAGCGCGGCGTGGTCATGCTGGGTTGAGCGAGTCATGTCGGCAGCGTGGCATCCGGTGCCGACATTTCCGGGTGGCCGACCGAACGCGTTCAGTCACTGCCGTCTCTATGACCTCGCAGGTTGGCCCAGGGCGGCACAGCCAACCGCATGAAACCCCGAATCCACGGCGTTTGAACGCACTGGATCCGGGGTTTCATGGCGTTCGGCGGTGCTAGAGGCTAGAGGCCTTCGTTGATCAGGCGGCCGGCCTGCTCGTACTTGGCGGGCTTGTACTTCTTGAAGTAGAAGGCGGTGCCGACGCCGACCAGTACCACCACGGCGTCGATCGGGCCCAGCCAGTTCGCGTAAGGATAGGCTCCCGCACCGAGGAAGTCGATGTTCGTGAACAGCAGGTACACCACGTAGGCCTGGGAGATGAAGGCGAGCAGCGGAGCCAGCCTGGTCCGCCACCAGTGCGCCTCGTCCCGGTGGAAGCGCTCGAAGTAGACCAGCACGGCGAGCGAGACCACCGCCTGCACCGACAGGATGATGATCACGCCCATCACCGCCATCAGGCCGTAGAGCTGGATGTAGGCCTGGGAGTTGGGGTCGTTGCTGCCGGTGAAGATGGCGAACAGGCCGATGATGATGGCGGCCACGACCGACTGGGTGACGGACGCGATGTGCGGGCTCTTCCACCTGGGGTGGGTCTTGCCGAGCGCCCGCGGGGCCAGGCCCTCGCGGCCGACGGAGTACAGGTAACGCGCGGTGGTGTTGTGGAAGGCCATGCCGCAGGCGAACGAGCCGGTGATGATCAGGTAGCTCATGATCGAGGCCACCCACTGCCCGGCGTAGTGACCGGCCGGGGTGAGGAAGTACTGGGCCGCGTTGGTCTGCGACTGGGCGATCGCCGCCTTGGTGGTCGGATACCCGGCGAGCGAGGCCCAGGACGTGATCGTGTAGAACACGCCGAGCCCGATCACCGAGATGTACAGGGCGCGCGGAACGATCCGCTTGGGGTCGCGGGATTCCTCGCCGTAGTTCGGCGCCATCTCGAAGCCGACCCAGGACCAGAAGGCGAAGAACAGGCCGATGCCGATCGCGCCCGCCGCGAGCTTGCCCTCGGCCGGGAAGCCCTTGAAGGCGTTGACGGGGTTGAGCGGGGCGGCGGTCACGTGCCCCCTGGCGAGCAGGAAGACGTCGAAGATGAGCAGGATGACGACCTCGCTGATCAGCCCGATGGCGAGCACCAGGCTGGAGATCCGGACGTCGAAGTAGGTCAGGATGCTGATGATCAGCACCATGGCCAGCGCCAGCCAGGGCCAGGCGATGCTCACCCCGAACTGGTTCAGCTTCAGGCTCAGGAAGTAGGCGAAACCGCCGGCCAGCGACGCCTCGAACACCGAGTAGGCGACCACCGAGGCGTATCCCGTGCCGATGCCCAGTTCCCGGCCGAGCCCGTGGCTGATGTAGGAGTAGAAGCCGCCCGCCGTGGTCTTCTTCCTGGCCATGGCCACGTACCCGACGGAGAATACGACCAGCACGATCGTGGCGAACATGAACGCCGCCGGCGCGCCGACGCCCTGGCCGAAGCCGACGACGATAGGCGTGTTGAACAGCATGGCCGAGATCGGGGCCGACCCGGTCACGGTCAGGAACAAGACGCCGCCGAGCCCGATCGCGCCCTTGCGGAGCTTGGCTACATCCGTGCGCTGCGAGACGTCGAAGTCCTCGACGGGGGGTCGCACGGGCAGGCGGGGGACTTCGGGGACCTGGGGTCCTTGGGTCTGAGCCATGGCACACCTCCGGCGCATTTGCCGGGAGCGTAACAGCCTGCGGGAATCCTGATCAAGAGTTCTGGTTGAGTTAATCTGAGCGAAACTCAACCGCTTGACAGCAAACGGTCTGAGCGATAACTCTTTGGTTTAGCCGAACCGCCCATACGGTTGCACACTGGCTCTCGCCGGGCGGCGGTGACGGAGGTCGCGATGACCGAGGAACTGATCTCTTTCGCCTCGAAGCAGGACATGCTGGCGAAATCCAAGCAGTTCTGGAACCCGGACAAGACCCAGTTCTGGATCGACTCCGGGGTTCCGCTGGTCATCGACCGCCGGGAGGGCTACTTCATCTACGACGTCGAGGGCAAGCGGCTCATCGACGTCCACCTCAACGGCGGCACCTACAACCTGGGCCACCGCAACCCCGAGGTGGCGGCCGCGGTAACCGCGGCCATGCAACGGTTCGACATCGGCAACCATCACTTCCCCAGCCTGGCCCGCACCGCGCTGGCCGAGGCTCTCATCAGCACCGCTCCTGACGGGCTCACGAAGGTGATGTACGGCAGCGGTGGCGGGGAGGCCATCGACATCGCGCTGAAGAGCGCGCGGCACGCCACCAAGAGGCGCCGCATCGTCTCGGTGGCCAAGGCCTACCACGGCCACACCGGGCTCGCCGTGGCCACCGGCGACGAGCGGTTCGCCACCTTGTTCCTGGCCGACCGGCCGGACGAGTTCAGCCACGTGCCGTTCAACGACACCGACGCGATGGAGGCGGCGCTGAAGGCCCGGGACGTGGCCGCCGTGATCATGGAGACGATCCCGGCCACCTACGGCTTCCCGCTGCCCGCGCCCGGCTACCTGGCCGGAGTGAAAAAGCTCTGCGAGCGCTACGGCGCGCTCTACATCGCCGACGAGGTGCAGACCGGGCTGATGCGTACCGGCGAGCTGTGGGCCATCACCAAGCACGGCGTCAACCCGGACATCCTGGTCACGGGCAAGGGCATCTCCGGCGGCATGTACCCGGTCAGCGCGGTGCTCGCGACCGAGGCCGCCGCGGGCTGGCTGACCGAGGACGGCTTCGCCCACATGTCCACGTTCGGCGGCGCCGAACTCGGCTGCGTGGCGGCGCTGAAGACACTGGAGATCACCGGCCGGCCCGAAGTCCGGTCGATGGTGCACTACATCGCGGCGACCTTCACCAGCGGACTGAGCACGATCCAGGCGCAGTACCCCGACTGGTTCACCGGGGTCCGGCAGGACGGGCTGGTCATGGGCCTGGAGTTCGGCCATCCGCAGGGCGCCAAGTTCGTGATGAAGCGCCTGTACGAGAACGGGGTCTGGGCGATCTTCTCCACCCTCGACCCCCGGGTGCTCCAGTACAAGCCGGGCATCTTGCTCACCCCGGCGGTGTGCGAGGAACTGCTCGAGCGGACCGAGGTGGCCATCGCGAAGGCCAGGGACGACGCGGCCAAGGGGGCACGGCCGTGACCGAGACCCCGATCAGCGTCGCCGAGCTGCTCACCGACCCGGCGGGGGTGCCGCGGGCCCGGGCCATGCTGCAGCGGGCGGAGTGGGCCGGGCGCGCCTTCGCCCGGTACGACAAGCCCGCGGTGGACGCGATCGTGCGCGCCGCCGCCGCGGCCGGGGCGGCCAGGGCCCGCGAGTACGCCGAACGGGCGGTGCGGGAGACCGGGTTCGGCGTGGTGGAGCACAAGGTGCTCAAGAACGTCGCCTGCAGCACGGGGGTCGTGGAGCACTACGCGGGCCACGACTACGTGACGCCGCGGGTCGACGCCGCGGCCAAGGTCGTCGAGGTGCCGCGGCCGGCCGGCGTGGTGCTCGCGCTGACCCCGTCGACCAACCCGGTCGCCACGGTGTTCTTCAAGTGCCTGCTCGCGCTCATGACGCGCAGCGTGGTGGTGGTCAGCCCGCACCCGATGGCCAAGGAAGTCTGCGCCGACGCGGCCCGCGCCCTCGGCGAGGCGGCGGTCAAGGCGGGCGCGCCGGACGGCGTCATCCAGGTGGTGGACGAGCCCTCGGTGCCGCTGATCGACGCGCTGATGACCGACGAGCGGACCAGCGTCATCGTCGCGACCGGGGGCGTGCCGGTGGTGCGCGCCGCCTACAGCTCGGGCACGCCCGCCATCGGGGTCGGGCCCGGAAACGTGCCGGTGCTGGTGGACGCGACCGCCGACCTGGCCAAGGCGGCCCGGCGGATCGTGGACAGCAAGAGCTTCGACAACTCGGTCCTGTGCACCAACGAGTCGGTCCTGATCGTCACCGAGCAGGCCGCCACCGCGCTGCTGCGGCACCTGAAGCAGGCCGGCGCCTACCTGCTCGCGCCGGACGAACGGGACAGGGTCGCCGCCATGCTGTTCCCCGGCGGGCGGTTCGACATCCGCTTCGTGGGCAAGGACGCGAGCTGGATCGCCGCCGAGGCGGGCCTGCGGGTGCCGAACCGCACCCGCGTCCTGCTCGCGCCGTTCGACCTGGTGGTGCCCGAGGAACCGCTGGCGCACGAGAAGCTCTGCCCGGTGCTCGGCCTGGTCCGGGTGCCGACGGCCCGGCGCGGGATCGACGCCGCGCGGGCCGTGCTGCGGCTGTCCGGGCGCGGCCACTCGGCCGCCATCCACAGCGCCGACCCCCAGGTCATCATGGAGTACGGGGCCGCCGTGGAGGTGCTGCGGGTCGCCGTCAACGTGGGCAGCAGCCTGGGCAGCGCCGGCCTGGAGACCAACCTGGCGCCGACGATGACGATCGGGACCGGGTTCTTCGGCCGGTCCTCGGTGGGGGAGAACCTGCACCCCAGCCACCTGGTGCAGTGGACGCGGCTGGCGTACAACCGCGACCCGGCCGAGCCGTTCGGCGACTTCAGCGGGCTCACCCCGTGGCAGGCTCCGGCCAGCCGCAATGGGGCGGTCCCGCCGTACCCGGTGGCGTCCAACCAGCGGGGCGACCACCCGGCGACCGCAAGCGGCGGCGGGCAGGCGTACCGCCCGGCCCGTTCGGAACTCAATGGATCGGACGCCTCGGCGCTCCGTGAACAGATCCGCCGGCTGATCCTCGAAGAGCTCTCCCAGCTGGCCGGAGGCTGACCAGTGGCCGAACTCCGCTCGTTCATCTTCCTGTCCCGGCTGCAGCCGCAGACCATGTGCTACCTGGGCACCTGGATCCGCGGGTCGCTGCCGCGCAGTCACGTGGCCGCGCAGGTCATCGAGGTGGCGCCGGGCCTGGACATCGAGCCGCTGACCGACGTCGCGGTCAAGCACGCCGACGTCAAGGCCGGGATCCTGGTGGTCGAGCGGCAGTTCGGCTACCTGGAGATCCACGGCGGCACCGACGAGGTGCAGGCGGCGGCGTCGGCCGTGCTCGGCGCGCTGGGCGCGACCGCCCGCGACGCCAGCCGGCCCGAGATCCTCGCGTCCAAGATCATCACCATGCTGGACCCGCAGCAGGCGTTCCTGGTGAACCGGAACAAGATCGGCTCGATGGCGCTGGCCGGGGAGTCGCTGTTCGTGCTGGAGATGCGGCCGGCCTCGTACGCGATCCTGGCCGCCAACGAAGCCGAGAAGGCGGCCAGGATCAAGCTCGTCGACTACCGGATGATCGGCGCCACCGGCCGGCTGTACCTGTCCGGCTCCGAGGCCGACGTCCGGCAGGCGGCCGGGGCGGCCGAAGACGCGCTGAGGAACCTCGGATGAGCGACAGCGACGAGCTCCGCGCGCTCGTGCGCGAGGTCATCCGGGACGTGCTGCCACAGGGCCTGACGGTGACCGAAAC
>Ga0207683_10005619_pt1 | contig 10754 bp, 7 predicted proteins | sample KBSM73metaG_FD_184333 | JGI IMG/M metagenome (GOLD analysis project Ga0207683, IMG submission 184333) | Miscanthus rhizosphere microbial communities from Kellogg Biological Station, Michigan, USA - KBS M7-3 metaG (SPAdes) (version 2) | ecosystem: Host-associated > Plants > Roots > Rhizosphere >...
CTGGTCGCCGTCGAAGTCGGCGTTGAACGCCGTGCAGACCAGCGGATGCAGCTGGATCGCCTTGCCTTCGATCAGCACCGGCTCGAACGCCTGGATGCCCAGGCGATGCAGCGTCGGCGCGCGATTCAGCATGACCGGGTGCTCGCGGATGACTTCCTCGAGGATGTCCCAGACCACCGGCTCCTGCGCCTCGACCATCTTCTTGGCGGCCTTGATCGTCGTCGCCAGGCCCATGGTTTCGAGCTTGTTGAAGATGAAAGGCTTGAACAGCTCGAGCGCCATCAGCTTGGGCAGGCCGCACTGATGCAGCTTGAGCTGCGGACCCACGACGATGACCGAACGGCCCGAGTAGTCGACGCGCTTGCCCAGCAGGTTCTGACGGAAGCGCCCGCCCTTGCCCTTGATCATGTCGGCGAGCGACTTCAGCGGACGCTTGTTGGCGCCCGTCATCGCCTTGCCGCGGCGGCCGTTGTCGAGCAGCGAGTCGACGGCTTCCTGCAGCATCCGCTTCTCGTTGCGCACGATGATGTCCGGCGCCTTCAGTTCCAGCAGCCGCTTCAATCGATTGTTGCGGTTGATCACGCGGCGGTACAGGTCGTTCAGGTCGGAAGTCGCGAAGCGGCCGCCATCCAGCGGGACCAGCGGGCGCAGCTCCGGCGGCAGCACCGGCAGCACTTCCAGGATCATCCATTCCGGCTTGATGCCCGACTTGTTGAACGCCTCGAGCACCTTCAGGCGCTTGGCGATCTTCTTGATCTTGGTATCCGAGCCGGTGGTCTCGAGCTCCTTGCGCAGCTTGTCGATCTCGTGATTCACGTCGAGCGACTTGAGCAGCGCACGGATGCCTTCGGCGCCCATGTAGGCGTCGAAGTCGTCACCGTACTGCTCGAGCTTGGCCAGGTAGTCGTCTTCCGTCAGCAACTGCGCGCGATTGAGCGGCGTCAGGCCGGGGTCGGTCACGACGAACGCTTCGAAATACAACACGCGTTCGATGTCGCGCAGCGTCATGTCGAGCACCATGCCCATCCGCGACGGCAGCGACTTCAGGAACCAGATGTGCGCGACCGGCGAGGCCAGTTCGATGTGGCCCATGCGCTCGCGGCGCACCTTGGCCAGCGTCACTTCGACGCCGCACTTCTCGCAGATGACGCCGCGGTGCTTCAGGCGCTTGTACTTGCCGCACAGGCACTCGTAGTCCTTGACCGGCCCGAATATCTTGGCGCAGAACAGGCCGTCACGCTCCGGCTTGAACGTCCGGTAGTTGATCGTTTCCGGCTTCTTGACCTCGCCGTACGACCACGAGCGGATTTTTTCCGGCGACGCGAGGCCGATGCGGATGGCATCGAATTCTTCTTCCTGCGTTACCTGCTTGAACAGATCGAGCAATGCTTTCATGCGTACTCCCGAGTAATTCGTTTCGGAGTTACAAATTCAATTCGGTCAGGTTCCGCGGTCAGTCGCGTTCCATGTCGACGTCGATGGCCAGCGAGCGGATTTCCTTCACCAGCACGTTGAACGATTCCGGCATGCCGGCCTCGATCTTGTGCTCGCCCTTGACGATGTTCTCGTAGACCTTGGTGCGACCGTTGACGTCGTCGGACTTGACCGTGAGCATTTCCTGCAGCGTGTACGCCGCGCCGTACGCTTCGAGCGCCCAGACTTCCATTTCGCCGAAGCGCTGGCCGCCGAACTGCGCCTTGCCACCCAGCGGCTGCTGCGTGACGAGGCTGTACGGTCCGGTCGAACGTGCGTGCATCTTGTCGTCGACCAGGTGATGCAGCTTCAGCACGTGCATGAAGCCGACGGTGACCTGGCGGTCGAACGACTCTCCGGTGCGGCCGTCGTGCAGCGTCACCTGGCCCGAACGCGGAAGACCGGCCATGTCGAGCATGCCCTTGATCTCCTCCTCGGTCGCGCCGTCGAACACCGGGGTCGCGAACGGCACGCCGCCCTTCAAGTTCTCGGCAAGATGGACGATCTCGGCATCGTCGAACGCGTCGAGGTTCTCGGCGCGCCCGGTCGTGTTGTAGATCTTCTCGAGGAACTTGCGCACGTCGGCCGCCTTCGCCTCCGCCTTCAGCATGTCGTCGATCTTGCGACCGAGCCCCTTGGCGGCCCAGCCCAAGTGGACTTCGAGGATCTGCCCGACGTTCATCCGCGATGGCACGCCCAGCGGATTCAGCACGATGTCCACAGGCGTGCCATCCGCCATGTACGGCATGTCTTCCACCGGAACGATCTTAGACACCACGCCCTTGTTGCCGTGGCGTCCTGCCATCTTGTCGCCCGGCTGCAGGCGGCGCTTCACTGCCACGTAGACCTTGACCATCTTCTGCACGCCCGGCGGAAGTTCGTCGCCCTGCGTGAGCTTCTTCTTCTTCAGGTCGAACATCGCGTCGAACTGGTCGCGCAGCTTGGCGAGCGACTCCTTGCTCGCTTCGAGCTGCTGCGCCGATTCCTCGTTGGAAAGGCGGATGTCGAACCAGTCGTGGCGCGGAACGCTCTCCAAGTACTCCTTCGTAACCTTGGCACCCTTGGCGATCTTCTTCGGGCCGCCGTTGACGACCTTGCCCGAAATCAGCTTCTCGATCCGGGCGTACTGGTCGTTCTCGACGATCCGCAGCTGGTCGTTCAAGTCCTTGCGGTAGCCCTTGAGGTCGTCGTCGATGATCTGCGCGGCGCGCTTGTCGCGCTCGATGCCTTCGCGCGTGAACACCTGCACGTCGATCACCGTTCCCGAGATTCCCGACGGAACGCGCAACGACGTGTCCTTCACGTCGGACGCCTTCTCGCCGAAGATCGCGCGCAGCAGCTTCTCTTCCGGCGTCAATTGCGTCTCGCCCTTCGGCGTGACCTTGCCGACCAGCACGTCGCCGGCTTCGACTTCCGCGCCGATGTAGACGATGCCGGAGTCGTCGAGACGACCCAGCTGGCCTTCGCCCAGGCTGGAGATGTCCCGCGTGATTTCCTCGGGTCCCAGCTTGGTGTCGCGCGCGACGACAGAGAGTTCCTCGATGTGGATCGACGTGTAGCGGTCGTCGCCGACCACGCGCTCGCTGATCAGGATCGAGTCTTCGTAGTTGTAGCCGTTCCACGGCATGAACGCGACGAGCATGTTCTGCCCGAGCGCCAGCTCGCCCATGTCGGTGGACGCGCCGTCGGCGATGACGTCGCCCTTGGCGATGACATCGCCCACGATGACCAGCGGCCGCTGGTTGATGTTGGTGTTCTGGTTGGACCGCTTGTACTTGGTGAGGTTGTAGATATCCACGCCGACTTCACCGGCCGCCGTCTCCGCGTCGTGCACGCGCACCACGATGCGTGAGGCATCGATGTAGTCGACCTTGCCACCCCGGCGCGCCATCACGGCGGTGCCGGAGTCGACCGCGGCGGTGCGTTCCACGCCAGTGCCGACGAGCGGCTTCTCCGGGCGCAGGCACGGCACGGCCTGTCGCTGCATGTTGGAACCCATCAACGCGCGGTTGGCGTCGTCGTGCTCGAGGAACGGGATCAGCGATGCCGCCACCGACACGATCTGCGATGGCGCGACGTCCATGTAGTTGACCTTGTCGGCCGTCGACAGCATGAACTCGTTCTTGCTGCGGCACGAGACGAGCTCGTCCGCCAGCTTGCCGTTCTTGTCGACCTTGGCGTTGGCCTGGGCGATGACGAACTGGCCCTCCTCGATCGCGGAAAGGAAGTCGATCTGGTCGGTGACCTTGCTGTCGGCCACGCGGCGATACGGCGTCTCGAGAAAGCCGTACTCGTTGGTGCGGGCATACAGCGCGAGCGAGTTGATGAGGCCGATGTTCGGGCCTTCAGGCGTCTCGATCGGGCACACGCGGCCGTAGTGCGTCGGATGCACGTCGCGGACTTCGAAGCCCGCGCGTTCGCGCGTCAGGCCGCCCGGCCCGAGCGCGGAAACACGGCGCTTGTGCGTGATTTCGGACAGCGGATTCGTCTGGTCCATGAACTGCGACAACTGCGACGAGCCGAAGAATTCCTTGATTGCGGCCGAGATCGGCTTGGCGTTGATCAGGTCGTGCGGCAGCAGGTTGTCCGACTCGGCTTGGCCGAGACGTTCCTTCACGGCGCGTTCGACGCGGACGAGGCCCGAGCGGAACTGGTTTTCCGCGAGTTCGCCCACCGATCGCACGCGGCGGTTGCCGAGGTGGTCGATGTCGTCGATCTCGCCGCGGCCGTTGCGCAGGTCCACGAGGATCTTGATGACGGCGATGATGTCTTCATTGGTCAGCGTCGACGGACCCTTGAGTTCCGGGCGGCCGATGCGACGATTGAACTTCATGCGGCCGACGGCAGACAGGTCATAGCGTTCTTCCGAGAAGAACAACCCGTGGAACAGCGATTCGACGGCGTCTTCGGTCGGCGGCTCGCCGGGACGCATCATCCGGTAGATGGCGACCTTGGCGGCGTACTGGTCCGGCGTATCGTCGGTGCGCAGCGTCTGCGAAATGAACGGCCCCATGTCGAGGTCGTTGGTGTAGATCGTCTGCACCGCGGCCACGCCACCATCGAGCAGCTTGGCCAGCAGGTCCTCGGTGATCTCGTCGTTGGCCTTGGCGATCATTTCGCCCGTGGACTTGTCGACAACGTTGGTCGCCAGCGTGCGGCCGAGAATGTACTCGTTGGGCACGGCGATCTTCTTGATGCCGCTGTCGACCAGTTCGCGCACATGGCGCGCGGTGATGCGCTTGTCGCGGCCGGCGATGACCTTGCCGTCCTTGCCCGTGATGTCGAAGCGCGCCATTTCGCCCTTCAGCCTCTCTGGGACGAAGTCGAGCTCGGAGCCCTTGACGCCCAGGTGGAACGTGTCGAAGACGAAGAACTGCTTGAGGATGTCCTCGTTGGTCAGGCCGATGGCCTTGAGCAGCGTGGTCACCGGCATCTTGCGGCGGCGGTCGACGCGGAAGAACAGGAAATCCTTGGGGTCGAACTCGAAGTCGAGCCACGAGCCGCGGTAGGGAATCACGCGGGCCGAGAACAGCAGTTTGCCGGACGAATGCGTCTTGCCGCGGTCATGTTCGAAGAACACGCCGGGCGAGCGATGCAGCTGGGAGACGATCACGCGCTCCGTGCCGTTGATGATGAACGAGCCGTTCTCGGTCATGAGCGGAATCTCGCCCATGTAGACCTCCTGCTCCTTCACTTCCTTCACGGTGTCCTTCGGCGCTTCCTTGTCCATGATGATGAGGCGGACTTTGGCGCGCAGCGCGGAACAGAAGGTCAGGCCGCGCTGCTGGCATTCCACGACGTCGAACGCCGGGGGCAGCAGCGAGAAGCTGACGAACTCGAGGCGGGCATTGCCCGAGTGGCTCGAGATCGGGAAGATGGACGTGAACGCGGCCTGCAGGCCTTCGTTCTTGCGTTCGTCGCCCTTCGTGAATTCCTGCAGGAACGCGCGATAGGACGCGAGCTGCGTTTCGAGCAGGAACGGCACCGGCAGGACGCTCGCGCGTTTCGCGAAGCTCTTCCGGATGCGTTTCTTTTCGGTAAAGGTGTAGGGGGTAGCGTGCGTGGTCGCCATGTGGTTCGTCCCGTCTCCAATTCGTCGAATCCGCGCGAAGGTGCCCGGACTCAAATCAGCCGCGCGAAGGTGCGCGGCCCTGTACTGCCTGCAATCCGACTTATCCAAGGGACATTGCATCCCTGGCCTGGTGGCTGGCCACTACCAGCCGCTGGCGGACGACATTCCCTTGCGGAAACGCCCGACCAAACCTGCTTTCTGCAGTCGACTCAGAAAGCGAAGCAAAACGAACGAGGGGCTCGCTTTGCTTCGACCTCTGAAGGGTCAAAGCGACCCGGCAAGAACACGCGCCGGGTCTTCCATCTCTTGCTTCAGGAAATCGTCGGACTTCGCCCGCGATTTCCTCCTGATCAGCTTTTAATCAGGCACTACGCTTTCTGATGTTTCCAATGGGGTTGCGGGCGGAAGCCTCGCAACCCCATCTAACTTCTTTACTTCACATCAGCCTTACCACCGGCCTCTTCGAGCTTCTTCTTGGCAGCTTCGGCATCGGCCTTGTTGACGCCTTCCTTGACCGGCTTCGGCGCGCCGTCGACCAGGTCCTTCGCTTCCTTCAGGCCGAGGCCCGTCAGTTCGCGCACGGCCTTGATGACGTTGACCTTGTTGTCGCCGATGGCCGAGAGAATGACCGTGAATTCGGTCTGTTCTTCGGCAGCAGCGGCCGGGGCAGCGCCCGCGGCGGGGCCGGCAACGGCGACGGCGGCGGCAGCGGAAACGCCAAATTTGGTTTCCATTGCCGAGATGAGCTCGGAGAGCTCGAGAACGGTCATCGACGAGATCTTGTCGAGAATTTCAGTTTGGACTGCGGACATGTCGTGCTCCTGGAACGTAACAGTTATAAATGGGTAGTCGTGGACGGAATTTCAAGCTGCCTGCTTTGCATCGCGCACCGCGGCGAGCGCACGGACGAACTTCGACGGCACCTCATTCATGGTGCGCACGAGCTTCGTGACCGGCGCCTGCATGGTGCCGAGCAGCTTGGCGATGAGAACTTCGCGCGACGGCAACGATGCGAGCGCGGTGATTTCCTTGGTGGAAATCATCTTGCCCGGCATCGCACCGGCGGTGATCACGAACTTGTCGTTACCCTTGGCGAAGTCGTTCAGCACCTTCGCCACGGCGACCGGATCGGGACCGATGCAGTAAGCCAGCGGACCGACCATCTTCTCGGCCAGCGTGGCGAACGGCGTATCCGCGACCGCACGGCGCACCAGGGTGTTCTTCACAACCCGGAAATACACGCCGGACGCCCGCGCCTGCGCGCGCAGCTTCGTCATGTCGGCAACGGGCAAGCCACGGTTCTCGGCCATGACTATGGCCTGCGCACCGGCGACCTGCTTCGCGACCTCCGCGACTACCGCCTGCTTCTCCTGCAGATTAAGACTCAAGGTTCACCTCTTTCTTCAACGTGCTACTGCGGTGACCGTTCGTCCAGGAAATCCTGTACGAGGGCACCATCTGCGCTGGATCGGGACTTCTCCCGGATTAAGCAAAAGCTCCAGCGGTCTTTGACGGTCCGCACCGACATCGCTGCCGGCGCGTTCCCTCAAATATTTAAAACTTCTAGTGGACCCGAGGTGTGCCCGAACTGCGAGGCACACCTCGACTTTCTATCCTTTATGCCGTCGGCTGTTGCAACGAAGTCTGGTCGATGCGTACGCCCGCGCCCATCGTCGACGACAGGCTGATCTTGCGCAGGTACACGCCCTTCACGCCCTGCGGCTTGGCCTTGTTCAGGGCGTCGATCAGCGCGACCAGGTTGGTCTTCAGCTGCTCGGGCGTGAACGACGCGCGGCCGATCGTGCATTGGATGATCCCCGCCTTGTCGGTGCGGTATTGAACCTGTCCCGCCTTGGCATTCTTGACCGCCTGCACGACGTCGGCGGAAACGGTGCCGACCTTCGGGTTCGGCATCAGGCCGCGCGGACCCAGGATCTGACCCAGCTGTCCGACGACGCGCATCGCGTCAGGAGAGGCGATCACGACGTCGAAGTCCATGAAGCCTTCCTTGATCTTCGCCGCCAGGTCTTCGAAGCCGACGATGTCCGCGCCCGCGGCGGTCGCATCCTTGGCCTTGTCGCCCTGCGCGAACACGGCGACGCGGACCTTCTTGCCGGTGCCCGAGGGCAGCACGACGGAGCCGCGAACCGTCTGGTCCGACTTCTTGGCGTCCACACCCAGGTTGACGGCGACGTCGACCGACTCGTCGAACTTGGCGACGGCAGTTTCCTTGACGAGCTTCAGCGCCTCGTCGACCGGATACATCTTCGAACGGTCCACCTTGCCGCGAACCGTCTTCATGCGCTTGGACAAGCGCGGTGTCTTTTGCTCGGCCATGATTACTTCACCCCTTCGACCGTGATGCCCATGCTGCGGGCACTGCCGGCAATCGTGCGCACGGCGGCGTCGAGGCCGCCCGCGGTCAGGTCAGGCATCTTGGCCTTGGCGATTTCCTCGGCCTGGGCCCGCGTCAGCTTGCCGACCTTGTCGGAATGCGGCTTCGGGCTGCCCTTGTCCACCTTCGCCGCCTTCTTGATGAGGACGGTCGCCGGCGGCGTCTTCATGATGAAGGTGAAGCTCTTGTCCGCGTATGCGGTGATCACCACTGGGATCGGCAGGCCCGGTTCCACCTTCTGCGTCTGGGCGTTGAACGCCTTGCAGAATTCCATGATGTTGAGGCCGCGCTGGCCCAGCGCTGGGCCGATCGGCGGGCTGGGATTTGCCTTCCCTGCCGGCACCTGCAGCTTGATGAAACCGACGATTTTCTTCGCCATGACTTATCTCCTGGTGGGTTCAAGCGGACGCGTGCTGCGCCCTCCCCGTTGTTAAGACAACTTCGAAACTTCGATGGTTACGCTTTTTCCACTTGGGAAAAATCCAGCTCCACGGGTGTCGACCGACCGAAGATCGTCACCGACACGCGCAACTTGCTCTTTTCGTAGTTCACGTCCTCGACGTTGCCGTGGAAGTCGGTGAACGGACCTTCCTTCACGCGTACCGCCTCGCCCGTCTCGAACAGGACCTTCGGACGCGGCTTCTCGACGCCTTCCTGCACCTGGCGCAGGATCGCGTCGACTTCCTTCTGCGTGATCGGTGTCGGCTTGTTGGCCGTCCCGCCCACGAAACCCGTGACTTTCGGCGTGCTCTTGACCAAGTGCCAGGAGTCGTCGGTCATGTCCATCTCGACCAGCACGTAGCCGGGAAAGAACTTGCGCTCCGAAATGGCCTTTGCGCCGTTCTTCATCTCGACCACTTCTTCCACCGGCACGAGGATCTGCCCGAAGAGGTCTCCCATCTCCGACCGCTTGATGCGCTCGATCAACGCACGCTGGACGCTTTTCTCGAAACCCGAGTAGGCGTGAACGACGAACCATTTTTTGCTCATCCGTCTGCCCTGCCCGTCAACATTTTGATGATCCACGCGAGCATGGTGTCGACGCCGAACAGGAACAGCGCCATGATCACCACGAACGCGAACACGATGCCGGTCGTCTGGATCGTTTCCTTGCGCGTCGGCCACGACACGCGTTCGGCTTCGTGCCAGGCTTCCTGCGCGAAGGCGAAGAAATCCTTGCCGGGTGCGGACAGCCACGCCACGCCGCCCGCGGCGAGCAACCCGCCCATCACCATCAGCACGCGCAGCACCTGCGCGGTCTCGGAGAAGTGGTAGTAACCCCACACCCCCGCCACCACACACGCAAGCGCCAACGCTATCTTTGCCTTGTCCATTGAGTCTTCAGTAGCCAGTCGTCAGTACTTCGTTACGCTTCAGTCGGTCTTCCGCCTGCATTCAAAATGCGCGCTCCCACCACTTCCACCTGTCAACGTACCCTGACAACTGTAGTGGCAGGCCAGGAGGGAATCGAACCCCCAACCTGCGGTTTTGGAGACCGCCGCTCTGCCAATTGAGCTACTGGCCTAAACCGTCGGACAAAAGTAAACACCTACTTTTGTCCGGTTCAATTCAAGTCACCGACGAATTGCTGGCAGAGCCAGTCAATTCGCCGTAGAACTTCTATTACTCCAGAATCTTGGCGACGACGCCGGCGCCGACGGTACGGCCGCCTTCGCGAATCGCGAAACGCAAGCCCTCTTCCATCGCGATCGGCGCAATCAGCGTCACCGTCAACGACACGTTGTCCCCAGGCATCACCATCTCGGTGCCCTCCGGCAGCACACAGCTGCCGGTCACGTCCGTGGTCCGGAAATAAAACTGCGGCCGGTAGCCCGGGAAGAACGGCGTGTGCCGACCACCCTCTTCCTTGGACAGGATGTACACCTCGCACGTGAACTTGGTGTGCGGCGTGATCGAGCCCGGCTTGGCCAGCACCTGCCCACGCTCCACTTCCTCACGCTTGGTGCCTCTCAACAGAACACCCACGTTGTCGCCCGCCTGCCCCTGATCCAAGAGCTTGCGGAACATCTCCACCCCCGTGCACACCGTCTGCAAGGTCGGCTTCAACCCGACAATCTCCAGGTTCTCACCCACCTTCACGATCCCGCGCTCCACCCGCCCGGTCACCACCGTGCCCCGGCCCGAGATCGAAAACACGTCTTCCACAGGCATCAGGAACGGCCCGTCGATCAGCCGCTTCGGCTCCGGTATGTAGCTGTCCAGCGCCTCCGCCAGCTTCAGGATCGAGCCTTCGCCCATCTCGCTCTTGTCCCCGTCCAGCGCCATCTTCGCCGAACCCGTCACGATCGGCGTCTTGTCCCCAGGAAACTGGTACTTGCTCAGAAGCTCACGAATCTCCATCTCGACGAGCTCCAGCAGTTCCGCATCGTCGACCATGTCCGCCTTGTTCATGTACACGACGATGTACGGCACGCCGACTTGGCGGGCGAGCAGGATATGTTCGCGCGTCTGCGGCATCGGCCCGTCCGCCGCACTCACCACCAGGATCGCGCCATCCATCTGCGCCGCTCCCGTGATCATGTTCTTGATGTAGTCCGCGTGCCCCGGGCAATCCACGTGCGCGTAGTGCCGGTTCTTGGTCTCGTACTCCACGTGCGCCGTGTTGATCGTGATCCCGCGCGCCTTCTCCTCCGGCGCCGCGTCGATCTGGTCGTACGCCTTCGCCTCGCCACCGAACAACTTCGACAGCACCAGCGTCAGCGCCGCCGTCAGCGTCGTCTTGCCGTGATCAACGTGCCCAATCGTCCCCACGTTCACGTGCGGCTTCGTACGATTGAATTTGCCTTTTGCCAT
>Ga0207683_10005620_pt1 | contig 10754 bp, 11 predicted proteins | sample KBSM73metaG_FD_184333 | JGI IMG/M metagenome (GOLD analysis project Ga0207683, IMG submission 184333) | Miscanthus rhizosphere microbial communities from Kellogg Biological Station, Michigan, USA - KBS M7-3 metaG (SPAdes) (version 2) | ecosystem: Host-associated > Plants > Roots > Rhizosphere >...
GACGAGATCCGCTTCGAGCCGCTCGACGAGTCGCACGAGCTGCTCGGCTCGCTCGTCGGCTGGGAGGACGACAAGTTCGCTGCCCACAATGCGGCGGCCTGGCGGAACGGCCTGCTCGTCCATGTGCCGGGCGGCCTCGAGCTCGAACGGCCGCTGTTCGTGCGCGTCGTGAACGCGATCGAGAACGGTTCGCTCTTCTGGCGGCTGCTCGTCGTCGCCGAGGAGGGCTCGCGCTTCTCACTGGTCGAGGAGTACTCGTCCGCCTCAGCCGAGCTGCCCGGCTACTTCAACGGGGTCGCCGAGCTGTTCGTCCAGCAGGGCGCAAAGCTCGAATACGTGTCGCTGCAAAACCTCTCGCGCGAGACCTGGCACTTCGCCTCGCACCATGCGCGCGTCGAGCGCGACGCCGAGCTCGACTGGGTCAGCGGCGGCTTCGGCTCGAAGCGCGGCAAGACGCGCATCCAGAACGACCTCGCCGGCCCGGGCGCGACCTCGCGTGTGACGGGCGCGTACTTCGGCGACGGCGAGCAGCACCTCGACTTCGACACCTTCCAGGAGCACATCGCCCCCGACACCGAGTCGGACTTCGCCTTCAAGGGCGCGCTGCGCGACACGGCGACTGCGGTCTGGCGCGGGATGATTCGGGTCGAGCGAGATGCGCAGAAGACGAACGCGTACCAGGAGTGCCGGAACCTGATGCTCTCACCGACGACGCACGCGGTTCCGATCCCGGGGCTGGAGATCCTCGCGAACGACGTCCGCTGCACACACGGGGCGACCGTCGGGCGCGTCGACCGGGAGCAGCTCTTCTACCTGATGGCCCGCGGGCTGCCGCGCCCGGAGGCCGAGCGCCTGATCGTGCGCGGCTTCTTCCAGGACGTGCTCGACCGCATCGAGCTCGAGCCGGTGCGCGAGGCGGTCACCTCCGCGCTCGAGCGGCGCATCCCACAGACCTAGTTTCACGGCGTACGATGTGTCGAGGATGAGGCTCCTCGACCGTCTCTCGGCTCGAAGGCGCCGCAAGGCGCACGAGCGCTACGTCCAGGAGCGCGAGTGGCAGCGCAGGCTGAACGAGCAGCACACGCCAGGCGCGGTACAAGGTGCCGCCGAGGGCTGGGCCGCCGGCGGCCAGGCGACCTCGTCGGGCAATTAGGCTCGCCCGGCTACGGCGCTGATTGACAGCCGCGACTCGACGACTCGCGCATTCGTCTCGGGTGGGAACAGCGCCAGCAGCTCACGCTTGCTCAGCAGCTCGACCTGATCCCAGTTCTCGCGGCGCAGCGCATGCATGGCGCGGTCGGCGTGGCGGCGCGGGAGCCAGTGGACGAACGGGACGAGCGTGTGTGTCTCGACGGGGAACCAGCGGTTCGGCGTCGACACGAAGACGCGCGGCGCGACGCGGCAGAGCTCGGCCACGAAGCGTCGCTGCTCCTCGCGGGCACCCACGTGCTCCACGACCGCGTTCGAGAACGCGATGTCGAACTCGTCCTCGGCGAACGGGAGCTCGAGGCCGTTCGCGACCACGGTGCGAATCGACGGGAACGCCTGCGCGAAGTTCGGCAGCGGCACGTCGCTGACCGCGGTGATCCGGTCGGGCCACGGATAGAGCGCCTCGAAGAAGTTGTGCGTCGCCGCCACACCGGGCTCGGTGCCGAAGGGCGTGTCGCCGACGCCGACGTCGACGACGCGCGTCTCCGGGCCGGGCCGCATCGTCTCGAGGAAGAGCGCCAGCTTCCGCCGGCGGTTCCAGAGCGACGCCCGCGCCGCCAGGTCGCCGAGCACTAGGTGACGGCCGCGCCGCGGTAACAGTCGCGGCGGTACGCGGCCGGCGTGATCGTGTTGCAGGCTGCCTTGCGCTGCGGGCCGTACCGGTGCAACGAGCCGAGGATCGTTCCGATGCCCTCGTAGCAGCGGCCCCGGAACGCCGGCGGCGAGGCCGTGCAGAGCCGGGTCGCCGCTTTGGTGCCGGCGTAGTTGTTGCCATAGTCGCGCGCCGCGCCGTAGATGCAGTCGCCGGTGTCCGGGCCGGCTTGCTCGCACAGCGCCACGGTCTTCGGCGGCCGGTACTCCGAAGCGCCCGAGGCGTCCCGGCCGTACGACTCGAAGCACGTCTGCACCCAGCCGCGCTCGCTGCGCCGGCACCACGCGGCGGTCTTGCGCCAGTTGAAGCCGTCGAGCGTGTTGATCCGCGACGTCACCATCAGGTAGCAGTAGACCTTGTCGCGCTCGGCGACGATCGTGCAGGGGTAGATCGGGTTCTTCGCGCTCAGGTAGCGCGAGACGCCCATCGTCGTGTCGAGGTTCTGCATGAAGACCCCGCCGGTGCACGAGACGCGGTCGAAGCCGGTCTGCAGCTTGTGGCAGGTGCCGAGCGACCAGGGCAGGTCGTCGCCGCTGTAGATCATCAGGCCGTGCCCGAGCCCGTGGACGCACTGGTAGAGCAGGAACTCCGTCGCGTTCACGGCCGGGGCGGTGCAGAGCTTGCGCGACTTCTTCACGACCTCGCTGCGCGGCAGGCCGGCGAGCGCGAGCTGCAGGACGCCGTGGTAGTAGCCCGAGTTGCAGGTCATGGCGCCGTGCGAGAGCGCCTGGCCCGCGTCGTTCTTGTAGTAGGCGAGGCCCGCGTGGCCGATCCAGTGCGAGATCTGGTGGCAGTCGGCGTGGACGCCGGCGATGCGCGTGTCGTCGGTCGCGAGCAGCGCGAGCGCCCGCTGGGGTCCATCCTCGTAGGCGAGGTTGCCGAACGCCTGCCGGAAGCAGAGCGGCTTCCTGCTCTGCTCGCATCCGGCGATCGTCTCCTTGTCGGGCTTGAAGGCGAGGCTGACCTTCGACGACTTCGACGTTGAGGAGACGAACGCAGCGACCTGCGCGATCTGCCGCGCGCTCAGCTTCCGGCCGAACGGCGGCATCCCGTTGCCGCCGTTGCGGACCTGCCGGGCCACGGTCGACTGGTCGGGCTTGAGCTCGTCGAGGTTCGGCCCGATCTGGCCTTTCGCGCCCGCGGCCGAGAGCGTGTGGCAGCTGCCGCAGCCGGCGCTGGCGAAGACCTTCGCGCCGGGCGAGCTCGAATGCGCCGCGGAGCCGCCGCAGCCGGCCAGGAAGGGCAGGATCGCGAGCGCGATCAGGGCTGTGGCGCTGAGCTTCACAGGAGGGTGCCTCGGTACGATAGCCCCGTGGCCGTGACGGCTCGTCCAGCTCTCGACGCGCAGAAGCTGCGTGCCGACTTCCCGATCTTCGAGCAGAAGATCCATGGCAAGCCGCTCGCCTACCTCGACTCCGCGGCCAGTTCCCAGAAGCCTCGTCAGGTCCTCGACGTTCTACGCGACTTCTACGAGACCTCGTACGCGAACGTCCACCGCGGCGTCTACGTGCTCTCCGAGCGCGCGACCGAGGCCTACGAAGGCGCCCGCGAGATCGCGCGCGAGTTCGTGAACGCGCCGTCGACCCGCGAGGTGATCTTCACCCGCAGCGCGACCGAGTCGATCAACCTCGTCGCGTACGCCTGGGGCCTCGACAACCTCGGCCCCGGAGACGCGGTGCTGGTGACCGAGCTCGAGCACCACTCGAACTTCGTCCCCTGGCAGTTCATCGCCAAGCGCACGGGCGCCGACTTCCGGCTGCTGCCGATCGACGACAACGGCGAGCTGCGGCTCGAAGCGCTCGACGAGCTGGCCGACGGCGTGAAGGTCGTCGCGACGAACTACGTCTCCAACTCCCTCGGAACCGTGAACCCGGTCGCCAAGCTCGCTGCGTGGGCACACGAGCGCGGGGCGATCATGGTCGTCGACGCCGCCCAAGGTGCGCCGCACCACCGCGTAGACGTGCAGGAGCTCGGCTGCGACTTCCTCGCCTTCTCCTCGCACAAGCTCTGCGGGCCGACCGGCGTGGGCGCACTCTGGGGCCGCGCCGAGCTGCTCGAGCCGATGGCGCCGTTCAACCTCGGCGGCCACATGATCCGCTCCGTTCGCGCCGAGGGCACGACCTGGGGCGAGCTGCCGTACAAGTTCGAGGCGGGCACGATGCCGATCGCCGAGGCCGTCGGCTTCGGCGCCGCGATGGAGTATGTCTCCAGCGTCGGGCTCGAGGCGATCGCCGAGTACGAGAGCGAGCTCGCCGCCTACGCGCTGGAGCGGATCGCCGAGGTCGGCGGCGTGACGTGCTACGGCCCGCCGGCCGATCGTCGCGCCGGGATCGTCTCGTTCAACGTCGAGGGCATCCACCCGCACGACGTGGCGCAGGTGCTGGACTCCGAAGGCGTCGCCATCCGCGCCGGCCACCACTGCTGCCAGCCGCTGATGACGCGCCTCGGCGTTGCGGCCACCAATCGCGCGAGCTTCTACCTGTACACCGTGCCTGACGAGATCGACCGGCTCGTCGAAGGCCTGCACAAGGTCAAGAAGATCCTGGGCTGATGGTTGACGACCTGTATCGCGAGGTGATCCTCGACCACTACAAGAACCCGCGCGGCCACGGGGTGATCGAGGAGCCCGACGCACAGGCGGAGGGGCTCAACCCGCTCTGCGGCGACGAGGTCACGATCTACGTCCAGTTCGGCGACGACGGCGAGACGATCGACGAGGTCAAGTTCTCCGGCCGCGGCTGCGCGATCAGCCAGGCCTCGACCTCGATGCTGATGGAGATGGTCAAGGGCCGCACGGCCGCCGAGATCGCCGAGCTGCCGAAGGAGGAGCTGCTCGAGGAGGTCGGCATCCCGCTCACGCCGGTGCGCCTCAAGTGTGCGCTGCTCGGGCTCGGCGTGCTGAAGGTCGCGCTCCACCGGGCGAAGGGGACGCCGCTGCCCGACGAGTGGGCCGGGCTCGACGAGCTCGACCTCCGCTGAGTGGCGGAGATCGTCGTCGCACCGGTCGATGAGCTGCCGCCCGGGACGGTGAAGATCGTCCACGCGGGCGAGATCTCCGTCGGCGTCTACAACCTGGACGGACGTTACTGCGCGATCGAGGACCGCTGCTCGCACGACGACGGGCCGCTGTGCGAGGGCGACTTCGACGCCGAGGAGGGCGTGGCGATCTGCCCGCGCCACGGCGCCCGCATCGAGATCTGCACCGGCAGGCCGCTGTCGCTGCCCGCCGTCCTGCCGGTGGAGACGTTTCCCGTCCGCGTCGAGGACGGGCTGGTGAAGGTCGACCTTTCCTGATGGCCGAGCGCTGCTGGGAGAGCTCCGACCCCGCGTACAACCGCTACCACGACGAGGAGTGGGGCCGGCCGGTCGTCGACGAGCACGGGCTCTACGAGCGCTTCTGCCTCGAGGGCTTCCAGTCGGGGCTCTCGTGGCTGACGATCCTGCGCAAGCGCGAGGCGTTCCGCGCCGCCTTCGCCGGGTTCGACCCGGAGCGCGTGGCGGAGTTCGGGAAGGCGGACGTCGAGCGCCTGCTCGCCGACGCGGGCATCGTGCGACACCGCGGCAAGATCGAGGCTGCGATCGCGAACGCCCGCGCCACGCTTGCGTTGCGTGCGGAGGGCCGGCCGCTGCCCGAGGTCGTCTGGGCCTACCGCAGCGACGGGCCTGCGCCGCGGACACGCGACGACTGGCAGTCGACGACACCGGAGTCGGAGGCCTTGTCGAAGGAGCTGCGCAAGGCCGGCTTCCGGTTCGTCGGGCCGACGACCGTCTACGCGTCGATGCAGGCGTGCGGGATCGTCAACGACCATCTCGCGACCTGTCCCTCGCGGGCCGCCACCGAGCGGGCGCGACAGGCCGTGAAGCTCCCCGGCTAGGCTCGCCCCGTGCTCGACGACCGCGTCCGCGCCGTGCTCGCCCGCCTGGAGGCCGAGGACGCCGACGAGCGGGCGCAGAACATCCCGCGCGAGCAGCGCGCGCGGCAGGTCGCCCGCACCACGGGACAGTTCCTGTTCGCGTTCGTCGCGCCGCAGGCCGACTGCGAGGTGCTCGAGCTCGGCGGCTCTCGCGGGTACTCGACGCTCTGGCTCGCGGCCGGCGTCCGCTACCTCGGCGGCCGGGTGCTGTCGCTCGAGGCCGACCCGGCAAAGGTCGAGGCGTGGCGGGCGAACGTCGAGGAGGCCGGCCTCGACGACGTCGCCGAGCTGCTGCCCGGGGATGCCTTCGAGACGCTTCCGCAGATCGACGACGTCTTCGACCTGGTCTTCCTCGATGCCGAGAAGGAGCAGTACGAAGCGCTCTTCGAGCTCGCGCGCCCGAAGCTGGAGCCGGGCGCGGTCGTGATCGCCGACAACGTGCTCTCGCACGAGGACGTGCTCGGCGCCTACTCGCGCGCCCGGCAGGCCGACCCGGCGCTCGAGAGCGTGACGGTCCCGCTCGACCGGGGACTCGAGATTTCCGCAGTCCTCTCCAGTCGCTAGGATGCGACTACCGCGGAAAGGAGGTGGTCCGAGCGTGAATTCATCAAGTACGGGCAGTGGAGGTACCAGCGGGTAGAGGTGCCGTCCCCGGGACCTACGGGGAACCGCCTAGCCAGCGTGGGGGGCTCGCGTTTCAAGCGCCGCCGGTGACTACCAGCCGGCCGGAAACGCCTCTACCACTACGACGCTGGTAACCGGATCAGGGGCCGCCTTCAAGGAGGTGGCCCCTGTTCTTTTTCCTAGGTCGCTCGGCGGAGCTGCTCGTCGAGCGGCACGAGCGGCAGCTCGAACGTGCGGACGGCGTCGTCGTTCGAGACGACGTTGTCGCCGTGCTCGAGCATCTTCAGCAGGTCGCGTGTCAGCGGGACGTTCCCCGGTAGGCGCTCCGTCAGCAGGGCGTTCACGCGCATCACGCGCGTCGGCACGTGGATGCTCGGCCGGCGCTGGCCGAGGACGCTCTTCAGCCGCTGCCAGAACTCGTTCCAGCTGACGACGTCGGGGCCACCGAGCTCGAAGATGCGGTTCGCGGCCTCCGGCACGTCGACCGACTGCGCGAAGTAGGCGCCGACGTCGTCGATCCAGATCGGCTGAATGCGCTGTTGCCCCGAGCCGATGATCGGCGTCACAGGCGTCAGCTTCGCGAGCTTCCTGAACGTCGGCAGGATGCCGCCGTCGCGCGCGAAGACGAAGCTCGGCCTGAAGATCACGTGCTCGAGCCCGGACGTGCGAAGCGTCTGTTCCTGCTCCCACTTCGCGTGGTAGTAGGGCACGAGGTCCTTCGTCTCCTCGCTCGTCCCGAGCGCGCTCATCAGCACGAAGCGCCGCACGCCGGCCTCCTGCGCCGCAGCGACTAGCTCGCGGGTGCCCTGCTCCATGATCTGCCGGAACTGCTCCTCGGGGCCCTGCCGGATCGCGACGAGGTGGAGGACGACCTCGGCGCCGTCGACCGCGCGTCGCAGGCTCTCGCGGTCGGTCATGTCGCCCTGCACCAGCTCCGCGCCCCACGCGGCCAGCGTGGTGGCCGAGCGGCCGCTCGGTGTGCGCACGAGCGCCCGTACGGGCTTGTCCCGCTCCCGCAGCGCGTGCACGACGTGCGGCCCGACGAAGCCGGTGCTTCCCGTGACCAGGATCACCGCTCGATTCTACGGCGGTACTGCGCTAGGGTCGGTCGGGAGGGGAACTGCGGCAGATGGGCAGGTTGGTCTTGGCGGTGACCGTGGCGTGCGTTGCGCTCGTCGCTGCCTCCGCGCGGGCGCAGCCGGACCACGCCGGCCAGGTCGTGCTCGCTCCTTCCGTCTTCGCGACGCACGACGTTCCCTCCAACGCGATCACGACCTTCACGGTCACCTGCCCCGCCGGCTATACGGCTGTGAGCGCGGGGATCACCTCCCCTGCGCCCGGAACGACCGTGCTCGCGATCGCGCCGCTCGGGCTGTCGACCTACCGCTTCCGCATCGGGAACCCGGCCACCAACGACGACCAGCGCATCGCGGTCGTCGTCGCCTGCCGGAAGATCGGCTCCAACGCGTCGAGGTTCGTGCTCCGCCTGAAGCCGCTCAAGCGGAGGGTCGTCGTCGTGCCGCCGCACAAGACTGCGTCGGCCACGCTGGCCTGCCCTCGAGGGACGACGCCCGCGAACGGCGGCTTCGCCTTCGGCAGCACGGCGCTCTCCGTCCGGCGCGAGACGTCCACGCTGACGACCGCCTCCTACAGCTTCGCCAACTCCGGCGCTCGTGCGCGGCGTGCGACGGTCTACGGCGCCTGCCTGACCCTCTTCCGCACGGCCGACGCGCCGTTCGAGCAGCTGCACGTGCGGGTCACGACGTTCCGCGTCCCGCTTCGCACGGGCGAGCAGACGCTCGCCCGGTCGTGCCGCAAGGGGTGGTTCTCGCTCGACGTCGGCTACGTGCTCCGCGCCCGGTCGACGAAGCTCGACGGCGCGGCGCCGTCGGGTGCCGGCGGCCGCTGGACGCTGACGAACCCCACCGACGCAGCGGTCCTGGCCGACGTCCAGGTCGCCTGCGGCCGGCTCGGGCCCTAGCGCTCGAAGTTCTGCCAGTAGCGGCTGGGCGTCGGCCCCTGCTGTCCCTGGTACTTGGAGCCGAGCTCACTCGAGCCGTAGGGCGTCTCCGCGGGCTCCGTCAGCTGCACGAACGAAAGCTGCCCGATCTTCATGCGGTGGTAGATCGTGATCGGGAGGTTGGCCACGTTCGAGAGCTCGAGCGTGACGTGGCCGTCCCAACCGGGGTCGATGAAGCCGGCCGTCGAGTGGATCAGGAGCCCGAGCCGGCCCAGGCTCGACTTTCCCTCCAGGCGGGCGACGAGGTCGTCGGGCAGCGTCACCCGCTCGAGCGTCGAGCCGAGCACGAACTCGCCCGGATGGAGGATGAACGGCCGGTCGCCGTCGATCTCGACGAGCTCGGTCAGCTCCTCCTGCGGCTCCTTCACGTCGATGAACGGGTAGCGCGCGTTGTGGAAGACGCGGAAGAAGCGGTCGACGCGCACGTCGACGCTCGATGGCTGGAGCAGCGCCTCGTCGTAAGGGTCGATCCCGATCCGACCCTCCGCGAGCAACCGCCTGATCGTCCGGTCGGAGAGAACCACGGGGCGATTCTAAAGTCATAGACTGGCGGCCCTTTCGATGGACTCCCAGGACCGAACCCCACGCCTTCGCGATCGGCGCCGCGAACGGCGCCGGCGGCAGGTCCGGAGGCGAAGGGCCGTGGCGGTGGCGATTCTCCTGGCGCTCGCGGGTGCGATCACCCTCGGCGCGCGCTCCGTCGGCGGCGGGACGGGCGCACAGCAGGCCCCTGCGAAGGCGCCGGTTGCGACGCAGCCGGCGTTCGCGAAGGCGCCGCGCGAGATCCGAGGAGTGCACGTGACGATGTCGCTGGCGTCGCTGCCCGGCAAGCTCGGCCAGTACCTCGCCACGCCCGGCCTGAACACGATCGAGCTCGACGTCAAGGACGAGAACGGCCGCGTCGGCTTCGTCCCGTCTGCCGTCCCGCTCGCGCGCCGGATCGGCGCCGCGGGACCGTTCTACCGGGCGAAGCAGGCCGCCCGGCTCGTGCACGCGCGCGGCGACTACCTGATCGGCCGCGTCGTCACCTTCGAGGACCCGGTGCTGTCGGAGCAGCGCCCGGCGCTGGCGATCCGCACGAGCGACGGCTCGCGCTGGCTGAACAACTCGGGGCTCGGCTGGACGAACCCCTACGACCGTCGCGTCTGGCGCTACAACGTGGACGTCGCGGTGGCCGCCGCAAAGGCTGGCTTCGACGAGATCCAGTTCGACTACGTCCGCTTCCCGAGCGACGGCGACCTCTCGATCATCCGCTACCCCGGCGTACATCCGCAGCCGATGGGCTGGACGATCCCCGCGTTCGCCCAGTACGCGGCGAAGCGGCTGCACCCGCTCGGCGTGCGCGTGTCGGTCGACGTCTTCGGGCTCTCCGCGACCCACGACCTCGGCATCGGCCAGCTGCCGCGCCGGATCTCGCGCTACGTGGACGCGGTCGACCCGATGGTCTACCCGTCGCACTACAGCGCCGGCGAGTACAACCTGCCCGACCCGAACGCCGCGCCCGGCGAGACGGTGACGCGCTCGCTGCTCGACTTCCAGGCGGCGCTCGAGGGCCGGAAGGCGCGCCTGACGCCGTGGCTGCAGGACTTCACGCTCGGCCGGACGTACACGCTCAACGACGTGCGCGCGCAGGTCGACGCGGCCCGCTCGTCCGGCGCGAAGGGCTTCCTGCTCTGGAACGCCGAGGGCGTCTACAGCAACCCGGCGCTGCTGCCGCCTGCATGACCGCTATTCACGTATGCAATCGGCCGGTCGCTGAGGTATCGTCACATCGATGGCAATGACGCGCGCGATCGAGCTCCGCACCGAGATCCCGGGGCCGAAGTCGAAGGAGATCCTGAAGCGGAAGGAGGCGGTCGTCGCCGAGCCGCTCTCGATCTACCTACCGGTCGTCGTCGACCACGGCCAGGGCGCGACCCTGACCGACGTCGACGGGAACACGTTCATCGACTTCACGGGCGGCGTCGGCTGCCTGAACGTCGGCCACGCGCACCCGCAGGTCGTGGCGGCAGCGCAGGAGCAGTTGGCGCGCTTCTCGCACACCGACTTCACGATCGTCCCCTACGAGGCGTACGTCACGCTCGCCGAGCGGCTCTGCGAGCTCGCGCCGGTCCGCAAGCCGGTCAAGGCCGCCTTCTTCAACGCCGGCACCGAGGCCGTCGAGAACGCGGTCAAGTTCGCGCGCTCGTACACCGGCCGCCCGGCCGTGATCGGCTTCGAGGGCGGCTTCCACGGCCGCACGCTGCTCTCGCTGACGCTGACCTCCAAGACGCACCCGTACAAGGCCGGTCTGGGGCCGTTCGCGCCCGAGATCTACCGCGTGCCGTTTCCCAAC
>Ga0207683_10005623_pt1 | contig 10750 bp, 7 predicted proteins | sample KBSM73metaG_FD_184333 | JGI IMG/M metagenome (GOLD analysis project Ga0207683, IMG submission 184333) | Miscanthus rhizosphere microbial communities from Kellogg Biological Station, Michigan, USA - KBS M7-3 metaG (SPAdes) (version 2) | ecosystem: Host-associated > Plants > Roots > Rhizosphere >...
CGAGATGTCCCCCCCCCCCCGCGCAGCGGCGGACGATTTCCTGCGTCAGGCGCACTCGGACTTGGCCCGCGTCAAGAAGGCGTTGGACATCGGCCGGGCCGACTTGATCCAGGCGCGGGCCGGGCTGGCGCGGGCTCGTGCTGCACTTGACACCGCCGGTGCGACGGTCGCCAGACCTCCCCGAGCAGCGGAGTCGATGCCCGCTGCACGATGAATGCAACCGCCCTGGCAGCAGCGGCGATTGCGAAGACTCGACCTGAGCCCCGCCCGGGTGATGCGCTGTGGCGAACATTGACGAGGAATCCGCGCTGCGAGTATTGGAGGCCGCGAAGTCGCGTCTGGCGACCGTGGAACTCCAGCGTCTGGGCGAGCAGACATTCCTGACCAGCGTTCGCCTGGCGCACGCGAAGGCGATGGTTCTGGCGGCCGAACGCTTGCTGCACCGAGCTCGTCAGCAGTCGTCGGCGTAGCTCGCGTGGATTGCGGCAAGCCCCTTAGCGACCGTGCTGACGCAGGTCAAGCGCGGCGCGTCGTCACTTGCTGGCGTTGACGGACCAGACGGCGTTGCCGACATCGTCGGCGATCAGGAGGGCGCCGTCCGCACCCTGCGCCAGTCCGACCGGCGCCCCATACAGCGACGATTCATCCTTCGAATAGAAGCCGGTGACGACCGACTCCACGGGCCCCGTCGGTCGGCCGTTGACGAATCGGACGAAGCTCACCTTGTAGCCGCTCAGAGGAGACCGATCCCAACTGCCGTGCTCGCCGATAAAGGCGCCGCCGCGATACGAGCCAGGCAGGCTGCTGCCCGTGTAGAAAAGCAGCCCCAGCGGGGCGACGTGCGAGGCGATGGCGTAGTCGGGCTTGATCGCCTTCGCAACCAGATCGGGCCTTTGCTCCTTGACGCGTGAGTCGACATGCTGGCCGTAGTAGCTGTACGGCCAGCCGTAGAAGCCACCCTCCTTGACCGACGTGAGGTAGTCGGGAACCAGGTCTGCCCCGATCTCGTCGCGCTCGTTGACGATCGCCCACAGCGTGCCCGTCTGTGGCTCCCATTGAAGCCCGGTCGGATTGCGAAGGCCCGACGCAAAAACGCGGCTGGCTCCCGTGGCGACGTCGACCTCGAGAACCGCTGCGCGGCGGTACTCCACCTCCAGGCCGTTCTCGGCGACGTTGCTGTTCGAACCCACACCGACGTAGAGCTTCGTGCCATCCCGGCTCGCGACCATCGATTTGGTCCAGTGGTGATTCACGGTGCTCGGCAGGTCCGCCAGCTCGGTGCCCGGGTCGGCGATCTGAAGCTGTCCCGGCTCGAAGCGGTACTTCATGATCCTGTCCGTATCGGCCACATACAGCGCGCGGTCGATCCACTGAATGCCGAACGGCGAGTGCAGGTGCTCGAGCAAGACGTGCGGTTCCCATTTGCCCGTTTCCGCCTGCTTGCGCAGCAGCGTGATGCGATTTCCGCCTTTGGCCGCCTTGCCGGAACGGCCCTTGACCATGCCGGCGATGAGTTGCTTGGGCGTGGTCACCGCCTCGGTGCCCGGCCCGTTCGACTCGACGACGAGCACATCGCCGTTGGGCAGCGCCAGCAACTGACGCGGATGGATCAGTCCGCCGGCGATCTTCTCGATGCTCAGCCCGTCGGCGACGGCAGGATGCGCGTCGCCTTGCCATCCGACTCCGGTCGGCACCTGCATCGGCGGCACCAGGAAGTTCTGGGGCTTCGGCAACTCGGGATCCTTGCCCATCTGCGTCCTGGGATCGAGTTGGGCGTGTTCGCCGCATGCGGTCAGCGCGACCACACACGCCACCGCGATCAGTGTCGTCCCGCTGTTCCTGTTCATGCCCGGTCCCTCGCTGTCGCCTGTGGGAGAGCAGGCAGCACTTTGGCAAGGACGAGCAGAACGATCGTCAGGCAAGAGAGCCACAGGCCTTCCGGCATCGCACCGTAGGCGTCGCGGCTGTGAACGAACGCATTCGTGATCGCGGCTGCGATCGCCAGGAGGTTCAGCCAGAAGCCGGCCATCTCGGCTGCCGCGCGGCGCCCTCGAGCAGGAAACCAGACCTGCACCAGGTTGATCAGGCGTGGCAGAACCGCAAAGAGCAGGCCGATCGCGATCAGCCATGCGGCGGCCTTGATCCAGAGAATTTCGCCACTGTTCGCATAGATCGCGTCGAAGAGCAGCGCACCGACGAAAAATCCGTAGGGAATCGGATCGAGCACACCGAAGGCGACTGCAGCAGCCTGGGAGCGTGGCGTTTTGACTTCCTGTCGCATGGCCGCGAGCGGCAAGCGACATGCCGGCATCAAGTGGATCCGGTCCCTCGCCCCGATCGCGTGCTTGACGTCATGCGCTCAGCACGCATGCGGCTCAATGGGGCAGATCGCCCACGCCGAAGTGCGCCACGCAGCCGCCATCGGTGGTGCTGTCGGTCTGCATCATCATGAGGCGTGATCCGTCGAGCGAAGGCAGGAGCGGCGTGCTGTAGTTCTGGCACCAGTTCGTCGTCAGCGGTGCGCTGGACAGGCCGATCGGCGCCGCAACCTCGCTCCAGTGCCCGGTGGCGTCGATGCTGCGGTTGACCAGCAGGACGCGGCCGTTGGCCACGGCGTCGACGCCGTCGCTCGCATCCGCGACGATCTGCCCGATCAGCGCCAGCGCGCCGTCGGGCGACCCGGATACGGGCGTCCATGCAAGCGTCGGGGCATGGCGCAGGTACTTTCCATCGGCGGTTTGCGGGCGCGTCCCGAACGTTCCGAGCGGACCCCAGTGCAGGCCGTCCGGCGACATCTTGAGGTGCACCGAGCAGTCGAGCTGGGCGCGAGTGCAGCGCTCGAAGCTCATCGCATAGTCGCCGCTCGGCAGCTTGCGCACGACCGCCATTCCCGGGCGGTCGGCGGGATCCAGTCCGGCGACGATCAGTTCGGGCGTGCTCCAGGTGGTTCCATCGCGTGTGCGGGTCAGCTTGAGAACCTGCGACCTGCCGGGTTCGGTCTCGTCGGAGAAGATGCAGGCGAGCGAGCCATCGGCAGCGATCAGGAACTCCGGCTCCCAAACGCCCGAGCCGCTTGCGCTGCCACGCGGCACCGACGAGCGGCCGCAGGTTGCGCCGGCGAGGCGCCGAAACGTGGCACCGCCGTCTTCGCTGGCGAAGATCAACTGCTGCATCAGCGTGCCGGGAACGTCAGCGCCCACCGAAGCGGCGTACAGGAGCGTTCCTGCGGCGATCGTCCCCACCGCCTGCGGCATCTCGAACAAGGTGCCGCAGCACAGGCCGGCAGCGAAGGCGTCGTCGAGCAGCGTTCCGATCCGACCAAAGCTGCCGCCGCCGTCGAAGCTGGCATGGAATCCGGCGCGGCCGCTACCGACCATCTCGGTGATGCTCGCGACGATGACGCCGTTGCGTGCCGCATCGCTCTGGTGTTGCAGGCGCACCAGGCGCGGGTAGGCGCTCCAGCCGGCCTGCAGCAGCGTGCCCTGGGCGACGGGCGTGGCTTGAGTCACCGGCGCGGTCGACGGGACGCTGGCGGGAGCGTCGCCGCCGCCGCATGCGCAAGCCGCCGCGGCCAGCGCGGCAATGGCGATTCGCCTGGCGCAGTGCAGGACCCAAGAGCGGACGGCCGTCATCACGGCCGTGTTCTTCGGTCATTTGCGCTCGCTCGATCGCGCCCAGCTCGTGCGGTTTTACGCGCCCGAGGGCGCGGGCGCGACGAACGGCCACCCGCCGCGCGTCAACGACTGTCGATGGCCCGGGTTGCTCCTTCGCGCCGAGGCGCCCGCTCGCTCGGCGCGTTCACTTCGCTCTGCGTCGTCGCGTCTGCAGGAACAGAGGCGCCCGCGGGGTGGGCGTAGACGCCCCGCCAGAACTCGATCGTCGTCATCTCGCTGGCGCCGCGCTCGTACGCACGCCGCAGCGGCGCGATGCGGGCGAACATCGCGGCCCAGACCCGGACGAAGGCGGCCAGCTCGGTGAAGAAGATGCGCCGGTCGAATTCGGCGATGAAGCCGGTGCCGCTCTGGGCGTGCTCGTAGAGCACCTTGCGATAGCGGAATACCGCGCTGGCGCGGCCATGGAACCCCTTTTCCTGCAACGTCATGCGATCGCGCAGGAGAAAGTCCGGCAAAAGAAATCCCTGCAAGGTCAGCAAGCGCGCCAGCCGGCGTGCGGGCGACTCGCGGCGCCGTCGCGCACCCTTCACGGGGAGCGCGCTGCGGTCGATCGGCATCAGCTTCTCGCTCGGCAACCACGTTGCAATCTCGCTGCGCACCGCCTGCATGTCGAGGTGCTCGCTGAAGAACTTCGGGCCGGCGAGGACATGACGCATGGCCAGCGTCACGGCGCGTGCGCTGGCGTACTGATAGCTCGTCAGCGCCTTGACGAAGAGGCGGCTGCCCACCCAGAAGATGCCGCGGGCGCTCTGCTTCGGCGCGAGCAGCGCATGAACCAGGTGATAGCGCGCGTCGAGGTACGCCGTCAGCGGGCCGTGCTTGGCGGAGAAGTCTTCGCCGAGGCAGGCGACGCCGTTGAGCGTCGCGATCTCGAAACCGTTGCCGAGGCCGAAGAAGATGTCGTCGCCGCGGACGAAGAACGGGAACGGGAACCGCCGAACCTCGGCGATGGGAAAGGCAAAGAACCACCAGGCGCCGTAGTCGGGGCGCGCAAGTGCCCGCTCGGCGACGAGCAGATCCTCGACGCGGCGCACGTCGAGCCCGGCGTGGAGCGGTCGCACCATGCCTTCGAAGCGCGCGCCTTTTTCGAGCAGCTCCCACGGCGCGGCCTCGCGCAGCAGCGCACCGGCCACGGCGAGCCGCCGCTCCTTCGCATAGCGCAGCAAGGCGAAGGTGCGCGCGATCGACTCGGTCTCGCACGACGCGTCGTCGTCCATGAAGAGCGCGTGCGTGTGGCGGCCACCGTCGATCAGCGAGAGCAGGCCTCGCACGAAGCCGCCCGTGCCACCCAGGTTGCGATTCGGCAGGTGCTGCACCGCGGCGTGCTCCGGGAGCGCGAGGTTGCGCGAGTTGTCGACGACGGTGAGCGTCAGCCGTCCTTGCAGATCGGGACGATCGAGCAGCGCGCGCCGGATGCGGTCGATCGCGGGGAGCACCTGGGCCTGGCGGTTGAAGTGCGTGATGACGAGGCCGAGCCGCACGTCGTTGGGAGGAGCCTGGCGTGTCACGAAGGCGGCGCCGTGCAGGCTGCCGGGCGCAAGGGCGCGCAGCTGGATGAACAGCAGACCCTCGCTCAGCGACGACCAGGCGGCGATCGGCCAGTGGACCGCGGCGTCGCCCGAGAGGGCGATCCGCCGCTCGTCGAGCCACGCCGAGACCTGGCCAAGTCGATGCAGCCCCAGCCGCGCCATGAACTCGCCCTCGCCCTCCAGGCGGAGCTCGAGGCTGGCGACGCTCGCACGCCTCTTCCAGGCACCGACGGTGAAGCCGCTGAAGAACGTATCGCTCGAGAGGATCCCTCCGGCCTCGAAATGCACGGCGCGAGAAGCGAGTGCCGCGAAGGCGCGGTCGTTGAGGCGCACGTAGAGATCCTCGGGCGCGGCCAGCTCCAGGTTCGGGAACACGACCGCCTGCAGGCTCGTGGCGGGCAGTTCCGGCGACGCGACGTCCATCAGGCGATCACCTGCGAGCGAACCATGCTCGCGTACAGGCCGCCGGCCGCCATCAGCTCCTCGTGGCGGCCCGACTCGACGACCCGGCCCTCGGCGAAGACGTGGATTCGGTCGGCGTGGCGCACCGTGCTGAGCCGATGGGCGACAAGGATCAGCGTGCGGGTGCCGCGCCAACGCTCGATCGATCCGTGCACCGCCTGCTCCGACGCGGAGTCGAGTGCCGAGGTCGCTTCGTCGAACACCCACACGCTCGCTTCCTTGTAGAGCGCGCGGGCAATCGCGAGCCGTTGCCGCTGCCCGCCCGAAAGGCGTCCCGCATTGGTGCCGACGCGCGTCGCCGTTCCTTCCGGCAACGACCTGACGAGGTCCCAGAGGTCGGCGGCTCGCAGGCACGCCTCGACGCGCGCCGGGTCGCGCGCCTGCGCGTAGACGACGTTGTCCTCGATCGTTCCGTCGAACAGGACGATGTCCTGCGAGACGACCGCGAACTGCTGCCGCAGCGACGCCTTGCGCACCTCCGCAATGTCGATGCCGTCGAGCGTGACGCGGCCGGCCGACGGCACGACGAAGCCGAGCAGCGCATTGATGAGCGTCGTCTTGCCCGCACCCGAGGGTCCGACGAGAGCGACCGTGCGCCCCGCCGGCACCGCGAAGTCGACGTCGCGCAGCGCCGGTTCCTCGGCGCCCGGGTGAACGACGGTGACCTGCTCGAAGCGCAGCTCGCCGCGCGTTCTCCCGAGCTCGATCTTGCCGGGATCCGGCTCGGGCGGGGTGTCCATCAGGTCGAAGCAAGAGCGCGCCTGCACGAGGCCGCCCACGATCGGCTGCGTGATGTCGGTGAGGTGGCGCATCGGCGCGATCGTCAGCAGCAGCGTGGTGACGAACGCGACGAAGTCGCCCACGGTCGCGCCGCCCCGGTGCGCGTCGATCAACGCGAGCGTCACGATCAGCGCGACGCCGGTGCTCGCGACCAGCTGCGTCAGCGGCGTCATCGTCGCCCCGGCGATCACCCCCTTCATGGTCGTGCGCCGCAGCCGATGCGCCTCGTCGGTGAAGCGCCGGCGCTCGAACTCGGCGGCATCGAAGGTGCGGACGACGCGCCAGGCGCGCGCGATGTCGTCGACGATGCCGATCAGGCGCACCTGCGAGTCGTACGACTGGCCGGTGATGGAGAGCACCCGCGACTGGACCCTGCGGACCACCAGCGCCAGCATCGGAATCGTCACGAGCGAGACGATCGCGAGCCGCCAGTCGAGGTAGAAGAGGTAGGCGAGCAACGCCAGCAAGGTCGTGCCGTCGCGCAGCACCGCCGTCAGCGCACCGGCGAGCGAATTGATCGAGTTGTGCGGGTCGGCGATGACGCGTGTCGCGGCGACGCCGGGGCTCAGGTGCAGGTACAGGCTGGCGTCGGCGCGCATCACTGCATGGACGAGATCGGTGCGCAGGTGCAGGACGGCATCGGACGTGCAGCGTGCCAGCAGGTACGCGCCGCCGAAGGCGAGCGCTCCGCGAACCGCGAACAGTCCGATGACGACCAGCGGTATCGGCCAGACGGGGAACTGCGAGTCCGCCTTGAACCCGTGGTCGATCAGCCACTTGAAAAGCGCCGGGACGAGCGGATCGATCGCCGACGAGGCGAAGAACAGAAGCACGGCGGCGACGATCGAGACGCGATGAGGGCGCGCGTAGACGGCCAAGCGCCGTGCCGTCGCGAGCATGCGGTTGCCGGTCGTCGAGGCGCCCGCGGCGCGCCCGCGCGACCGGTTCCGCCACGCCCGCCACAGATCGGACGGGCGATCACGCCCGCGCGCGTCGGTGCTTGCGTTGTCCATTGAGTCGCTTGAACCAGAAGACGATCCGTTCGCCGAGCGGTTGCGACACTTCGCGCACACGCCGGCCGAACGAATACTTGGCGAGCGCGCGAACCTCCGGAATGCCGTACCTGTCGAGCAGCCGGCGCGCCTCGCCGCGCGGATCGAGGTCCGGGTTGTTGCGGTAGAGCTCGCCGCCGACCGGTCGGGTGTGGCGCACCGGGGTCGCGTCGATCACGGCAATGCGGTCGAGACCGGCGTCTGCGCACAAGGTCGGCCACAGCCAGTCGAGACCCCAGCCGCTGCGGCTTTCGGCGAACGTCGGCCGGCAGACGCGCAGCGCATCGCGGCTGAAGATCGGTGCCATGACCTCGACGAAGCCGCCGTAGCGGATGTGGCAGTCGGGCTCCTGGAGCAGGGTGTTCCAGGTATGGTGCGAGTCCCGCGTCAGCGCCGGCTGCGCGAGGCAGAGCCGGTAGGCGCGGAAGAAGGCGAACATGCGATCGATGTCCGCGCCGCTGGTCTCGAGGTCGTCGTCGGGAAACCAGAAGGCTTCGTAGCCCTCGAGAAGCGCGGCGTGGTCGCGCAGCAGCTGGTCGATGCCGGTCCATTTCGGGCCGCGCCGCGTCTCGTAGTAGTCGGCCGTGTGGCGGTGGCGTCCCGGCGCGCTGCCGTAGTAGCTCACGAACAGGTCGAAGTCTCGTGCCGGCGCGTCGAGCCAGCCGTGATGCAGCGAGTGGTCGCCGGCCCGCACGACGACGAGGTTTCGTCGTCGCCCGCGCGCGCGGTTGCGCTCCCAGCCCGCGTCAAGCTGCATCTCGGCCGGTGCTCCAGTCGGGTTGCGTCGCACCCCGGTCGCCTGCAGGCGCCAACGGCGGCTGGCTTCGCGTGGCGAGCCAGTTCTCGAAGGTGTAGCGCGCCTGCAGGGCGAGCTTCTTCGATCGGCTCGCGAGGCAGGCGTCGATGGCGCGGTCCTCGATCGTCGACTCCTGGCTCGAGTCCCCTGCGCGCACCGGATAGGGATACGCACCGAGGACGCGCAGGCCGTGCTCCCACCAGTGGCGGATGTCGACGTCGACGGGCCTGCCGAAGGGGGGGCGGTTGCGGAGCAGCTTGCGTGCGCCGTCGGCCGTGATCACGTAGGCGCCGGTCAGGCTCGGCACCCGGCGATAGGCGATCAGGCTTCGGCCGCGGCACAAGGGCACGCTGTCGCGGATCTTCTCGCGGCTGCGACCGATGAGCTTCACCAGGTCGCAGGGGACGCGCAGGCGGCCGAGGGCATCGAGGACGTTCGGCAGGTCGCCTGCGATCTCGATGTCGTCCTCGAAGATGGCCATCGCCCGCTCGCCGCTGTCGGCGAGTTCGCGCCAGCATCGCAAGTGGCTCGCATAGCAGCCGATCTCGCCGGGGCGAAGCGGCTTGTGGTAGTTGCGGGCGTTGAGGGACGGGTCGTAAAGCGCCGCCCGCTCGCGGCTTGTCAGGGCAGTGCCCGCGACCGCCTCCTTGCGCGTGGGGCGGAGTCCCACGGCCAAAAACTGGCGCGAAGCGCTGCGCCACCGGGCCTCCTGAGTGGCCAGGTTGATGAGGGCGATGTCCATGGATTCCAGAATGCCTCCGGCGGGGCGAAACGAATGGAAAGGCAGCCTTGCGATGCCGGCGGCGTGGCGATGGCGTGCATCGGCAAGGGCTGTGCCGCGCCGTCCGAACGGGGCCATGGGAACCGCGCTTGCCGGGCTGCCTTCGGCCTCGACCAGCCCCTCGCGCTCGCCGCTGGCGAGGGCCGCAGATCGGCGGGCGTTCGAATTGCCGACAGCCTTCATGTACGAAGAACTGTTGCGGACGCTCCCCGAATCGGCACTCGCATGCCGCGCGCTCTACGACAGCGAAAGCGGCGGGTACTGGCTGCCGCCCCGGTCGGAGAACCGCCGACTCACTCTGGCCGAAGTGCCGGCGCTGCGTGAGCAGCATGGGCCGGCGCAGTTCGACTGCGTCGAAGCACCCGTCGCCGACCTGTTGTTTTCGGTGGTCGTCAACACCCGAAGCCGACTGGTGCTGGAGACGGGTACCTCGCGCGGCTTCTCGACATCGCATCTGGCGGCGGCGACTCGATTCGTGGCGGGCGCCCGGGCCAGAGTCGTTACCCTCGACATCGCGCCGACGCCGCAACCCTTCTTCGCGGACAGCGATCTCGCCCCGGCGATCACCGCCCTTCAGGCCGATTCGCTGTCGGTGGACCTCGCGGGGCTCCTCGGCCCGGCGCGGTTCGACTTCATGTTCTTCGACTCGCTGCACACCTATGCGCATCTGTCAGGCGAGCTTGCCCGGCACCTGCCGCTGCTCAAGGTGGGCGGGTTGTTCGCGCTGCATGACACGCTCGTCTACGACGATCTCGGCCTCGTCGTGCTGTGGATGATGGCCAGCCGGTGCTTCGAGGTGCTTTCGCTGCCGACGCATCGGTCGCACGGCGAGGGTCGCCGATCGCCCGGCGTGTCGCTGTTCAGGAAGCTGTCCGAGCCCGACGCTGGAGACCTGCGGTACCCCAGCCTTGCCGGCGTCGTCGAGGGCGAGCGCGAGTCCTTGCTCAGGCCGCAGGAAGTCGTCGCCCGGACCGGGAGCCTGTTTCGCGACGCGCGCTATGCCGCCCGGGACCTGGATCGCGGGCCCCGTCTGTCGACCAGCCCCGCGCTGCTCGACCCTGTCGCGACGCGGCCGCCGGATGCCGAAGCCGCCGATCCCGACCTGTCGCAGGTCGTCGTCGAGCGCCATCTTGCCGAACAGGCGGCATTGCGCCACGGCCCGCTCGCTCCGGGCGCCCCGTTGCGCCTCGACCGTCTGCAGCACGCATCCGAGGCGCTGCGCGAACGCGAGGCGGAGTGGTGGAACCTGCATGGCCCGAACGAGGCGCGTGCGTCCACGCTCGGACCGGCAGAACTGCGGGCCTCGTCGACGCAGCGCTGGGTCGACAAGGTGCTCGGCGCGTTTCCTGCGGGCGCGGAGACCGTCCACGTCGGCTATGGCGGCACGGGCCTGGCGGCCCTGCTCGGCGCACGTCACTGGGACCTTCGATCGACCCGGAGATGGAAGCGGATACCGCGGGCCGACGCCTATGTTTTCGATCGCGCCCTCTACCACCTCGCCACCGCCGACATCAAGGCGGTGCTGGAAGACGTGCGCGAGCAGGCGCGGCCGGGCGCGACGATCGTGCTGATCGAGCCGGTCTGCTTTCCTGGCAACGAGCCCGATGCGAAGGACCGGGCGCTCGTCCAGGCGATGGACGATCTCGTGCGCGAGGCTGCGCAGAGGATCTTCGACA
>Ga0207683_10005625_pt1 | contig 10748 bp, 9 predicted proteins | sample KBSM73metaG_FD_184333 | JGI IMG/M metagenome (GOLD analysis project Ga0207683, IMG submission 184333) | Miscanthus rhizosphere microbial communities from Kellogg Biological Station, Michigan, USA - KBS M7-3 metaG (SPAdes) (version 2) | ecosystem: Host-associated > Plants > Roots > Rhizosphere >...
CAGATTTCCGGCTGTCTTCCCGGGGAGCGAGACCCTTTCGTCCCGAGGGGGCGAGACTCTTTCGTCGCCATAAAATCGAACGGTGGCTGCCAAAGGGGTCCCTCGTCGCTCCGCTCCTCGGGATGACATCGTGGGTGGAGCGGTGGCGCCGCCGCCGGCGTCCCCCCACCGCATCTTCCTGCTCTCCCCGGCGAGCTGCTCCGGCGAGCGCGCGCGGATTCTCCTGCGCGAGCAGGCTTCGTTCGATCTCGCGCGGCGCCTGCGCGGCGAGGGCGCGCCGATCGGCGAGGTCTTCTCGTTCCTCTCGGGTCTCTACTTCCGCGGCAAGCTCACCTACGCCCGGGCGTTCGCGCGCGCTCCGCGAGGAGTCGATCCCATCCTCGTCATCACGCCGTCCGCGGGGCTGGTCCCGGCGCAGACGGTCGTCACGCGCGCGGGGATGCGCCGCTTCGCGGAGGTCGACATCGGCGCCGGCGAGCCCCGATTCCGGCGGCCGTTCCGCCGGGACGCGCGACGGCTCGCCGCGTCGATTCCGGAGGAGGCGGAGATCGTCCTGCTGGGGTCGATCGCCAGCGGCAAGTACTACGAGGTCGTCGCGGACGTGCTCGGCGAGCGCCTGCTGTTCCCGCCGGACTTCGTCGGCCGCGGAGACATGAGCCGCGGCGGCCTGCTCCTGCGCGCCGCGAGGTCCGGGGAGGAGCTTCCCTATCGCCCGATCCGCGGCGCGGTGCGCAAGGGCGTTCGGCCCGCGAAGCTCGCGCCGATCCGGGGAATCCTTCCGTCGCTGGAGAAGCTGGGCTTCCCGCCGGAGTCCTGACCGACGCCGGCCTCCTGGCGTCGGCTCGCTAGTCGCCGGACGGGCTCTCCGCGTGGACGAGCTCGGGCATCCGCACCGGCGGCTCGTCGTCCGCCATCTCGAGCATCGGGCGGTGCCGCCGCTCGAACTCGGGCAGCGTCACGGGGCGGCCCGTCCGGGCGGACTCGTGGAGCGCGCGAATCACGCGCACGTCCGCGAGACCCTCGCGCCCCGACGGCTCCGGCTGGCGATCCTCGAGGATGCAATCGGAGAAGTAGAGAAGCTCCGAGGCGAACTGGTCGCGCCTGGGAAAACTCTTCCGGGTCGTCTTCTCATCGACGGTGATCTGCATCTTGAGCGCCGCCGCGTACTCGTACGCGGGGTCCAGGCGCAGGACCCCCTTCGTGCCGCCGACCTGGAACCAGCCGGAGTCTGCCGCGCCGAAGCTGCACGTGAAGACGGCCGTCCGCTCGACCGGGAAGCGGAGGACCGCGCTCGCCATCTCGGGCGTGTTCGAGAAGCGGGGGTCGCCGGACGACGCGGTCAACGCGAAGACCTCCGACGGCTCGGCTCGGAACAGATACCGCGCGGCGTTGATGCAATAGATGCCGACGTCGTAGAGCGGGCCGCCGCCGTTCTCCGGCGGGCCAAGCCGGACGTTGCCCGCCTCGACCTGCATCGTGAACATGGAGTCGAACAGGCGCGGCTCTCCGAGCTTTCCGGAGCGCACGACCTCGATCGCTTCGAGGTTCGCGCGGTCGAAGTGGAGTCGGTAGGCCGTCATGAGGCGCACGCCGTGGCGCTCCGAGGCCTCGATCATCTCCTCGCATTCCTGCTCGGTGACCGCCAGCGGTTTCTCGCAGAGGACATGCTTTCCCGCCTCCGCCGCGCGCACCGCGTATTCGCGATGCATGTGGTTGGGCAGAGCGATGTAGACCGCGTCGACGTCGCTTCCGAGGCAGTCGTCGTAGTGCTCGTAGTCGTACACGCGCTGGACGCCGTACCGCTCCGAGATCTCGTCCCGCTTCAGCGGATCGTCCGAGACGATCGCCGTCAGCTCCGAGTTGCGCCGCGCATGCCGGAAGGCGGGAAGGACCGCGGCCTGCGCGATGTGGCCCATCCCGACGACGGCGTAGCGGATCTTGCGCCGCGAACGCGACGCTCGCTTCCCCTCTCGCTTCGCCATGTTTCCTCCGACGGCGGGAAAAGGGCCCGCGAGCGTGGGTTCTGCAACGTCCGTTCCAGCGTTCCAGCTCCCAACGCCGCTGGCAGAAGAATCGCAGAGCGGAATCGCGTGCGAGAAAAATCGACACCGCGGAAGAGGCGCAGGCGGACTCCGGCCCGCATCGGCTACTCGATGAGCACCGCCCGCCGCCTCGCGCTCGTCCTCGACCGGATTGCCCCCCGGCTGTGCGCCGCGGGCGCGGCTCTCGCCTTTCGTCGGCCGCCCCGCGCCGTGCGGACGCGCCGCGAGTCGGACGTGCTCCGCGCCGCGGCCTCCGTGACACTGGCCGGCGCGTCCGGGCGCATCGAAGCCTGGCATTGGGGATCCGGCCCGCGGGTTCTCCTCGTTCACGGCTGGGGCGGCCACGCGGGCCGCCTCGCCGCGTTCGTGCCGCCTCTCCTCAGGGCGGGCTTCGGCGTCACCGCGTTCGACGCGCCGGGGCACGGCCGCTCGGAGGGTCGCTTGTGCTCGCTCCCCGATTTCATCGACGCGATTCGCGTGGTGGCGTCCGAGTGCGAGCCCGTCGCCGTCGTCGGACACTCCATGGGCGCCGCGGCCGCCGCTCTCGCGCTGGCCTCGGGACTCCGGGCCCGCGCGGCGGTCCTCATCGGAACGCCGTCGGATCCGGAGCGCTACACGATGCGCTTCGCGAAATGTCTGAAGCTCTCGCCCGCGACCGCGGCCACGATGAAGCACATCCTCCGGAAACGGTACGGGCTCGAGTGGTCGGACCTGCGCCTCGCGACGCATCCGCCGCCCGTTCCGGTGCTCCTCGCCCACGACCGGGCCGATCCGCGAGTTCCGTTCCGCGACTCGCTCGAGATCGCCCGCGCCTGGCCTCGCGCCGAGCTCCTCGTGAGGCGGGGAGCGGGCCACCACAAGATCATCCGGGACCCGGAGGTCGTGGCCGAGGCGCTCGATTTCCTGCGCCGCCACGCGGGGCCCGTCTGGCTGCCGCAGAAGCGGGCGGTCTGACGATGACCCGAATGTCCCGAGGTCAAACCGGAAAACGGGGCTAAGTCGAGGATAAGCCGGGGCTTCCCGGATCGGGCACGGTTCTTGAAACTCTTCCGTTCGGTCCAATTTCGGACCCGAGGAGGAGTACATGAAAAAGATCGCAACCCTGGCGGTGGCTTCGCTCTTCGCCGTCGGCGTGACCGGCGTGGCGATGGCTCAGGACAAGACGCATTCGGAGACGACGACGAAGCAGACGGGTCCGGGCCCGGACACGAAGGTCAAGACCGAGACGGTGACGGGTACCGTGAAGTCGTACGACGCGGGCAAGAGCATCAAGGTCGAGGGCCCCGGCGGGAAGAACTACTCGTTCGATCTCGACGAGGCGGCTCGGGTGGACGGCGTCATCGCCGTCGGCCAGATGGTCAAGGTCAGCCACTACAAGTCGTCGGATGGCGTGGAGCACGTGACCGTTCTGTCCTCGGCCAAGGGACCGCACGGCGCGCACATGATGGGCTCCGGCAACGCGGCGTCCACGGGTGAGCGCGTGCACTCCGAGTCGACGACGAAGCAGACGGGCCCGGGCCCGGACGCCAAGACCAAGACGGAGGTCGTGATCGGCAACGTCAAGAAGTACGAGGCCGGCAAGAAGATCACGGTCGAGGGCCCCAAGGACAAGGACTACTCGTTCGACCTCGATGAGGGCGCGACGATCAATCCGGCCGTCGCGGTCGGGGCGCGCGTCAAGGTGACCTACACCAAGGGCGACAACGGCCAGAAGGTCACGATGATCGAGCCCGCTCCGGGGCAGTAAAGGCGGAAGCTTCGAGACTTCGCGAGGCGGCCCGTGAGGGCCGCCTCTTCTTACGAGGAGGGACCCGAGATGACGCTCCTGAGACTCGCGCTTCTCTGCTTCGTCCTCGCGGCGATGGGTGTTCTCTTCGTTCCGTTCGCGGTCGCGAAGCTCCTCGCCGGCGTCTTCGCAGTTCTATTCGTTGTATTCCTTCTGGCCGGGCTGGCCTCGCTGGATCGCCTCGCGGCTTGAACGCCGCCCGGCGGGAGCCGAGAGAGGAAGCGGGTGCGCGAGGTCGCGCAACACGAGGAGCAGCTGCGTCACGTTCACCGGCTTCGTGAGCACCATGCGGACGCCGGCGGCGTCGATGCGGCGGGTGTCCGCGTCGGCCGTCACTCCCGTCAGGGCGATGACGGCGGGCGTATACGGGTCCTTCTGAGTCCGGCGTGAGAGCCAGACGGCGCCGTCCCCGTCGGGCAGCGTGATGTCCAGGATCACCACTTCGGGCGGCGAGCGGCGCAGCTCCAGGTCCGCTTCCTGCAGCGTCGACGCCTCGCTGACGTCGTAACCCTCCGATTCGAGCAGCGCGCGGAGCCCGTAGCGGGACGCGTGGTCGTCTTCGACGATGAGCACGCGCGCGCGGCGGCCGCCCTCCGGACGCGACGGAGACGCCGCCGGGATCTCCTCGTCGAGCGGCTCCGCAGGGAGCTCGGGGAGCGTGAACGTCACGCGCGTGCCCCGGCCCTCCCGGCTGTCGAGAAACAGGTCTCCTCCCATGGTCTCGACCAGCTGCTTGGAGATCGACAGCCCGAGCCCCGTACCGCGCGGCGCCTCGCCGTTTCTCGGGCGGATCTGCCGGAACGGCTCGAAGGCGGCGGCGACGAGCTCGGGAGGGATTCCGACGCCCGTGTCGTCCACCTCGAAGGAGACCGAGCCCTGCCACGGCTGTGCGCGCAGCAGCACGCGGCCCTTCTTCGTGAACTTGACCGCGTTGGAGACGAGGTTGACGAGCACGCGCGAGAGCTTCTCGCGATCGAGCCACGCCGCCTCGGGCAGCTTCGGGTCGACCTCGACGCGGATGTCGAGGCCCTTCTCGCGCGCCTGCGGCTCGAGCAGCTCCGCCGTCTCGCGGAGCAGCTCGGCGATGACGACTGGCTGCGCGTGCACGTCGCGCTGGCCGGCCTCGAGCTTGGCGAGATCGAGGATGTTGTTGATCATCCGCCGGAGCGCCTCCGCGGCGTCGCGCAGAAGCCGGACGTCGCGGGAGCGGCGGGAGTCCTCGGGAGGTTCGGCGTCTTTCTTCTCGAGCTGGTGGGCGAGAAGGATGATCGTGTTCAGCGGCGTCCTGAGCTCGTGGGAGACGGTCGACAGGAAGTCAGACCGCATCCGGTCGATCTCCACGAGCTTTCGATACGCGTCGGAACGCTCGTGCCCGTTGCGATGCTGCTCGCGGACGAGGCGGCCGGTGCGGATCAGCGACGCGGCGCGCACTCGCAGCTCGAGGCTCTCGATCGGCTTCCCGATGAAGTCGTCCGCTCCGACCGCGTAGGCCTTCTCCCGGTCGATCGTGCCGGCGGTGACCAGGAGGACCGGCAGGTACGACTCGGCGCGGCCGCTCAGCGCCTCGGTGAGCGCGTAGCCGGAGTCGCCGGCGAGCATCACGTCGAGGATCGCCAGGTCGAAGCGCGAGTCCCTCTCGAAGACGGCGAGCGCCTCTTCGGAGCGGGTGGCGGTGACCACGGTGTGGCCGTCCGCCTCGAGGTCGTGGCGGAGCAGCTCCGCGATCTCCGGCTGGTCGTCGACGAGCAGGATCCGTCCGGGCTCGTCCCGCAGCGCGCGGGGCCGGGAGCGCTCCTGCAGGATCATCGGCCGCGCGCCGATGAAGGAAGCGACCTGATTCGCGAAATTTTCCTCGTCGATGGGCTTCGCGATGAAGCCGTCGCAGCCCGCGGCGAGGGCGCGTTCGCGGTCGCCCTGCATGGCGTGGGCCGTCACCGCGAGGATCGGAATCCCGGCGGTCGCCGGGTCGGACCGGATCTGACGCGTGGCCTCCCAGCCCGAGACGATGGGGAGCGAGAGGTCCATGAGGATCAGATCGGGCGCGGACTCGCGGGTCGCGGCGACCGCCGAGCGGCCGTCCGGCGCGGTGTCCACGCGGTGTCCGGCGGCCTCGAGGAGCATGCGGATCAGCTCGCGGATGTCCGGTGAGTCTTCCGCCACGAGAATGTGCGCCATGCTGTTCGGGCCGTCCCCGGACCGATCCTATCCCGCGGCTGCGGCGGCGGACTGTCCCCTGGCGGCCCCGGCGACGGCCTCGAGGACGAGGGACACCAGCCCGCGCGCGTCCTCTCCCTTCTGGAGAATTCGCTGCGCCGAGCCGTTGATGCGCAGGTAGTCCGACTCGGTCAGGTCCTTGCCCGTCATCACGACGACCGGGATCCTGCTCAGAGACGGTCTCTCGCGGATCCGGAACAGGACCTCGAAGCCGTCCGGCGCCGGCATGACCAGGTCGAGGAGGACGGCCGACGGAGTCTCTCTCTCCAGGAGGGCCAGCGCCTCGGCTCCTCCGTTCGCGGTCACGGCGCGGAATCCCGCGCTCGAGAGCTCCCGCTCGAGCAGCTGGAGGATGTCCGCGTCGTCGTCGACGACGAGGACGTAGCCGGGATATCCCAGCACGCCGGCGCGCGAGAGCACCTCGAAGAGCTTGCCCGGCGCGACCGGTTTCACGAGACAGTCGAAGGCGCCCAGCGAGAAGCCCCGGGCGCGATTCTCGAGCACGGAATGGATGAGGACCGGAATCGACCGCGTATCGGGCGAATCCTTGAGCGCCTGCAGGGTCGTCCAGCCGCTCACGTCGGGCATGAGGACATCCAGGATGATCGCGTCGGGCCGTTCCCGCCTCGCGATCTCGAGGACCTCCGATCCGCCGGCGGCGTGCAGCACCGAGATGCCGCGCGAGGCCAGCTCGACCTCGATCAACCGGCGCGTGCTCTCGTCGTCGTCGGCGACGAGAACGCGCGGGGCGCTCGCGCCCGAGAGTGCCCGCTCGGCGGGAGCCGCCGGCTCCAGGCGTTCGACCTCCCGGCCGACCTCCACGCCCGGCCGCCCGTTGCGGGGGAGCGTCACGGCGAACGACGAGCCGCGGCCGGGGGCGCTGCGGACGTCCACGTCGCCGCCGAGCAGCACCGCGAGCTTGCGAACGATGGCGAGGCCGAGCCCCGTGCCTCCACGCGATCGGTGGGCGCGCGAGTCGCCCTGTCGAAACTCCTCGAAGATCGTCTGCTGCTCCGCGAGCGGGATGCCGATTCCCGTGTCGGAGACCACGAGCGCCCAGCCGTTCGGTCCGCGCGCCTCCGCGCGAACGATCACCGAGCCCGCCTCCGTGAACTTCAGCGCGTTGCCGACCAGGTTCGCCACGATCTGTGCGAGCTTCGCGGGATCGCAACGGACGGTATCGATCGCCGGGTCGGACTCCGTCTCCAGGACGAGTCCCTTGCGCCGCGCGGCCTCGCCGAAGTCGTCCTCGACCTGGCGCAGCAGGCCCGGGATGCTGACGTTCTCGAGACGCACCTCCGCCTTGCCCGATTCGATCTTGGAGATGTCGAGCACGTCGTTGATGAGTCCGAGCAGCAGGCGGGCGTTGCGCTGAACGCGCTCGAGGCTCTCGCGCTGCTGCGCCGTCAGCTCTCCCTGGGTTCCTCGCAGAAGCGTCCCCGTGAACCCGAGGATGACCGTCATCGGCGTGCGAAGCTCGTGCGACACCGCGGCCAGAAACCGATCCTTCAGCTCGGACGCCCGCTGCAGCTCCTGCGCCGTCCGCGCGATGCGGCTGCGCTGCTCCTCGAGCAGCTCGTTCTGCTCCGCGAGTCGCCGGGACTGCTCGGCCACGCGCTCGTTCGCGGCCGCGTTCGCCAGAGCGACGGCCAGGCTCGGCGCGATCGCCGCGAGGGTGTTCCGGGCCCGGGCCGTGAACGGAGCCACCGCCCCCAGCGCGAGCACGCCCACCGCGTCGCCGAAGTACATCAGCGGCAGATGGACGCTCTCCCGCGGGAGGATGCGGCCGTCGAAAAGGTCCACGGTCGGCGTCTGCGCGTCGACCGAGACGTAGATCGCCTTGCCGTCTCGCGCCGCGCGGCGCGTCTCCTCCCGGCTGGACTCGCTGGAGCCCGCCGCGCCTCCGAGCGCCGCCGCCTGCCGGAAGTCGCCCGCGCCGTCGGGGAGGTAGAGCACCGCGCTGGACGCTCCGGTGACCTCGAGGACCTTGTCGAGGAGGCGTGTGCGGAATCCCTCCAGGTCGTTGATGGTCGCCGCCGCGGCGAGCACGGCGTTGACGGAGGACTCGATGTCCCGGGACGCGAGCGCCCGCGCCCGATCGGTGTAGATGCGCGTGGCCTCGTTGAAGTTGCGTCCGAGGTCGCCGATCTCGTCGCGCGACGTCTCCGAGAGGCGCGGCACGTCCCGACCCGCCGCCAAATCCGCGAGAGCGCGCGCGGCAGAGCTGCACGGCGAGAGGATCCTGCGGTTGACGTCGGCGAGCAGCCACACGATTCCGCCGACGATCAAGAGCGCCAGCACCACCAGCGCGGTGGTCGCTTCGTCCCGCCTCGACTGGAGCTGCTGTTCCGAGATCGCCTGGTTGCGGGCGAAGATTCGCTCGAGCTCGCCGACGGCTTCGCGGAGCTGGGCGGCGGCCGGAGCGGCGCGGTTGTCGCGCACGGCGACAGATTCGCCCGGCTGTCTCCCTTTTCGTGTCGCGATCGCGCGGTCCGCCGCCTGCTGGTACACGGTGGACGCGGCGAGCGCGCGGCGGAGCGCGCCCTTCGTACCCTCCGTCAACGGATGGTTCTGGATCGCGCCGATGGAAGTCATCAGCGTCGTCCGGCCCGAGTAGTGTTGCGAGAGATCGAAGCCCTCGCCGTCGCGCGTGTAACGATCGAGGCTGTCCGAGGCCTCCTGGAGTCCGGCGGTCGCATCGGCCACCCTCTCCCGCAGCTCCGTGAAGCGTGCGATCTGGACGGTCGAGTCGTACAGGCCGAAGACGGTCTGAACGGTGAAATACAACCAGCCGCCGACGACCAGGAATCCGGCGACCGCGTACAGCCGCATGCGCGTGCGCAGCGAGCTGACGACGGATCGCGCCTGGGGTCCCGTGCCGGTGCGGTCTTGCGCGGGGAGTTCGTTCATTAGATATTCGACCCGGTTCGCATTCTAAGCACGGAAGGGGTGCCATGACGGACGGTCGGCGCGAGGAAACGGAGCTCCAGGACCTGCGTCGCTTCTTCCACGACCTCGCGACTCCGCTCTCCGGTCTCGGCCTGCACCTGGAGCGCGCCGCGCGCCTGGCGGCCCGCGGGGAGGACCCCTCCGAGGCCCTCGGGGTCGCCAAACGCGAGCTCGAGCGCGCCTTTCAGCTCTTCGAGAAGGGCCGCGAAGAGCTGCTGTCACGAGGCGGCGACACGATCGGCTGACGCCGGAAGCCCCGCAGGCGCGCCCGCAGCGGTCCGAGCGGACCGTTGTGATAAGAAATGACCGTCACAAACCTTCCCGCGTAGGCGGGTGAAGCTGTCCCGGGAGTAGCCGTGAAAGTGCTCATCGTCGAAGACGACGTCGCCACTCGGCGCGGGCTCGAGTCTGCCATCAAGGAGCTCGGCGGCCAGACGAAGTCTGTCGGCACCGCGGGGGAGGCGAACCGGGCGATCGAGGAGTTCAAACCCGAGGTGCTCGTCGTCGACGTCCACCTCCCGGACGGCGACGGCATCGAGGTGTTCCGCGCCGCGGCCGAGTCCGACCCCGAGCGCGAGGGGATCGTGATCACGGGACAGGCCTCGCTCGACAGCGCCGTCGAGGCGCTTCGCGCCGGCATCTCGGATTACCTGCTCAAGCCGCTCCGCCCCGCGCAGCTCGAAGTCGTGTTCCAGCGCCTCACCGCCCGGCGCAAGCTGCAGTCCGAGGTGGACTCGCTCCGCGACGAGCTGCTGGAGACTGGCAAGCTCGGCGAGCTGATCGGCCGATCCGAGTCGATGATGAAGATGTTCGACGTCGTGCGCCGCGTCGCGCGCTCGAGCGCTCCCGTCCTGGTCACCGGCGCCAGCGGCACCGGCAAGGAGGTCGTGGCGCGGACGATCCACCGGCTCTCGCGGCGGTCCGCGATGCCCTTCGTCGCGTTCAACTGCGGCGCGATCTCGCCGACGCTGATCGAGAGCGAGCTGTTCGGGCACGAGCGCGGGTCGTTCACGGGCGCCGACAAGAAGCGGATCGGCTACTTCGAAGAGGCGAACGGCGGCACGCTCTTCCTCGACGAGATCACGGAGATGGGCTCCGAGCTCCAGGTCAAGCTCCTCCGCGTCCTCGAGGCGCGGACGCTGAGGCGCGTCGGATCGACCCAGGAGCTGCGCGTGGACGTGCGCCTCGTCTCGGCGACGAACCGGGATCCGGAGGAGGCGATCCGCGAGGGCAAGCTCCGCGAGGACCTCTATTACCGGCTGAACGTCTTCCCGATCGCGCTTCCCCCGCTCGCCGACCGGCGGGAGGACATCGGTCTCCTGGCCGAGCACTTCCGCAAGCAGATCGAGGAGCAGGAGAGGGAGGGCGTCGTCGGATGGGATCCCGCGGCGCTCGAGATGCTGGATAAATACGACTGGCCGGGCAACGTGCGCGAGCTGCGCAACGTCGTGCATCGCGCGTACGTCATGTGCGAGGGCGACACGATCCAGCCCCAGGTCGTCGAAGACCTGCTGCCGGCGGGCCGGCCCAAGCCGAGCCCCGCGCCCGCGCGGCCGACTCCGGCGAGGCCGGTGAAGAAAGCGGCCGCGCGGAAGCGGGGGTAGGCGGCTCTCTTCCCCAGGCGTCCTACGCGCCTTCCCCCTCTCCCCACGCGTGAGCGGGGGGAGAGGGTTGGGGTGAGGGGGGCGGGTGGCTAAGTCAGGAAATCCGGAGGACCGGCCCGCAAGTCCCGCGGCGACTAAGTCGCATATGGAACG
>Ga0207683_10005627_pt1 | contig 10746 bp, 10 predicted proteins | sample KBSM73metaG_FD_184333 | JGI IMG/M metagenome (GOLD analysis project Ga0207683, IMG submission 184333) | Miscanthus rhizosphere microbial communities from Kellogg Biological Station, Michigan, USA - KBS M7-3 metaG (SPAdes) (version 2) | ecosystem: Host-associated > Plants > Roots > Rhizosphere >...
CGACCAGCAGCGGGGTGGTCGCGGTGGTCAGCGCGGCCCACGCCGCCCGATTGGCCGCGGTCGCCGGGTCGTCCGGGGCGGTCGGCACCAGCAGTGGCATCGCTCGCGGGCCGGCCTGGTAGCGGGCGTCCGGGAACGGCGCGTCGTAGCCGGCGCGTACGCCCGGCGCGAGCGTGTGGCGACACCCGGCCTGGACGAGCCTGGCGACGTCCAGCTCCGACGCGTGCTCGACGACCCGGCGGAACTGCCACCAGACCTGCGGCATCGGCTGGTCACCGGTCGGCAGGCCGGTGTTCGCCGCGACCAGCCGGGCGAACCGGTCGGGGTGCTCGGCGGCCAGGCGGAGCCCGATCAGGCCGCCCCAGTCCTGCCCGACCAGCGTGACCGCGCGCAGGTCCAGCCGGTCGAAGGCCAGGCTGCGCATCCACTCCACGTGCCGCGCGTAGCTGTGGTCCTCCACCCGGGCCGGCTTGTCCGACCGGCCGAACCCGACCAGGTCCGGCGCGATCACCCGCAGGCCGCCGGCCGCCAGCACCGGGATCACCTTCCGGTACAGGAACGACCAGCTCGGCTCGCCGTGCAGGCACAGCACCACCGGCCCGTCCGCCGGACCGGCCGCCACGTACGCCATCCGCAGCGAGCCGCCCTCACCGTCGGGCACCGTCGCGTACTCGGGGACGTAGTCGAAGTCCGGCAACCCGTCGAACCGGTCGTCCGGCGTACGAAGGATCTCCACCGGCCGAGCCTGCCACGAATGCCACCCGCCTGCGATTACCGGCCGATGCGACCTGCCGGCGGGCGATGGTCGAGCGGCGACACCGGCGCAGCCCCGGGGCGGTCCGGCGCTGGCGGCGGCCGGGCCCGGCCGGCGCAGCCCCCGGCTGGTCGTGATCATGGAGAAGCTGCGTGCTCCGCCGTCCGGCTAGGGTCGGGTTCGGTGACGACCTCGTGACTGCCGGGACCCTGGAGTTGCTGCGATGACCACTCTTGCCGAGACGCTGCCCGGCCTCACCGTGGTGACCGACCCCGACGTGCTGCGGACCCTCGGGCACGACGAGGCCGAGTGGGCGCCGGCCGGGGACGCGGTCGCGGCCGTGCGCGCCCGCTCGACCGACGACGTCCGGCGGATCGTCGCCACCTGCGCGGAACGCGGCATCCCGGTGGTGACGCGCGGCGCCGGGACCGGGCTGTCCGGCGGCGCCAACGCGGTGGACGGCTGCCTGATCCTCGATCTGTCCACAATGGACAAGATCGTGGAGGTCGACGCCGAGAACATGGTCGTGGTGGTGCAGCCCGGCGTCGTCAACGACGACCTCAAGGCGGCCGTGGCCGAGCACGGGCTGTGGTATCCGCCCGATCCGGCCAGCGCGGCGTGGTCGACGATCGGCGGCAACGTGGCCACGAACGCGGGCGGCCTGTGCTGCCTGAAATACGGGGTGACCCGGGACTACGTGCTGGGGCTCGAGGCCGTGGTCGGCGGGCCGGCCGGTGCGTACGGGACGGTCGTCCGGCTCGGCCGGCGGACGACCAAGGGGGTCAGCGGGTATGACCTTGCCGGCCTGTTCGTCGGCTCGGAGGGCACCTTCGGCGTGATCACCGAGATCACGCTGCGGCTGCGCCCGGCCCGGGCCGGCGTGCCGCGGACGGTCGTCGGTGCGTTCGACACCGTGCTCGCCGCCGGAGAGGCGGTGGCCGCGACCACCCGCGGCGGACTGGTCCCGGCCGCGCTGGAGATGCTCGACCGGTTCACCCTGCGCGCGGTCGAGGACTGGAAGCACCTCGGCCTCGACGCCGACGCCGAGGTACTGCTGCTGGCCCAGGTCGACACGCCCGGCCGGGCCGGCGACGACGAGGCGGCCGCGCTCGCCGGGGTGTTCCGCGCCGCCGGCGCGCTGTGGGCCGAGCAGTCGACCGACGAGGTCGAGGCGGAGGCGCTGTTCGCGGCCCGGCGGCTGGCCTACCCCGCGCTGGAACGGCTCGGGCCGCTGCTCACCGAGGACGTCTGCGTACCGCGCTCCAAGGTGCCGGCGATGCTCGCCGCGATCGAGGACATCGCCGAGCGGCACGGCACCAGCATCTCCACCATCGCGCACGCCGGTGACGGCAACCTGCACCCGCTGATCCGCACGCCGGTCGGCGACGACGCGGCACGGGAGAAGGCGCAGGAGGCGTTCGAGGAGATGCTGCTGGCGGCGATCGCCATGGGCGGCACGGTCACCGGCGAGCACGGCGTCGGCCTGCTCAAGCGCGGCGGCATGCGCCAGGAGCTCGGGCCTGAGGTGCTGGCCATGCAGCAGGCGGTGAAGCAGACCCTGGACCCGCTGAACCTCTTCAATCCCGGCAAGGTCGTCGGCATCCCCTGACCGGTGCGGATGCAGGCCGGCCGCGGCCGCGGCGGCTGTGACGGCCGGCACTGGATCGATCCACGGAACCGGAAATGGTGCCCGCGGCGGTGATGTTGAGCCGGATGGACCCGAGTCATCGAGGTCCGAAAGGGCACATCTGAGGAGGCACCCGTGGCGATCACGGGCGTGGGTACGAAAACCGGCCGGCACCGCGTGGTGATCATCGGTTCCGGCTTCGGCGGGTTGTTCGCCGCCAAGGAGCTGAAGGACGCCGATGTCGACGTCACGCTGATCAGCCGTACGACACACCACCTGTTCCAGCCGCTGCTCTACCAGGTGGCCACCGGCATCCTCTCCGAGGGCGAGATCGCCCCGGCCACCCGGGAGGTGCTGCGCCGGCAGAAGAACCTCGATGTGCTGCTCGGCGACGTCTACGAGATCGACCTGGCGGCGCGCACCGTCACCTCGCGTGCGCTCGACCTGACGACCGTCACCCCGTACGACAGCCTGATCGTCGCGGCGGGTGCGAGCACCTCATACTTCGGCAACGATCAGTACGCGCTGGATGCCCCGGGGCTCAAGACCGTCGACGACGCCCTCGAGCTGCGGGGCCGGATCCTCGGCGCGTTCGAGATGGCGAACCTGGCGACCGATCCGGAGGAGATCCGGCGGCTGATGACGTTCGTCGTGGTCGGCGCCGGTCCCACCGGCGTCGAGATGGCGGGGCAGATCGCCGAGCTGGCGCGCACGACGCTGCGGCGTGACTTCAAGCGGATCGACACCACCCAGGCGCGGGTTCTGCTGCTGGACGGCCAGTCCGGCGTGCTGACCTCGTTCGGGCCGAAGGTCTCGGCGCAGGCGGCCGAGCAGCTCGCCCGCCTCGGCATCGAGGTGTGGCTGAACACCTTGGTCACGTCGGTCGACGAGCGCGGCATCGCGGTCAGGGACAGCTCCGGCCGGGTCGACCGCATCGATGCCAACGTCGTGGTGTGGGCGGCCGGCGTGCGGGCGTCGAGTCTGGCAGCCAAGATCGCGGTCCAGGCCGGCGTGGAGACGGACCGGGCCGGGCGTATCCCGGTCAACCCGGACGTCACCGTCGCCGGGCATCCGGAAGTGTTCGTCGTCGGCGACATGATGAGCCTGGACCGGCTCCCGGGCGTCTCGCAGGTCGCGATGCAGCAGGGCCGGTACGCGGCGAGGACGATCAAGCGCCGCCTGGCGGGCGGGGAACCGCTGCCGCCGTTCCACTACGTCGACAAGGGATCGATGGCGACGATCTCGCGCTTCTCCGCCGTCGGGGACATCGGCCCGCTGCAGTTCGGTGGCTTGCGCTTCGCCGGGTTCGTCGCCTGGCTGCTCTGGCTAGGCGTGCACATCTTCTACCTGGTCGGCTTCAAGAACCGGGTGAGCACGCTGCTGCACTGGGCGGTCACCTTCCTCGGCCGGGGCCGTCCACAAAGGACGATCACCCATCAGCAGGCCGTCGGGCGGGCCGCACTCAAGCACCTCGACATCCCCTACCTCGGTGTCCCGGGCAGGCCCGCGCCCGAACGGGCCGACGCGGAGCCGTCGTCCGGGCGGACGCCAGCAGAAGCCCTGCCCGCCGGCGTCTCCTGACGCGTCCCTTACCGCTCGCCCGACCGCCGCACCTCCACCCTTCCGTCGCGCACCCGCACCTGCACGGTCGGCTGGGGGTGGGCGGTGGGGCCGCTCAGGGCGGCGCCATCGGAGAGGCGATAGCGGCTCGAGTGCCAGGGACAGACGACACACCCGTCCTCGATCCTGCCCTCGTGGAGCGGACCGCCTTGGTGAGCACATCGCTCGAGGAGCGCATACAACGATCCCCGCTCGCGGACGAGCACTATCTCGGCGCCGGCAGCCTCGACCAGCAGCGGCTCCGACTCCGTCACCGCGCCCTCGTCGGCGACCGCGGTCCAGTCTTCGGGCGCCTCCAGGAAGGCCGTGTGGTCCACGCCGACCCCCCGCCGGAACGAGAGGTGGCCGCCGAGGAAGGCGGCAATGCTGACGGTGCCGTAGCCAGCCAGCGCCAGCGACCTCCCGAGGGACCGGCGACCTGCCTTGCGCGCGAGCCACGATGTCGCGAAGAGTCCGGTCGCTGCGACGTTGGCCGTGGCGTGCACCAGACCGAGCCGTTGGGTCGGCCTGTCGAGCGTCGCCCAGTCGTTGAGACCCGCCGCCGCGGTGGGAAGCGCCGCGAGGATGCCGAGTGCGACCAGCTGGTCCGCCGCCGGGCGGCCGCGCTTGCCTCCGACCCAGTCCAGGGCGACCGCGCCGGTCCAGGCGCCGATCACGACGTCGGTCAGCGGCGGATGGAGTGGGTGGCCGAGAGCGGTGCCGCTCAACGCCTCGTTGAGCGGCGATCCGGCCGGAGCCGTACGTTCCACCGCTTTCGCCACGGTCTCGGCCAGCTGATCGAGGGACTGGATCTGCTCCGCCTGAACCGGCAGTTCCCGCAGCGGTCGCAGACCGTCCCGAATGCTCTGAGCACCCGCCTTCGCACTCGACACGTGGACTGTGTGCCCGAGGATCTGCATCACCAGAAGTAGCGGGGCTGTTGGTCGGCGCATGTCGGCATCCGTTTCTTCCGTGTCTCCCGGCTGCTGTCATCCGGTTCCATGTGTAGCAGCTACGTGATCGGGTCCGCTGCTGGTCGATGACAAACCAGCGCACGGTGCGATGATCGCCTGGGTGCGGGTCGATCAGCGGGGCGGGGCGAGGAGGCGGGCGGTGCAGGCGCCGGCGATCACCCGGAACGGGACCCGGTGCCGTTCGGTCACCTCGCCTACCCGCGCCGCATCCCTCGCCGGGTCGGCGGTCCTGGAATGAGCAGAACCCGGTCGTGGTGGGGCTGGGGCACCGTCGAGGACGCCTTGGACGAGCTGGAGCGTGCGGACCTGCTGGCGCGCGTGGCTGCGATGATGCCCGGGGCGGTGCTCGCCGCACACGAGCCGCCCGACGTGGCGACGCTCGATCTGCCACCGGCACGCCTCGTGCCGCCGGCGCCGTTGGCGGCCCTCTGTTCGACGGAGCCGGTCGACCGCGCGGCGCACAGCCGCGGGAAGGCGTTCCGGGACGTCGTCCGCAACCTGTCCGGCGATCTCCCTGAGGTGCCCGACCTGGTGGTGCGGCCGGTCGAGGAGCGGGACGTGGTCGACGTCCTCGACTGGTGTTCCCGGGAGGCGGTCGCGGTCGTCGCCTACGGCGGCGGCAGCTCGGTGGTCGGCGGCGTCGAACCGCGTCTGGACGGGGACTACGCCGGCAGCGTCAGCCTGGACCTCGGGCGGCTCGACCGTGTGCTGGAGGTCGACCGCACCAGTCGGGCGGCCCGGATCCAGGCCGGCGTGTTGGGCCCGCGCCTGGAGGACCAGCTACGGCCGCACGGCCTGAGCCTGCGGTTCTTCCCGCAGTCGTTCGAGTTCTCCTCGTTGGGCGGTTGGCTGGCCACGCACGCCGGCGGGCACTTCGCCACCCTGCAGACCCACATCGATGACCTGGTGGAGTCGCTGCGCGTCGTCACCCCGGTCGGGACGAGCCAGTCGCGGCGACTGCCGGCATCGGGTGCCGGGCCGTCACCGGACCAGCTGTTCCTCGGCTCCGAAGGCATCCTCGGTGTCATCACCGAGGCGTGGATGCGCCTGCAGGAGCGCCCACGCTGGCGGCGCGGCGCGTCGGTGCACTTCGCCGACTACGCCGCTGCCGTCGACGCGACCCGCGCGGTGGCCCAGTCCGGGCTCCACCCCGCCAACTGCCGGCTGCTGGACCCGGTCGAGGCTTTCCTGGCGACCGGCGTCGCGACCGGGGGCGGCGTGCTCCTGCTCGGGTTCGAGTCCGCCGACCACCCGGTGGACACCGCGATGGACCGCGCGGTCATCCTCTGCCGGGAACACGGCGGCACGGTGGCCGAACCGCCCCGCGGGGGCGACGCGGACGGGCCGGCGCGCGACGGCGCCACCGCGGCCTGGCGTTCGTCGTTCCTGCGCATGCCCTACCAGCGGGACGTGCTCGCCCAGCACGGGATGATCGTCGAGACGTTCGAGACCGCGTGCACCTGGGACCGCTTCCCCGCCCTGCACGCCGCGGTGACCGACGCCGCGACCACGGCGCTGCGCGAGATCTGCGGCGGCGGTGTGCTCACCTGCCGATTCACCCACGTCTACCCGGACGGTCCGGCACCCTACTTCGGCGTCTACGCCGGTGGCCGGTGGGGCAGCCAGGTCCAGCAGTGGGACGAGCTGAAGGCGGTCCTGTCCGACACGCTCCTCGCCAACGGGGGGACCATCACCCATCACCACGCCGTCGGGCGGGACCACCGCCCCTGGTACGACAGGCAACGCCCGGACCTGGTCGCCGCCGCCCTCGGGGCCGCGAAACAGCGGCTCGACCCGGCCGGCGTACTCAATCCCGGAGTCCTCCTGCCGACCCAGCCAAGACGGCCCTAGCGACAGCAAGCTTCTGGACGCGCTGCGGGTCGCGACGGATCAGGATCAGGTCGTGGCGAGCGTGGGTGAGCTGATATGCGGCGGCGCGATCGAGGCCGATGTCGCGCCGCGATCCAGCCAGGTCGAGGTCGGTTCTCAGCCGAGTCCGAACACGGACTTGACGAGCCGCTCGCGCAGCCCGACCGGGAGGTGTGCGAGCATCCCGAAGATCGCCACGCCGGACCCCGCGGTGTAGTGGCGCTTCGGCTTTCGAGCCTGGACCGCGCCCCGATCACCCCGGCGGACAGCCGCGGAGGCCGGCCTCAGGATCAACAAGGCCCTCGATGACTGGCAGGACCAGTCACGGCCGGCGCCGGGCCTGGCGGCTGAGCGGCAGTTGCCACCACTGCCGGTAGCTCGGATCGCCCTCACCGGACTAAGCTGTTAGCTAAGGAGGCGTGGTATGGCTGCCGATGCTGCTGGAGCCCAGTACAACATCCATGACGCGAAGACCAACCTGTCGCGCATCATCGATCGCGTCGAGCACGGCGAAGAGATCATCATCAGTCGCGCCGGCACCCCCGTGGCTAAGGTGATTCCGCTGGCCCCCAGGGCGAGGCGCAGCCGGCGAGGCGCTCTGGCCGGTCGACTCGTCCTCAGCGATGACTGGGACTCGCCGGAGGTCAACGAGGCCGTCGCACGGGACTTCGGTCTCCCGGCGCAGTGAGCCTTCTCCTGGATACCCACGTCATTCTCTGGTGGCTGACCGATGATCCGGCACTGTCCGACGAGATCAAGACGCGGCTCGACGACGAGCCCGACGTCTACGTCAGCCCGGCGTCACTGTGGGAGGTCGCGATCAAGCAGTCGATCGGAAAGCTGTCCGGGCCGATCGACCTGGCCGAAGAGATCGGGAACAGCGGCTTCCGCGAAGTGCCTATCATGTTCCGCCACGCCATCGCAGCGGGCCGACTGCCACTGGTCCACCGCGACCCGTTCGATCGCATGCTCGTGGCCCAGGCACAGTGCGAAGCAATGACTCTTGCCAGTCGCGACCCGCACATCCGGCGATACGACGTCGCCCTGCTCCCCGTGTGACGTCAGCCGCAGCCGCCCCGACCAGAGCCGGCCGTCAAGCGCGCCGGGGCCCTTCGACCAGTGCGGCGAGCCGGTCCAGCGAAGCCTGAAGCTTCTCGGCCGTCGTCGCCCGGGCCCGCGGCAGCCGCTTCTCGTCGGTCAACCGGCTCCAGTCGTACGTGTGGGTGACGCGCGTCCGTGACCCGTCGACCGGGTCCAGCTCCCACCGCCACAGGTGCCCGGCCGGTGCCCGGCCGGGATCAGCCGGTGTCCAGGCGACCCGTCGCCCCTCCTCGAACTCGACGACGTGGTTCTCCCGCACGCTCCCGCTGGTCGTCGTCATCACGAACACGTCACCGGTGCGGCGGATCCGCTGCCCGTCCGCCGCCTCCGCCAGGTTGTCGTTCCCGTCCCACTGCGGTTGCTGAACCGGGTCCGCGATCAGCTCGAAGATCTCGGCAGGCTCGGCCGCAATCTCCCGACTGGCACTGACGATCTGCGCACCCTCGCCGTCACTGGTCATCCCCGCATCGAACCACCCCTGCGGGCGACGTGAGGAGAGGCCCCTGCTCGCGCGTCCCGCGAGCAGGGGCCCACCCAGGACGACCGTGCCGGTCTGCGTCGATCAGACCTCCGGGTCGGGCAGGAGCTCCCGCACCTCCTGCGCACAGCGGCAGGCGACGGCGATCTTGGCCGCCCACGTCAGCGCCTCCTCGCGCGAAGGCACGTCGACGACCGCGAACCCGCCGATGACCTCCTTGGTCTCCGGGAAGGGGCCGTCGGTGACCATCCCGTCGGTGGCCACGATGCTCGCCCGCTGGCGTTCCAGCCCGCCGCCGAAGACCCAGACGCCGGCAGCCTTCGCCTCCTGGACCACCTCGTGTGCGGCCTTGGCCACGTCGGGCAGATCCTCCTCGGGGAAGGTCATCGCGCCGTCGTCGAACGAGATCAGGTACTGCGTCATCATTCCTCCTCGTCCTGCGGCCGCCTCCGGCCGCCCCTCACCTCGGCTACGAACGCCGCGCACCTGATTCGACACACCGCCGACAGAATTCTTGCCGCGGGTCGGGGCGCTCGCGGCGCAGGACGGACGTCGACCTAGTCGACGCCTTGGACCGCGACCATCCGCAGGCGAGCGGCGCCGTCGCGGAGCTTCTTGGCCTGCTGGTAGATCTCTGACTGATACCAGTCGCGGGCGGCGGCGAGATCCTCGAACTCGAGCACGACCAGACGGGACGGTTGCCAGTCGCCTTCGAGGACGGCGAGCTCACCGCCCCGGGCCAGGAAGCGGCCGCCACCGGCCTGGATGGCGCCCGGCGACGCCGCCTTGTACTGCTCGTACTGCGTCGCATCGGTGATGTCGGTCTCGACGATGACGTAGGCAGCCACCCACGCAAGCTACCGCCGCGGCCGCGCGGTCACGGAACGCCGGCAAGTCAGTCGCAGTCCAGCAGGACGGTCATGTACCAGCCCGGCTTGTCTGCGGGTGCGGCCAGGAAGGTTGCCTGCCCATGGCCGACGCGGTGCCGGTGCTCGGGAAAGTCATGCCGGAACGAGCAGACATAGTCGCCGCGTGGCTGCGGGCTGCATCCGGTCAGCTGGAGGTTGGTGGCTTCCTGCCGCAGCTCGAGGAGAGCGGCCCGAGCGGGCGGACTCGTCACCCTCTTCAGCGCCCGCAGGTCGTTCCGGTTGTACGCGGCCGTGAGGTAGCGCATGGCCGCCTCCGGCGTGGCGAAGTGCACCCCGGGCTTCGGCGCCGGTGCCGTGGAGCCGGACTCGGCCGATGACGGTGCGGGCGCCGGTGCGGACGACGGCACGGACGACGCGGACGGCGGTGCCGGCGTCGGTGGAGTCGTGGCCGACGGCAGCGGCGCGGGCGCGACCACCGAGGTCGGTGCGGCGGGTGCCGGGCTCGACCGGCCGCCGCCGCAGCCGGCCGCGGCCAGGGCGACGGCGAGCCCGGCGGCGACGCCGAGCAACGAACGGTTGGTGGGGACGAATGCGGTCGGTCTCATCGGACGTCCACCTCTCGGCGGGCAGCGGTGCTGCACGGAATGGTCGTCTGAACTGATGCGCCCTGGACCTGAGTTGTTGCGGCGGCGCGGCCGGACTGCGCGATCGGGCAGTCGGTCCGGATCGACTCGGCACAGCGGGCGCTGCCTGGGTCGTGTTCGGTTGCGCTGAATGGCAAATCGCGCCGGCCCGAAAGGTTCGCGGCTGTTCGGCAACTAGGCCGCCGTGACCTGCGTCACTCAGGTAGCCATGCGCGACCGCGCGTGGAAGTAGCACGTAACAACGGGGGGCAGCAGATGAACGGGAATGTGCGAAAAGCGCCGGTGTGGTTAATCGGGGTGGCCGTAGCGGCGGCCGGAATAGTGATTGCGGCACCGGCAGCGCCGGCGCTCGCGTGCCCCGGCGACCAGGCCTGGGCCGCGTCGGGTGGAAAAGCGGGGCTACTGCGTACTGCGGGCACGACCGGGCTGACGACGGTGCAGGTGCGCGGTGGGGGACCGGTGAACGTGCCGGCCGGCGGCACGGCACCGCTGACCGTCACGGTCGTGAACACTGGCGGCCGGTTCGCCGGACGCATCGAGCTTGAAGTCCGGGCGGGCGATGCGTCGGGTTTGCCGGCCATGACGATGGAGCTGCAGGTGGATGGCGCGCAGACCGTCACCTGGACGCAGACGCAGATCTCCAGCGCCAACGGCGCCATGCCCTCCATCGAGGTCGATCGCCTCGGCTACGTCCACGTGGGGTGGACACTCAGCCTCGGCGGCGCCAGCTATTACGCCTATCACGCCACCAACACGGGCGGTGACTACCGCACCACGCTGGTGGACTCGAAGACCTCCGGCGGCCCCACGCCCTACTTCCCCTATCTGACC
>Ga0207683_10005628_pt1 | contig 10746 bp, 10 predicted proteins | sample KBSM73metaG_FD_184333 | JGI IMG/M metagenome (GOLD analysis project Ga0207683, IMG submission 184333) | Miscanthus rhizosphere microbial communities from Kellogg Biological Station, Michigan, USA - KBS M7-3 metaG (SPAdes) (version 2) | ecosystem: Host-associated > Plants > Roots > Rhizosphere >...
GCCGGCATGGTGGCGCCAGACGAAACCACGTTCGAATTCCTGCGCGGGCGTCCACACGCACCGACGGGCGCCGACTGGGATGCGGCGGTCGTCGCGTGGACTCAACTGCGCACGGACGCGGGCGCCGAATTCGACACCGAGGTCTACCTCGACGCCTCGGCGCTGAGCCCGTTCGTCACCTGGGGCACCAATCCCGGGCAGGGCGTACCGCTGTCGGATTCGGTCCCCGACCCCGAGCTGATGTTCGACGAGGACCAACGCCAAACCGCTGAAAAAGCGTTGGCGTACATGGATCTTCGGGCCGGAACAGCGATGCGTGACATCGCGGTGGACGCGGTTTTCGTCGGATCGTGCACCAACGGGAGGATCGAGGATCTGCGTGTCGTCGCAGACGTCCTGCGTGGCCGCACGGTCGCCGACAGCGTTCGGATGCTGATCGTCCCCGGCTCGATGCGGGTGCGCGCGCAGGCCGAATCCGAAGGCCTTGGCGAGATCTTCACCGCCGCCGGGGCGGAGTGGCGCCAGGCCGGCTGTTCGATGTGTCTTGGCATGAATCCGGACCAACTCTCGCCGGGCGAGCGGTGCGCGTCGACGTCCAACCGTAATTTCGAGGGCAGGCAGGGCAAGGGCGGCCGCACCCATCTGGTGTCGCCTGCGGTCGCCGCAGCCACCGCTGTGCGGGGCACGTTGTCGTCGCCCGCCGACCTCACGCATTAATAGGAGATCGTCATGGAAGCTTTCCGCACCCACACAGGTATCGGCGTTCCGTTGCGCCGGTCGAATGTCGACACCGACCAGATCATTCCGGCCGTCTATCTGAAGCGGGTCACCCGAACAGGTTTCGAGGATGGACTCTTCGCGACCTGGCGCACCGATCCTGAATTCATTCTGAATCTATCCCCCTTCGACAAGGGCTCGGTCTTGGTCGCCGGGCCGGATTTCGGCACCGGTTCGTCGCGCGAGCATGCCGTGTGGGCGCTGATGGACTTCGGCTTCAGGGTGGTTATCTCGTCCCGATTCGCCGACATTTTTCGCGGCAACGCGGGCAAGTCGGGGCTTCTTGCGGCCGAAGTCGCTCAAGATGATGTGGAACTCCTGTGGAAGCTGATCGAGGAGCATCCGGGGATGGAAATCACTGTGAATCTTCAAGATCGGAATATCGTCGCGGGAACGGTCATGGTGCCGTTCAAGATTGACGACTACACCGCCTGGCGGCTGCTTGAGGGACTCGACGATATAGGCCTTACGCTGCGGAAACTCGATGAAATCGAGTCCTACGAAGCGAGCAGGCCGCACTGGAAACCGCGCACTCTGCCGGTGTGATTGAGCGGCTGCGGCGGGCCGAATTCGCCGCCTTTGAACTCCCTTTCGGGGCCCTTGGCAGGAGACCAAGGGCGGCAACCGGATTGCCGAAAAGTTCGCCAGCTACGCCTGAAATTGCGCGTGGCTCTTGGAAATCAGTGGGCAATGGGTTTACCGTGTCCTCTAGTCGGTCCAACGAGGACCACTGGTTTCGGAGGTTTTGCATGAACAAAGCGGAGCTCATCGACGTACTCACGGAGAAATTGGGCTCGGATCGTCGGCAAGCAACCGCGGCGGTGGAGAACGTCGTCGACACCATCGTGCGTGCGGTTCACAAGGGTGACAGCGTCACCATTACCGGCTTCGGCGTTTTCGAGCAGCGCCGTCGCGCTGCCCGTGTTGCGCGCAATCCGCGCACCGGCGAGACCGTGAAAGTAAAGCCAACATCCGTGCCGGCGTTTCGTCCCGGCGCACAATTCAAAGCGGTTGTTTCTGGGGCACAGCGCCTCCCGGCGGAAGGACCAGCAGTGAAGCGTGGCGTGACGGCGGGCGGCGCCCGCAAGGCTGTCAAGAAGGCGGCCGTCAAGAAGGCAGTCCGCAAGGCTGCCGCCAAGAAGGTCGTCAAGAGGGCCGCAGTCAAGAAGGCCGTCAAGAAGGCCGCAGTCAAGAAGGCCGTCAAGCGGACCGCCGTCAAGACGGCCGTCAAGCGGACCGCCGCCAAGAAGGCCGTCAAGAAGGCCGCAGTCAAGAAGGCCGTGACGAAGGCTCCGGCTCGCAAGGCCGCCGTCAAGAAGGCCGCCGCCAAGAAGACCGCGCGCAAGGCTCCAGCCAAGCGCGGCCGTCGCTAAGTTCGACTTCAGGCACGCCGTGGGTCATCGCGACCCGCGGCGTGTCTCTGTGTCGTGAGTTCGGCTAGGCCGCTTCAGACTCCACGATCGACGCCGCAATGACGGCGCAGACCACGTCGCGCATGAATCTCGAAACGATTTGTATTCATCCCGTCACCACCCGACGGCACAGAGTCGAAGAACGACCACGGTGTTATTTCTTGACGGCCAGCGGGCTGCCGATGTGGTCAGCGGCGATCAAGCGCTCGCCGGCCAATGACATCACCCACGCGCTGCCCTTGCGGTTACGCGACTTGTCTGGGCGCACCCCGTCGCGCTCGCACCACCACGCGATCAGATCGGGGATCACCTTGCCCTGTGTGCAGATCACGGGCGTGCCTCCTGCGGCAGCGATTTCGAGGATGCGGTGCCGGGCGGCCTTGCGGTTATCGGCGTAGGCCTCTTCGGTGATCGATCGCTCGTTGTGGATCGTGGCGCCGAGTTCTTCGGCCAGTGGTTCGAGCGTCTGATGGCAGCGCACCCGGTCGGCGGCGTAGAGGATATCGCCACCGAACGCGAGCAGCACCCCGACGAGTGACTCGGCCTGTGCGCGTCCCTGTTTGTCCAACGGCCGCTTTCGGTCGTCGCCCTTGTACCGCGACTTGCTGCCGGCCGTCCCATGCCGCACGATCAACACCGTCTGAGTGTCGACGGGTTGTTTGGCGAAGCGACGCAACACTTTTCGATCTTGCGGGTACTCCAGCTGCTTCAGCGCCTCACCGACGGGCAGCCACTTGAGCTCGTCGACTTCAGCGTTCGGACTGAAGTCACCGTCGACTCTGCGTGCCGCCCAGTACCGGACCTTCTTGATGCCCTGCTCGACCGGATAACTGACGGCAGCGAGTCGCCTGCCAAGGTGCGACGAGTACCCGGTCTCCTCGTGGACCTCGCGCACGGCGGTAACCGGTTCGGTTTCGCCGGGGTCAACCTTGCCCTTGGGCAGCGACCAGTCGTCGTAGCGGGGACGGTGGATGATCGCGACCTCCGGCGAGGACGGGTCGGTGTTGGGCCGCCACAGCACGGCGCCGGCCGCGAGAACGGCCTTGCTCACCGAGACCGCCGCTGGCGGAAGCTCCTTCGGCACCTCAACTCCTGCAGGTCATCCGGGTGGCGCCATGCCGCTCGTCACGGATGCCGGCGGCGTTCCATCAACGACACCTGATGGTCGCGCACGGTCTGGCCCTCGTGCGGCAACGCCGTCCAGTGTCCGTCGACACCGAGCTCCCAGCAGCGGGTCGCGGGGTCCATCGCGGACTCGAAGACTTCGTTCAGTTGCGCGGTCAGCCTCGGATCCTTCACCTGTGCCATCACTTCGACGCGTCGGTCGAGATTACGATGCATCATGTCGGCGCTGCCGATCCAGAACTCGTCGATGGCGCCGAAGTGAATAATTCGCGAGTGTTCGAGGAACCGGCCGAGGATCGACCGGACGACGATGTTCTCGGAGTACCCCGCCCCGTGCGGCCGGAGTGCACAGATGCCGCGCACCACGACCTCGACGCGCACCCCGGCCTGCGATGCGCGGTACAGCGCGTCGATCACCTGCTCGTCGACCAACGCGTTGGCCTTCAGCCGGATCCGGCCCTCGGCACCCTCTGCGGTGGCCGCGATCTCGCGCTCGATGCGTTCGACGATGCCCCTGCGCACCCCGTACGGCGCGACCAAGAGGTTGCGGTAGGTCTCCTTGCGGGAATACCCGGTCAGCGAGTTGAACAGGTCGGTGAGGTCGGCACCGATATCGGGCGCCGCGGTCAACAAGCCGACATCTTCATATAGACGCGCGGTTTTCGGGTTGTAGTTTCCGGTGCCGATGTGGCAGTACCGACGGATCGTCGAGCCTTCGCGACGCACCACCAGACAGGTCTTGCAGTGCGTCTTCAATCCGATCAACCCGTAGACGACGTGCACGCCTGCACGTTCCAGCGCGCGGGCCCACTTGATGTTGGCCTGCTCGTCGAACCGCGCCTTGATCTCGACGAGTGCAACGACCTGCTTGCCGGCCGCTGCGGCGTCGATAAGCGCGTTGACGATCGGTGAATCACCCGACGTGCGGTACAGGGTCTGCTTGATCGCGAGCACGTTCGGATCGGCGGCGGCCTGCTCGATGAATCGTTGCACCGTGGTGGAAAACGAGTCGTAGGGGTGGTGGACCAGCACATCGCCGTCGCGCAACGTGGAGAAGATGCTCTTAGGTGTTTCGCGTTCACCGAACGCGGGCGGGGTCGCGGGCACGAACGGGGGATCCTTCAGCGCCGGGCGGTCGACACCGTAGATCTGCCACAGCGACGACAGATCGAGCAGCCCGGGCACCTCGATGACATCGCCTGGGTACACGTCGAGTTCGCGGAGCAGCAACTCCAGCATGCTCTCGGTCATGTCGTCGGAAACCTCGAGACGCACCGGCGAGCCGAAGCGGCGTCGCGCGAGCTCCCGCTCCAGGGCTTGCAGCAGATCCTCGTCGCGGTCCTCTTCCACCTCGAAATCGGCGTTGCGGGTGATCCGGAACGCATGATGCTCGACGATTTCCAGCCCAGGGAAGAGCACCGTGAGGAACGCGGCGATCAGCTCCTCCATCGGCAGGAACCGCACCACGTCGGAGGTACCTTCGCGGGGAGCCAGCTCGAGGAAGCGGTCGACGTTGTCGGGCACCTTGATTCGCGCGAAGTGCTGACCGCCGTCGTCGGGATGCTTGACCGTGACCGCAAGGTTCAGGCTCAGTCCGCTGACGAACGGGAAGGGGTGCGCCGGGTCGACAGCCAACGGGGTCAGTACCGGGAACACCTGCTCATGGAAATAAGTAGACAGCCGCGAGCGCTCGTCGTCGTCGAGCTCGGCCCAGGTGACGATCACGATGCCCTCGTCGGCCAGCGCGGGTCGCACGGAGTCGAGGAACACGTGGGCATGCCTGCTGGCGATCTGCTGGGTGCGCTCGTTGATCCGGCGCAGTTGTTCGCGCGGCGACAGCCCGTCGGCCGAGCGCACCGATAGACCCATCTCGTCGCGGCGCTTGAGGCCGGCGACGCGCACCATGTAGAACTCGTCGAGGTTCGACGCAAAGATCGCCAGGAACTTCGCTCGTTCGAGCAGCGGCAACGACGTGTCGGCGGCAAGGGCGAGTACGCGGGCGTTGAAATCCAGCCAGCTCAGCTCGCGGTTGAGGTACCGATCCTCGGGCAGCGGGTTGTCGACGGCTGGTGACGTCGCCGCGGGTGGCGCCTCCGGCGCCGAATCAACCAACGCCGCGTCGTCGGGTCGGATCTGGGCTTCGGCTTCCGTCATGTTTTCGATGATTCCCTATTGACCAGCCGCCCGGCTACTGAGATGGGCCATCCCGTCGCTTGCTGTTCACCTCGGGCGGCCGATGGCCTGCGCCGTTGCCGCACCGACGCCGAGGCGCCGGGCGGCAAGCAAGTCGTCGGGTGTGTCGACGTCGCACCGCAGCCCGGGCCATGCACCGGTCAGTTCGATCGCTCCCGAATGTCGGTGGCGCTCGGCCGAATCAGGCCCGAAATGAGGATCAAGTCCGACGCCGAGGGCAAACAGCGCCGACGTTCCCGTGCCGTGTCGGTCTCCGACAAAGCTGCGCTGGTATTCTCGAGCGGCAGTGATCGCCTCGGCCAGCTCCTGTGGTTGGAGCGCAGGCAAATCACCTTGCAGTGCAACGATATTGGGCGTCTCTTCGCGTATCGCCATTTCGGCGGCGGCGATGGCGTTGTTCAGCGGATTGCGATGACCCTCGGGCGTCGGGTCGATCAGTACCCGCGCGGCCAGTTGGCGGGCGGCATCCGCGGCAACCTCATCGGGGGTGACCACGGTGACCGAGTGCAGTGCGGAGACGGCCGACGCGGCGGTGATGGTGTCGATGAGCATGGCCAGCACCACGCTTTCCCGGGTGGCGGCCGAGAAAACCGGTGCCAACCTGGTCTTTGCGGCGGTGAGCCGCTTCACGGCGATCACCAGCCCGACATCTGCGGCGTCGCCTGTCCTCGTGCCGCTCATGAGCGCCATCCTGCCAGTACCCGCGACCACGCTAATGTGAAGCCGTGGTCGAGGCGGCGGTGATGGGGGCCGGTGCGTGGGGGACGGCACTGGCCAAGGTCTTGGCTGATGCCGGTAACAACGTCGCGCTGTGGGCTCGTCGTCCCGAACTCGCCGACGAGATCAATGACACTCGCCGCAACACCCGATATCTCGGCGATACGGAGCTGCCGAAGTCGATCCGCGCCACCAGCGACCCTGCCGAAGCGCTGGCCGGTGCGTGCACGGTGCTGCTCGCGGTGCCATCGCAGACGATGCGTCCCAACATCGAACGCTGGACGGACCTGATCCGCGATGACGTCACGCTGGTGAGCCTGGCCAAAGGCATAGAGCTGGACACATTGATGCGGATGAGCCAGGTCGTGGTGCAGGTGACCGGCGCTGACCCTTCGCGGGTGGTGGCGATCACCGGCCCGAACCTGGCAAGCGAGATCGCAGACGAACAGCCGGCAGCCACGGTTGTCGCGTGCAGCGACTCGGGAAGGGCGGTGGCGTTGCAGCGCGCACTGGCTACCGGGTACTTCCGCCCTTACACCAATGCAGACGTCATCGGCGCCGAGGTCGGCGGTGCGTGTAAGAACGTCATCGCGTTGGCCTGCGGGATGGCTGCCGGTGTCGGGCTCGGGGAGAACACCGCCGCGGCGATCATCACCCGCGGCCTTGCCGAGATCATGCGACTCGGAATCGCGTTGGGCGCCAAACCTGCAACCATGGCGGGGCTTGCCGGCGTCGGTGACCTAGTGGCAACCTGCACATCCCCGCGCTCGCGCAACCGCTCGTTCGGCGAACGGCTCGGCAAGGGCGGCACCATGGAGTCGGCGCTGCTCGCCGCGGGTGGTCACATCGCCGAGGGCGTCACATCCTGTGAGTCGGTGCTCGCCCTCGCGGCGAGTTACGACGTCGAGATGCCGCTCACCGACGCGGTGCATCGCGTCTGTCATAAGGGATTATCGGTCGGCCAGGCGGTCGCACTGCTGCTGGGACGCAGCACCAAACCGGAGTAGGCAGATGGACGGCAAGTACGGCGATTCCACTCGCAGCGTCAAAGCCGTTGGCTCGGATGCCATTCCGGGTACGCCGGTGGCGCTGCCGCCTGTCCCGGCGTCGACATATCATTTGTCGCCCGACGAGACGGAACCGCTGGACAGTTACGGCCGCAGCTCCAATCCAACGTGGCGCCAACTGGAATCGGCGCTGGCCGAACTGGAAGGCGCAGCGACGGCGCTGACCTTCGGTTCCGGCATGGCGGCGATCACGTCGGCGCTCCGTGTGTTCGCCAAGCCAGGCACCAAGCTGGTGGTGCCCGCCGATGGCTACTACCAGGTGCGCCGTTATGCGATGGAGTACCTTTCACCGCAAGGGGTTACGGTTGTCGAGGCCGCCAGCGCCGATATGTGTGAGGCGTCGGCAGATGCCGACGTGGTGCTTGCGGAAACCCCTTCCAATCCGGGGCTCGACGTCGTCGACCTGCACCATCTGGCGATGAACTGCCGTGGCCGCGGTGCCACTCTGATCGTCGATAACACCACCGCGACACCCCTTGGTCAGCAGCCGCTGTCGCTTGGTGCCGACCTGGTGGTGGCCAGCGCGACCAAGGCGCTGTCGGGGCACAGCGATCTCCTCGCAGGCTACGTCGCGGGCAGCCAACCCGACCTGATGCAGGCGCTCGAAAGAGACCGGCTGTTGGCCGGGCCGATTCTCGGCGCGTTTGAAGCGTGGCTGGTGCTGCGCAGCCTCGGCAGCGCAGGCCTGCGGTTCGAACGGCAGTGCCAGAACGCACAGGCGCTCGCTGTGATGCTGCGCGCGCATCCCGCCGTGAAGTCGGTGCGCTATCCCGGTCTGCCTGACGACCCGTCGCATCAGGTCGCCACGCGGCAGATGAAGCGCTACGGCGGCCTCATCGCGGTGGAACTGGAGGACGGCGCCGCCGTGCACGCGCTCGTGGAGCGCTGCGCGCTGGTGATCGCGTCGACAAGCTTCGGCGGCATCCACACCTCGGTGGATCGGCGCGCCCGCTGGGGAGATCCGGTCAGCGACGGCTTCGCCCGCATCTCAGTTGGCATCGAGGACACCGACGACCTGATCGCCGATTTCGAGCAGGCATTGGACTGAGGAACCAGTCCCTGCCTGATGCTCTGCGCGCAAGCGCTCATCGCCGCTGCTGCGTCGTGCAGCGTTCGGCTTGCGCGGTAGCCTCTCTAGGTTGTGACTGCCCACCAGCCCGGAGCCGCTCGACCGGCGACATCGAGTTCGAGCCCCGCCGGGCGCGTCCGCGTCGCTGTTGTCTACGGCGGGCGCAGCTCCGAGCACGCGATTTCGTGTGTTTCCGCTGGCAGCATCCTGCGCAACCTCGATCCGGAGCGGTTCGAAGTGGTCGCGGTCGGCATCACACCTGGCGGATCGTGGGTGCTGACCGATGGCCGCCCGGAGACTCTGGCGATCACCGACGGTCGGCTGCCGGAGGTCAGCGGGGAATCGGGCACCGAGCTGGCGTTGCCCGCCGACCCGCTTCGCGGTGGTCAACTGCTGTCCCTGGGTCAGGGCGGCGAGATGCTCGCCGCGGTGGACGTGGTGTTCCCCGTCCTACACGGGCCGTACGGGGAGGACGGAACCATCCAGGGTCTGCTCGAACTCGCCGGGGTGCCGTATGTCGGCGCAGGTGTGCTGGCGAGCGCCGCGGGCATGGACAAGGAGTTCACCAAGAAGCTTCTCGTGGCCGAGGGCTTGCCGATCGGCGACCACGTCGTGCTGCGGCCGAACAAGGACACGGTTGCACTCGAGGATCGCGAGCGGCTTGGGCTGCCGGTGTTCGTCAAACCCGCGCGCGGCGGCTCGTCCATCGGTGTCAGCAGGGTAACGGCATGGGACCAGCTGCCCGTCGCAATCGACCTGGCCCGCAAGCACGACCCGAAGGTGATCGTGGAGGCGGCGATACCCGGGCGCGAACTAGAGTGTGGCGTTCTGGAGTTCCCCGATGGCCGGGTCGAGGCCAGCACGGTCGGAGAGATCCGGGTGGCGGGGGTGCGGGGCCGCGAGGACGCGTTCTACGACTTCGAGACCAAATATCTTGACGACGCCGCCGAGCTCGATGTGCCGGCCAAGATCGATGACGACGTCGCAGATGCGGTGCAGCAGTTGGCGATTCGTGCGTTCAATGCGGTCGACTGCCAGGGCCTGGCACGCGTCGACTTCTTCCTCACCGACGAGGGCCCCGTCGTCAACGAAATCAACACCATACCCGGCTTCACGACGATCTCGATGTATCCACGGATGTGGGCGGCCAGCGGCGTGGACTATCCGACGTTGTTGGCCACCATGGTCGACACGGCGCTCAAGCGCGGCACCGGTCTGCGTTAGACATCCTGCTGTAGAAGGCAACATCCTCCTAGGCCACTGACGCCCAAACGGACAAACGGGCGCAAAAGTGCGAGATGGATGCGCCATTTCGTCGATCTCGCCGGCTAGCGCGGCGGAGCGGCATCAATCGGCTTGGCGGGCAAAGACTTCGCGATGATGTCAGAGATCACCTGGATCGGCGTCGGCCCGGATCCCTGCGGCAAGGTCAACGCGACATAGACCGGCCGGTCGACCGCAAACCACGTGCTACGGCCCTGATCGGCCAGTTCGAACCACTGCACAGCGTCGACCACTTGAATCGGGGAGCCAACGACGAACTCCGTTGGCCGGTCGAGGCCGCATCGCAGAATGACCGGCTCGCCGTCCGCCGTCCAGGCGACGGCGCCGGGCGGTGCGGGCTGCGCCGCGGGTGCGCGGCGGTAGTCACCCAGTTGTTGCGGGAGTGCGTCGACGAGCGTGCGGCATTCGGCGCTGTCAGCCTCGGGTGCGGGCACGGCGGCGATCGCGACGGTTTGTTGCCCAGGCGGGGACTGCCGCAGTGCGGCGACGACGAGGACGGCGATGATCGCCCCGGCTGCCACGACGATCGCGGCGATCAGCAACGCGCGCGGGGGTCCGTCGCGGGTCTGGGCATCCACCGCCCAAACTCTAAGGGCGCACTCCGTTGGCGATCGGGCAGGTCAGGGTGCGGGTGATGCCGGTGACTTGCTGCACGCTGGGAACGACGTTGGCCTGCAGGTCGGTGACGTTGTCGGCGCCGATGCGCACGACCACGTCGTACGGGCCGGTGACGTACTCCGACGACAAGACGCCAGGGAGGGCGGCGAGTTGCTTGGCGACGACCTCGGCACGGCCCACCTCGGTCTGGATCAGCATGAAAGCCTCGACCACCCGTTATCCCCTCCGTCTCACTGCATAGACTCCTGGCCGCAGGCACCAAACGTACCGCAGGTCCGGCCTGCATTCAGGCCACGAAGGGGAGCGACATGGCGACCGACGAGCCGGCCGAGACGCTGGCCGGGCTGGGGGAGTTCGCCGTGATCGACCGCTTGGTGTCCGGCCGCGATCAGCCGGCGACGGTCGTTCTGGGGCCCGGTGACGACGCCGCAGTGGTCGCGGCCGGTGACGGCAGGACCGTGGTGTCCACCGACATGCTGGTGGC
>Ga0207683_10005630_pt1 | contig 10745 bp, 9 predicted proteins | sample KBSM73metaG_FD_184333 | JGI IMG/M metagenome (GOLD analysis project Ga0207683, IMG submission 184333) | Miscanthus rhizosphere microbial communities from Kellogg Biological Station, Michigan, USA - KBS M7-3 metaG (SPAdes) (version 2) | ecosystem: Host-associated > Plants > Roots > Rhizosphere >...
TACGCCACATTCAGGGTCTTGCCGCGCACGTTCATGTTGTAGTCGATGAAGATCTTGTCGGTGCGCTTCTCGACCGCCCACTCCATGGTGATGTCGCGGGGGTGCGCGCGCATGACGTGGCGTCCCACGGTCTCGCAGATATGCCGTGCCTCATCGAAGGTCACGGTGCGCTCGATCGGCACGAACACGTGCAGGCCGGTCTTGCCGGAGGTCTTGACCACCGCCTGCAGGGACATCTCCTTCAGCAGCGCCTGCAGCCAGAAGGCGACGCGCTTGCCGACCGCAAAACCACGCTTGTTCAGTTCCGGCTCGGCGCCCTTGGCCTCCTTGCCGGAGTAGATGTAGGGATCGATGTCGAACACCAGGTAGTCCGGATAGTTGAGGATCGAGGACTCCAGCGCTGCGAGGGAGCTTGCATAGTCGGTCGCGGCGCCGGCGGCCTCGGGCAGCACCTGGGCGCGCGAGTGCCAGACGTGAAACTCGAGCGTGCCGACCTGTCCGAGCCACAGCAGCGTCGGCAGATTGTTCGCCAGGAGATAGCGATGGTGCTCGTCCTTGGAGCCGGAGAACACCGTGACGGACTCGACGAACTGCGGCAGCGCCTGCGCCCAGTGCTTCTGGAAGAAGCGCTCGCCGTTGATGCCCTCGGGCATGCGGATCATGGTGAGCGGGCGGTCCTTCAGGTGCGGCAGCATGAAGCGCGCCACGCCGGCCAGGTAGGCGATGAGATCGCGCTTGCTGATCGCCGGCTGCCGCCGCTGCGGGTCCGCCGGCCAGTAGATGCGATCGAGGTTGGTGAGCTTGAGGCGCGCGCCGGCGACCTTCAGTTCCAGGTTCTTGGCGGGATTCTCAAGCTGCTCGAGGACCTCGGCCGCCTCCGTCGCCGCCGGCGTGACGGCTGCCTCGCCCGCCGGGGCCCGGGAGCGCGCCGCTGGTGCGCCGCGCGGAGTGGCCGGATCGGCACGCCCGCCGCCCCTGACCACGCTCCTGGCGTCCCGGTCGTCGCGCAGCCGCAGGAACACGGGCGCGCGCAGCGAACCCCCCGGAGTCCACTCGCTGAAGGTCACTTCGGCGACCAGTTCGGGCTTGAGCCACGTCGTCGGGCGGTGCAGCGGCGGCGCCTGCGCAAAGGGGGAGCTCTTGCGCTCGAGTTTCGCGGCGCGCCCGAGCACGGCGGCGATGCTCTCATCCTCGAGGCCCGAGCCGACGTGTCCGGCGTAGCGCAGCGTCTTGCCCTCGTAGTAGCCGAGCAGCAGGGCACCGAGCTTGCCGCGCGCGCCCTTGCCGCGCGTGTAGCCCCCGATCACGAACTCCGCGGACTGGGTCGATTTGATCTTGAGCCAGGCGCGCGAGCGCTGGCCGCTGCGATACACGCTGTCGCGCTTCTTCGCCATGATGCCCTCGAAGCCGAGCTCGAGCGCGGCCCCGTACAGCTCCTGCGCGTTATCGGAGGCGTGGATCAGCTGCAGGTGTGGTGCCGGCAGCAGGCACTGTGACAGGTAGCGGCGCCGGTCGCTGTAGGCCGCCCCGCGCAGATTCAGGCCGGCGAAGTGGAGCAGGTCGAAGCACACCAGCACCACCGGGGATTCGCGCTGCGCGGTGGCGATCTCGGCGGGTGCTTTAAGCTGGGCGCGGTTCTGCAGTGCGTTGAACGAGGGTTTTCCCGAGGCATCCAGGGCCACGATCTCGCCATCCAGGATCATGCCGCCGGGGGGCTGGGTCGCAAGATCCGCGGCGAGTTCGGGGAAGAACGGCGTGAGATCCAGCCCGCGCCGCGACTGCAGGCGCACCTCGCCCCCGGCGAGCAGGGCGATGACTCGATAGCCGTCGAGCTTCGGCTCGTAGGCCCACAGCGGATCCGACTGCGCAGCAGCACCGATCTCGGCGAGCATCGGCTTCAATTCCCGCGGCATGCTCTCCGCAGCTCCGCTGGGGGCCAGGGCGGCGGCCGCCAGGCGCTGCGTCACCTTAAGCGGTGCCACCTCCTCGAGGCTCGCGCCGCTGAGCACTGAACGGTGGCGCGCGAGCAGGTCGTTCTTGTGCGCGTAACGGTCCTTGTGCTTGATGAGCAGCCACTGCTTGGAGCCGGAAGTTCTGACCAGGGTGTAGGAGCCTTTCAGTTTCTCCCCGCACAGGAAGATGCTGAGCTTGCCGGCGGCGAGTTGCGCGCGCAGGCGCTGCTCGGCGTTCGCGCGGTCATCGAAGGAGTACTCCTGTCCCTCATCGGGAGAGTAGGCGCCGCAGTCCCACACGATCACGTTGCCCGCACCGTACTGCTTCGCCGGGATGACGCCTTCGAAGGAGGCGTAGTCGAAGGGATGATCCTCGACCTCCACCGCCATGCGTTTGTCGGCCGGATCGGACGAGGGACCCTTGGGCACCGCCCAGGACTTGAGGACGCCATCGAGCTCGAGGCGAAAATCGTAGTGCAGGCGCCGCGCCGCATGCTTCTGGACCACAAACATGAGCGGACCGTGCCGCGCGGCCGGTGTCCGGGCCGGCGGCTCGGGCGTGCGCGTGAAGGTGCGCTTGGCCGCGTAACGCTCCAGTGCGCGCTGGCTCACGACAGCGCCTCCATCCAGGCCGTCAGGGCCGCGAGCAGCGCGCCGCGCACCTGCGCGTCCTTCTGGCCGCTGCGTGCCGGCACATGGAACGCATGGTCGGCATCGTTCACCCAGTAAATGCGTGCGCGGGCGCCGAGGGCCGTAACCGTCTGCTGCAGCAGTGCGGGCTCGGCGAGCGCATCGCGCGTGCCCTGCACGAACAGCATCGGAAGCTGGATGTGCGCCAGATGCCGCGCGCGTTCCTGCGCTGGCTTGCCGGCCGGATGCAGCGGAAAACCGAGGAAGGCGAGTGCGCGCACGCCCGGCAGTGGCTGCAGCGCCTGCGCCTGTGAAGTCATGCGGCCACCGAAGGAGCGGCCGCCGGCAACCAGCACGCCGGGTCCGGCCAGCAGTTGCGCGCGTGCGACCGCCGCGCGCACCGTCGCGTGGCACAGCGGCGGCGGGTCCGGCCGCTTCGCGCCGCGCTCGAGGTACGGGAACTGGTAGCGCAGCGTCGCCACCTTCAGGGCCGCGAGCTCCCTCGCCACCGCGCGCATGAAGGGGTGCTCCATGCCGGCGCCCGCCCCATGCGCCAGCACGTAGGTGAGGCGCGCGCCAGCCGGTGCCAGCCAGCGCGCCGAGACCTGCGTCTGCGCATCAACGGTGAGGGTCAAGAGCTGGCCCACGTCCGCACTGCCGCTGCTCACGTGCGCGGCAACCTCTACTCGATCCCCGCCAGCCAGGCGGCGTACGGGGGCAGCGTCAGCCGGCCGCGCGCATCGGTCGGGATCTCCACCGGGCTGGAGAGCAGGGTGCGCCAGCGGTTGCCCGCGAGCCCCGCGCCCGCGGTATTGAGCGACACGGTCTGCGTCTGGGCGGACATGTTCAGCGCGATGATCATCCCGGAGCCATCCGCCGTCACGCGTGCGTAGGTGAGCACGTGCGGGTTGTTGGCATCGAGCATGACCAATCGTCCGGCGCGCAGCGCCGGGTCCCCGCGGCGCAGGGCGATGAGCTTGCGGTGCCAGTTAAGCAGCGACTCACTGTCGGTGAGCTCGTTGCGCACGTTCACCTTGTCGTAGCCGGGTGCCACCGGCAGCCACGGCTGTGCGCTCGAGCTGAACCCCGCGGCATTGGCGTCATCCCACTGCATCGGGGTGCGCTCGCCGTCGCGACCCTTCTCCTGCGGCCAGCCGGTGATGCCGATCGGATCGCGCACGTCCTCCACGCGCGCCGGGGTGGCCGTGGCCTGCCCGATCTCTTCCCCCTGATAGAGGAGTACGGCGGCGCGCGAGGTCAGCAGCAGTGTCGCCAGGATCTTGGCGATCTCGGCGTTGTGCGTGCCATCGCCGTAGCGGTCCCAGCTGCGCACGTGGTCGTGGTTGTCCAGCAGCAGCAGCGGCAGCGAGCCCTGTAGCTGGGTGGCCGCCTCGGTGAGATGGCGGCGGAACACGCGCGCGTCGAGCTTGTTGCCGAAGCCGAAGGCGGTGTCCATCGGCAGCTGCAGCTCGTCGCGGCGCGCGCCGCCATACCAGCTGTTCAGCTGCGCTACGCTCTGCACGTAGGTCTCGCCGATCAGCACGCGCTCGTCCGGGTAGCGATCCAGCATGGCGCGCATGCGCCGCAGCAGCGCGTGCGTCTCGGGCAGGTTGTTGGTGTGCGCATCGCTTAGGTTCGGGTCGCCCTGGGCATTCCTGCCGCCGAGCGCGGCCGCATCGCGCAGCTGCGGGTCCTCGAACAGCGCCGTGACCGCGCCCAGCCGGAAGCCGGTCACGCCCCGGTCCATCCAGAAGCGCATGACGTCAAACATGGCGCGCTCGACGTGCGGGTTGCGCCAGTTGAGGTCGGGCTGCTGGCGAGCGAAGCGGTGATAGTAGAACTGGCCGACGGCGGGGACGTATTCCCAGGCCGAGCCACCATAGACGCTCACCCAGTTGTTGGGTGGGCGGCGCCGCTTGCCGGCGCCCTCGGGTCGGCCGTCGCTCCACACATAGAATGGATGGGCGACCGACCCACGCTCCCGTGCGGCGTCGAGGAACCAGGGGTGCTGGTCGGAGGTATGGTTGAGCACCAGGTCGAGCAGCACGCGGATCTGGCGCTTGTGCGCCTCCGCCAGCAGGCGCTCGAGGTCGGCCATGGTGCCGTACTGCGGGTCAACGCTTTCGTAGTCCGTGACGTCGTAGCCGAAGTCAACCCCGGGGGAGGGAAACACCGGCCCGATCCAGATCGCATCCACCCCGAGCGCCTCGAGGTAATCCAGACGCTGGGTGATGCCGTTCAGGTCACCGACGCCGTCGCCGTTGGAATCCTGGAAGCTGCGCGGATAGATCTCGTAGATGACCGCGTGCTTCCACCAGGGATCCGCCGCCGGCAGCGGACGCGGGGCGGCCTGCAGCGCCGCTGCCGAAGCCACGAGCAGCGTTCCCAGAAGCAGCCGCGCGCGGCTGAGCCATGGCAAGGGTGTTGGCCGAGTCAGAGCTGGGGGCATGCGTCGCGCGCCACTCCCGATTCGCAGTTCGAGGTCGCCATAGTATGCGTAAATGCGCGGCAGGCCGCGCGCGGACTGCGAACTTCTGGCGCGCTTGCGGGCCTAATCAACCGGAAGCAGCATATGACACTTCACACACGAGCGGGTCCGGCCTGCCTGACAGGCGCGCTGTTGGTGCTGACGACGGTGCTGACGACGGTGTTGGCGGCGCCGCCGGCGGCCAGCGTGAGCTACGCTCCGGCGGTGCAGCAGAACCTGCAGGATCGCTTCGGGGCGGCCGAGGGGGATGCGCTGCGCGCGGATATTCTCGCCGCGATTTCCCGCCAAATGGGCAAGCTCGCCATGCCGCCCGGGACCGCGGTCAGCGTGACGGTCACGGACCTTGCGCCCACGCGCCCGACCCGCAGGCAGCAGAGCGACGAGCCGACGCTCGACCCGCTGCTGACCCAGTATCTGGGCGGCGCCGAGCTTCACGGCGTGGTACATGATGCGGCCGGCCGGGCGCTGCGCACGGTGCAGTACCGCTACTTTGCGCCGGACCTGCGCGCCGGATCCGTGGCGCGCGACCCCTGGGCGGATGCACACCTGGCGATCGAGGGCTTCGCCGCCAGGCTCGCGGCGGCCTGCAAGACCCTGGCGGCGGCGCCGCACTCCTGAAGCGGCCGCACGCCTGGCGCGGGCCGGGCGGCTCAGTGTGCGGCAAGCATCTCATCAAGTGCCCGCGCGATGCGGCGCAGATGGCGCTCGATGTGCTGCACCTTGCGCTCGAAGATCCGCTCGATCGCCAGCCCGGTGAGGCAGCAGTGCGTAAAGGTGAGCGCCTCGCGCAGCCGCGCATCGCTCAGGTGAGACTCGTGGAACACCTCGCGCACCACCTGCAGGTGCGCGCGGCCCTGGCGCAGCTCCCAGGCCCGTGCGCGCTGCCGGCGCCGCCCGCGCGTGGCGCGCAGGATCTCCAGTGACACGCGGTAGTAGTCCCCCTGGTAGTGCGTCCACATGCGATTGACGAACCGCCGGGCGCGTACCGCGCGCGGGCCGCGGCGCAGCACCGCGGCCCCCATGGTGTCGATGAATCTTGCGTAGGCAAGCGCCAGGATCGCTTCGAGGATGTCCTCCTTGGAACCGAACTGGTACTGCGCCGCGCCCCAGGTCACGCCGGCGCGCCGCGCGATGCGCCCGGCCGTGGCGGCGCTGAAGCCATGCTCGCGTATCAGCCCGAGCGTCGCCTCGATGAGCCGTGCGCGGGTACGCTGGGTCTTGCGGGCCTGGCGGCCGGGGGCAGCGTGCGCGGTGCGGGTCAGGGGAGGGTCCGGATGCATGCGAAAAATATACACGGCCGCACCAAAGCGGACTAAACTAAACTGAACAAAACATTACGCGCGAAATGTTTTCGGTCCTGGTGGTGACCAACGATGACGACCGAGCAGCGCAACAAGCAGCTGGTGCGAGATTTCTTCGCGATCATGAACCGTGGCGACGTGCCGGCGATCGTGGCGGCCTATGCGGACGACGGCTATCTGGTCACCATGGGACGCACGCTCATCTCCGGCAAGTTCACGCGCGCGCAGATCGAGGCCGCCGCCGGGCAGATCTATGACGTCTTTCCGCAGGGCCTGGCGTTCACGATCGAGGCCATGACCGCCGAGGGCGAGCGCGTGGCGGTGGAGGCGCGCTCGCAGGGCCGGCACGTTTCCGGTGCGCTCTACAGCAATGAGTACCACTTCCTGTTCGTGTTCCGGGATGGCAAGCTCGCCGTGCTCAAGGAGTACATGGATTCGGAGCGCGTGACCGACATCCTGTGCGGCGGACAGCGGCCCGCGCCGGCGCCGGGCGCATGAACGGCGGGCGCGCGCCGGCGATCGCCCTGACCTTTCCGCAGGGCGGGGCGCTGGTCGCCGGCAGCGGCAACATCGGCGGCGCGGTCGCGCGGCGCCTTGCGCTGGCGGGCGTGCCGCTCGTGCTCACGTACCAGAAGAACGCCGAGCGCGCGCAGACGCTGGCCCAGGAGCTGGGCCGCCAGGGCGGGGAGGCGCACGCGCAGCAGCTGGACTTCGGCGATGCCGTCGCGGTGGAGCGCCTCAGCCGCGAGGTGGCGGCTCGTTTCGGGCGCCTGCACACGGTGGTGTACTGCTCCGGACCCAGTATCCCGTTCCTGCGGGTGCGCGAGATGCCACCCGAGACCCTGGCGGCGCACCTGCAGGCGGACACCCTCGGCTGCTTCCGCCTGCTGCATCATGCGATCCCGGTGCTCGCGGCCGGCGGCGGCGGTTCTTTCACAGCCTGCGTCACCATGGCGAACCACCGCACGCTCGATACCGACGGACTCTCGGCGATCCCCAAGGCGGCCGTGGAATCGATGGTGCGGCAGGCGGCGTCCGAGGAAGCGGCGCACGGCATCCGCGCCAACGCGGTGGCGATCGGCTGGATCGGCGGCTTCGCGGACAGCTTTGCGCAGGCGCGCGCTTACACGGCGGCGATGAGTGGACCGGAGGCGCCGGCGACCCGGGCGCTGATGGCGCGGCTGATGGCCTGGATCCGCATGGGGCGCCCCGGCCGCGGCGACGAGGCCGCCAACATCGTGGCCTTCCTTGCCTCCGAGCAGGCATCCTACGTAACCGGCTGCGTCATCCCGGCCGACGGCGGGGCGACGCTGTGAGCGCTGCAGGCGCCGCGCCCCGGGTAGTGATCGATCCCTACGATCACCAGTTTCACTGGGATCCCTACCCCTCCTATCGCGCCGCGCGCGAGCACGACCCGGTTTACTACTACGAACCGGGAGGTTTCTGGCTGCTGACCAAGTGGGACGACGTCAACCGCGCCTTTCGCGACCACAGGACCTTCATCAGCACCGGGGCCGTGGCACTGGAGAAGGATGCGAACGAGAAGCTGCCGTACCCGCTGTTCATCAGCAGCGACCCGCCCGAACACACGCGCCAGCGCGCGATCCTGGCCCCGCTCATGATGCCCGCAGCACTCGCGCCGCTGGAGGGCTACATCCGCGCCCGCACGCAGGAACTGCTCGCCCCGCAGCTGCGGCGCGGGCGGCTGGATTTTGTCGCAGACCTGGCGTGCTATCTGCCGATGGACGTGCTCTCGATTCTCATCGACGTGCCCGCCGCCGATCGCGACCAGGTGCGCGGCTGGGCGGACGACCTCATCGCGCGCGAGGACAAGCAGACCGACCTGGCCGAACGCAATGTCGCCGGTTACATGAATCTGGCGCAGTACTTCGAGTCGCACACCGCGCGCCACCGCCATGATGCCAATGGCCCGCACCTGCTGGGCGCGATGCTGCGTGCCCAGGCGCAGGGCGCCATGACCCATGCGGAAGTGGTTGGCAACCTGATCCTGCTGGCGATCGCGGGCAACGAAACGACCACCAAGCTGATCGGCAACATGGCGTACCGGCTGTGGGAGCATCCCGAGCAGCGTCGATGGCTCATCGAAGACCCGACCCTGATACCCAAGGCGATCGAGGAAACACTGCGCTTCGATGGTTCCTCGCAGATCCTGGTGCGGCGCGTCGGGCACACGGTATGGCTGCGCGGCAAGGAGCTGAAGCAGGGGGATCGCGTCGGCCTGTGCGTGATTTCCGCGAACCGCGACGCGGATAAGTTCCAGGATCCGGAAGCGTTCGACATCCGCCGCGGCTCGCGCGATCACATGGCGTTCGGCTACGGCGTGCACGCCTGCCTCGGCGCGGCGCTGGCGCGCCTCGAGACGCGCGTGGTATTCGAAGAAGTCCTGCGCTGCATGCCGGACTACCAGATCGAGGAGGCGGGCTTGCGACGTGCACACAATCCCAATGTCCGTGGCTTCACGCATGCGCCGGCGCATTTCCCGCCGGTGCGACCATGAACGCCTCGGCCAGCGCCGCTCACCAGGCCCTGGCGGGCGAGCCGCGGCTGCTGATCAACGGGCATCTGACCGAGGCGCGCTCCGGCGCGCGTTACCCCAATATCAATCCGGCCACCGAGGAGCTGCTCGGAACGGTTGCCGATGCCGGTGCCGAGGATGCCGCCGAGGCCATCGCCGCCGCGCGTAGCGCCTTCGATGAGTCCGCCTGGTCGACCGACCGGGCCTTGCGCCACCGCTGCCTCACGCAGCTGCGCGACGGGTTGCGCGCCGAGGCGCGCCAGCTGCACGCGCAGATCATGGCGGAAGCGGGCGCTACGCTGGCGATCACCGCCAACGGTGGTCCCCAGGGCGACGGACCGATGGCGATCCTCGACTTCTACCTGGACCTCATGCAGCGCTACCCCTGGGAGGGCGAGCTGCCGGTTACGCACCACATGGGGGTGCCGAGCAAGCGCCTGCTGTGGCGCGAGGCCGCCGGCGTGGTGGCGGCGATCACGCCCTGGAACTTCCCGTTCCAGATCAACATCGCCAAGATTGCTCCGGCACTGGCAGCCGGTTGTAGCGTGGTGCTCAAGGCGGCGCCCGAGACGCCGTGGACGGCCACGTTCCTCGGCCGCATTGCCGCGCAGCACACCGACATGCCCCCCGGGGTCCTCAACGTACTCACCTCCGCTGACCGCAGCGGCCTTGGCGAGCAGCTGGTCAGTGATGCGCGCGTGGACGTGGTGTCCTTCACCGGCTCGACCGCCACCGGCCGGCGCGTCATGGCAAACGCCGCCGCGACGGTGAAGCGGGTGTTCCTGGAGCTTGGCGGCAAGTCCGCCACCATCGTGCTGGATGATGCGGATTTCAGCAGCGCACTGCTCGCCGGCTTCGCGGTCTGTTACCACGCCGGCCAGGGGTGCGCGATCCCGACGCGCCTGCTGCTGCCGCGGGCACGCTACGCGGAGGGCGTTGAATTTCTGCGGGCCGCGTTCGCGCAGCTGCCATACGGGGATCCGCTCGGGCCGGGGCAGATCATGGGGCCGCTCGTGAGCGAGCGGCAGCTGGCGCGCGTGCTGGAGTATATCGAGATCGGCAAGCGCGAGGGCGCGCGCCTGGTGTGCGGCGGCCGCCGCCCCGCGCACCTGCAGCGCGGCTACTACCTCGAGCCCACGATCTTCGCCGACGTCACCAACGACATGCGCATCGCGCAGGAGGAGATCTTCGGGCCGGTGCTGGCCGTGATCGCCTACGACGACGACGAGGACGCGGTGCGCCTCGCCAATGATTCCATCTATGGCCTGTCCGGGGCGATCATCGGCAGCCCGGAGCGGGCGCTGCGCCTGGCGCGCCGCATCCGCGCCGGCACGATGAACGTCAACGGGGCGAACTTCTTTGCGCCCGACTCGCCCTTCGGCGGCTACAAGCAAAGCGGCATCGGGCGCGAGATGGGCGTCGCGGGCCTGGAGGAATACCTGCAGGTCAAGACCGTGGCGGTTCCAGGTTGAGGGCCGGCAGCGTATGAGCCTGGCGGGGAAGGTCATCGTGGTTACCGGGGCGGCCCAGGGGATCGGCGCGGGCTACGCGCGCGGGCTGGGCGCGCTCGGGTGCCGCACGGTGGTGGCCGATATCAACGCCGCGGCCGGTGAGCGCGTGGCGGCGGCGATCCGCGCCGCCGGGGGTGAGGCACACTTCGTGGAGGTTGACGTCTCGAGCGAGGCGTCCGCAGCGTCTGCGACGAGCGAGTCGAGAGTGGCCTGATCACGGGCGCATACGACGACCGAGTCGCCGCGACGGGCCGCGAGCAGGGCTAGATGTCGACCGATTCCCCGGGACCCGCCGATGACCACCGTCTGTCGTGCGCTTAGTCGCAT
>Ga0207683_10005636_pt1 | contig 10740 bp, 10 predicted proteins | sample KBSM73metaG_FD_184333 | JGI IMG/M metagenome (GOLD analysis project Ga0207683, IMG submission 184333) | Miscanthus rhizosphere microbial communities from Kellogg Biological Station, Michigan, USA - KBS M7-3 metaG (SPAdes) (version 2) | ecosystem: Host-associated > Plants > Roots > Rhizosphere >...
ACCGTGATCGACCCGCTCGAGCGCTGGCGGCAGTACGGCGAGAAGCCCGACTACGCGGGCCTGCTCACCTACGGCGGCGCGCCGTACACGCAGGACCCGGCCGAGCTGGCCGGCTTCGACGTGGCGATCGTCGGCGCACCGACCGACGACCTGGTCTCGGACCGGCCGGGCGCGCGCTTCGGTCCGCGCGCGATCCGCGCGGCGAGCTGCCCGGCAGGGCCGCACCTCGAGTCGAAGGTCGACGCCTTCGAGGAGCTGAAGATCGTCGACTTCGGCGACGCGGCCGTGCTTCCCGCGGACCCCGAGCGGACCCACGCCGCGATCGAAGCGCTCGTCGGGCAGGTCGTCGAAGCGGGCCTGCTGCCCGTCGTCCTCGGCGGCGACCACTCCATCGCGGAGCCGGACGTCCGGGCCGTCGCAGCGCGCCACGGGCCCGTCGGCCTCGTCCACTTCGACACGCACACCGACACCGGGCGCGAGGTCTTCGGCGTCGAGCGCTCGCACGGCACGCCGATGTTCCGGCTGGTCGAGGGCGGCCAGGTCGACCCGGCGCGCTACGTCCAGATGGGCTTGCGCGGCTACTGGCCCGGCGAGCGCGAGTTCGCCTGGCAGGCCGAGCACGGGATCACGAGCTTCTTCATGCACGACGTGCGCGAGCTCGGGATCGAGGCCGTGGTCGAGAAGACGCTCGACGTCGTCGGCCACGGTCCCGTCTTCCTGACCGTCGACGTCGACGTGCTCGACCCGGCGTTTGCGCCCGGCACCGGGACGCCGGAGCCGGGCGGGATGACGAGCTCCGACCTCCTCTGGGCCTGCCGCAAGGTCGCGCGGGACGTCGAGCTGGTCGGCGCGGACGTGGTCGAGGTGATCCCGACCGCGCCCGGCTCGGCCGACATCACGGCGCTCGTCGCCGACCGGATCGTGCGCGAGATCCTGAACGGCGTCGCGCTCCGGCGTCGCTGAACGTTTTTTCGCCGCCGCCCAGCGGGTAAGCGCCTCTACGTGACCCGCGTGCTGCTCTACACCTCCGCGGCGGTTGTCCTGGGCGCGTTCGGCTTCGCGGTGGGCGCCCGCGCGCCGTCAGCGGCGCTACTCGACACGACCACCGACACGTCCACCGCGCCGACCACGACGACCACGCCGGTCACGACCGAGCCGCTCACGACCGCTGCGACGACCGTCGCACCGCCGCCGCCGCCGCCGCCGCCACCTCCGCCTACGACGACCGCGAAAACGGAGACGAAGGCGAAGCCGAAGCACAAGCGGCAGACGACTACGGCTCAGACAACGACGACCGCGCCGGCTACGACCGCGCAGACGGCAACCCGCACGACTACCACCACCGTGCCGAAGAAGAAGCGCCGGCAGGTCACGCCGGCCGCCGTGGTCGGGCCGACGGGCGGCGGCACGTTCCCGCCCTGGGCGATCGCCGGCTTCTGCCTCGCCGCGCTCCTGATCGGAGGCGGCGTCACGGGGATGGTCGTGACCCGCGGCCGTCGGTAGCGGCCCGCGTCAGCGGAAGCCCGTACCAGAACCACGCGACGCCGACGCCGACGAGCGCGGCGGTCACCCCTGCCCACCACGCGCCGAAGAGAACGTCCGCGATCAGGAAGACGGCCGCCGTCATCCCGATTGCGAGAAAGACGGTGCCGGCGATCGTGAGCTGGTTGGCAGTGCGCAAAATCTGCTCCTTGTCGCCCTCGCGCCAGCGCAGCCGGTGGTGCGCCGACGGCGCGATCAGCAGGACCGATGCCGCCGCGGTCGCGATGAACGCAACGAAGAAGACGTTGCGCTGCAATTCCGTGACCCGCGTCCAGCCGTTCGCGAATGGGACCGCCAGGAGGAACGCGAACAGCACCTGCACGCCCGGCAGCACGACGCGCAGCTCGTTCAGGAGCTCGAGCAGCTCGCGGTTGAGCTCGTCCTTGCTGCGCTTCTCGACGCCGTCGGCCACGGGCCGACGATAACGCCGCGCGTCAGCGGCGGGCCGGTGAGGCTGCGGCGGCGAGCTGGATGAGCCACATGCCGACGAGCAGCATGTAGGTGATCGCCGGCAGGGCGAGCAGGAAGAGCGCCGCCATGATCGAGGGGGTCGAGGGGAGGCCCGGGACCGCACGGACCGCCGGCCCCAGCAGCAGGCCCACCACGAGCGTCGCCAGCAGGTGCGCGGTGCCGCCGCGGAAGCTCGACGGTGCGAGCTTCGGCAGGCGCAGCGCGATCCACGCCGCGATCGCTCCGGCGCCTACCACGAACAGCAGCAGAAAGCTCTCCTTCCCCATCCCCGCGTGGAGTATGACCTTTTCGCGGCGGAACCCAAACCGCCGCAAGGATGGTTCTCGCCAGCCGAACGGCTAGCGGAAGAGATCGCGCTCGGCCGGGATCACCAGCTCGCGGGCAGTCCCCTCGCCCCGGGCGTCGACGCCGCTGATCACCGCCGCCGGCACGCCGTCGGTCTTCCCCATCGCGAGCTCGGCCGCGCCCGCGAGCTCGTCGGCGACCGCGATCACGGTGGCGTGCAGCTCGTAGCCGGCGCGGTCGCGGACGCCCTTCAGGTCGAGCAGCGGCCGGATCCCCGCGACGCCGATCGCGACGTCGGTCGTCCCCTGCCGCCAGGCGCGGCCGAAGGAGTCGCTCACGATCACGCCGACATCGGCGCCGGTCAACGTGCGCAGCCGCTCGCGCAGCCGCGCAGCCGAGCCATCGGGATCCTCGGGCAGGAGCACGACCGTGCCGTCCTCCGGCGCGTTCGAGGAGTCGACGCCCGCGGAGGCGCAGACGAAGCCATGCCGCGTCTCCGAGATCACGAGCGGCGGCCGGCTGCGGACGATTCGCGCAGACTCGCGCAGGATCACCTCGTGGCGCCGCGCGTCCTCGTCGCCCGCGAGCTCACGCGCCTGCTCGGACGGGTCGACGCCGTCCAGGCGAACGATGCGGCCCTCCGCCTTCGAGACCGCCTTCTGCGCGACCACGAGCACGTCACCCTCCTCGAGGCGGGTGCGCTCCGCGATCAGCGCCGCGAGGTCGTCGCCCTCGCCGATCTCCGGCAGCCCTTCGACCGGGCGAATCGAGATCACGGCAGGCCGGTGATGCGCAGACCCGCATGGACGCCGAACGCCTTGTTCACGTTCAGGATCACGGCGGTCATCGCCTCGAGTGCGCGCGAGTTTGCGAGCGGCCCGCAGTCGATCGCACGGCCGCCGACGAGCCGGCCGGCGAGCTCGAGCGCCGGCTCCTTCGCGCGCAGGTCGTCGCCGCAGATGAGCGCGTCCTGGTCGGGCAGGTCCGGCCCGGTGAGGTCGAGCGCCGAGACCGTCTGCAGACCCGAGGCCACGGGCGCACGCAGCAGGCGCGCGAGCGTCTCGGCCAGCGAGCCCTCCTCGAGGCCGGGAATGATCCCGGTGTCGGTGAAGTGCAAGTCGCTCGCGACGCAGAGCACGGGCGTCTCGCCGATCGCATCCGCCAGGCTCGAGCCCGTCTCGAGCGCCGCATTCGACTTCGTCGCGAGCACGACCAGGTCGACGCCCTGCACGACGTCGTGGTTGGCGCCGCCCTCGACGCCGAGCTCGAGCGCCCGATCCCTCGCGCGCTCTGCCTCACGGGAGCCGATCCAGACCTCCTCGCCGAGCAGGTGCAGGCGCCGCGCCAGCGCGCGGCCGAACTGCCCGGTGCCGCCGACGATCGCGACCTTCACCGCAATGCCCCCGCTGTTTCGAGCACGGCCTCGGCCACGCGGCGGCGCCCGTCGGCGTCGTCCATCAGCGTGCGGGTGACGATCGTCCTGATGCCTGCCTCCTCGTTCGCGTCGGCCTCGTCGATCACGAGCGCGTCGATCAGCCCGTCGTAACAGTCTGTTACTTGCTGCGGGCCGGTGCCGCCGCGAAGGCGCCGGAGCATCCTGGCGGCCGGGCCGCGGACGGCCTCGCCGCCAATCAGCGGGCTGACCGCGACGGCGGGCGCGTGCCGACGCTCGATCGCCTCGCGTATCGGGCTCACGGCCAGGATCGGGCCGATGCTGACGAACGGGTTGCTCGGTGCGATCGCGATCAGGTCGGCCGCTTCCAGCGCCTCGAGCACGCCGGGTGCCGGCGCCGCCGCCTCCGCGCCTTCGAAGCGCACGCCGTCCACCTCGTCGCGGTGGCCGCGGGCGACGAACCACTCCTGGAACGGCAGCTCCCCGGCCGGCGTCTCGAGCCAGGTGCGCAGCCGGTCGTCGGTCGCCGGCAGCAGTGCAGCCTCGAGCCCGAACGCCCGCGCGAGCCGCGCCGTGACCGCCGAGAGCTGCTCGCCGGCACGCAGCGCCTGCGTGCGCACGAGGTGGACGCCGAGATCGAGGTCGCCGAGGCGGAACCAGCTCTCGCCGCCGAGCTCCGCCACGGTCTCGAGCGCACTCCACGTCTCACCTGCGCGGCCCCAGCCCTTCGACTCGTCGAGCCGCCCGGTGAGCGTGTAGAGGATCGTGTCGAGGTCGGGCGAGACGTGGAGGCCGAGCACCTCGAGGTCGTCGCCGACGTTGCCGACGACCGTCAGCTCGTGGGGGTCGATCGTCTCCGCGAGCGCCCGCGCCAGCCTCGACCCGCCGAGGCCGCCGGCAAGGACGACGACGTTCATCGCGTCGAGCCGGCGCGCAATGCGGCGAGCGCCGCGGCGGTGTTCGTGCCGAGCAGCCCGTCGAGCCGCTCGAGATCGGCGAGCGTGTCGACGTCGTCTTCGAGGTTCGGGATCGACGCGATTGCGGCCGGCGCGCCGAGCCGCTCGGCGCGCGCGAGGAACCGCTCGGCGCTGCCGGGCCCGTAGAGCGGCGCGAACAGGTGCGGTGCCGCGAGCGCGAGCGCATTGGTCGTCCCGTCGGCCGCACGGACGAGCGCGAGGCCGTCCGCCGGCATCGCCCCGAGCAGCGTCAACAGGTCGCGCGCCTGCACGCACGGCAGGTCGGCGTTGACGACGAGCACCGGCCCGGCGTCGAGCGTCCGCAGAGCGACCTCGACGGCAGGCCCCTGGCCGCCCGCCTCACCGGCGACGACGACCTCGCCGACGGCGAGCGCGGCCTCGAGGACGTCGTCCAGCATCGCCTCCGCGATGCGGGTGCGAACCTCCTGTGGCGCGGGGGCGAGCCGCTGCTTTGCCGTTTCGCCGCGGTAGGGAACAACAACGGTCGGCATCCGGTCAGGAGACTATCCAGCGATGCAGGGGCGACCGCCGGACAACGCAGAGATCGCCGCACAGCTCGACCAGTTCGCGTCGCTGCTCGAGCTGGCGGGCGCAGAGCCGTACTCCGCGCGCGCCTACCGGCGGGCGGCCGAACTGATCCGCTCGACGCCTGCGCCGGTCGCCGAGCTCGTGCGCGCCGGCCGCGTGCGGGAGCTGCGCGGGATCGGGCCGGGCATCGAACGGCGGCTGCGGGAGCTGGTCGAGACCGGCCGGATCGAGGAGCTGCAGGAGCTCGAGCGCGAGGTCTCGCCGGAGCTCGCCGGCCTCGGGCGCTTCCTCGGCGTGTCGGTCAAGCGCATGCTCGAGATCGGGCGCGTGCTCGGCGTGCGGACGCTTCCCGACTTGCGGCAGGCCGCGGAGGAAGGACGGCTGCAAGAGGTACCCGGGATCGGCCCGGAGACCGAGCGCAAGCTGCTCGCGGCGCTGGCGCGCGAGCCGGAGGCCACAGCCCCGACGCCGCTGCTCCTGCATCGCAGCCGACCGCTGGTCGCGTCGATCGCCGACGCGCTCGGCGGAATCCCGGCCGGCGACCCCCGCCGCTGGCGCGACGCCTCCGAGCGGCTCGCGGTCGTCGTCCCGGCCGAGCAGGCGGAGCCGGTGCTCGAGCGGTTCGCGCAGCTGCCGCAGATCGTCTCCGTCGTCGAGCGCGGCGAGCGGCGCGCGGTCGGCGTGACCGTCGAAGGCGTCCCGGTCGAGCTCGTCGTCGCCGAGCCGTCGCGCCTCGGCACCGAGCTCGTCCGCGCGACCGGCTCGGCCGACTGGGTGGCCGCGCACGAACCGCTGCCCGACGCTGCCGATGAGAGCGGCGTCTTCCGTGCGCTCGGGTTGCCGTACGTGCCGCCGGAGCTGCGCGAGGCGAACGCGCCCGCAGCCGAACAACTCGTCGAGGTGGCCGAGATCCGGGGCGACCTTCACTGCCACTCGACCTGGTCGGACGGCAGGGCGACGATCCTCGAGATGGGCCTCGCGGCCCGCGACCGCGGTTACGAGTACCTGGCGATCTGCGACCACACGGTCAGCGTCGGCGCCGTGCCCGGGCTCGACGCCGACGGCGTCCGCCGCCAGGCGGACGAGATCGCCGCCGCCAACGAGGAGCTGGCCCCGTTCCGGATCCTGCGCGGCACCGAGTGCGACATCCAGCGAAACGGCCTGCTCGACCTGCCGGACGACCTGCTGGCCGAGCTCGACTGGGTGCAGGCGAGCGTCCACGGCGGCCAGCGCGCCTCGCGCGAGGAGCTGACGAAGCGGGTGCTGACGGCGCTCGACTCGCCCTATGTCAGCTGCCTCAGTCATCCGACGGGCCGGCTGATCAACTTCCGCCCGCCGAACGCGGTCGACCTCGAGGCGGTGCTGGAGCGACTGGCCGAGCAGGGCCGGGCGGTCGAGGTGAACGGCCTGCCGAACCGGCTCGACCTCCGCGACGAGCACGTGCGGCTGGCACGGGAGGCCGGAGTGCCGGTCGTCTGCTCGACCGACGCTCACTCGACCCGCGGCCTCGAGAACATCGAGCTGTCCGTCGCGACGGCCCGGCGCGGAGGCGCCGGGCCGTCTGACGTGCTCAACACACGGCCGCTCGACGAGGTGCTAGCCCGCCGCTTCGGCGGGTAGACCGGCCGGCTCTTCCTCGGGCTCGAGCCGCGGCAGCCACTCGAGCCAGCTCGGCAGGTACCAGTTCCAATCGCCGAGCAGCTTCATCGTCGCCGGGAGCAGCACTCCGCGGACGATCGTCGCGTCGATCAGGATCGCGGCCGCGAGGCCGACGCCGAACTGCTTGAAGAACGGCATCGAGAGCGCGCCGAAGACCGCGAACACGCAGACCATCACGATCGCCGCGCTGGTGACGACGCCGGCCGTGCTCTTGATCCCGTGCGAGACCGCCTCGTCCATGGTCGCGCCGCGGTCGAAGGTCTCGCGGATACGGCTGAGGATGAAGACGTGGTAGTCCATCGACAGGCCGAACAGGATCACGAACAGCAGCAGGGGCACGACCACCTCGATCCCGTCGGCCGACCCGGCGCCGAGCAGGCCCCGGCCGATCCCGTGCTGGAAGACGAGCACGAGCACGCCGTAGGCGGCAGCGACCGAGAGCAGGTTGAGCAGGATCGCCTTGGCCGCCACCACGATCGAGCGGAACGCGACGAGCATCAGCGCGAAGGCGAACAGGAGCACGAACCCGACCACCGGAGCCAGGTTCGACTTCAGCGCGGCCGCCTGGTCCTTCCATTCGGCCGTGCGCCCGGTGACGCCGGCCTGCGCACCGTCGACGGTGCCGACCGTCTCGGGGACGACGGTGTCGCGCAGCATGCGGAACGCGTCGTTCGATGCCGCGTCGGTGCCATTCCCCGCGATCGGCACGGTGATGTTCGCGACCGTGCCCGCTGGATTGACGTCGACGGTGATCGGCTCGAAGGCGCGGCCGCTGGCGAGCGCCCGCCGCTCGAGCTGCCTGATGGCCGTCTCCATCGCCGGGGTGCGCACGCTCGAGGCCTGGACGACGACGTTCGCCGGCAGCGCCGTGCCGGGGAAGGCCTGCTGCATGCGGTGGTACGTCTTCATCACGGTGAGCGACTTCGGGAACGACTCCGCTCCCTGCGGCGCCAGGCTCAGCTGCAGGGCAGGCAGCGCGAGCGCGACGAGCACGCCCGCCGCGAGCGCCGCCGACAGCGCCGGCCGGCGCAGGACGCGGTCGACGATCGCGCCCCAGATCCGGCCCTCGCCGTCGTCTCGGCGATGCCGCCCGACGAACGGGACGCGCAGGCGGTCGACGTTGTCGCCGAGCCGCGAGAGCAGCGCCGGCAGGACGGTCAGCGAGCCGAGCACCGCGACCGCGACGACGAGGATCGTGGCGAAGCCGAGCGAGGCGAAGGTCTGGTCGCCGGTGAGGAACATCCCGGCCATCGCGCCCATCACGGTCAGGCCGGAGATCAGCACCGAGCGGCCGGAGGTTGCCGCGGCTGCCTCGAGCGCTGCCTCGCTGCTCTTGCCGGCGGACCGTTCCTGCCGCTCGCGCTTCAAGTAGAACATCGAGTAGTCGACGCCGACCGCGAGCCCGATCAGCAGCACCATCGCCGGGGCCTCGAAGGCGACCGGCAGCACGTGGCTCGGCAGCGCGATCAGCCCGAACGTCGCCACCACCGCCGTCAGTGCGAGCAGCAGCGGGATCCCCGCGGCCACGAGCGCACCGAACGCGAGCACGAGGATGAGCAGCGTGATCGGCAGCGAGAGCGTGCCGGCCTTGGCGAGGTCGTCGCCGTAGGCCGTCTCGACGCCCTTCTGGGCGCTGGCCCAGCCGAACTCGCCGATCGTGACGCCCGGATGGGCGCGCTGGGCCGCGGCGACGGCGTCGAGCACCGGCTGGACCTTGTCGGCGGCCTTGTCCTTGTCGCCGCGGATCGCGAAGTTCACGAGCGCCGCGCGCCCGTTCTCCGAGACCGCTCCGCGCCGGACGTGCTGGACGACAGCGATCCGCGAGATGCGTGCGACGACGTCCGGGGCGACGGCGTGGACGGCCGCTGCGTTCCGGCCCTGGATCAGGACGCTCTCGTCCGCCGGTTGCTTGAAGCCCGCGTCGAGGATCTGGTTCATCCGCCCGGACTCGCCGGGCCCCGAGCCGTTGGGGTCGATGTTCTTGAGGCCGACCGCGCCGCCGAGGCCGAACGCCACGACGACGAACGCGAGCCAGCCGAAGGTCGCCGTCTTCCAGTGATTGGCGCTCCAGCGGCCCATGCGGGCGGCGAGGTTCGAGTGTGGACGTGCGGGACGCATCTGCCTACCTCCTTCGGGGACAGCTGGTGAGGTCGGGAACACGGCCTGAAGCTACGGCGGTCTCGCTCGCACGTCGTCGTCCCCGCCGACGATTCGAGCTCCTACTTCGGTAGGAGGCGCAGGCGCGGCGACTGGAGTACGTTCACCGCGTGCAATCGCTGGCGCGCAGGTACGCGTTCGACGCCCTGATCGTCGTCGCCGCGATCGAGGTGGCGCTAGAGCTGGTGTTGCGCCAGGACGCCACCGACGCTCCGACGTCCTCGCTCTGGATCACGATCCCGGCGGCGGAGCTGCTCGTCCTGCCGTTGCTCGCCCGCCGCCGGTTTCCCTTCGGCGCGCCGGCGACGACCTGGCTGGTGGGCGGTGCCGTCTCGTTCGTCGACGGACGCCTGATCGGGTTCTCCGTCGTCATCTCGGCGGCGGGAATGGCGGCGGCCGTGCTGCTCGGAAACGTCCGCGGCGAGCTCCAGTCTCGTCTCGGCCTCGCGCTCGTGCTGGTCAGCAGCGGGCTGGTCGTCTACAACAAGCCCTCTCACACGGCTGCCGAGCTGGCGTTCATCCCCGTCCTGTTCGGGATCGGCTGGCTGGCGGGGTTCGCGCTGCGCGAACGCGGCGCGCAGGCGGATGCGGCCGAGGAGCGCGCCGCCCAGGCCGAACGGGAGCGGGACCAGGCGGGGCGCCTCGCGGTCGCCGAGGAGCGAGCCCGGATCGCCCGCGAGCTGCACGACGTGGTCGCGCACGCGGTCAGCGTGATGGTGCTCCAGATCGGCGCCGTGCGGCATCGGCTGCCCGACGAAGAGGTGGAGGACCGAGACGCACTCCAGGGCGTCGAGCAGGCCGGGCGCACCGCCCTCGCCGAGATGCGGCGACTGCTCGGCGCCATGCGCCGCGACGGCGACGGTGTCCAGCTCGGACCGCAGCCGGGGCTGGACGACCTTGCGCCGCTGCTCGAAGAGGTCGGCCGCGCCGGCCTGCCGGTCGAGCTCCACGTCGAGGGCGAGCGCTACACGCTCCCGCGCGCGGTCGACCTGTCCGCGTACCGGATCGTCCAGGAGGGCCTCACGAACGCGCTGAAGCACGCGCGGGCGGGTCAGGCCGACGTGACCGTGCGGTACCTGCCGGACGAGCTCGAGCTCGAGGTACGCGACGACGGCCGAGGCGCAACCACGAGCGACGGCCTCGGCCACGGGCTCGTCGGCATCCGCGAACGGGTCGCGATCTACGGCGGCGAGATGACAGCCGGCCCGGCGAACGGCCGCGGCTTCGTCCTCTCGACGAGGCTCCCGCTCGCATGAGCATCCGCGTGCTTGTGGCGGACGACCAGTCGATGGTGCGCGCCGGCTTCCGGATGCTGCTCGGCAGCGAGGACGACATCGAGGTCGTCGCGGAGGCCGAGAACGGGCTCGAGGCCGTCGACAAGGCGGCGCGCTTCGGCCCGACCGTCGTGCTGATGGACATCCGCATGCCCGAGCTCGACGGCCTGCAGGCGACCCGCCGCATCGTCGAGGCCGACCCCGACGCGCGCATCCTGATCCTCACGACCTTCGATCTCGACGACTACGTGTACGAGGCGCTCGCCGCCGGCGCGAGCGGGTTCGTGCTCAAGGACGACCCGCCGGAGCAGCTGCTGGCCGCAATCCGCACCGTGGCCGCCGGGGACGCGCTCCTCTCGCCCGCGGTGACGAAGCGGGTGATCAAGGAGTTCTCGCGCATCCAGCGGCCCGAGCCGCCGCAGGGCCTGGACGAGCTGACCGAGCGCGAGCGGGA
>Ga0207683_10005638_pt1 | contig 10738 bp, 7 predicted proteins | sample KBSM73metaG_FD_184333 | JGI IMG/M metagenome (GOLD analysis project Ga0207683, IMG submission 184333) | Miscanthus rhizosphere microbial communities from Kellogg Biological Station, Michigan, USA - KBS M7-3 metaG (SPAdes) (version 2) | ecosystem: Host-associated > Plants > Roots > Rhizosphere >...
CGATCATGCAGAACGAGTTTGACAAGGTATTTGCGGACGGTTTCGATCCTTGAGCGCTCCATCGGGTCATGCCATCCCGGATTCGCAGACGGCTGTGTGAGGGCGATAGGGTCGCCGGGCGGTCTCGTCGGAACGTGGTGGTTCTATCGCTGGTCGCAGCGCGCGGGCAATCCGGGTCTGGCCAAGGCGATGCGCGACACCGTCATCGGCAACAGCCTGCTCAAGGCGCAGGCGCAACTCGACGAGCTCGAGCGCTTCGAGAAGGAATAAGGCGCGACGGAAACCGGGTCCGAGTGCCTTTTCTGTCACGGGCTCGATCCGATAGAGGGCTTTGAGTCCGCAACGTTGACCTCGTTGCATTCCGCGAGAGGGACGGTCTCTCCCTGACCCAAATCCAAAAGTCGCAAAACGGCGCGCACCGGCGTTAATGGCTATAGGCATTTCTCGCGCCACCCGGAGACGTCACATGAAGCATGCCGGCACGGCATTCCAGCAACGCACCCTGATCGCGGCCATCACTTTTGCAATCGGTGCGCCGCCTGCACAAGCCGCAACCATTGCCGTGGACAGCAGTGACGACAGCGCCGTATCCACGGCCTGCAACTTGCGCAAGGCGTTGGCGTCGGTCAACGCCGCTGCGGCAGCGTCCGGGTGTGCCGTGCGCACTACCGGCAGCTTCGGCAGCAACGATACTGTCTCGTTCGCCAATCTTGCCGACAGCGTCGTCACGCTGACGCAGGGTCAGCTGACGATCACTCTGCCGGTGACGATCGACGGTCACAACCTGACGATCGACGCCAACCACGCGTCGAGCGCGATCTATGTCCAGAACGCCGGATTGACGCTGAACGATGCATTGGTTCGCAACGGCAATGATCCGAACCTTGCCGGCGGTATCAACGTGATCAGCGGCACGCTGCAGCTGAACCGCGTCGAGATGAGCGGCAACCAGGGCGGCAGTGGTGGTGCCATTGAAGCGGTTTCCGCGACCTTCGGCCAAGGCGTCGTGCTCAACGATTCGAGCGTGCACGACAACCATGGCTACTCTGGCGGCGCGATCTTCGGCCAGAACAGCAAATTGGGGATGTCGGGAACGACCGTCTACGGCAACACGGCGCAAAACACGGGCGGTGCAGTTGCGGTCGACGGCGGCTCGCTGGTCGTGACGAACAGCGTCATCACCAGCAACAGCGCGGGGAGCGGCGGCGCGATCGCCAATAGCGGCGACGTGCAGATCAAGGGTTCGGCACTCACGGGCAACGGCGCGATGACGCAAGGCGGCGCCTTCACGTTCAGTTCCAGCAGCGCCACGCTGACTATCGTCGAATCGACGCTAAGCGGCAATTCGGCCGCTGACGGCGGAGCGATCAGCGCCAGTTTGGGTGGCACCTTCGTGATGACCAACTCGACCTTGACCGGCAACACCGCGAGCAGCAAGGGTGGAGCGTTCTACGCCCACAAATATCCGCAGATGACGCTGACCAACGTGACCGTTTCGGGAAACGCGGCAAGCAACGGCGGCGGCTTCTTCTTCACGACCGCGGTCGGCAGCCACGGCATGACCTCGCTTGCCTTTTCCAACACCATCGTCAGCGCCAACACGGCGGCTGCCGGCAAGGACATCGGTGGCAACTTCCCGCCACCCAGCGGCAGCAACAACCTGTTCGGCAACGCGCTGAACACCCCGCCGCTGAACGATTCCGGAAACCATAACCTGTTCACCGACGCGCCGGGACTCGGGCCATTGCAAGATAACGGCGGGCCGACCGACACGCTTGCTTTGCTTGCCGGCAGTCCGGCAATCGATGGCGGCAGCAACGGCGCCGCAGCAGTGCTGACCACCGATCAACGTGGTACTGGCTTCGCCCGCATCGCTGGCGCATCGGTCGACATAGGTGCATTCGAATACCTTGGGGACCGCATCTTCGCCGCGAACTTCGAGCCTGGTCCCTAGACGCCAGTCCCGACCCGCAAGCGCGGGCAAACGCAGAGTTCGTCGCTTGCGAATAGCCCTGGTTCGGCGCTCGCGGATCGCCAGTGCCGCGGCACGGGCGACCTCGCGTACACTGTGCCTGGGGGATATCCGGGTACCGCATGTCGCTGATCGAAGAACTCAAGCGCCGCAACGTCATCCGCATGGCCGGGTTGTACCTCGTCGCGGCGTGGCTGACGGTGCAGGTATCGAGCACGGTGCTGCCGATGTTCGATTCGCCGGCCTGGGTGCCGCGCGCGATCGTGATACTGCTCGTGATCGGCTTCGTGCCGGCGATGGTGTTCGCCTGGGTGTTCGAATTGACGCCGCAGGGCGTGATGCGCGAAAGCCGGATCGATCGAACCGAGTCGATCACCCCGCGGACCGGCCGGCGCATGGACCGCATGATCCTGATCGGACTCGCCCTGATCATCGTGTTGATGGGAATCGAGCGCGTCTGGTTCGCGGGACGAACTTCGAATCCCGTCGCGTTGCCGGCCGCGACCGCGCAAGCGCCAGGCACGGGTGCGCCGGCTGCCGCAGCGGCGCCTTCACCGGCCCCGGCCAATGCGATCGCGGTCATGGCGTTCGAGGACCTGAGTCCTGCGCACGACCAGGGCTATTTTTCGGACGGCATGGCCGAGGAAATCCTCAATGCGCTCGCGCGCATCAAGGAGCTGCGCGTGCTCGGGCGCAGTTCGTCGTTCCAGTACAAGGGCAAGGATGTCGATCCGCGCAGGATCGGCGCCGAACTCGGTGTTGCGCACATCCTCGACGGCTCGGTGCGCCGCCAGGGCGACCTCGTCCGCATCGCCGCGTCGCTGATTTCGACCGCCGACGGTGTCGCGCAGTGGACCAAGGAATACAACGGCAAGCTCGCCGACCTGTTCGACCTGCAGGACACCTGCGCGCACGACATCGCGTCGGAGTTGAAGATCGTGCTGGCGGGCGGCCAGCGGCCGCTGGTCGACAAGGTCACCACGAATCCGGAAGCGTATGCGCTGTACGTCGAAGCGCAGACGCTGGTCAGGGAGCGCTTCGGCGACAGCCTGCCGCGGGCGATCGAGAAGCTCGACGCGGCGCTCAAGCTCGACCCGTCGTTTGCGCGCGCGTGGTCGAAGCGCGCCGTGGCCTACGCAGTGCTGGGGCAATACGTCGCCGGTGACTGGCGGCAAAACTGGGAAGCGTCGGAAGAATCGGCCCGCCGCGCGCTGGCGCTCGATCCGAACGACGCCGAGGCCCATGCCGCGCGCAGCTACAACCTGTTTTCACAGCGTCGCTATATCGACATGGCCGAGCCGATGCGGCATGCGCTGGAGGCCGATCCGCACAACGAGGCCGCGCGCTACTGGGAGGTCAACGAGCTGTCCGCGATGGGACACACGCGCGACGCCGTGCCGCGGCTCGATGCGCTGATGTCGAACGATCCGGACAATGGCCGCGTGCTTTTCTACAAGGCGTTCATGAGTTGGCGCGAGCACGACCGCGAAACGCTGCTCATGCTCGGACGCCGGCTGCAGGCGCTCGGCTCGCCGTGGGGCGACGTCGCGATGTCGACCTACTACGCCAGCACCGGAGACTGCGAGAGCGGCGTCAAGCCTTTCTCGACGCGCCAGCGCATATTCGGTTCCGGAATTTCTGGCTCCGACACGGAGACGATCTATCGCGGCATCTGCAGCGGCGGCGCAGCCCGCGAACCGGCCAAGGTAATCCTGCTCGCCCATCCGGACGATCAGTGGGTGCCGACGCTGTGGCTCGAGATGGGCGAACCGGAACGCGCGTTCGATCTGTTCGAACACGGCAATGCCGGCCTGTCCGACGCGTTTCTGAACTGGCTGTGGCAGCCCGAGGACTGGTCGCGCAAGGCGCGCCAGCACCCGGCGTTCCAGGGCTTCGCCAAGCGTATCGGCCTGGTCGACTACTGGAAGAAATACGGCTGGCCGGACCTGTGCAAGCCGCACCCGGAAACCGCTCCCGACGCGTTCGTCTGCGAATGAGCCTGTTCGCCGAACTCCAACGTCGCAATGTATACCGCGCGGCGGTGTTCTATGCGGCGGCGGGCTGGCTGCTCGTGCAGGTTGCCACGCAGGTGTTTCCGCTGTTCCACGTCGCCGAGTGGGTGATGCGCTGGATCGTCGTAGCCGTGGTGATCGGATTCCCGTTCGCCGTGCTGTTCTCGTGGTTCTACGAATGGACACCGGAAGGGCTGAAGCGTGAAAGCGAGGTCGACCGCTCTGGTCCAATCGCGAAAGGCACCGGCAAGAAACTCGACCGCTGGATCATCGCGATACTGGCCCTGGCCGTGGTCCTGCTTCTTGCCGACAAGTTCGTGCTGCACAAGGATGCAGGCGAAGGGGCGCAACTGACCGTCGCCGCCAAGTCGGTCGCGGTGCTGCCGTTCAGCGACCTCAGTCCCGGTCACGACCAGGAATATTTCTCCGACGGCATGGCCGAGGAACTGCTCAACGCGCTGGCCAAGGTCAAGGACCTGAAAGTCGCCGGGCGCACGTCGTCGTTCTACTACAAGGGGCGCAACGAGGATTTGCGCGCGATCGGCAAGGCGCTCGGCGTCGCCAACGTGCTCGAAGGCTCGGTGCGCAAGCAGGGCGAAAAGGTGCGCATCACCGCGCAACTGATCCGCAGCGAAGACGGATTCCACTTGTGGTCGGATACGTTCGACGGCGATCTGGTCGACGTGTTCGAACTGCAGGAGCGCATCGCGCGCGCGATCACAAGCAAACTCCAGGTGCTGCTCAGTGGCGAGAAAGACCAGCGCCTGGTAACGGTGGCAACGAGCGATCCGGAGGCCTACGCGCTATACCTGCAGGCGACCGGCATCTTCAACCGGCGCGAGGGCGCGAAATTTCCGCAGGCCGTCGCCGCGCTCGAACAGGCGCTCAAGCTCGATCCGAACTTCGCCCGCGCCCATTCGCGCCTGGCTGCGATTCATGGGCTCGAACCGATCTATGCCCCGGACGCGGCCGAGTCGTCACGCGCGGCAGTCGAACGCGAGGCCGCACTGGCGACCCAGATCGATTCGTCGCTGGCCGAGCCATACGCCGCGCTGTCGGTGGCGCTAGGCCAGCAGGGACGTTTCGTCGAGGCGCGCGCAGCGATCGAGCACGCGCTGGCGCTCGATCCCGACGATATCACCTCGAATTTCTGGGCCGGCGTCCAAATGATCAACACCGGTTACAGCGGACAGGGCAGCGCTGAATTCGACCGCGTGCTGGCAATCGATCCGCTGCTGCCAAACGCCTTGCTGTGGCGCGGCATTCAGTATGTCTACTCCGGCGACATTGGACGTGGTGAAACGCTGCTGAAGCGCGCTGCCGATGTTGGCCTCGTGCATGTCGGCATCGGCCTGCACCTGGTCTATGCCGCGCAGGGCCGGTTTGCCGAGGCGGCGCAGCAACTTGCCGAAGGCTTGCGCGTGCTCGGCGCCGGCCTGCCGGCCGAAACGCCGACGATAATCGCGCAAGGCGTGTACGGTGATGCGGCGGCGCGCGCGAAAGCTCTGGCTGCAATCGACGGCTATCTGGCGACGAAGCCGGCCCACGTTTCGGGCGTCATTCTGTATTCCCTGCTGCTTCTCGGCGAGAACGAGCGTGCGCTGGCCCAAGGCACCCCGGACGCCGCCGGCAACAACGCCGTGTACTTCCACTTTTTCTGGAGCCCGGCAGGCCGCACCGTGCGTGCCATGCCCGCTTTCAAGGCCTTCATCGCCAGGATCGGGCTCGTGGACTTGTGGGATCGCTACGGCGCACCGGACGCGTGCCGGCGCGTCGCACGTGGCGATTACGATTGTGCGGCAGGCGGGACCGCTGCGCCATGAGCCTGATCGACGAACTCAAGTGCCGCAGCGCGGGCATGCAGGTCTTGGGGGCATGGCTGATCCTCGGCTTGCCGGTGCCGGCTGAGACTGTCGCTGGGGCTGTTGGGGACGCGCAGCCGGCCGTGTTGATGCACAATCCGGATGGCGGGTCATGAACGAGTGCCGCAATCTGCACGAACTCGCGCGTAAACCCGAGATCGCGACCGAGCGTAATCGATGGGCCTGATCACCGAACTCAAACGTCGCAACGTCATTCGCATGGCGGGCTTGTACCTTGTCGCGGCGTGGCTGCTCGTGCAGGTTTCGAGCACGGTGCTGCCGATGTTCGGCGCGCCGGACTGGTTGCCGCGCAGTGTCGTGATTCTGCTGGCCCTCGGTTTCGTCCCGATGCTCGTGTTTGCCTGGGTGTTCGAACTGACGCCGGAAGGACTCAGGCGCGATGCCGAAGTAAAGCCCGAGGAGTCTATCGCTCCGCAGACGGCACGGCGCATGGACCGCATGATCATCGTGATGCTGTTGCTCGCGCTCGCGTATTTCGGTTTCGACAAATTCGTGCTGGCCCCGCGTCGCGCCGCGGCCGACATCGCCGCAGCGGTATCCTCGGCCACTGCGGGGGCGGGGTCCGAGTCCCTTTCCGGTGACAAGTCCGGCCAAGGAACGCAGCGCCAGAGATCGGAAAGGGACTCTGACCCCATTCCGAATAACAAGTCGATCGCCGTGCTGCCGTTCGAAAACATGAGCGCCGACAAGGACAACGCGTTCTTTGCCGATGGCATCCAGGACGAAATCCTGACCGGCCTGGCCAAGATCGGCGACCTCAAGGTGATCTCGCGCACCTCGACGCTGCGCTATGACAGCAAGCCGCCGAATCTGTCGGAGATCGCGCGCCAGCTCGGCGTCGCGAATATTCTCGAAGGCAGCGTTCAGAAGATCGCCAATCGCGTGCGCGTCAACGTGCAGTTGATCGAGGCGAAAGGCGACAGCCATCTGTGGGCCGAGACCTACGATCGCACGCTCGACGACGTGTTCGCGGTGCAGAGTGAAGTCGCCCAAAAAATCGCCGCGTCGCTCAAGGCGACGCTGACGCGCGACGAGCACAAGGCGCTGACGATCAAGCCGACGGATAACCCCGCCGCGTACGAGTCCTACCTCAAGGCCGTCGCCTTGATACCGTTGGGTTCGGCCTACGATCGAGCGCACATTGCGCGCGTTACCGATGCGCTGGAGCAGGCGATCAAGCTGGATCCGAATTTTGCCCTGGCCTGGGCGTTTCTTGCCGACCGTCACCTTTGGTGCTACTTCACCGGATTCGATTCGACGCCGGAGCGGCTTGCCGCGGCGAAGGCAGCGCTTGATCGCGCCGAGGCCCTCGCGCCCGATCTGCCGCAGGTTCTGTTCGAAAGCGCGATGTACCAGTACTACGGCCTGCGCAATTTTGCCGGAGCGCTCGAGTTGATGCCGAACGTCCAGCGCGTGATGCCGAATAACGCGCGCGTCTGGTATGTCACGGCCCTGCTCGAGCGCCGGCTCGGCCAATGGGCAGCGTCGATCGAAAATTTCGAGCACGCACGCCGGTTGAGTCCGAACGACTTCACGATCACGACGGAATTCGGCCTGACCCTGGTCATGCAGCGGCGGTACGCCGAAGCGGTCCCCGTGCTCGACGCGGCGCTGAATCTGCGCGCCGACGATCCGCCCACGCTCGGTTTGCGCTTGCTGTGCGCGTGGAACGTCGAAGGCGTTGCCGGCGGCCAGCGCGTACTCGACGCGGTGAAATCCGAAGTTCCGGGCGTGCTTGCCTTGCGCGGCACGCAGGCGCTCTTTCAACGCGACGAAACCCACGCCCTGGAGTTGCTGCGGCGCGCGGTCGACAGCGACAGCGAGTTGCAGACGCCTCTGAACTTTGCCGGCTACATACCCGCGCGCATCGAATGGCAGCTGATGCTTGGTTCGGCCGAAAAACGAATCGACCGCGCGGCGGCGGAAAAGATCTATCGCGACGTGCAGGCGTCGGCGACCGCCGCGTTGGCAACGCCGGCAAGCCTGTATGTCGAGACCGCTTGGCGAATGGCGCTGGCGACCGCCGAAGCCGGACTGGGGCAGCGTGACCGGGCTGTTGCCGAAGCGCAGGCTGCGGCCGGGCGGGTGCCCGAAGCATCCGACCTGCTGGAAGGCCCGACCTGGCAGGAATATCTTGCCAAGGTCTACGCGATGAATGGCGATGCGGCGCATGCGCTGCCGCTGATCGAGCATCTGCTGAAGACGAACGGCACCACGATGTCGCCCGTGATGTTGAAGCTCGACCCGGTCTGGGATCCGATCCGCGATAACGCGGGCTTTCAGAAACTGGCCGGCGCGGACTCGGCCGGTGGGCAGCCGCCATCCGCGCCGAAGGACTGAGAGGTTACCGGAAGTTGCCCAGGGTGGGCCTTGGCCCACCATTTTTCGTTATCGCAAGAGCGCAAGCGGTAGGCCAAGGCCCACCCTGCGTTTCGCCAGCGTTGGGTCAGTACGCCGAGCCGCCGGGTTGGGACGAAGTCAACACGCCGGCATTCGCGGAAACCGTGTAGTTCGTCGAGCCGGTTGCCGTCCAATTGTTGAAATTGAACGTGCCGCTGGTGTTGATCCGTTGCACGCCGACGTTGAGGTAGGTCAGCGGTGTCTTCGCTGCGCACACCTGCGCCGGTCCGGGCGCCTGGAGGAAATAGGCGGTGCTGTTGCCGACGAGGGTCGCGTTGCCGCTGCCATCGATCAGCAGGGCGGTCTGTTCGTCGACGGCGACGCCACGAGGCGCGCTGCTCCAGCCGTTCGCTGCAACGCGGCAGAGGAATGCCAGGTCGCGGCCCATGCGGTCGCGGGTTACGAAATGCGGATCCCCGATGATGCCGACGAGGCTCGCCACGTTGGCGAAATCGCGGACGAACGTCAGGTAACGGTTGAATGGATCGGCTAGCGACTGGCTCGACGTGGCGCCTTGGGCAGCCAGCGCGGAGTAGACGAACTGCGTCAGCACGTTCAAGCCGGCGCTCGTGCCGCCGACAGGATGCCCGGCGATCTTCGCGTTGAGGATCGTCTGCACCTGCGTGCCGGTCCAGAAGTTGGTGTAGTTCGACTGATCGCCGCCGGCTATCCAGATCGCCTCGGCGTTCTGCATGATTGCCGCAACATTCGGATCGTTCGCAGCGGCGGCCGATGGGATGATCAGCGTCGCGACCGAATTCGCTGCCGGACACAGTTCCTGTATGTACGGGTTGTACGCGTCGGTGCCGGTCGCGCGGATCACAAGGAAATCGCCGTTGCCGGCCAGCCCGCACATCCACTGGAACGCCGCGTCGACGTCGGTGCCTCCGCCCATCAGCACGATGCCAGGCGAAGTCGCGGGGCTCACATCGCCGGTGTTGCCGACGCGAAAGTACGTGTAGGGCGGTTTTTTGGCGGCCAACGCAGGAGTACAGGCTACAAGAACAAGCAGCAGCGCGAGCAGGCGTTTCATCGACTTCTCCCGGATTTTTTCACAAGAGGGCGCGGACGGGCTCGGAAAATCTGCGCCGCAGACCAGCGGCCACAATCCTATCACAGGCGCTCCTCGGCACGCCGTGGCCTTGCGCGTCTGGCAGGGATAGGATGGTCGGGCAGCACGTGCCGGCCACAGCAATGGAATTCGCGAGCGGGATACGAAGCGCATGAGGTTTTTCAGCGAACTCGAACGCCGCAATGTATACCGTGCCGCGGTGTTCTACGCGGCGAGCGCGTGGCTGCTGGTGCAGGTCGCTACGCAGGTTTTTCCATTTTTCCACATTGCCGAATGGGTGGTTCGCTGGATCGTGATCGCCGTCGTCATCGGCTTTCCGTTCTCGGTGCTGTTCGCCTGGTTCTACGAGATCACGCCGGAGGGCTTGAAGCGCGAAAGCGAGGTGCCTCGCGCCGATTCGATCGCACGGACGACCGGCAAGAAGCTCGATCGCTGGATCATCGCGACGCTGGGGCTGGCGGTCGTGCTGCTGCTGGCCGACAGGTTCGTGCTGCACGGCGATGTCGTGAATGCGTCCGAGAAATCGATCGCCGTCCTGCCGCTGGTCAATGAGAGCGGCGATCCGGGCAACGAATATTTTTCCGACGGTCTGTCCGAAGAGCTCATAGCGGCCCTGGCGCAGATCGGCGAGCTGAAGGTAATCGGACGCAGTTCGTCCTTCCGCTTCAAGGGGCACAACGAGGACCTCAAGACGATCGGTGAAAAGCTCGGCGTCAACACGCTGCTCGAGGGCACCGTGCGCAAGCAAGCCGATCGCGTGCGCATTGTTGCTGAACTCGTGAACGCCGCGGATGGCCGGCAGATGTGGTCGCGGACCTACGACCGCGAACTCAAGGACGTCTTTGCGGTGCAGTCGGAGATCGCCCAGGCTGTCGCCAGTTCGCTCAAGGTAACCCTGCTTGGCAAGGGCGCGAATGCACATCGGTCAGGCTCGACCAGGAGCGTCGAAGCGCACAACGCGTACTTGCAGGGGCACTACTATTTCGAACGAAGCGATGTCGAAGACTGGCGCAGGGCATTGGTTTTCTTCGACGATGCGATACGGCTCGATCCGGACTACGCATTGGCATATGCCGAACGCGGCGAGACCTGGAGCTGGCTCGCCGACCAGACCGGCGAGAATGTGGAAGCAGCGCGGGTTGCCGCCGTGCGCGATGCCGAAAAGGCGGTATAGCGTTGGACCCTGATCTGGCCGAGGCACACGCGGCGCTGGGCTGGATACGCTATTTCATCGACTGGAATCTGCCAGCCGCGGAAAGCGAGCTGCAACAGGCTATCCGCCTCGCGCCGGGCAGCGGCAGGCCCAAGGTGGCGCTGGCACAGGTACAAACCACGTTGGACAACCTCGATGCAGCGATCTCACTGGCGCGTCAAGGCGCCGAGTTCGATCCACTGTCCT
>Ga0207683_10005640_pt1 | contig 10731 bp, 11 predicted proteins | sample KBSM73metaG_FD_184333 | JGI IMG/M metagenome (GOLD analysis project Ga0207683, IMG submission 184333) | Miscanthus rhizosphere microbial communities from Kellogg Biological Station, Michigan, USA - KBS M7-3 metaG (SPAdes) (version 2) | ecosystem: Host-associated > Plants > Roots > Rhizosphere >...
TTTCCGCACCACTTTGGATTATCGAGTACTCATTCCATGCAATGCACCTCCTGCCGCACCCATTCGAACAACTTACGGGAATATTCCCGCGTCGTAACGATTCGCGAACATCGCAAGACCATCGAGACCGCTTACCTGTGCCCGGCATGCCGGGTCATGAATTCGCTCAACCCTCGCTACATCGTGAAACACGCGCTTCGCGATCTCCACGAGGCGCGTCGCCTGCCTGTCGCGTGCGTCGGCTACGTGCCGACCCTGATTCAGCCGGACTCCGAGGACAGCGACTTCGCGCCGGTCTTGCGTCGGACTGCTTTGCCTTGCTGACCTTCTACCGGCGCTTGCGCCGCGCCGGTGGTTTTCCCAGCGTCACCCAGGTGGGCGCGTGATCGCTTGCGCCGGTTTCGCCGCGAACCCAAGTGTCGACGCCGGCGGTCTCGAGCCGCGGCGCCGCTTCCGCGTTGAGCAGGAGATGGTCGATGCGCAACCCGGAGTTCGTTTGCCAGTGCCGCCGGAAATAGTCCCAGAACGTATAGATCCGTTCGTCCGGATGCAGCTTCCTGATCGCGTCGGTCCAGCCTTGCGCAAGCAGCCGCCGGTAACACTCGCGGCTCTGCGGCTGGAGCAGCGCGTCCTTCAGCCACGAGCGCGTGTTGTAGATATCGAAATCGGTAGGGACGACGTTGAAGTCGCCGGCGAGCACGACCGGGTGGCCGCAGGAGTACAACGCGGCGGCGCGCGTTATGAGCCGCTCGAACCAGGCCAGTTTGTAGTCAAACTTCGGCCCCGGCTGGGGATTGCCGTTGGGCAGGTACAGGCACGCGACGACCATGCCGTCCACAGCGGCTTCCAGATACCGGCTGTGCGTGTCGGCACGATCGCCCGGCAATGCGCGCAAGCTCGCGACCGGCTCATTGTCGCGGGCCAATATCGCTACGCCGTTCCAGGCCGACTGCCCGACCCACAATGCACCATACCCCGCGGCGTTGATTGCAGCGGCCGGAAAGGCCGCATCGGCCGTTTTCAATTCCTGCAGGCAAACGATGTCCGGCGCTTCCCGGGCCAGCCAGTCCAGGAGGCGCGGCAGACGCGAACGGATGCCGTTGATGTTGTAAGTTGCGACTTTCACTGGTCTCATACGATCTGCAAACCCGACAAACCAGGAACCGGACCATGACCAAACTCGACAAGCCACTGCGACGCGAACTCACGATCGGCGAGAAAAGCTACACCCTTACGATCGCGCCCGAAGGACTCAAGCTTACGGAAAAAGGCCATCGCAAGGGTACGGAATTGAAATGGAGCGATCTGCTCTCCGGCGACGCGGGCCTCGCTGCCGCGCTGCAGGCTTCGACGGGCGGCTGAGCCCGTTTCCCGGCGTAGCTAGCCGCCGCCGGGCCGCTGCCGAAACGCCACGCTGATGCGTGGACCGATCGCCGCGGCCGTTTTCGGAATACCGTGGTCGAAGTGCTGCTGGGTGGCGTAGGTCATCAGCAGCACGCTACCGGCCTCCAGTTCGAGCTGAACGCTCCTGCGTGGCGCGGCCTTGGTGCGAATCGTCATGGCACGCGTCGCGCCGAGCGACAGCAACGCGATCGGCGCGCCGGCCATCAGTTCATGCAGCTTGTCGTTGTGCGGCGCCACGCTGTCGCGTTCGTCGCGATAGAAGTTCAGACCGGCACGGTTGAATTCGCAGCCCGCCAGCTTGCGCACGATCCGCGCAGCAGCGTGCAGTTCGCCGGGCAACTGCGGGTCGTCGAGGGCATACGCGGCGACCAGGCGAGGCACGTCGACTTCGCGGTCGTACATCATTCGCCGCTCGCTGCGCCATTCGACGCCATCGCGCAGCGCCTCGAACCACGCAGCGGCAACGGCCGGCGAAACGATATTTGGGTGATAGGTAATGACGCCGCGCTCGTCGTCGACGATCGTGCGGACGGCGGCGTCGAACAGGGAAAGCTGCATGCGGCGGATATGAAGCCCGAGCAGACCTATTGCAATGCCGGCCGACGAGACAAAACTGGACCACTTCTCCCCTTGTGGGAGAGGTCGGCGCGCGTAGCGCGCCAGGAGAGGGGAAGACGGCGAAGCCGCCGACTGCGTCGGCGTCACCCTCTCCCCAACCCCTCCCCATCAAGGGGGAGGGGCTTGAAAGGCATGGTTTCGAACCGCGGCGATGTGGTGCTCCGCAAGGCGTACCGACGCTTTGCACTTTGGCCACTTTGGGCAGCTACACAACCAACGCTCCCGGCCTACCATCCCGTTTTGCGCTTTCGTGTCGTAAGCTGCCGCAGCGCCGTGAACGGTTGCGCAACAGCGAGCACGCGAACGATGACATTACCTGCCGCGGCAATCCCCGAGGTCAGTGGTATCGACCGGGAGCGCTTCGAAAATGAAATCGTGCCGGCGGGCCGCCCGGCAGTCCTGCGCGGCGTCGTCGCCGGATGGCCGGCGGCGACGCTCGGGCAGCAATCGCCGGAAGCGATCTGCCGCTACCTCGTCGAACGCGACAGCAGCGCGCCGATCGACGCGATCATGCTGCCGCCCGAGGAAAAAGGCCGCATTTTCTACAATGCAGCAATGGACGGCTTCAATTTCTTCCGCACCCGTCAGACGATTTCGCGCGTCGTCGAACAGATTGCGCGTTATTCGGCGTTCGCAACGGCGCCGGCGGTCGCGGCGCAGAGCGCGCTGATCCGCAGTTGCCTGCCGCGGTTCCTCGACGAAAATCCGATGCCGCTGCTCGATGCGGTCGAGCCGCGGATCTGGATCGGAAACGCGATCACCGTGCCGGCACATTTCGACGATGCCAACAACATTGCCTGCGTCGTCGCGGGACGCCGGCGCTTTACCCTGTTGCCGCCGGAACAGATTGGAAACCTCTACATCGGTCCGATCGACTTCGCGCCGACCGGAGCGCCGATCAGCCTGGTCGACTTCGCCGCGCCGGACCTCGAACGCTTTCCGCGCTTTGCCGAGGCACGCGCTCACGCGCTCAGCGCCGAACTCGGTCCGGGCGATGCGATCTTCATTCCGCCGCTGTGGTGGCACCACGTGCAGTCGCTGGAGCTGTGCAACATCCTGGTCAACTATTGGTGGGGCGCGTCGCATGCCGACAACGCCGGACTCGACACCTTGACTCACGCGCTGATCACGCTGCGTCGGCTGCCAGCCTCGCAGCGGGCCGCATGGGCGGCACTGTTCGACTACTACGTGTTCGGCGACAACGAAAAGACGGTCGCGCACATTCCGGAAGCGCGTCGCGGCATGCTTGGTCCGCTCAGCGCAGAGGTCATACGCGATCGACGCGCGCTGCTCGCGGTGAAGTTGGGCGGGAAGTCCTAGGGACGAGCGGACAGGGCGAGGGCGAGGGCACCTATTGACGAGAAAAAAAGATGACGAGCAAGAGCGCGCTTCTCCCTGGCCCCTAGCCCCTGGATCCTAGTCCCTCGCTCCTCAAAACCTCGGCCGTATCAGCGTCCCGAACGTCAGATATATCGAGTAATGACCGTTGTTCGTCTGGCCGTAGCCGAGAAATAGCGGTCCGAACGGTGTCTTGACGCCGGCGAACACGCTGCCGGCATAGATCACCTCGTCGAAGTTCGTGTCGACCGCCTGTTGCAGGCCCCACAGGTGGCCGGCCTCGGCGCTGCCGCCGAAGTAGATCGGCACGCTGAACAATTTGTCCGGATCGCTGAGCTGGCGATAGTAGACGACTCGGCCATAGGCGAGATTCGGCGCGACCAAGCCGCGTTCCGGGTAACCCGAGAGGTTCAGAAATCCACCCAGGGGGTCGTTCACTTCGATGACTGCCGAGTTGCTCGATGCGGTCAGACGCGTCCCGAACAGAAAGTGATTCTCGCCGCTGCTCACAACGCCGTCCCACACGACTTTGTAGGAATCCGCGTTGGCGTCGCTTCCGAGCGACTGGCGGTAGAAGTTGCTGTCGAAGTCGAGCCGCATTCCATGCGCCGGAAAAATCGCATTGTCCAAGGTGTCGTACTCGACACGCACGTTGTAGGCGCCGTACAGCGAGTCGCCTTCGGAAACCGAATCGGGCGCGCCAATGTGGCGGCGCACCCAGTCGTGGCCATAGACCAAACCCGAGCCGACAGCAAGGTCGTTCGACAAGTACATCCCGATGCCGGCAAGCGCCTCGCCGCGGTAGACGCGATAGTCCGCAACTTGCTCCGTGCCCTGGAACAGCGGGAAATCTTCCGCGCTGTAGCCCAGTTGGCCGCTCGCGAAGTAGCGCGCACCCAGGCCGAACGGCTGATAGAACTCCGAATGGATGCCGGTCTCGCCGCCCAGGCGCAGGCGATTGCGCAACTCGCCGCCGGCATCGTTGACATTCTGGAAGGTCACGTCGGCCTTGACCTGATAATCGCTGTCGCCCTTGAAATCATTGCTCAGCGTGAATCCGAACTCCGCGATGTTCGGACCCCAGGGTTTGTCGGTCGCGGTGACTTCCAGGCCGACCTTGTCGTCGCGATTGACCACTTGGTAGCGGATCGTCTGGTAGTAGCCCGAGCCGTAGACCGATTCGATCAGCCCGTCGACCTGGGTCGAGTCCAACGGCCGGCCGACCAGCGGCTGCAACTCGCGCTCGACCAGCCTGGCCGCTCCCGGGTTACCGGAATCGACATGGACGAATTCGATCGTCGGCGCCTTGTACGCGAACAACTGGTGGCGCGCCGTGAATTCTGCGTAGACGGCAGGCGATGCCCTGAACGCCTGCAGCCGGTCGAGCGACTGCTCCGCTGCCCGTATGCCGATCGGAATTGCCGTCTCTGCCTGGTCGAATGACGCCGAACTGAAGTCGCCGAGCTCGGGTCTTATCAGGATGTCCTTGTCACCGAGCGTGGCAAGCTGGCTGTTGATGCGATCCTGCGACAGCGTTCCGATCACCTGATTGAGAATCGCCAGCGGATTCGTCAACTCGTCGCGCTTTGCGATCGGCGTGCCGACGTCGACGACGATCAGGCGGTCGGCGCCCATCGAGCGCGCAACGTCGATCGGAAGGTTGTCGAAGATGCCGCCATCGACAAGGAGATAGTCGTCTACGGGCAGAGGCGCGAATGCGCCAGGGACGGACATGCTCGAACGAATCGCCAACACCAGATCGCCCTTGCTCCAGACGACCGGCTTGCCGCTGAGTATGTCGGCGGCAACCGCGCGATACGGAATCGGCAAGTCGTCGAAGTTGTCGATCTTCCAGGTCGATGCCAGGATCTGGCGCAGCAGCAGCAGCAGTTTCTGGCCCTGGATCAGTCCCTGCGGCGTGACGATGCGGCCATCGCGATAGCCGACTTCGTAGCCGAGAAGGAACTCCAGGTCCTCGTTCTTGCGCCGCATGCTGAGCCGCTCGCGCGGAGGATCGTCGCTGAGCACGCCCTTCCAGTCGATCTCGCCGAGTATGCGTTCGATATCCTCGGGGCTGTAACCGGACGCATACATGCCGCCGACGATCGCCCCCATGCTCGTGCCGGCGACCTTGCAGATCGGAATGTGCTCGCGCTCGAGCACCTTGAGAACGCCGATGTGCGCGGCGCCGCGGGCGCCACCGCCGCCGAGAACGAGTCCGATGCAATCGGCCGCGGATACTTTTGGGAACGCGACGCATGCCAGACCCGCGAAGGCGCAGGCCAGAAGATGCCGGAGGACTTTTCCGCGTCGATTGGTCATCCGAATCTCCCCGTCGCGCTCGGTGTCGCAAATAAAAAAGCCGCCCGGAATTATAGGCGGCTTCATTGCGCTGCGTGACGCCCATCACCGCGGCGCAGGGCCTCCATCAGATCCGCTGCCGGTGCGCAGCAGCAAATTGCGTCGCGGCGCGTCAGAAGCGTGCCTTCAGCAAAACCTGGAAGCCGCTGAACTCGACGTTGGCGTTGCCCTGGAAGTTCGAGCGGTTCACGTCGGCGTCGATCTTGTTGTACGCGTACTGGGTGACTACGCCGAAGTTCGTCCACGGATAGAACTCGACGCCAACGCGCGCGTTGTACAACGTCGCATCGACGTCGTCGACATTGATCTTGAAGCCGCCGCCGTCGGCAACCAGGCGGGCCCAGTCGGCCATCTGGTAGCGGTACGACAGGCCCAAAGACGGATCCGGAAGCGTGCTCGACACCTTCGTACTGGCAACGGATGTCTGCGTCACGCTGCCGTCGGGACCGACGACGCCGAGGGTGCCAGTGAGATCCAGGCTCAAGCTGTACCACTGCAAGCCGCCGAAGATGCCGAACGCGGCGTCGTCGCTGATCCACGCCCAGTAACGGTAGGTGACGCTGGTCGCGTCGACCGAGAATTTCGATCCGAGCTGGCCGCCGACGACGAATTCCTTGCCATTGAAAATGACATTACGCGTGAGTGTGCGGGTGCTCGAATTCGAATCGGAAAAATAGGTCAGTTCGAATTCGTGGTGCTCCCACGGACGCCAGGTCACATCGAAGTAAGGCAGGGAGCGCGTCCCGTCTTGGCCGAGGTCGCGGTCGAAGTCCACCGGAGTGCCGGAACCGGAAGCCGCGCCGTCGGCGCGAAAGCTCGCGGACGTATTGTCCGCGAACGCGCCGACGCTGATCGACACGTTATCGAGCGCGCGGTCCACTTCGGCAGACGCCGTCTGACAAAAACCCGCGGCAATCGCGAGCAGCAGAGACATCGGGACATGACGATGAACGCACATGGGTCGACTCCTCGAAAGTCAACAATCGGGTTGGAAAAGCGCCTGATACCAATTCTGTCAGAACTTCCGCCTCGGTTGGAGGCAATTTGTTCAAACGCTGATGGCCGCCGCCCGAGACCAAGATCGGACTCGAAGCTGCCCTCTCTGATTCAGGTCACGGGCGTCGCCGCCCAATCGGACCTAGGTCCCATATCGCCCACGCGCAGCGGCGCGTAGCCTTGCGTGTCCGGCACCAGACACTTCGCGGGGAAACCGCTGTTTCGCCGACGCGCATCAGGCGCAGTGCCGAACCGCTTTGCGAACGCGAGGAGAAAGTATCGTGGATAAATCACTGAACAGGACAGCGTGGTTCCTGTCGGCCGTCCTTCTGGCCTGTGCCGCGCCGCTGGCCGCACAGGAAGCGGCCAAGGCCGAAGTCTCGGCGCAGGTCATCTCGCCGGATGCGCAGGCAGTACTCGACAAGATGACTGCCTACATGCGCACGCTGAAGAGCTACTCGATCGACAGCCACTCCACGCGCGATGAAGTCGTCGCGTTTGGCTACAAGGTGCAGCACAACGAGCACTCGGTGGTGACGGTCCAGTTGCCCAACAAGCTGCGTGCAGAGCTGTCCGGCGACCTGCGCGACCGGACCGTCGTCTACGACGGCACGAAGATCGCGATCTACTCGCCCGATGACGATGTCTATGCGCGCACCACCGCGCCGGACAGCGTCAACAAGCTGATAAACAACCTGCTCGATGCCGGTGTCGAGATGCCGATGGTCGACGTGCTGTACCAGACCGGCGAGGGCACGCTGACCGAGGAGGTTCGCGGCGGCGTGCTGGTCGGCGACTCGGAGATAGACGGTGCCGACTGCGACCACCTCGCGTTCCGCCAGGCGTCGATCGACTGGCAGCTATGGGTCGAGAAGGGCGCCAAGCCGGTGCCGCGCAAACTCGTCATTACGACGCGCTACGCTGTCGGCGATCCGCAGTACCAGGCGGTCCTGCGCTGGAACCTGCAGCCGAAGATCGACGCGTCGACTTTCGCTTTCACGCCGCCGAAGGATGCGAAAGAAATCCAATTCAGCAAGACGACGGCTATCAACGGCCCTGCGCCGTAAGGAGACCGACATGAGCAGCAAGCAAATCAATTCGATTCAGACGAGCACGTCGCGCACGTCGGCGCTCTGCCTCATCGTCGCCGGCGCCGCGCTGGCGCTGGCACTCGCTGACGCCGCCAATGCCGGGCGCGGTGGTGGTGGCGGCGGAGGCGGCGGGGGTGGGAGAGGCGGCGGTGGCGGTGGCGGCGGTCAGATGGCCCAGAGCTCGGTCTCCGGCGCAAATCGATCGGGTGGCGGCGGCGGTGCGAACCGAAGCGGTGGCGGAGGCGCCAGCGCCAACACGGCGAATCGTAGCGGTGGCGGCGCCAGCGCCAATACGGCAAACCGAAGCGGCACAGCGGCCGCCAACAGCGGAAACCGGAGCAATGTGAGCGGCAACAACGTCAACTCCGGCAACCGGACCAACAACGTCAACAACTCCGGCAACAGGACCAACGTCAACAACGGCAACATCAACGTCGGCAACGATGTCAACGTCAACATCGATGGCGGCTACAACAACCGCTGCTGCGGCTACGGCAACGGCGGCTTGGCTGTCGCTGCGACGATCGGCGCGATTGCCGTGACGACAGCAGCAGTCGTGGGTTCCTCCTACTATGCGTTGCCATCGGGCTGCACGACGGTCGTCCAGAACGGCGCCACCTACAGCCAATGTGGCAGCGTCTACTACCAGCAGACGATGCAAGGCAGCGATCCGGTCTACGTCGTCGTCAATCCTTGACGTTTTCATCGAAGCAGCCCTGCTCGAGAGCCGTTTATCCGTGCCGCAACCGTTCCGACGGTTGCGGCACGTACTTTTCTGAACGCGGCTGACGCTCGCGTGATCGTGGCAGTCGACTGACCGGCCCCGCCCATTCGAAGGAAACAGGGCGAAAGCCATCACCTGACTAAGGCTGACGACTGTCCTGCAGCCGCGCTCGTGCTGCGCTGCCAGTGCGCCATGGGATCAAGGTCCAATTTCGCTGAATGTCTTTGCGACCTAGCCTCGCACCCAGTGGCATCGGTGCCTGCGGACCGCGTATGCTGTGCGCACGGCAGGGTCGCCAGCCTGAACTGCGAAATTGACGAGGAGAAATCATGAGCATGTCACGTCATAGGACGGTCTTTGTACCTTTGTTGTCGGGGTTGCTGGTTCTTCTGGCGGCACCATTGTTCGCTGAAGAGGCTGCGCCCGCTCCGGGGTCCCCGGCGATTGTGCAGGTAATTTCGCCGGAGGCGCAGGCCGTGCTCGACCGCATGACTGCCTTCCTGAAGACTCAGAAATCATTCTCGATCGACGCCCAGTCCACGCGTGACGATGTCGTTGCGTTCGGCTACAAGTTGCAGAACAACGAACACGCAACCCTGACTGCCCAGTTGCAGAACAAACTGCGCGTCGAGCTTTCCGGCGACTATCGCGACCGTCTGTTCATCTATGACGGCGCCACGCTGACGCTGTACTCGCCCGACGACGAGGCCTACTCGCAGGTCAAGGCGCCGGATACGATCGGCAAGCTGGTCGATCGGCTGCTCGGCGCCGGCATCGAAATGCCGATGATCGACATGCTGTATCAGATTTATCAGGGATCGCTCACGGAAGCCGTGCGTGGCGGAGTGCTGGTCGGCGACTCGAACATTGACGGCACCGATTGCGATCATCTGGCGTTCCGCCAGGGCAATATCGACTGGCAGCTGTGGGTCGCGCAAGGCGACAAGCCGTTGCCGCGCAGGATGGTGGTCACGACGCGCTACGAAGTTGGCGATCCGCAGTACTCGGTGACGATGCGCTGGAATCTGAATCCCAAGATCGATGCAACGACGTTCGCGTTTACGCCGCCAAAGGGCACGAACAAGATTCCATTCGTCGATCCGGCCGCCCTCAGCGAAACCGCGCCGTAAACAGGAGACTGAACATGAGCAGAAAAATTGAAAATTCGCGCGCGACGTCGACGGCGAGGCGCGTCGGCTTGATCTTGATCATCATCTGCTGTGCCCTGGTGCTCGGAATTCCCGAGCTCAGTGACGCACGTGGTGGACGCGGCGGTGGTGGTGGCGGACGCGGTGGCGGCGGTGGCGGTAGCCGCGGCGGCGGCGGATACAGTGGCGGTGGCGGAGGCCGCGCCCAGAGTTCGGTATCCGGCTCTAATCGTTCGAGCTATGGCAGCAGCAATCGCGCCAGCGCCGGCAACATGGATCGCGGTGGCGGCAACCGTGGAGACTACGGTGGCGGCGGCAACCGCCCGAGCGCGGGGACGTCTGACCGCCCAGCATCCGGCGGCAGCGGGAATCGTGGCGACGGCAATCGTGGGCAGGGCAATCGCGGAGACGGCAATCGCCCCAACAACGACATTCGCGGAGACGGCAATCGCAACAACATCAATAACGGCAACATCAATGCCGGCAACAACGTCAACGTCGACATCGACGGTGGCTACGGCAACGGCTGGGGCGGCGGTTGGGGTGGTTATTACCATCCGATCGCGGCCGGCATCGCTATTGGAGCGGTGGCCGCTACGACCGCGGCAGTAATCGGCTCGTACTATTACGCCCTGCCGCCCAGCTGCGCATCGTACTGGTACGGCGGCTACTACCATTGCGGCAGCGTCTATTACCAGCAGACCTGGTCCGGCAACGACGTCGTCTACGTCGCTGTGGATGACCCTGCGAAATCAGGCGCGCCGCCGCCGCCGGTACCGTGAGGCAGTCCGGCGAGTAGCAAACAAGAATTCAAACCAAAACAGATACAGGAGCTCCGAACATGCGCACCACCAAGAACGTGATGACGAAGTTGGCAGCGGCGCTGCTGTTTGCGGGAGTGCCGATCGGCGCTTCGGCCGAAGACTGGAGCTGGTCGATTGCTCCTTACGCCTGGCTGCCGGCGATCGGGAGCAACCTGGACATCGACGTGCCGCCGATCGACACCGGCGGTACGTCGCAGTTTTCCGGCTGGTCCCCGAAGCTGGGTTTC
>Ga0207683_10005641_pt1 | contig 10731 bp, 12 predicted proteins | sample KBSM73metaG_FD_184333 | JGI IMG/M metagenome (GOLD analysis project Ga0207683, IMG submission 184333) | Miscanthus rhizosphere microbial communities from Kellogg Biological Station, Michigan, USA - KBS M7-3 metaG (SPAdes) (version 2) | ecosystem: Host-associated > Plants > Roots > Rhizosphere >...
GGGCAGCCTGCCCGGCGGCCTGAAGGTGCGCCGCCGCGCGCCGGGCATCGCGCGCACGCTGCGCGCCGAGGGCAACCGCGAGATGCACGCCAGCGAGTGGGCCACGCTGTGGGCGATGGCGGTGAACGAGGAGAACGCGGCCGGCGGCCGGGTCGTGACGGCCCCGACCAACGGCGCCGCGGGCATCATCCCGGCGGTGCTGCACTACTACGTCAACTTCGTCCCGGACGCCGACGAGGACGGCGTGGTGCGCTTCCTGCTCGCCGCCGGCGCCGTCGGCATGCTGTTCAAGGAGAACGCCTCCATCTCCGGCGCCGAGGTCGGCTGCCAGGGCGAGGTCGGCTCGGCGTGCTCGATGGCCGCCGCGGGCCTGGCCGAGGTCCTCGGCGGCACCCCGGAGCAGGTGGAGAACGCCGCGGAGATCGGCATGGAGCACAACCTCGGCCTGACCTGCGACCCGATCGGCGGCCTGGTGCAGATCCCGTGCATCGAGCGCAACGCGATGGGCTCGGTCAAGGCGATCAACGCGCAGCGCATGGCGATGCGCGGCGATGGCAAGCATCGCGTGTCACTCGACAAGGTCATCAAGACGATGCGCGACACCGGCCGCGACATGCAGGACAAATACAAGGAAACATCCCGCGGTGGACTGGCCGTCAACGTTATTGAATGCTAAGCCAGTGACTTGCCAAATGCTTTTTACCGGCATCGGCTCGCCATCGACGTGATCGAATGCTGATGCGACTCTGTACAGTCCTGGCTGTCGCTATCGCGCTGATTCTCGGCGCCGGCGCCGCGCGCGCCAAGCACATGTATCAGTACACCGACGAGAAAGGCATCGTTCACTTCACCGATGTCAAGCCCGCCGAAGACGTGAAGGATGTCAAATCGACGCAGGTGCGCACCGATCATGAGCCTCTCGTGCGCGTGCGCGAAGACGGCACCGATGCCGACCGGACGATGACGTTCGTCAATCGGGCGGGCGGCCCGGTCAGCGTCGACGTGGATTTCCAGGCTCACCAGAACGTCGAGGCCCAACCGGCGCTGCCGACACGCATCGTATTGGCGCCGCGCAGCGAGGTCGGGGCGTTGCGCATCATCGCGCCGGCGCCGGAGAAGGGTTTCAGCTATCGGCTCCGCTACACCTTCATGCCCGGCGACTTTCGCGCGCAGCAGGACGAAGGCGCGCTATACCGCGTGCCGTTCGGCGACGGCGAGTCGTTCGGCATCGCCCAGGCATTCGGCGGCAAGGCCAGCCACGGCGACAAGCAGAACTACTACGCCGTCGACATCGTGATGCCGGTCGGCACGCCGGTGCTCGCGGCGCGCGATGGCGTAGTCATGACCGTGGAAAACGATTTCTTCGGCGCCGGGCTCGACATGGCGCGCTACGGCGACCGCGCGAACAACATCCGCATCGTGCACAGCGATGGAACGATGGCCGTGTACGCGCATCTGGAGCTCGAAAGCGCCCACGTACAGGTCGGTGACCGCGTGCGCGCCGGGCAACTGCTCGCGCTGTCCGGCGATACCGGCTATACGAGCGGGCCGCATCTGCATTTCTGCGTGCAGGTCAACGCGAACATGGCACTGATTTCCGTGCCGTTCGAGTTCAGCGGCGCGAGTGGCAGGTTCGTGCCCGAGAAGGGCATGATGCTCAGCGCGCCGTGATCCGGGCGGACCTGCCTGGAGCCGGTTTGCCTCTATAATCGCCGGCTCCGTGAACCTCTCCCCAAGTCGTCATTCCCGCGAAAGCGGGGTTTTCGACAGCGAAGCTGGTCATCCATCTTGATCTTGATCGAGAGCGAAAATGGATTCCCGCTTTCGCGGGAATGACGGCAAGTTGGATTTTGCCGAGGCTCCCCACCCAGCACATCGCTGGTTCCGCCCGCACTGATTGCCCATGACCGACCTGAATGAAACCGAGAGCCGGCGCACGTTTGCGATCATCTCGCACCCCGACGCCGGCAAGACGACACTGACCGAAAAGCTCCTGCTGTTCGGCGGAGCGATCCAGATGGCTGGCAGCGTCAAGTCGCGCAAGGCCGCGCGCCATGCGACGTCGGACTGGATGGCGCTGGAAAAGGAACGCGGCATTTCCGTGACGAGTTCGGTCATGCAGTTTCCGTACGCCGAACGCATCGTCAACCTGCTCGATACGCCGGGACACGCGGATTTCTCCGAGGACACGTATCGCGTGCTGACCGCGGTCGACTCCGCGCTGATGGTCATCGACTGCGCCAAGGGCGTCGAGGAACGCACGATCAAGCTCATGGACGTATGCCGCCTGCGCGACACGCCGATCATGACGTTCATCAACAAGCTCGACCGCGAGGGCCGGCCGCCGATCGAGTTGCTCGACGAAGTCGAGTCGGTGCTGAAGATCGAGTGCGCGCCCGTGACTTGGCCGATCGGAATGGGCTCGCGGCTCAAGGGCGTCTACCACCTGATCAGCGGCGAAGTGCACCTGTATGAGCCGGGCCGCAACTTCACGCGCCAGGATTCGACGATCTACGCCTCGCTCGACGATCCGCGATTGCACGCGCGCCTCGGCGACGACATGTTGCGCGAACTGCGCGACGAGCTCGAATTGGTCGAAGGCGCCTCACACCGCTTCGACGCCGATCGCTATCTCGCCGGACGCCAGAGCCCGGTGTTCTTCGGTTCGGCCGTCAACAATTTCGGCGTGCAGCCGTTGCTCGACTTCTTCGTCGAACACGCGCCGGCGCCGAGGCCGCGCGCGACGACGACGCGCGAAGTCGCGCCAGGTGAAGACCGGCTGACCGGCTTCGTCTTCAAGATCCAGGCGAACATGGATCCGCTGCACCGCGACCGCGTCGCCTTCATGCGCATCTGCTCGGGCCGCTTCGACGGCGGCATGAAGGCCTTTCATGTGCGCAGCGGCAAGGAGGTCAAGCTGGCGAACGCGCTGACGTTCATGGCCTCGGACCGCGAGATCGTCACTACCGCGTATCCCGGCGACGTCATCGGCATCCACAACCATGGCACGATTTCCATCGGCGACACATTCAGCGAAGGCGAATCGTTGTCGTTTATCGGCATCCCGAGCTTCGCGCCGGAACTGTTCCGGCGCGCGCGCCTGCGCGATCCACTGAAGATGAAGCAGCTGCAAAAGGGGCTGGCGCAGCTGTCCGAGGAAGGCGCGACGCAGTTTTTCCGGCCGCTGATGTCGAACGACCTGATTCTCGGCGCGGTCGGCGTGCTGCAGTTCGAAGTCGTTGCCTATCGGCTCAAGGACGAATACAGCGTAGATTGCGCGTTCGAGAACGTGACCGTGATCACCGCGCGCTGGATCCGGTGCGCGGACGACAAGAAGCTGGCGGAATTCCGCGACAAGAACGCGATGAATCTCGCCGTCGACGCGGCCGGAGAGCTGGTCTATCTGGCGCCATCACGCGTGAACCTGCAGCTGACGCAGGAACGCTGGCCCGGCGTCGCCTTCATGGCGACGCGCGAACACGCCGCGGCAATCGAGGTCTGACGACGGGCGGCGGAGCGAATCAGCCGCCGCTGAATTTAGCGCGAAAGATTTCGTCGGGCTTGAAGTCGGCGTGAAAGATCCGGTCGGCCTTGGGGGCATGCGCGGAACTTCGGTCGTCCACCGAGGCAAAAATTCGATCGGATTTCACCGTGGTCGCCGCGGCGGTCGAATTCGTGGGCGTATGCGTGCGCTGCACCGACCAGACCGCGATCGCAACGACGAGGCCTGCGGCAACGCTCGAGACAACGCGCAGCCAGCCACGATGCGCCGTGGTCGCATGCATCGTCGGGCGGCCGCGCCGCGCATGGTCGGCCGCTGGCCGCTCGAGCGCGCGGTCGAGCTGCGCACCCAGCCGTGCCGATTCCGGCGCCAGCGCGCGCGCAAAGCGCAGCAGGTCGGCATGCATGCCGGAACGGGCCACGTCGGCGAGCAGGCGCTCGGTTTCATCGGACTGCTGGCCGTCGGCCAGTGCCAGCAACGCATCGACTTCCGGCAGCGGCGCGGCAGCAGCGCGGCTGCGCGTGAAGCGGCGATAGAGCTTGGCCACATCGGGCTTGCCAAATTTCGAGTTGTTCATTCGATATCTCCAACAATTCCACTTACCGCCAGACTTTCGCGCAACGACTGCAGACCGCGGTCGAGCAGCTTGCGCGCCGCTTCCTCCGAGGTGCCGCTGAGCTGGCCGATCTCCCGCAGGCTGAAGCCCTGCAGGTGCAGCGCCACCGCCTTGCGCCGACGTTCCGGCAGCTCGGCCATGCACCCGACGATGCGATCGAAATCATTGATTCCGCTGGCATTTTGTTCAGGCCCCGCAGTCGGGTCGATGAACGCCGTGCCGGCATCGTCAAGCATCTCCGGTAGCGCTTCGACCGGCCGCGCATTGGCTGCGCGAATCGCATCGATCACCACCGTCAGCACCACTCTCTGTATAAAAGACGTATGAAAGGCCGCATTCCGGTCACGCTCGAGCGCTTTCCACAGGCGGATGCGGACTTCCTGCTCGATATCGGCCGGGTCGATTCCATACTGCCCAAGCCCATGACCATCGATCAGGGAGCGTACCTTGGCGCCGTAATCGGCCAGGAGGCGATGCAGGCGCGTGCGCAGGGCGGGGTCTAAGGTCATACCCTGTAGCTTAGCTGGTGGGGCCTGATCGTGAGCCGGTAGCCGAACCCTTGTTGATGTCCGGTTACCCGTTACGGCGTTCGGTTTCCTCTCTCCGGCCGACGCGCCACTTCACCCCACGATATAGCGCTGCAGCTGTTCGAGTTCCGCGGCCTGCTCATCGATGACGGCCTTGACCAGGTCGCCGATCGACAACATGCCGACGACCTTGTCGCTGTCGACCACGGGCAAGTGGCGTATGCGCATGTCGGTCATCAGGCGCATGCAGCGATGCGCACTGTCGCCGGGCGCTACGCTGATGACCGGCGCGGTCATGATCTCGCTGACCGCTGTGTCGGCCGAGGAGCGGCCCTTCAGAATGACCTTGCGCGCGTAGTCGCGCTCCGAGACGATACCGATCAGTTCGTCACCGCGCATGACGAGCAGCGCGCCAACGTGCTTGTCGGCCATCAGGCGGATCGCGTCGAGCACCGGTTTGTCGGGCCCGATCGCGTGAATGGCGTTGCTCTTGCCTTCGAGCAGATGTTTGACCAGGCGCATGGTGAACCCTCCTCTGCCACCGTTCCTGCCACCGCGTGTCGAGTGGCATGCGGCAGTTTACTGCGGATGAGGCTCGCCGGTCGTGTTTCGTTTCGCCGGCGGAGTCCACTCCTCGATCAGGTAGAGCGGCCGTTGCTTGGCCTCGAGGTAGAGTCGGCCCAGGTATTCGCCGATCATGCCCAGCGCCATCAACTGGACACCGCCGAGAAACAGCACGGCCAGCATCAGCGATGGATAGCCGCGCACGGGGTCGCCGAACAGCAGCGCCTTGCCGAGAACCCACAGGCCAAAAACGAACGACAACACGGCGGCGGCCAGGCCGATGTAGGTCGCGACCTTCAGCGGTGCGCCGGAAAACGACGTGATGCCTTCGAGCGCGAAGTTCCACAGGCGCCAGTAGTTGAACTTGCTGCTGCCGGCATGGCGGGCGTCGCGTTCGTAGACGACCGGCTTCTGCTTGAAGCCGACCCAGGTGAACAGGCCCTTCATGAAGCGTTGGCGCTCGCGCAGCTGGCGCAGCGCATCGAGCGCGCGCCGGCTCATGAGGCGGAAGTCGCCGGTGTCGCGCGGCAGCGGCGTCGCGCTCAGCTTCTCCATGACGCGGTAGAACGCGGCCGAAGTGAATTTCTTCAGGCTCGTCTCGCCGGCCCTGGTCGAACGGGTTCCATAGACGACGTCGTAGCCTTCGCGCCAGTGCTGCACGAGCAGCGGAATGAGTTCCGGAGGATCCTGCAGGTCGGCATCGATGATCACCACGGCGTCGGCATCGACCGCATCAAGGCCGGCCGTCAAGGCGAGTTCCTTGCCGAAGTTGCGGCTCAGCTTCAGCGTCGCCACGCGCGGGTCCGACTCGCGCAGCGAACACATGATCGCGTAGCTGTCGTCACGGCTGCCGTCGTCGACATACAGCACTTCGCCGTCGACATCGAGCTTGTCGAGCACTGCTGCAAGCCGCGAATGAAATGCGCGCAGGCTTTCGCTCTCGTTGTAGGCGGGTACGACGACGCAGAGTCTGGCCATGACCTGGCGGTTGGGAGGCGACGATCCGCATGCTAGCGCATGCGCATGACAAGTCGAAATCGCACTCGTCTGCACCCGCCTCTTGACAATCGCGAAATTAGTTCCATAATTCTGGAACTATGGAATCTAAAAAGACTATCGCCGCGCTCAAGGCGCTGGCGCACTCGGATCGGCTCGAGTTGTTTCGTCTGCTCGTGCAGGCCGGCAGCGACGGGCTCACGGTCGGCTCACTGCAGGAGAGCACCGGCCACGCGGGCGCCACCCTGAGCAATCATCTGAACACGCTGCGGCGCGCGGGTCTTATCCGTGACCGGCGCGTGAGCCGCAACATCTGGTGCCGGGCCGACTATGCCCAGATGAACGCGCTGATTTCCTACCTGACCGAAAACTGCTGCGCCGGAGCCGAGTGCGCACCGGCCAGCGCTTGCAATCCGTCGCCGTCACCGGCCAAACGCAGGAGCCGCCAATGAACCGCTTTCACGTGCACGTCAACGTCACCGATCTGGACCGCAGCATCACGTTCTATTCGCGGCTGTTCGGCGCCGGCCCGGCCGTCGTCAAGCCCGACTACGCCAAATGGATGCTCGAGGATCCGCGCATCAACTTCGCGATCTCGAAACGCGACGGCACTGCTGGCGTCGATCATCTCGGTATCCAGGCCGACGATGGCGCCGCGCTGGAAGCGATCGGCGCGCGCCTGAAAGCCGCTGATGCGGTCAGCCTCGCCGAGGTCGGCACGACCTGCTGCTATGCGCATTCGGACAAGTACTGGACCGAGGATCCGCAGGGGCTACGCTGGGAGACATTCCACACGCACGGCGAGGCGACGACGTACTACGCGCCGGCGCTGACCGCATCGGACACGTCACCGGAACCCGCCGGCGCTGCCTGCTGCGGACCCCGCGCTGCCGAAGAGGAAAAGTCCGTTGCGGCCTGCTGCGGTCCGACGGTCGCGGCGAATCCCCCGGCCTGCTGCGCCTGAGTCGTACGATGCCACGCGTCTTGTTCGTCTGCGTCGAAAACTCGAACCGCAGCCAGATGGCCGAGGCATTTGCGCGCGAGATCGGCGGCCAGCAAGTCGATGCTGTCTCGGCCGGATCTCGACCGTCCGGACAGATCAATCCGCGCGCGATCGCTTTCATGGCCGAGCGCGGTATCGACCTGTCGGCGCAGCATTCGAAATCGCTCGACGAAATCGGCGCCGAGCGGTTCGATGCGGTCGTGACGATGGGTTGCGGCGATGCCTGCCCGTGGGTGGCGGCGGGACGTCGCGAAGACTGGGCGCTGCCCGACCCGAAGCTGCTCGACGATGCCGGGTTCCGGGAAGTGCGTGACGAGATCGAGCGGCGCGTGCAACAGCTGCTGCGCGAACTCGGCGGCGGTGCCACGGCCGCGACATGATTTCGTTGCGCCGGCGCTGTTTCGCGGAATTCTTCGGCAGCGCAGCGCTGCTGGCGATCGTGATCGGGTCTGGACATATGGGCGAGACTCTCGCCGCCGGCAACACGGCCGTCGCCCTGCTGGCAAACTCGACTGCCACGGGCCTGGGACTGTGGGTACTGATCGAATTGCTCGGCCCGGTGTCCGGCGCGCACTTCAATCCCGCGGTCAGTCTCGCGTTTGCGTGGCGCGGCATGCTGCCGCGCGGCGATGCCACAATGTATATTTGTGCGCAGCTTGCCGGAGCGGTCGCCGGCGTCGTGCTGGCGCACCTGATGTTCGACCTGGCGCCGCTGCAACACGGCATCAAGGTGCGCAGCGGCGCCGGCCAGTGGCTCAGCGAGGCGGTAGCTACGTGCGGTTTGCTGTTGACGATCCTGCTCGGCCAGCGCGCGCGGCCGCAGGCGGTTCCGGCGCTGGTCGGCGCCTACATCGCCGCGGCGTACTGGTTCACCGCGTCGACTTCATTCGCCAACCCAGCCGTGACGATCGCCCGCGCACTGACGACGACGTTTGCCGGCATCCGTCCGCTCGACGTGCCCGGCTTCATTGCTGCGCAATTCGTGGGCGCATTTGCCGCGTTGTGGTTGGCGGCGTGGTTCGAATCAAGCGAGGGCGAAAAAAGCTTGAACCACGGAGAACACGGAGAACACGGAGGAAAAATACGCGAAGGCTGAAGGCGGCGCGGCGCAGCATTACGGCAAAAATTTACTTCGCTGCATGAGCTTAAGAGCCCACAGGCGCCCAATTTAGTCTTCTGCTGTTCTCCGTGTCCTCCGTGGTTCAATCTTTGGCTCTGCCCTTGCTCACAACGCATCAGCGCGGCAAGTAATTCGCCCCTCCGAGCTGGCGGACCTGGCGCTCGACCCATTCGGCGTGGCGCGAAACGTATGGCGATGGGCGGTCGGCGTGCAGCTTTTTCGGATTCGGCAGCACCGACGCGAGCAGCGCGGATTCGCGCGCGCCGAGCTGCGCTGCCGGTTTGCCGAAAAATTGCTGGGCCGCCGCCTGGGCGCCGTAAACGCCGTCGCCGAACTCGGCAATGTTCAGATACACCTCGAGGATGCGCCGCTTCGGCCAGGTCAGCTCGATCAGCACGGTGAAATACGCCTCCAGGCCCTTGCGCACGAAACTGCGGCCGTTCCACAGGAACAGGTTTTTCGCGGTCTGCTGCGAGATCGTGCTCGCGCCGCGCAGGCGTTCGCCCTCTTCGGCCTCGTCGAGCGCGTCGGCGATAGCCTGCAGGTCGAAGCCGTGGTGCGTCGGAAATTTCTGGTCTTCGGCGGCAACCAGCGCGATCGGCAACTCCGGCGATACTTTGTTGAAAGGTATCCATTGATACTTCAATACAAAGTCGTGCTCGCCGTGAGTGGCGGCGGCGAGCCGCCGCTCGAGCATGAACGCCGAGGTGACCGGCGGCACGAAGCGCAGAACCAGGACGCACAACCAGCTCAGGGCGATCGACGCCAGCACGGCAACAATGAAGCCGCGCAAGAGGCGGCGCCACAGGCTCCTGCTCGGTGCGCTGCCTAGTCTTGCCATGCAGTCCGCACGGCCATCATTTCACCGCCGCCGTCACGTCGGCCAGCAGCTTCCAGGCGCCACCGTCGAAGCGCCAGACGCGAACGTCGACGCCGCTCGCCCGGGCACTGTCCGCGCCGCCGAGCGTATAGGCGAGATCCCCGCTCGCCGCGACAGCCATCGCGACGCGCGGACCGCAGCCGCAGGCTTGCTCGCCGTTCGCCTTTGGCGGAAAGCTGCCTTGCGTGGGGAGCGATCCTTCGCGCAGCCATAGCGTCTGCGCCGTCGCCACCGTGGCGTACGCCTTGTCTGCATCACGCCCGAGGCGATCGCGCAACGCCTTGTCCGCTACCTCGAGCGCCTTGCTGCGCGTGGCGCTGACCGTGGCAGACGGCAGCGCGCCTTCGGGAACAATCAGCGGCACCAGCTGCGTGGCGTCGACGGCGAGCGCGGGCGCCGGGTGGCCCACGCCATGATCGAACAGGACCTGCCAGTCTCCCTGCGCATCCCGCAGCCAGATCGAGAAGAAATGACCATGGCCGACGACCGGCTTGCCCTCGCGTTCGGCCTCGTAGCGCCACGGCCCGCTGGAAAATCCAAGGTCGTTCGCCGCGGACACGGCCAGGTATTGCGGACCCCAGATCAGCTTGCCGGGACCATCCGGATGCTCGCGGTACCATGCCGGGGCCGGCGTGGCGAACGGACGCAGCACCAGCGCGTCCCGGGCGAAATGCGCCAGAAACGCTTTCTGGACGCCTTCGCGCGCGCCGGCGGACGCGAACTCGCGCTCGGCCTGCGCAAGCGATTCGTAGCGCGGCGACAATGACGGTGGTTGCGCCTGCGCGGCAAGCGCAAACGCAAGCGTAAAACCCAGCAACGGCAGCATCCGGCACATCGGGACCTTGAACATCGGGATCTCCCCAGCGGCGGCATCGGAGATGCCGCATCGATCGACCATTCTGGCCGGGCGAGCGACGCTGACGCTATCATGATTGCGTGCGCATTGCAGTCCGGGCTCACAGCTCCCAATGCAATCGACGCGCCCCGTCCTCCCGCCGCCGCGGGTCCTTCGAGCGCTTGGCCACGTACCGATCCGCATGAGCGATCACGACGACATCCTCTACCGATTCCTGCTCGAGCAGGCACAGCTGCGCGGCGTGCTCGTGCATCTGAACGAAAGCTGGCGCCAGGTGCGCGATCGCGCCGAATATCCACCGGTCGTCGCCGACTTGCTGGCGCGCGCACTGACGGCGAGCGCGCTATTCACCGGCAACATCAAGTTCGAAGGCTCGCTGTCGATCCAGCTCAAAGCGGCCGGCACGATGAATCTGCTGTTTGCTGAATGCACGCATGACGGCCGTCTGCGCGGGCTGGCGCGCTGGCAGCCGGAACTGCCCGGCGACTATCGCCTGACCGCTACCGGCGGCGAACCGCTGCTCGCGATCACCATCGACAACGCCGTCACCGGACAACGCTATCAGGGACTCGTCCCGGTCGACGATGACGATCCCGGCGTACTGTTCGAGCGTTACTTCGAACGCTCCGAGCAATTGCCGACGCGCGTGCTGCTCGCCAGCGACGGC
>Ga0207683_10005644_pt1 | contig 10728 bp, 5 predicted proteins | sample KBSM73metaG_FD_184333 | JGI IMG/M metagenome (GOLD analysis project Ga0207683, IMG submission 184333) | Miscanthus rhizosphere microbial communities from Kellogg Biological Station, Michigan, USA - KBS M7-3 metaG (SPAdes) (version 2) | ecosystem: Host-associated > Plants > Roots > Rhizosphere >...
CCATCGTCGCGTAGCCGCCCGGCGTCAGGATGCTGCCCGGCGTGTAGATCGGGAACTGCTGGCCGACGCCGTTCTTGTTCCAGCCGACGTCGGTGGTGACGATGCCGTCGCGCGGCAGCACCTCGCGCACCGCGGCGAGGATGCGCTCGGGACGCATCGGGAAGGCGGCGCTCTTGACGTGCTCCTGGTTCGAGGCCACGAAGCCGGTACGGTATTCCGCGATCTCCTTGGTGAGCTTCTCGTTCGTGCGGCCCTTCGGCACGAGCTTCCTGGCGATGCGGTTGAGGACGACGAGCGCTTCCTTCAGGTCGGTGACGACGCCGATCTCGACCGGGAAGTTGCGGCCGATCTCGTTCGAGTCGATGTCGATGTGGATCAGCTTGGTCGGCGGCATGCTGAACGTGAACTCGGTGTCCCACGAGCTGCAGTCGGCCTCCGCGAAGCGCGTGCCGAGGCCGATGATCCAGTCGGCCGAGAGGCACTTGTCGTTGACGAACTTGGTGCCCCAGAAGCCGGTCATGCCGAGCGTCAGCGGGTGGTCGTCGGGCAGCACGCCCTTGCCCATCAGCGTGTGCGCCACCGGGATCGCGAGATGGGTCGCGAACTCGCGCAGCTCGTCGGCGGCATCGGCGAGGATCACGCCGCCGCCGGCGTAGATGAGCGGATTCTTGGCCTCGAGCAGCGCGCGCACGATCTTCTCGCCCGTGGGCTCGTCCATCGACGGCTTGTGCAGCTTGCGCGTGTGCCCCGAGAGCCGCTTGAAGAGCGCGGTGTCGATCTCCATCGAGAAGATGTCCATCGGCACCGAGACCAGCACCGGCCCCGGCCGGCCGCTCTCGGCGAGCTGGAACGCCTTCTCGATGATCTCGGGGAAGAGGTCGGGACGCTCGACGCGCCAGACGCGCTTGACGAACGGCCGGTAGATCTCCGACTGCGACGCGTCGGAGTGGAGGTTCACCTCCTGGTGCGGGTGCTTGCCGTAGTAGTGGCTCGGGATGTCGCCGGCGATCACGACCATCGGGATCGAGTCGAGCGCCGCGTTGGCGACGCCCGTCGACGCGTTCGTGAGCCCCGGGCCGAGGTGCGACAGGACGACGGCGGTGGTGCGCTTGGCGCGCGCATAGCCGTCGGCGATGTGCGCCGCGATCTGCTCGTGGCGCGTGTTGACGAACTTGATCTTCGAGTCCTTCATGGCGGCGAGGACGGCGATGTTCGTGTGGCCGCAGAGCCCGAACAGGTATTCGACGCCGCGGTCTTCGAGGTACTTGACGAGCTGGTGCGAGATGAGTTGCTTCATGGCTTTGCCTTCGGGTCGAGCGTGCGGGGCGCCGGCCCCGTGTAGCGATAGGGAATCTCGGGCGACATCGGCCCCTTGATGCGGCCACCCTGCTGGGTCTGCTCCCAGGCGTGGGCGAGGATGCCGACCGAGCGCGAGAGGATGAAGATGCCGCGCCCGAGCTCGGGCGCGAAGCCGAGCTCGGAGTAGATGACGGCGGTGGCGCCGTCGATGTTCATCGGGATCGGCCGGCCGCCCTTTTGCGCCGTCAGCTGCCGCTCGATGCCTTCGGCGATGCGCGCGAAGCGGCCGCGCACGACGCCGGCCTGCTCGGCCTCGCGCACCAGCGCGAGCAGGCGCACCGCGCGCGGATCGACGCCGTGCCAGCGATGGCCGAAGCCCGGGATGATCTTGCCGTGCGCCGCCGAGAAGCGCTCGAGGCTCGCTGCGATGACATCGTCGCTCGCCTCGGCATCGCCGGCGGCGGCGGCGACCGTGCCGAACAGCTCCATGCACTGCTGGCCGGCGCCGCCGTGGACGTCGTCGAGCGAGTTGATCGCCGAGGCCATCGCGCCGTTCAGCGGCAGGCCGCAGGTGACCGCCATGCGCGCGATCGCGATCGATGGTGCATGCGGGCCGTGGTCGACGGCGGCGACCAGCGCTGCCTCGAGGAGGCGCGACTGCGCCGGCTCGGGCACCTCGCCGCGCAGCATCAGCCAGATCATGTCGGGAAAGCGGAGCGTGCCGATCAGCTCCTGGATCGGATAGCCGCGCACCGCGATCTTGCCCGGCTCGATGTCGATGATGCTGGTCGACCACCAGTCGCTCGCCTTCTTCAGGCGCTCCTCGGCGCTCAGCGTCGGCTTCATACGATGCCGGCCTCGCGCAACGCGGCGACCTCTTCGGCGCTGTAGCCGGCGGCGCGAAGGACGCTGTCGGTGTCGCGGCCGAGCTCGGGCGGCGGATCGGCGACATCGGGATCGCCGCCGGAGAGCTTGAACCCGGAGCGCGCGACGGTGATCGTCCGCTCGACGCCGGGAACGTCGTCGAAGGTCTTCAGCAGCTCGCGGTGCGCGACCTGCGGCAGCGCCAGCGCCTGCGGCACCGTCAGCACGCAGCCGGCGGGGACGCCGATCTTGTTGAAGACCGACTGCCATTCCGCGCACGAGCGATTCTTGAGCGACGCTTCGAGCTCGACGGTGAGCGCGCCGCGATGCTTCTTGCGGTTTTCGCGCTGCGCGAAGCGCGGGTCGGTCGCAAGCTCGGGCCGGTCGAGGGCCGCGACCAGCGCCTCGAACTGCTCCTGCTTGTTGGCGGCGATGTTGATCAGCCCGTCCTTGGCCCGGAACGCGCCGGACGGCGCCGCCGTGAAATTGTCGTTGCCATGGGGCCGCGGCTCGACGCCTGCGATCAGGTAGTTGGAGACGGCCCAGCCCATCGCCGTGAGCGCGGCGTCCAGCATCGACACGTCGATGAACGCGCCCTCACCCGAGCCGTGGCGGCGCACGAGCGCACTCGAGATCGCGAAGGCAGCGGTCATGCCGGCAAGCGTGTCGGCGACCGGATAGCCGCTGCGCAAGGGCGCGCTGTCGGGCGTGCCGGTGACGCTCATCATTCCCGACAGGCCCTGGATGATCTGGTCGTAGGCGGGCGCCCCCCTCATCGGCCCTTCCTGGCCAAAGCCGGAGATCGCGCAGTAGACGAGCCTCGGGTTCACCGCGATGAGGTCGTCGTACGCCAGGCCGAGGCGTGCCATCACGCCGGGGCGGAAGTTCTCGACCAGGACGTCGGCCGACTCGACGAGGCGCTTGAGGACGTCCTTGCCCTGGGCCTTCTTGAGATTGAGCGTGACCGACTTCTTGCCAGCGTTCTGAGCCAGGAACGACGCGCCCATGTGCCTGGCGTTGAGCGCCGGGTCGGCGCCGAGCTGGCGCGCCAGGTCGCCGCCGTCGGGCACCTCGATCTTGATGACCTCGGCGCCGAGCAGGGCGAGCTGGTAGGCGCAGAAGGGACCCGCCAGGACGTTGGTCAGGTCGAGGACGCGGATGCCCGCCAGCGCGCTGCTCATCGATGCGTTCTCTCGGCTGGGGAAGCGACGATCAGCGTCGGACGAACGGATTCGGCACCTCGAGATCGGAGGAGATCCAGACGCACTTGGTGTGCAGGTACTCCTTGATCGTCTCGGTGCCCGACTCCCGGCCGATGCCGGATTCCTTGTAGCCGCCGAACGGCGACGTGAAGCTGGTCGCACGGTAGTTGTTGACCCACACCGTGCCGGCCTGGAGCTTCTCGACCATCGTCATGGCGCGGCGCAGGTCGCGCGTCCACACCGCCGCGGCGAGGCCGTAGGCGGAGTCGTTGCCGATCGCGATCGCGTCGGCCTCGTCCTCGAAGGGAATCACCGCGAGCACCGGCCCGAAGACTTCCTCCTGCGCAATGCGCATGCTGTTCTTGACGCCGGTGAAGATCGTCGGCTCGACGAACAGGCCGGCGCCGAGGTCGGGGCGGCTCCTGCCGCCGAGCGCGCAGGTCGCGCCCTCGGCTTTCGCGATCTCGATGTACGAGAGGACCTTCTCGAACTGCGGCCGCGTCGCCACCGGCCCGATCTGGGTGCCGGCCTCGGTCGGGTCGCCGAGCTTGACGTCCTTCATGAAGTCGATCAGCTTGGCGACGAAGGTGTCGTGGATCGAGCGCTGCACCAGGAGCCGCGATCCGGCCTGGCAGCTCTGCCCCGTCGCCGCGAAGATGCCGGAGACGACGCCCTTGACCGCCTGCTCCAGGTCGGCGTCGTCGAAGACGATGTTGGGCGACTTGCCGCCGAGCTCGAGCGTCACGGTCTTGAAGTTGCGCGCGGCGAGCTCGTAGATCTTGCGTCCCGCCGCCGAGCCGCCGGTGAAGCCGATGTGCGCCACCGCCGGATGCGTGACCAGCGCCTCGCCGACCTCGGGCCCGAGGCCGGTGACGACGTTGACGACGCCGTTCGGGAAGCCCGCCTCGGTGAACAGCTTCGCCAGCTCGATCATCGACGCCGACGTGAACTCCGACGGCTTGATGACCGCCGTGCAGCCGGCGGCGAGCGCCGGCGCGAGCTTCCAGCTCGTCAGCGTCAGCGGCGAGTTCCACGGCGTGATGATCGCCACCACGCCCTTCGCCTCGTAGCGCGTATACGCGAACACGCCCTTCTTGTCGGTCGGGATGACGGCGCTCTGCACCTTGTCGGCGAGGCCCGCGTAGTAGCGGAAGTAGTCGCCCATGTAGCGGACCTGCGTGACCACTTCGGCGGCGAGCTTGCCGTTGTCGCGCTGCTCGATCTCGGCGAGCCGGGGTGCGTGGGCGACGACCAGATCGCCGAGACGCCAGAGCATGCGGCCGCGCTCGGACGGCGTCAGCGCCGGCCACGCGCCGGCGGAGAATGCGCGCTGCGCGGCGGTGACCGCGGCCTCGGCGTCGCTGCGATTGCCGCGCGCGATCTCTGCCCAGACCTTGCCGGTGTACGGGTTCTCGGTGGGAAGGAACTCCCCGGAAGACGGTGCAACCGCGACCCCGTCGATGTAGTGCTCGTACCTGATCATCGCTTCGGCGCTTTCATTCGGCACGGCGGAATCGCGCGAAACGGTCGTTCGCGGCAGCGGCCCGAGCCGTTCCGTTCAGCATAACGTGATTCTAATTCCAGAGTAACGGTCGATTGTAGGTAGAGGTCCTAGGTGGCACTTCTGGGCACGGGAATCGGCTACCCTTCGCCTTTCGAACTGACAGTTTGCGGAGCGCGTGGATGGCTGACGACGGCGGCGTGGCGGCGGTGGATCGCGCCCTCTCGATACTCGACGCGCTCACCGACGACAAGGTCACCCTGGCCGAGCTGTCGAAGCGGACCGACCTGTACAAGAGCACGGTCCTTCGCCTGCTGAAATCGCTCGAGAAGTTCGGCTATGTGCTGCGCACCGTCGACGGCTCGTATCGACTCGGCTCGAAGGTGCTTCACCTCGGCGCGCTGTACCAGCGTCACTTCCACACCTCCGAGATCGTGCCGCCGGTCCTCGAGCGGATGGCCGCCGAGCTCCACGAGGGCGCCGCTTTCTACGTGTGCGAGGAAGACAAGCGGGTGTGCCTGCATCGCATCGAGACGACGCGCGCAGTGCGCGATTCGGTGCAGGTAGGTGACCGCCTGCCGCTCACCGTCGGCGCCGCCGGCCACGTCCTGCGCGCCTTCAACGGCGCACGCGGCGAGCGCTTCGACGAGATCCGCCAGCGCATGTACGCGGCGTCGTTCGGCGAGCGCGACTCGGAGACCGCGGCAATGGCGGCGCCCGTCCTCGGCCCCGGCAACAAGCTCGTCGGCGCGCTCAGCGTCTCGGGTCCGCGCTACCGCATCGAGGCGGCAGGCGAGGCGAAGATCGTCCCCGTGCTGTTCAAGTACGCGAAGGAGCTCACGCGCACCTTCGGCGGCGTGATCGAAGATCCCACGTTGTCCGGATGGAATACGCCGCGGGTCGCGCGCGCGTCCGGTCGCGCCGTCAAGGCCAAGGCACGACAGTAGCCTTCCTTCGGCGGGTCGACGGCCCGCTCCGGTAATTCGATCCCATCGTTTTGCTTTCGCGCACCGTGCGCGAAAGCCGGGTCGAACTTTTCCGTCAACACCGATTGACAGGGCCCACTCGCGCAAATAGTATTTTTTAAAACGGAGTTCTGCACCGTAGAACGCAAGCAGTCCAACGGTGCAGAGCTCGTATGGAATCAGGTAGTCACTCACTGCTATTGAACAGACCAGGGCCGCATCCGGTCCTGGCGAAGACCAAGGAGACGCAATGAAATTGAATCCCTTCGTGTCGGCGCTGGTGATCGCCGCCGGAATGACCGCACCCACCGTCCTGTTCGGGGCCGCGGCCGATCTCAACTCGTGCTGCACGCCGGGCGACAAGGACATGCCGAAGAGCGGCGGCAACCTGGGCAACCAGAGCTACTCGTCGCTGGATCAGGTAAACCGGTCGAACATCAACATGCTCGGGCCGGTCTGGAAGACCAGCACGTCCGCGCAGGCCGTGACGCAGCCCGTCGCCAGAGCGGGCAGCGCCGACACCGGCCAGCAGACGACGCCGATCATCGTCGACGGCGTCATCTATCTCGACACCCCGGCCGGCGGCGTCATCGCGGTCGACGGCGCCACCGGCGCCAGCAAGTGGAAGTGGGAACCGACGACGGCCACCGGCGCGCCCTTCGGTACCACCGGCACCCGCCGTGGCGTCTCGGTCGGTGACGGCAAGGTCTACACGTTGGCTGCGGGCAATCGCGTCGTCGCCCTCAACAAGGACACCGGGGCCGTGGTCTGGGCCGTTCAGCCCGCCGGTGAAGCGACGAATGGCGCGTTCGGCAACATCGCCAAGGTCGGGACCATCTACCACGACGGCATCGTCTTCGTCGGCACCAACGACGGCAACCGCAATGCGTCGCTGGCGGTGAAGTCCAGCGACGGCAGCTTGATGTGGTCGTTCTACAGCGCTGCCGAGCCGGGCCGGGTGGTCACCGACGTCAACGGTGTGACGATCGATGCCGGCGCCACGTGGGGCCCGAACGGAGCAACCTGTGTGTTGACGGCCGGCACGTCGCCATGGCTGCATGGTGCGGTCGACCCGGAGCTGGGCCTCTTCTACGTCACGTACGGCAACGTGCGCAGCTGCGGCTCGTCGCAGGACGGTCAAACGCGCCCGGGCGACAACCTGTTCGGCAATTCGATCGTCGCGCTGGACATGCGGACGGGTGCCTACAAGTGGCACCACCAGTCGGTCCGCCACGACACCTTCGACATGGACAACGTCCACTCGCCGGTGCTGGCTGACGTGCAGGTCGGCGGGCAGACACGCAAGGCGCTTTACTACGGCAGCAAGGCGCACATGACGTTCATTCTGGACCGCACCAACGGCAAGCCGCTGACCGGTCCGATCGATTTCAAGCCGAGGCCGGTGGACACCCGCCAGAACAACGCGCCGACACAGCCGTTCCCGGCGCATGGCACGTGGGTCGACACCCTGGGGCCGGGCCCCGACGAGTGCATCGTCTGGGAAAAGCTCGGTACCAACAACATCCCGGGCAACCCGTGGCGCGGCGTCCCGAACTACAACGGCTATCAACCCGACGCCAACGGCAACCTGGTCTACACCGAGCCGAACTACCTCGATGTCGACAAGCCGTTCGTGCAGTACCCTGGCGGTTACAACCCGCGTGGTGAGGCGGGGCCGGTGCACCGTCAGGGCTGCCTGTGGGAGCCGCACTTCGACTTCCCCGTGCTGACGATGGCCAGCCAGAACGGTGGCGCCGACCTGTCGAACCACGGCTACAGCCCGCGCACGAACCTGTACTACGTGCCGTACGGCGTCGCACCGGTTGCCCACTACCGTTCGGCCGGCAGCAACGGTTTGCGTGCGCTCGGTGAGTACCAGACCGGCGGCGTCTTCGCGATCAACGCGTCGACGGGCAAGGTGGTGTGGCAGAACCACCTGGGCCTCGACGCCGCGCACGGCCAGGGCGTTCTGAGCACCGGCGGCGACCTGCTGTTCGTCGGCCAGCCCGACGGGATGCTCTACGGCCTCGACGCCGCCACCGGCAAGACGCTGTGGAAGTTCCAGACCGATGGCGACATCGAGGGCGCCGTCACGACCTACTCGATCAACGGGCAGCAGTACGTCCTGGCCATCTCGGAGGGCGACAAGCTATGGGCGTTCAAGCTCGGCGGCACCTACAAGTCCGCGTCGGGCAGCAGCGAGATGCCGACGCCGGCGCCGTTCGTCGTTCGTCGCGCCGTCGGCGGTGCCGCCGTCGAAGGCAGCACGGTGAACAACACCGTGTACCTCGCCCGTCCCAACCGGACGGATGTGGCGGCTTCGGTCGACAGCATCGCCACCAACGGCATGAGCCCGACCTTCATGCGCGTGCCGGTGGGAACCACGGTGACGTTCACGAACCCGGGGTCCGCGCAGTTCCCGAACTTTCCGAACCTGAAGGTTCACTGCGCGACCCAGTTCTTCGAGGGCCTCTTCAATCCGAAGCTCGCTCCCGGACAGTCGTTCCAGTACACGTTCTCGAAGGAAGGCGAGTACTTCTTCAACGACTGCACCGATCCGCGCCCGACCGGGAAGGTCGTGGCCTACCACGTGCCGCAGGACGTTCCAGGCGCCTTGCAGTTCGTTCCCAGCACCCTCAGCATGCGGCCGGCCAACGGCGTCTTCACGAGCGTGCAGGGTCTGGTGACGGCCATGTTCAAGGTCCCGGCGGGTTACACGCTCGACGGCAACGTTCAGCTCAAGGCACCGCTGTCGACAACGTTGTTCCCGGCGGTCACGGCCAGCGTGACGTCCGACGGCGCAACCCTCATCGCCACGTTCGACAAGGCGCTGATCGACAACAACATGCCTGAGGGCTCTGCCGTCCCGCTCGTCGTGACCGCGAACTTCATCAACGCCGGCATGCAGAAGCAGCTGTCGTCGACGGCGAACGTGCGCGTCATCAAGTGATACCCTGAAATTGCCATGCACGCCGGGGGGCGCATCGAAAGCGCCCCCTGAAGCAAGTTCCTGCCCTGCCCTCCAGGGCGAAGCCCTGACGAACCCCGGCACCGGTGACGGTCCCGGGGTTTGTTTTTGCCCTCAGGCCACCGAGGCGGCTGCCATCAGGAGCCCCAGTCGCGCGAACTTCTTGAGCGCGTAGTCGACAAACTCCGCCGCCCGCGACGGTTCGATATCGATCGCCAGCCTCGGGACGGCAGCGGCGAGCGCCGCACGATCGCGCGTCCCGTCGACGAGCGGCAGCAGCTTCAAGGCATTCGCATCCGCGATGATGACGGGGACGTGAAGGAGCGTCGTCACGCGGGTGCTCGTACGTGCCTGCAGCCGAGCGAGCGGGCTGGCGACGGGTCGCTCGGGCGGCTCTATCGTCAGTGCTGCCGGCTGCCCGTGCAGCTCGACGATGCCCGAGTGGGCCGCATCCCTCAGTACATCCTCGATGGGGCGGGACAGCGAACCGAGATCGAAGCGGCTGTGGAGCGAGGCGATCTCCAGCGTCGCTGGCTGCCTGGTCACGAGCTCGTCGAGCAGCTTGCGCACCGGCCCTCCGCCCCCCGCGGCGGGATCGAGCTTGCGGGCAAGCTTGTGGATCCCGCCGGCCGCGCCCGCGCGCACCAGCTCGAACGTCGCCGACAAGTGCATGCCGCGCAGTCGTTGCGAGCTCGTCCTCGTATCGGCCGGCGAGTCGTGACGGACGAGCAGCGATTGGCGAAAGCGGCGCAGTCTGACGAAGTCGAGATACTGTTCGCGCGCAAGGGGATCGAGCGTGGACAGGAACGCCTGTGCCTCGCTGGAGATCCCCGTGACGTCCATCGTGTGCAGCTCCGCTTCGGCGAGGTAGCGCAACCCATGACGCCCTGCGTGCTCGGCAAACGAATGGAAGAGGACCGGCTCGTTCGGCACGGCGAGATCGTCGTGGCACAGCTCGCTGTCGCTGCGCTGGGCGATCGCACCCAGTTCCGTGCGGACGGCTTGATCCGATTCGAGGGATGCCGATCCGCCGTCAGCGATGAGGCGGGCAAGCTGCCGTGCTGCAGCGAGTCGGGTGCGCGCGTCGTCGATGCGATCGACGTGGTGGTGCAGGACATCCCAGGCGGCCTGGCGGACGCGACAGCCGGGAAGGACGTTGAAGCTCACGTACAGGATGCCGTGATCAGCGAGGCGTTGGGCAGCGAGCGCGAACAGCGCATCGCGCACCTGCGCTGGAACCCACGAGTACACGCCGTGCGCGATGATGAAATCGAAGTCGCCGTGCTCGGGCGCCAGCGCCGCCAGGTCCGCTTCGAGAAGGACGATGTTCGTCAATCCGAGCGCGTTGATCGTGCGCCGCCCGTCCTCGATCGCCCGCGGCGAGAGATCGCAGCCGACGAACCGAGACTCCGGCAGCGAAACCGCCATCGGGATGAGGTTCGAGCCGTCGTTGCAGCCGACCTCGAGCACGCTGCAGCAATCCACCCGGGGAGCGGGGTGCCCGACGAAAGTCGCGACGGACGCGAGCCGCGCGGGATGCGTCGCTGGATGCGGCAGCGCGTCGTACGGGATCTCCTCGTAGCGACTTGCGAGCGCGATGTTCGAGGTATCGATGCTTCGCATGGCAGCAAGTGTGGATCGATGCGGCGGATGCATGACCTTGCGCCAATCGCGGCGCCGGGCATACTGGACATACGGTCCGTGCGTACCTGAATTGTCCACGTTCGGGAACGACTGCCGTTCGGCCGGCGACTCCGGTCTTGCGCCGGCGCCACGCACCCCACCAACAACACCTTCGATGCGATACAGAAGCAAGGCAGTCAGGCAGTTCCGCGTCGGTGGCGGTGGCGAGAGTTGCTTTCGGTGGACCGCCCGCGGCGTGATCCCGGCGGTGCTGCTCGCTTCGGTGTTCATCGCCGAGGCGGCTGA
>Ga0207683_10005645_pt1 | contig 10728 bp, 13 predicted proteins | sample KBSM73metaG_FD_184333 | JGI IMG/M metagenome (GOLD analysis project Ga0207683, IMG submission 184333) | Miscanthus rhizosphere microbial communities from Kellogg Biological Station, Michigan, USA - KBS M7-3 metaG (SPAdes) (version 2) | ecosystem: Host-associated > Plants > Roots > Rhizosphere >...
AAACTGGGAGCCCATGGCTGTGCCTCCGCGCCACCCGCCCGCCCCCGCAACGCGCAATACGCGACGAGCAGGCTCGCCGGAACAAAACGAAGCGCGAGCTCGACCGGAAACGACCACAGTTGATTGAGATAGTGACGCAGATCGAACGCGCGAAGCTTCTCCATGACGGCGGTTACGTCCATGCTCTGTTGCGCGCTGCCGATCAGGTGCCGATGCCAGAGAACGTACAGCCCGGCCGCGACGAGGTGCGGACCGATCACGCCGGGACGCAACAGGAAAGCCCGCGGGTCGCGATGGCAAAGAAGGACCAGTGCTACCGCGGCATAGAACGGGTAGGCGCTCGCGCCCTTCGTCAGAGCCGCGCAAGAGAGCAGCGTCACAGCGACCCAAGTGAGCGTTATCGACTTCTTGACCGTCGCGATCCAAAGGCAAGCCATCGCCCCGAACGCAAAGAACGCGAAGAGCGGGTACGTGTACGCGAGCCATCCGTGATAAAGGAGGGCGTCGCTCGTCAGGTACACGAGCGCGGCGAAGGCGGCGAGTCGCGCGTCCTGGGTCAGCGTCGTCACGAGCCACGCCAGCACGAGCCCGGTCGCCGTGGTCGCGCAAGCCGCGATGAGCCTCGACGCCACGAGCACGTGCTGCCAGCCGAAGCTATCGGCGAGCGAAATGATCAGCCAGTTGAGGAGCGGCGGCTGGCCGTGGTTGGTTCCGTACAGAGTGTTGACGAAATACTCGCCGCGCACCTTCATCTCCATCGCCGCGATCGTGTAGATGGCTTCCTCGCCGATATAAGGCAGCGTCAGCGTCGTCACGAAGCTCAACGCGGCGACGGCGTAAGCGATCCACAACAGCCGCGCATCCGGCTTGGAAGAAGGCTGCGAGCTCAAGTCAATGCCCCACGATGAGCCACAGGACGCCAAGGAGCATCGGCTGATGGATCATGTAGACGAAAAGGCTGTGCCGTCCGAGCCAGCGGAGCCATCCGGGCGCTCCGGCCAGCGGCGCGAGCGCGCGGAACCCGCCGCGCACGAGCCCGTGCCCTGCCGCGATTCCCATTGCCACGAAACCCGCCCACGGCGCGAGCGGGACGTAGTCTTCGGTCGCCGGCTTCTTCGTCACGAAGCCGATCCATGACAGCGGGCGTGCATCGAACATCGGATGCGACCAGAAGACACCTGCGGCGATGACCGCGGCCCCGACGACGAGTGCTGTACGCGGTCGCCTGGCAAGGGGCCACGCAAGGACCGAAGCCGCCGCGATGGCGTGCAGGATGCCGAAGTAGATGAAGCTTTGCGGAAACAGGACACGACTCGCAACGGTGGCGAGGAGCGCGCACGCGGCGATGATCGCGACGCGCCGCCAAAAGTGGCGCGATGTCGCATGGGCGCGTTCCGCCAGGCAAAGGCTCACTCCCACCAGCGTCATGAATGTGCCGACGATCAGTGCTCGGAACGAGAGCCAGAAGAAATCGTGCTCGAAATCGGCGCTCGTGACGCCGTAGAAGCGAAGGTCGAAGGCGAAGTGGTAGACGAACATGAGGAGGAGAGCGCTCCCCCGGAGAGCGTCGACGGCGACGACGCGCGCTCCGGTGTCAGCAGCGGCCGCCCGGCGGCTCGTCGTGACTGTGCCAGCGACACCGTCCACGCGGGTGTCGGGAACGTCCGCGCGCTTGGACGGCGTCGCGCGTCGCCGCCGGCGGCTCATTGGAGCGGAACGCGCCAGCTGATCCGCCAGCCGTCGCCATCGGGCGTGCCAATCGCGGACAGCCATCGCGTCAAGTCGATCTGATCGGCGCGTCGCGGCGCGACCCGCAACGCGAGCGAAAGACTGTCGTTCGCTCGCAGCGTCCATTCGCCACGCAGTGCGACGCTGCCGCCGTCGTTGGTGAGCGGACCTGACATCGATGCGCCGCTGGCCGTTACCGTCGTCCGTACTTCCCCGAGGTCGAGAGGCGTACCGAGGCCGACGCCGGTGATACGCGCCGCCCGCCAGACGAGGCGCGCTTCGCCGTTATTCATTCCGGGAGTCAAATCGAGCTCGCGGCTTGTTCCGTTCACATCGCCTTCGATCGATCCGGTGGCACCGTCACCGAGGGCGGCTGCGATCACCGAAGCTGGAAGCGTGATGTCAGCGTCTTGCAGCGTGATGCGGTTGTCGCGGAACACGAAGATCCCGCGCGGTGAATCCGCGCCGCTGCCCGAGCGCACATGGATGCGCGTCTCGCCACGCACTAGAGGCCCAAGCTCGATGTCCCACGCGATCGGAACCCTCGCGTTCGCGGCTGCGATGATGCCGCGTCCGCGCCAAAGCGTTCCCTCAGCGTCGCCGAGCCTCAAGGCGCCACGCGTGGCGCGGGCAATGCGCGAGTCCATGAGCGCGGCGGGAGCGAGCCACGCGGCTTCGACCGCCGCCGCGATCGCAACCATGGCGAGAAGGACAAGCGGCCGCCGTCCCAGGTCCATCGTCCGATCTCGTCAGCGCGCGAGGGTGAGCTCGGCGCGCACGGTGCCGGGATCGACGCGCGCGGTGATCGTCGCTTCCACCACTCGCAGCCGGGCGTCTCGCTGCAGCGCGTCGATCAGGCCGATGAGCGTGTCGTAGCCGATCGCCGCGAACACGAGCGAAGCGCGGCCTTCGCGCCACTCGACGCTCGTGGCGGCAGTGCGAAGACTCAGTTGCGCCAGAGCGCGATCGAGGTCGGCGCGGGCGTCGACGGATGCAGTCTTGGCGCTCGTGCGCGAAAGCTCAGTCAGTTCCTTCACCCGGTCGCGCGCCTCCGCGAGCGTGGACGCATTCGCCGCCCGGGCAACGCGGAGGGCAACGGTATCCCTCGACAGCGGCTGCCATACCATTACCCAAAGGAGCGCAGCCGCGACGGCGACGAACAGGGTCACGGCGATCCCGCGCTCGGCCGGCGATTTCCCGGCCATCCAGCGCGCAACCGGCGCCGGCATTCGCGTTGGTCGCAACGGAGCGTCGCTCATGATCCGCCGATCCGCACCCGCACTCCGGCGGGAGACGACGCGACGAGCGCCGGGACGCCGGCACCGCGCATCCTGGCCTCGAGTTCGCCGACTGCAGCCGGATTGGCGAGCGCGATGTCGAACGTCCAATGCCCATCGGCATACGAAGCGCGTTTCATCGATCCGGCCGGCAGACTTGCCAGCAGAGGCGCGGCCCGCGCAAGAAGCGGCAGCGCGTCGTTCGGTGCACTCATGCCATGCTCGTGGCGGGCTTCGGCATAACGCCGCGCGAGTGCGAGGCGCGCCGCGGCGGGGTTGGCGGCCGTCTCGGGCGCGATACCTGCGGCACCGGCGAGCGACCTCCATTCCCTGGCATCGCGCCACGCTTGAACGCGCAGTGCTCCCCATTCGACGGAGCTCGCGATCACGTGCAGCGCAAGCGCTGCGCTCGCCAACAGGAGCGCTGGCGCAAAGAGGCGTACGGGCTTCAGCTTGGGCGCGGCGTCATCGGCCGCGGAACGCGGCAGAAGGTCGATGGCCGCTGCAAACGCAGAAGGAGGAACCGCCTCCCACTGCCATGGCGTGCCGGCGCTGAACTCGATTCCTGTTTCGCGATGCCAGCGCGCGAGCGACTCGGGCGGAAAGGGCGCTTCCACGCGCACGCGCGGACGAGGCGACTCGCCGCGTCGCGCTTGTGCGAGCGCCATTGCGAGCTCGGGCGGGAGCATTCCTTCGGGCGACGGCGCATCGATCGGGAACGCACTGCCGTCGGGACGGCGAATGAATCCCGGCGCATCGGGTTCCCGGGCGCACCACTTCCAGTCGGTTGTCGGAGTGGCGAGGTCGCATTCGGCGACGATTCGCGTCACGCCCGAGTATCCGTCGACGATTTCCGCAACGAGCGATCGCGCGACGATGGCGACACGCACCCGGCCGTCGCGACCCTGCGCGGAGGCTGCGACGTGATGGGCGGTGTTGGGGCCGGCGAGCTGGTCCTCGAGTGCAAACGCAGCGGCGCCGGCGACGCGCGATGCGGGCATCGGCGGCAGCACGACGCTCGCGATTCGCGCCTGGGGCGCAGCGAGCACGACTTCAATCCGATCGGCGGCCGGCCAGGCGGCCCTGCGGTCCCGGCCCTTCTTCACACAGGCGCCGGCGGGATCGAAGAGCGCCCACGTTTCGGCGCAGTCCGGCGCGGGCATCGCGTCGACCCGAATGCGCAGCACATTCATGCGGAGTGTCCGTTGCGCGCGCGCATCGACGTAGTTTACTCGACGCCTTGCATCCGGCCGATCACTCGACGACCTGCCAGACGATCGTGGAGCTCGTCGCGCCGCCGCGGCGCACCAGAGCGCGCGCCCGCGAATGCGCCGCTCCCTGGCGTGCGTCTATGGTGATCAGGAAATAGCGGCTCGCGACCGCCAGCGCGGCGTCGCTTGCGAGGGTTGCACCGTCCGGGAGGCGTGCTCGGAACTCTGCAATGGTCGTGAAGGGCTTTCGCGCGCGCTCGGCGAGCAATTTCTCCCGGCGCTCGGCATCGAGATTTTCAACGATCGCCGCCAACACTTCCGGCGGTGCAGTATTCACGTTGACGGGCGTCCCCGTCGGCAACGCCGAGAGAAACGGCAAGAGCGCGGCGACGGCCCGCGGCGTCATGTCCTTGGCGGCGCCGATCTCTGCGACCCGAAGCAGCGGCGCGTTGGGAGCGAGGCGCGGCGTGCGCTGCGCGAGATAGAACCCGTCTTCGGCGCCCGATTCGCGAGTCGCGCTGTCCCCGTCGATCCAGTCGGCAACGATGTCCGCCGTCGCCGGCGGCGCGCCGCTCGCTGCGAAGAGCGCAGCGAGCCGCGTGCGCTCCGGCGACGCCGCTTCGGCGAGCCCGAGCACGTTGACGTTGAGCCTGCCTTGGGCGTCGACGATGGCTCCACGGATTTCGCCGTCTTCCATCGGAATGGGCGGCAGCGTCAGCGCCCACGGCTCGCCAAGATGATCGATCTCCGGACGGCGGCCGTCTTCTTCGAGTATCTGTCGCGCCCACTGCACGCCGGCCATCGCGAGCGCCTGAGCCTGGACCTGGTCACGGCGGTGCATCACGGTGCGGCTCCAGCGCTGCTGCTCGGCGAGCACCGTGGCCGCCACGGCAGCGGCCAGCGCGGCGATCAGCATCGCGAGGATGATCGCCGCGCCGCGCATCCGGCTCATCGCAGCGCGACCCATCGTTCGATCACCTCGCCGTTGCCGAGCGTAAGCGCGACCCGGATCGCACGCGGAATCGCCGGCTCGCCCAGTGCGGGCCACCGATCGCGCCAGTGGCCGAGCGCGTCGAGATAAGTGACGCGAAACCGCGTGATCCCCAGGACCAGCGCGTAGGGTTGCGGAATCAGGGTTGCCGGCTGATCGAGATAGGGCCAATACATGACTTCGACGGCACCGTTGCGCAGCCGGTAGCCGATGCGTTGCCCGGCACTTCCGGATTCGGCGGAGAATTCCGGTCCGGCGCGTGAAAAGCGCAGCTCTGCGTCTCCCGATTCGGCCGCGCCGCCGACCCATGGGGGCTCCACGCGTGCACCCGTGCGCACCTCGCGCGGAACGGCGGCGCGGGCGTCAGCCTCGAGGCGCGCGAAAAAGGCATCGAGATTTCGCCAGTGGACGCCTTCCGCGGCAAGCTGTGCTTCGCTGTCGGTGAGCGACGCGACCGCGCGATAGCCGAGCGTGGCGACGAGCGCGAGGATGGCGAGCGCGATCAGAAGCTCGATCAGCGTGAAGCCGGCGCGCCGATCCATCATCGCGCTGCCGTCTGCCCGAGGAATCCCGTCAATCGGGCGAGAACGTAGCCCGGCTCCGCGACATCGGCGACGACGATTTCGATCCTGCGAAAGGCGGGGTTCGGGGTGCCCGACACAATCTCGCGCCATGCGAACCTCGCGCCCGCCTGCACGGCATCGCCGTTGCGCTCCCCCGGCGCGGGCCACGGCAATTCGAGCTGCGCCGCCGCGAGCCGGTTCTGGGCGACCCAGAGCGCCAGCGTGCGCTGCTTGAGGAGCGTCGCCGCGTCGGCCGACTGCGCGACCGCGCGCATGCCCGCGGTCAGCGCGACCGCGAGCACAGCGAGAGCGACCAGTATCTCGACTAGCGTGAAGCCGCTTGCGCCGCGAAATAGACGCGGTTCAGCGGATCGCCGGCGACGATCACGGACCATGCGGGATTGGCAAGCAGAAGCGAATAGGGCTCGTTGCGGCCGCTGGGACGGAAGGGAAGGATGGCATCTTCCGTGACCGGAGCCCCTGCGTAGGAGGCGGGCCGAACGGTGAAATCGGCGGGCAGCGCGCGCGCTTCGAGCACCGCATCGTCGCCGATCGGCGTCCAGCGGTCGTCGGCGCCGCGGCGCCAGAATCGATAGTAGCCGCCTTCCGCCGAAACACCGAGCGTCTCCCCGTTCCACTGTGCAAGGGACGCCGCGTGCTCGAGCGCGCCGGCGAGCCGCTTGGCCTCGCGCTCGGTCCTGCCGCGATCGTCGCCGTCGAGATTCGCAAGCACGATTCCCGAAGCGATGGCGATGATGACGACGACGACCAGGACCTCGACGAGCGTGAATCCGAGGCTCGCGCGCCTTCGCATCAGGGTTCCCACGATCCGATGTCGGCGTCGTTCCCTGCGCCTCCCGGCTGGCCATCGGCGCCGAAGCTGAAGATGTCGATTTCCGCGTGGAGGCCCGGGTTGAGATATTGATAAGGCTGTCCCCATGGATCCTTCGGCAGCCGGTCGAGGTAACCGCTGGGCTTCCAGTTGGGCGGTAGCGGCGGCGCCGTCGGGCGCGTCGTCAACGCCTCGAGCCCCTGCTCGGACGTGGGATAGCGCTGATTGTCGAGGCGATACAGCTTGAGCGCGGCCAGGATCGCCGCGATGTCGCTGCGCGCGGCAACCACCCGCGCTTGATCCGGCCGCTCCAGGACGCGAGGCACGACCAGCCCGGCGAGAATCCCGAGGATCACGATGACCACGAGCACTTCGATCAGCGTGAAGCCGAAGTGGCTCGCCGCGCGACCCGAGGGGCGTTTCATTCGCCGATTATAATCCGCGGACCCTTCACCTCCCGCACCGCGCCGTCCCGTCTCCGATCGTTGCCTGCCTTGTCTCGAACGCTTCGCTTCGTCGTCCGTGTCGTAGCCCTGTTCCTCATCGTCGCGGGGGCGACGACCGTGGCGCTCGGCTGGTGGCTCTCGCGGCCGCTGCCGCTGCCGTCTTCGCCCTACACGTTCGAAGTGAGGACGGGCGTGAGCTTGAAGTCGGTCGCGCAGGAACTGGTCCGCGGCGGCGTCCTCCGATGGGATTTGCCTCTCGTGGCGCTCGCCAGGCTGAAGCGAGCGGACCGATCGATCAAGGCAGGCAACTACGAAATTTCCGCAGGGGTCACGCTGCCCCGACTGCTCGACAAGCTGACCCAGGGCGACGTCACGCAAGCGGCGTTGACGGTCGTCGAAGGCGGCACGTTTGCCGAGTTCGCCGCGGCGCTCGCGGGCAATCCCGCGATCGTGAAGACGGTGCTTCGGCTCCCCGAGGCGGAGCTGGCGCAGAAGATCGGAGTGTCGACGCCGAGTCTCGAGGGATGGTTTTTTCCCGACACGTATTTTTTCGCCGTGGGTTCGCCCGACCTCGCGCTTCTCATCCGCGCGCACCGGCTGATGCGGCAGCGGCTCGACGCCGCGTGGGCCCGGCGCGCCGGCGATTCGCTGCTCAAGGATCCCTATGCGGCGCTGATCCTCGCCTCGATCGTCGAAAAGGAAACGGGGCGCGCGGCCGATCGCCCGCTGATCGCGTCCGTGTTCATCAACCGGCTGCGGATCGGCATGCGGCTCCAGTCCGATCCCACGGTGATCTATGGTCTCGGCGCGAGCTTCGACGGCAATTTGCGCAAGCGCGACCTCGAAGCGGACACTCCGTACAACACGTACACGCGAGACGGACTGCCTCCGACGCCGATCGCCCTGCCGGGGCAGGCGTCGCTCGACGCCGTCGTCAATCCGCCGAAGACCGATTTCCTCTACTTTGTGTCTCGCGGCGATGGCAGCAGCGAGTTTTCGACGAACCTTTCCGATCACAATCGCGCCGTGGCAAGATTCCAGGCCGCGCGGCGGTGACGCGCCATTGACCGCGACTGCCTCGATTCGATGACTCCGTACCCTGGCCGCTTCATCACGCTCGAAGGCATCGATGGTGCGGGCAAGAGCACGCACGCCGCCTTTGTCGCCCAGCACATCCGGACGCGCGGACGCAATGTCGTCGCCACGCGCGAGCCTGGCGGCACGGCGCTGGGCGAAACGCTGCGCCTCCTGTTGCTGAACGAGTCGATGACGCGCGACACGGAGGCGCTCCTGATGTTCGCCGCCCGGCGGGAGCACCTCGATCTCGTGATTCGGCCGGCGCTGGAACGCGGCGACTGGGTCGTGTGCGACCGCTTTACGGATGCGACCTACGCCTATCAGGGCGGCGGCCATGGCATGCCGGCCCCGCGCATTCACGCGCTCGAAGAATGGACGCACGCGGATTGCCACCCTGATCTCACGCTCCTCTTCGACGTGCCGGCCGGCGTGTCAAGGGCAAGGCTCGACTCGGCCGAACTGGCCGGTCGCGCGCTCGACAAGTTCGAGCGGGAAGCGGCGCCGTTCTTCACCAGGGTGAGGAACGCGTACCTCGAGCGTGCGGCGGAGTTGCCGCAGCGAATTCGTGTCATCGACAGCACGCGAGACGTGGCCGTCGTGCGCGCGGAAGTCGTGTCGCACTTGACTGCACTGGGCTTGCCCGCGTGACCTCCGATCCGGCTCCGGAAGCGGCGCGCCTTCCGTGGTCGCCGCTACTGCCCTGGCAGGTCGACGCGGCACGCTCGACGCTCGGCCAACGCGCGAGCTTTCCTCATGCGCTGCTCATTCACGGCCCGCGTGGCATCGGCAAGCATGCGCTGGCCCTTAATTTCGCGCAGGCGTTGCTGTGCGAGACTCCGCGCGCCGACGGACTCGCCTGCGGTGCGTGCGCAGGGTGCCGATATGCGGTCGCGGGACAGCACCCGGACCTGATGCGCCTGGAACTCCTGGTGATCGATCCGGAGGAGGACACGCTCGAAGTCACGGAGATCATCAGCATCGATCGCGTCCGGGCGCTCACCGAATTCGTGCAGCTCACGAGCCACCGCCAGCGAGCGAAGGTCGCCGTCATCGCGCCGGCGGAACGGATGAATGCCGCCGCGGCCAACGCCTTGCTGAAGACGCTCGAGGAGCCGCCGCCCGGGACCTATCTCATCCTCGTTTCGGACGAGCCGCAAAGGATGCCCGCGACGCTGCGCTCGCGTTGTCGCAAGCTCGCGGCGCCGCTGCCGGACAGCGCCGAGGCGCGGGCCTGGCTTGCTGCGCAGGGAGTGGCCAGGCCCGACGTTGCGCTTGCCCAGGCGGCGGGCGCGCCGCTGCGCGCGCTCGCCATCGCCGATCCGGCCGTGCAGGAAGAGCGCCGCGCCTGGCTCACGGCGCTCAGCGCGCCGGAGCGCCTTTCCGCACCAGGCCTTGCGGCACGCATCGACGCGGGCGGCAAGGACGAGCGGCGTGCACGGCTTGCGCACGCGCTCGAATGGTTGATCGCCTGGACCGCGGATCTCGCGCGTATTGTCGCCGGCGACACCGCACGCCAGAACCCCGATGCCGCTGCGCCCCTCGGGCGCCTCGCGACGCGGGTGGCGCCCCTCGCGTTGTTTCGCTATCATCGGTCGTTGCTGCAGCAGCGCGCGATGTTGTCGCATCCGCTGCAGCCGCGTCTCGTCGCCGAAGCGATGCTGCTGGATTACCGGGCCCTGTTCTGAACATGGCGGACACCAAACCGATCAGTGCCGTGCCGGGCGCCGCGATGGCGGGGGCAGGCGCGCGCCCGGGAGTCCTTTCGCTCAACATTCGCGAGCGCGCCGCGTTGTATGCGGCCTACATGCCGTTCCTGAAGGGCGGCGGCATCTTCATCCCCACGTCGCGCCAATACCAGCTCGGCGAGGAAGTGTTCATGCTGCTCTCGCTGATGGACGATCCGAATCGAATTGCGGTGCAGGGCAAGGTGGTCTGGATCACCCCTGAAGGCGTCCAGGGCAATAGGACACAAGGCATCGGAGTCCAATTCACGCAGGACGAAACCGGCGCCAACGCGCGATCGACCATCGAGCAGATCCTGGGCGAGACGCTGGCGTCCGTGCGCCCGACCCATACGATGTAGCGGCCACGCCGCGCCTTTGGCGGCCGGTGCCGATTGCCTCGATCTGCCACGAGGCGTCGCCGGCGCATCTAACCCGTTCGAGACACCCGATGTACGTCGATTCCCATTGTCATCTCGATTTCCCCGAATTCGCCGCGGAATTGCCGGGGCTGCTCGACGCGATGGCGGTGGCGAGAGTGACGCACGCTCTTTGCATCAGCGTGAACCTGCCCGACTGGCCGGCAGTGCACGCGCTCGCCGTGGCGCATCCCAATCTGTACGCGACCGTGGGCGTTCATCCCGACGCCGAGAACACGACTGAACCCACGGTCGATACGCTGGTCGAGCTCGCGGCACGGCCCAAGGTCGTCGCCATCGGGGAGACGGGGCTCGACTACTATCGGCTCGAGGGTGACCTGGGCTGGCAGCGCGAGCGTTTCCGGGTGCACATCCGCGCCGCCTTGCGTGCCCGAATGCCGCTCGTGATCCATACCCGCGCCGCCAGCGCCGACACGGTCGCGTTGATGCAGGAGGAGAACGC
>Ga0207683_10005648_pt1 | contig 10725 bp, 10 predicted proteins | sample KBSM73metaG_FD_184333 | JGI IMG/M metagenome (GOLD analysis project Ga0207683, IMG submission 184333) | Miscanthus rhizosphere microbial communities from Kellogg Biological Station, Michigan, USA - KBS M7-3 metaG (SPAdes) (version 2) | ecosystem: Host-associated > Plants > Roots > Rhizosphere >...
ATCGGTCGAGGTGATCGGCATTCCCGCGCCCGGCCCGGTCATGGAACAGCTGGAGGCGCGGCTCCGTGAAGCGCTCGGGCCCGACACCTGGCTCCGCATCGCGCCTCGCTCGCAGCAGCTCATCATTCACGTCAAGGCGGGAGACGAAGGATACTGGGTCGGCTTTCCCTTGACGCCCCGCCGCCAGGACGACGAGATTCCCTGGCGCGCCGTGGCGTGGGCGCTCATCGTCATCGCGCTGCTATTGATCGCCGCCTACGCATTCGCACGCTATCTCGCGCGTCCCCTGCGCGATCTCAATACGGCGGTTCTGCGCGTCGGCCGCGGCGATACGCCGCCACCGCTGCCCGAATCGGGTCCCTCGGAGATCGCGGCGGTGAATCGCGGCTTCAACGCGATGATCCAGAGCCTGCGGCAGATCGAGCGCGATCGTGCTGTCGTTCTGGCGGGAATCTCCCACGACCTGCGAACGCCGCTCGCGCGCCTTCGCCTGGGCGTCGAGATGAGTGCGCGCGACAATGAAACGCGCGAGGGCATGGTAGGCGACATCGAGGAAATGGACCGCATCATCGGTCAGTTCCTCGACTTCGCGCGGGACGACGTCCCGGCGCCTACCGAGAGGGAGGACCTGAACCGCATCGTCGGCGCCTGTGTCGATCGCTATGCCCGCACCGGGCGCGATATTCGTTTCGAGCGAGGAGAGCTTCCCCCGGTGACGCTACGCCCCACCGCGGTGTCGCGTCTCACGTCGAACCTGATCGACAACGCACTGGCGTATGGCGCACCCCCGGTTGAGGTGTCGACGCGCAAGGAAGGCGACAGCGTGGTGCTGGACATCGCCGATCGCGGCAGCGGGATTCCGCCGGACGAAGTCGAGCGGATGAAGCTGCCCTTCACACGCGCCTCGCCCGCGCGTGCGCGCGAGGGTGCGGCAGGCGCGGGACTTGGGCTCGCGATCGTCGATCGCATCGCGCGCATGCATGGCGGGCACTTCGATCTGCTGCCGCGAAGCGGTGGCGGCACCGTCGCTCGCGTGACACTCCCTGCCGGCGTGTAGGCGGAAAGCGCCTACGGCGAGGCCGCCAGCAGCACGGTTGCGAGCGCCGCGATCCCTTCGCCGCGTCCGGTGAAGCCCAGGCGTTCGGTGGTGGTCGCCTTGACGGAAACCTGGCCGACCTCGCATCGAAGATCGGCGGCAAGGTTCGCGCGCATCGCAGGCACATGGGGCGCAAGCTTCGGTTCCTGGGCGACGATCGTTGCGTCCACGTTGCCGATGCGAAAGCCACGCGAGGTCGCCTCTCCCATCACGCGGCGGAGCAGATCGCGGCTATCGGCGTCACGCCATGCCGGATCGGTGTCCGGAAAGAAGTGACCCAGATCGCCCAGCGCGAGCGCACCCAGGATCGCATCGGCGATCGCGTGCAGCAGGACATCGGCATCCGAATGGCCCAGCAGTCCCCGTGAATGAGGAATGGTCACGCCGCCGATGACGAGTGCGCGGCCCTCCACCAGCGCATGCACGTCGAAGCCATTGCCGATGCGTACGTTCATTGCGTAGCACTCTTCTCGGACGCGAGCACCGCCATCGCCAGCAACAGGTCTTCGGCATAAGTGATCTTCAGATTTGCCGCGCTGCCACGGACGAGCCGTGGCGGCGCGCAGAAGCCGGTCTCTGCGAGGCCCTCCACCGCCTGCGCCTCATCCGTGCAGTCCGCGACGCCGGAGCGCGAGAGTGCGGCATGAAGCACCGCGTAGCGAAACATCTGCGGAGTCTGCGCCTGCCACAAATGCGCCCGGTCCTGGGTGGCGATGACGCGCGGCGATGGGCCGGAGCCATCGGCGCGCTTCAGCGTGTCGGCGACGGGTATCGCGAGAAGCCCGCCCACGGCGTCGTCCCCGAGCTCGGTCACGAGACGGCGAAGCGATGCGCGCGGAACGCACGGGCGCGCAGCATCGTGAACCAGGATCCAGTCGTCGGCGTTGCCGCGATCGGCGAGCGCGGCGACCGCGTTTCGCACCGTCGCGGCACGCGTGGCACCGCCGCACTCGATCGCCTCGACGCCGATGCGCGGCTCGACGCAGCGTGCGAACTCGCGGTCACCCGGCGCCAGCGCGACCACCAGCGCGGCAAGCGGGAGTGTCTGCAGCCGATCGATGGTGTGCGCGATGACGGACCTGCCGGCGAGATCCGCATATTGTTTCGCGACGTTGCCTCCGAATCGCGTTCCGCCGCCGGCCGCCGGGACTATCGCGAAGAGGCGTGGCACGGGCATCTCATTGCCTGAATCGCCCGCAAGGGAGTTGCGTGCGCGCGGAGCTAGGCAGGGTCACGGAGTGATACCGGCTCACAGCACCAGTGCGATGCGCTCTTCGTCGAGCGCGCGAAAGCCGAGCCGCTCGTAAAACCGCCAAGCGCCCGTGTTCGCCCGATGGCACGCGGTGTCGATGCGGCCCACGCCCTCGGCGCGCAAGTGCGCCTTGAGGGCATCGAGCATGGCGGCGCCGACGCCGTGTCCCTGCCACGGGGGATCGACGGTCACGTCGTCGAGCTTGGCGACGATCGCCCCGCGCGACGTGGAGATCGCGCGACACACCACGGCCGCACCTGCCACCTGGTCGTCCGTGACGCTGGCGAGCCACACGAAGCCGATTTCCGGCCGCGCTAGAAACAGGTCCAGCGCACGCTCGAGCGCCGATTCCCCGCCATCGCCATAACCCGGCGCCGACGCGCGGTAATGCGTGTCCGTCGCCAGGAACGCACCGAGCAATCGACGCGCCGCAGGTCGCGCCGCGGGTGTCATGCGCGCGCACCGAACCTCCGGGGCCGCCGCGCGGGCCGCGCGGGTCAAGGCGACCCCGCGACATCGATCACGAGCGGCAGCAACGCGACACGAATGTGATCCGGTACCGCCACCGGTCGCTGCGAAGCGCGGTCGATCCATACGTGCACGAAGCGCCCGGCGGCCGCAGGCGCATCCGCATTTTCGCGGAAGAGGCCGATGGCGTAGGTAACGGACGATCCGCCGAGGCGCGTGACCGCCAGGCCCGCATCGATGACCTCGGGGAAGGCCAGGAACGCGGCGAAGGTGCATCCGGTTTCGACGACGACGCCGATCGCCGGCGCCCGCTCGATGTCGTGTCCGCCGACACGTATCAGGTGCTCGTTCACCACCGTGTCGAAATACGAATAGTAGGTGACGTTGTTGACGTGCCCGTAGGCGTCGTTGTCCATCCATCGCGTGGGGATCCGCAGAAAATGCGGATACGCCGCACGCGCGCGCGGCGCGGTCTCCAGCGTGCGGATCGCTTCAGCCATGCGCCCCCGCGGCAAGCCTGGCATCGAGAAGCTCGATCCAGTGCCGCACGGGCGTGCGCGTACCGGACGCGAGGTGCGTCATGCAGCCGATGTTGGCCGTCGCGATCAGCGCCGGCGCGCCGGCTTCGAGGTCGGTAATCTTCTTTTTCTTGAGCGCATTCGAAATTTCGGGCTGCAGCACCGAGTACGTACCGGCGGAGCCGCAGCACGAGTGCGCATCGGCGACGGGTGTAAGCCGGTAGCCCAAATTGCCGAGGATCGGCTCGACCTTGCCGCGGATCTGCATCCCGTGCTGGAGCGTGCACGGCGAATGGAAGGCGAGCGGCGTTGCGCTCGCAGGCGCACCTCCCATCGCGGCAGCGAGACGATCCCATTCTGCAGCGACGATCTCGACCGGGTCGCGCGCGAGCTCCGCGATGCGTCGAGCCTTCTCGGCATAGGCAACGTCCTGCGCCATCACGTGGCCGTAGTCCTTGACCATCACGCCGCAGCCGCTCGCGGTGACCACGATCGCCTCCGCGCCACGCTCGACCTGCGGCCACCACGCATCGATGTTCCGCCTGATCGTCGCGCGCGCCTCGTCGTGCTCGCTGAGATGATAGGCAAGTGCGCCGCAGCAGCCGCCATCACCGTGCGGACGACGCGCGGAAATACCCAGGCGATCGAGCACGCGCGCGGTGGCGAAATCGATGTTCGGCGCGAGCGCCGGCTGCACGCAGCCTTCCGTGATGATCATGGTGCGCGCATGCCGCGCCGTCGGCCACGCGCCTGCTGCAGGCGCATCGGGAACACGTTGCGCAAGCTCGCGCGGCAGCATCGACTTCGCCGCGCGACCCGCCGCGAGCACCGCGCCGAACAGGGTCCTCGACTGCATCCCCTTCCGCAGCGCATAGCGACGCGCCGTGTCGGCTGCCGTGCGGCCGACACGGTCGTCCACAAACTTGCGGCCGATGTCGAGGAGCCGGCCGTACTTGACGCCCGACGGGCAGGTCGTCTCGCAATTCCGGCACGTCAGGCAGCGATCGAGATGCAGCTGGGTCTTGGCAGTTACAGGTTTGCCTTCCAGCGCCTGCTTGATGAGATAGATGCGGCCGCGCGGCCCGTCGAGCTCGTCGCCCAGGAGTTGATAGGTCGGACACGTCGCCGTACAGAAGCCGCAATGCACGCACGAGCGGAGGATCGCATCGGCTTCGCGTCCTTCGGGCGTGTCGCGGATGAACGGAGCGAGCAGCGTTTCCATCAGAGACCTGGATAGAGGCGACCGCGGTTGAAAATGCCCTGCGGGTCGAACGTTGCCTTGAGGCGCTGGTGGAGTCCGAGCATGACCGCGTCGGGCGATGCGAATGCGGCACCTTCCCCGCCGCGAAATCGTGTCGCGTGACCGCCCTGCGCCGCCGCCCATGCACGAGGAGCGTCATCGCCCTGCGCGTCCTGGACGATCCAGCGCAATCCACCGCCCCATTCGATCAGCGTGTCTCCGAAATCCGCCGGCGGCGCCGTCGATTTGACCGACATCCGCCACAACACGCGGCCGGCGTTCCCGTGACCGCGAAAAAACGCATGCGATTGGTCACGGATCGACGCCCAGAATGCAACGCCCTCATCCAGCGCGGTGCCACCGATGATCGGTGCTGCCGCCGCGACCGCGGGCGCCGCACCCGAGAGCCGCACGTGAAGCCTGCCCGCGTGCCAGCAGGTCGCCGACAGCGGCAGCGGTTTGCCACCCCACTGGTTGACGAGCGCAATGGAGGTCGCTTCATCGCAGTCGACGACGCGCGTGGCTTCGGTGCGCGGGCGCGGCAGGCACTTGAGCGAGATTTCCGTCAGGACGCCGAGCGTGCCAAGCGCCCCGGTCATCAGTCGCGCGACGTCGAAGCCGGCGACGTTCTTCATCACCTGGCCGCCGAAGCGTTGCTCACAGCCGGCACCATCCAGAACGCGCACCCCCAGTACGAGATCGCGCGCGGCGCCCGCGTACGGGCGGCGTGGCCCGGAGAGACCGCTCGCAATCGCACCGCCGAGCGTACCGCCGGCGTCGAAATGCGGCGGCTCGAATGCCAGCATCTGGCCGTTCTCATGCATCGCCGCCTCGATGTCGGCGAGCAGCGTTCCTGCCCGAGCGGTGATGACGAGCTCCGTCGGCTCGTAGTCGACGATGCCGGTGAGCGCGCGCGTGTCGAGAACGTCGCCAACGACCGCTGCGCCATAGAAATGCTTGGTGTTCCCGCCCCGGATCGCGAGCGGTGCGTGCGCCGCGGTGGCCGCCCGCACGGTGTCCCTGAGCGCATCCAGCGCGGCGTCGGTCATCGGGTCAGGCGCGTCCCGCCGCGGCGAGCTTGTCGCGATAGATGACGCGCGGCTCGTCCGGCTCGATGATGGTCGTCTCCGCGACGCCCGCGGCCTCCCACTCGCGCATGAACGGATGCGCGAGAAGCGCTCGGAGATAGTCGCCCGCGGCGCCCCGCGGATGGACATCGTAGGTCTGGAACCGAAACGCCACCGGACCGTAGAAGCAGTCGGCGATCGAAAAATCGCCGCACAGGTATGGGCCGCCACCGCCGTGACGCTGCCGCGACAAGGTCCAGAGCTCTTCCACCCGCGCGATGTTCGCCTGGAGCGTCGGCGACCAGGGACGCACATCGAGGCGCTCGCGTATGCACATCGTCATGTCGTTGCGGAGCGCCGCAAAACCCGAATGCATCTCCGCAGTGATCGAGCGAGCCCATGCGCGCCGGGCCGGATCGGCCGGCCACATGCCCGGGTGCCGCTCCGCCAGGTATTCGGCAATGGCCAGCGTGTCCCACACGACGGTGTCGCCGTCGTAGAGGCAGGGCACGAGCCCCGACGGCGAGAAGGTCTTGTGCGCGGGGCTCGGCTGCATGCCGGTCAGTTGCACCAGCGTTTCCTCGAAGGGCGCCCCCGACAGCTTGGCCAGGAGCCAGCCGCGGAGCGACCACGACGAATAGTTCTTGTTGCCGATATAGAGTCGATACATGGGTGCCGGAAATCGAGAATGGAACGCAGCGTGCGAACGATGCCGGCGCTTACAGCGGAACGGTCTTGCCGGGATTCAGGATATTGCGCGGATCGAATGCGCGTTTCAGCGTTTTCATGAGCTCGACCGCTTCGCCGTGCTCCTCCACCAGCGCTCCCAGCTTGTGCACGCCGATGCCGTGCTCGCCGGTGCACGTGCCGCCCATTGCGATCGCGCGCGCGCTGACGCGTCGCGCCAGCGCTTCGGCCTTGGCGCGCTGGGCGGCGTCCGCGGGATCGAACAGCACGACGAGATGGAAGTTGCCGTCCCCCACGTGTCCGACGATCGGCGCGGTGAGGCCGGTCGCGTCGACGTCCGCGCGCGTTTCGAGCACGCATTGCGTCAAGCGGGAGATCGGTACGCAGGCATCGGTCGCAAAGCCCTGCGTGCCCGGCAGAAGCGCCAGCGCCGCGTAGTACGCGTTGTGACGCGCCTTCCAGAGACGCGAACGGTCTTCGGGCTTGGTGGCCCATTCGAACGCACTGCCGCCCTGGTCGTTGGCGATCGACTGCATCGATTCCGCCTGCTCCTGCACACCGGCATCGCTGCCGTGGAACTCGAAGAACAGCGTCGGCCTGGCCTCGAAGCCTTCGAGCTTCGAGTAGCGGATGCATGCCTCCATCTGGACGTCGTCGAGCAACTCGATCCGCGCCACCGGAATGCCCATCTGCATCGCAAGGATCACGGTGTCGACGGCGCTCTTGAGATCGGGGAACTGACACACCGCCGCGGAGATCGCTTCCGGAATGCCATAGAGCCGCAACTGCACCTCGGTGATCACGCCGAGCGTCCCTTCCGACCCGACGAAGAGCCGCGTGAGATCGTAGCCTGCGCTCGACTTGCGCGCGCGGCCGCCCACCCGCACGAGCGTGCCGTCGGCGGTCACGACCGTGAGACCCAGCACGTTCTCGCGCATCGTGCCGTAGCGGACAGCATTCGTTCCCGATGCGCGCGTCGAAGCCATGCCGCCGAGCGTTGCGTTGGCGCCCGGATCGATGGGGAAGAAGAGTCCCGTGCCTTTGAGCTCGGCATTGAGCTGCTCGCGTGTGACCCCCGCCTGGACCCGGCAGTCGAGATCGTCGCCGTTGATCTCGAGCACGCGGCTCATCTGCGACAGGTCGATGCAGACGCCACCGTAGAGCGCCGCCACGTGTCCCTCGAGCGACGTGCCGACGCCGAAGGCGATGACGGGGATCCGCGCAATGTGGCACTGGCGGACGATGGCCGCCACCTCTTCGTTCGTGTGCGGGAACACGACGATGTCCGGAAGCCCGGCGTCGGCCAGGCCTTCGCCGTGCGAGTGCTGCTCGCGCACCGATTCGTTGACGACGGCGCGCGCGCCGTAGTCGCGGGTCAGCGTCGCGACGACGCCCGCCATGGCGTCGGGGGCGGGACGCGTTCCGGTGGAAACGGGCATCGACATGGGAATTCCTAGAAACGCGGCAGCTCGGGATGCCGAAGCTCGCCGTGATGCACGTGCATGCGTCCGAACTCGGCGCAGCGCGCGAGGGTCGGTACGCCTTTCCCGGGATTCAGCAATCCACGTGGATCGAACGCCGCCTTGATGCCCAGAAAGCGATCGAGCTCCCCGGGCGAGAACTGGGAGCACATGCCGTTCAGCTTTTCCACGCCGACACCGTGCTCGCCGGTGATGGTGCCGCCGACCTCGATGCAGAGCTCGAGGATGCGATCGCCGAACTCGATGGTGCGTTCCTTGTCGCCCGGGCGATTGGCGTCGAAGAGGATCAGTGGATGCAGATTGCCGTCGCCCGCATGGAACACGTTCGCGCAGGTGAGGCCGTACTCCGCGGACCACACCTCGATCTGTTTCAGCACGCGCGCCAGCGCCCCGCGCGGAATGGTCCCGTCGATGCAATAGTAGTCGGGCGAGATCCGGCCGACCGCCGGGAACGCGGCCTTGCGTCCCGACCAGTAGCTCAACCGCTGCGCTTCGTTCTGCGACACACGGATTTCGGTCGCTCCTGCGCGCTCCAGCACCGCCCGGATGTCGGCCATCTCGGCCGCGACTTCCTCCACCGTTCCATCCGACTCCACCAGCAGCACCGCCGCAGCGTCCAGCGGATAGCCGGCATGCACGAACTGCTCGACCGCGCGCGTCGCAGCCTGGTCCATCATCTCCAGGCCCGCCGGCACGATCCCCGCGGCAATGATCGCGGCAACCGCCGCGCCGGCCTGCTCGATGTCGGCAAACGCCGCGAGCGCCACCTGGGCGTACTGCGGCTTCGGCAGCAGCTTGACGGTGATCTCGGTGGTCACGGCCAGCAGCCCCTCGCTGCCCGTGACGAGCGCGAGCAGGTCGTATCCCGAAGCATCGAGCGCATCGCCGCCGAACTCCACCACGTCGCCGCTGATGAGGACGCCGCGCACGCGGCGGATGTTGTGAACCGTCAGACCGTACTTGAGGCAGTGCACGCCGCCCGCGTTCTCGGCGACGTTGCCGCCGATCGAGCATGCGATCTGCGACGACGGATCGGGCGCGTAATAGAGGCCATGCGCCGCGGCGGCTTCGGAGATCGCGAGATTGCGCACGCCGGGCTGGACGACGGCGGTGCGCGTTCCGGGGTCGATCGACACGATTCGCTTGAACTTCGCGAGGGACAGCACGACGCCGCTCGCGACCGGCATCGCGCCACCCGAAAGACTCGTGCCCGCGCCGCGAGCGACCACGGGGACTCCCGCTTCCGCGCAGCGACGAAGGATCGCGACCACCTGCGCCTCGTTGTCGGGGAGAAGAACGGCCGCGGGCTGCTCGCGAAACAGCATGAGGCCATCGCACTCGTACGGCCGGGTGTCCTCGGGCGAGGTCAGGAGCGCCGCCGGCGGCAGGATCGACGCGAGGGCGGCGTGGACGGTGGGATCGAGCATGGCGGGGCGGTGGCGCGCAGGGTGCGCGCCGGCACCGAGGCATTATTTCACAACGGCGCGAGGATGGCCGCGGGCCACCGAATGCACTCGCACGTCGCGTCGGCGCTGCTAGAATCCCGCACCCGGAAAGTCCGCCAGCGTGCGGACTCGGCACGAGGAGAGATCATGCGGAACATCGTCCCCATCGCCCGCATCGCCGCCGCGCTCGCCGCCGCGGCGTGCCTTGCGGCCCCCGCCGGCGCGCAGACCGCGCTCAAGATGAATATCTCGGTGGCCCAGAACTCGCACTATGGCGTGGCAATCGACACGTTCGCGCGCGAAGTCGAAAAGCGCACCAATGGCCGCTACAAGGTCCAGACCTTCTACGCCGGCGCGCTCGGCGCCGAGCGCGAATCAATCGAAGGCGTGCAGCTCGGGACGCTCGACCTGACCCTCACGTCGACGGGGCCGGTTCCGAACTTCGTGCCGGAAGTCGCGATTTTCGACATCCCGTTCCTGTTCCGCGACTACGCCCACGCACGTGCCGTGCTCGATGGGCCGATCGGCCAGGACATGCTGACCAAGTTCGACGCCAAGGGCATCAAGGCGCTGGCTTGGGGCGAGAACGGCTTTCGCCACATGACGAACAACAAGCATGCCGTCAACCGGCCCGACGACCTCAAGGGCCTCAAGATGCGCACGATGGAGAATCCGATCCACATCGAGGCGTACCGGCAGTTCGGCATCCTGCCCACGCCGATGGCGTTCACCGAGGTGTTCACGGCGCTGCAGCAAGGCACCGTCGATGGACAGGAAAATCCGCTGTCGGTGATCACCGCCGCCAAGCTGGAGCAGGTGCAGAAATATCTCTCCCTGACCGGCCATGTCTATTCGCCCGCCGTGATCCTGATGAACAAGGCGCAATGGGACAAGCTTTCTGCAGCCGACAAGCAGGCGTTTGGCGAGGCGGCAAAGGAAGCGGTCAAGGCCAATCGCGCGCGCATCGACGAGGACGAGAAACGCGCGGTGGGCGATCTCCGCGCCAAGGGCATGCTCATTGTCGATCCGGTCGACAAGGTACCCTTCCAGACGGCGCTGACGCCCGTCTACAGCGATTTCGCGAAGCGCTTCGGCCAGGACAACATCGACAAGATCAAGAACTACAAGCAGTAGCCGCGAGACCTCTCACCGGTAGCCGAACACGCCCGGCAGCCACGTCGACAGCGCCGGCACGTACGACAGGAGCCCCAGCACGACGATCTGCGCCCACATGAATGGCCATAGCTCCCGCACCATCGCCGTCAGCGACACTTTCGCGACAACCGAGGTGACGAACAGCAACCCGCCCACCGGCGGCGTGATCATGCCCATCGTGAGATTGACGATTACCACGATGCCGAACTGCAGATCGCTGATGCCGAGCGCATGCGCAATCGGTGCCAGTATCGGCACCAGCACGACGATCCCCGGCAGCGGCTCGATGAAAATCCCGAATGCCAGCAGCAACAGG
>Ga0207683_10005650_pt1 | contig 10724 bp, 11 predicted proteins | sample KBSM73metaG_FD_184333 | JGI IMG/M metagenome (GOLD analysis project Ga0207683, IMG submission 184333) | Miscanthus rhizosphere microbial communities from Kellogg Biological Station, Michigan, USA - KBS M7-3 metaG (SPAdes) (version 2) | ecosystem: Host-associated > Plants > Roots > Rhizosphere >...
AAGGCGCGGATGAGGTCGTGGGCCTTCACGCCGGGTGCGGTCTCGACGCCGCGGGCGGTGTCGACGCCCCACGGCGCGGCGGCGCGGACGGCGTCGGCGACGTTCTGGGGGTCGAGGCTGCCGGCGAGGATCACGGGCTGGCGCACCTCCGCCGCCCGCGCCCAGTGGGCGCGGAGCTCGTCGCCCTCGGGCCGCGAGCCGAACGGCAGGTCGAGCAGGATCGGCACGCCGTCCGGCACCTCGCCCGGCGCGCCGTTGCGGCTGGCGACGATCACGTCACGAAACTCGTCCGGCATGTCATAGGTCTGCGTCAGATCGAACCCTTCGACAGGTGCCATACCTGGTACCCCTACCACCGCCACCGTCTTCACGCGGTCGGGGACGCGGGCCGCGAGGGCGCGCGCGCGGTCGGGCTCCAGGTAGCGCGGCGTGCCCTCGACGAGGATGAAGCCGACCAGGTCGGCGCCGGCGTCGACGGCCGCGTCCACATCCTCGGGGCGCATGAGGCCGCAGATCTTGACGAGCGTCACCGGGGCACCCCCACCAGCTCGGCCAGGAGCTCCGGGCGGCGCATGAGCGATGCGCCGACCAGGACGGCGTCGGCGCCCGCGGCGTGGGCGGCCTCGACGTCCGTGCGCGAGGCGATGCCCGACTCTGCGACCCGGGTGACCGTCCTCGGCAGCGTCGCCAGGAGCTCGAGCTGGCGGTCGCGGTCGATCTCGAGTGACTCCAGGTCGCGCGCGTTCACCCCCACGATCGCCGCCTCGAGCCCGAGCGCCCGCTCCACCTCGCGAGCTGTGTGGGCCTCGACCAGGGCGTCCATCCCGAGCAGCTCGGCGGTCTGGATGAGCCGAGCCGCCTCGGCGTCGGAGACGAGCGCGAGCAGGACGAGGATGGCGTCGGCGCCGGCCACGCGCTGGGCGGCCACCTGCTCCGGAAAGACGGTGAACTCCTTCGCGAGCGCCGGCAGGCCGGCGGCGGCCCGGGCGGCCACAAGGTCGGCGAGGCTCCCGCCGAAGTCGCGCTCGGCGACGAGCACCGACATGGCCGCCGCGCCGCCCGCGGCGTAGCCACGGGCCGTGTCGCCGACGTCCGCCCCGAGCGCGATCCCGCCCTCGGACGGCGACGAGCGCTTGATCTCGGCGATGACGGCCACGCCCGGCCCGGCCCGGAGCGCCTCCCCGAACCCGCGCGCCGGCTCGGGCGCATCCCGGCGCAGGTCGCCCGACAACCGGCTGAGGTAGCCCCTCACGCCGCCTGCCCCCGGGCCCGGGTGAAGGCGACGAGCTCGTCGAGCTTGGCCTGCGCGGCGCCCGAGTCGATCGTGTCGACGGCCAGGTCGATCCCCGCCTCCCAGTCGGCGACCACGCCGCCGACCAGGAGCGCCGCCGCCGCGTTCAGGATGACCGCGTCGCGGCGCGGCCCGCGCTCGCCGTCGAAGACCGTGAGGATGACCGCGGCGTTCTGGGCCGGGTCGCCGCCGCAGCGCAGGTCGTCCGGCGACCCCGGGACGGGGCCGGTGGAGAGCGGGGCGGGGTCGAGCGTCGTCGTGCGCACCGTCCCGTCGCGCACCTCCGCCATCAGGTTCTCGCCGGTCGGCGTGAGCTCATCGAGCCCGCCCGCGCCGTGCACGACGATCGAGTGCTCCGTCCCCAGCTTCGAGAGCACCTGCGCGATCGGCTCGACCAGCGACTCGGAGTAGACGCCGATCACCTGCCGCCGCGCGCCCGCCGGGTTCGTGAGCGGGCCGAGCAGGTTGAAGACGCTTCTGATGCCGAGCTCGCGCCGGATCGGGCCGGCGTGACGCATGGCCGGGTGGTGCGCCTGGGCGAAGAGGAAGCCGAACCCGATCTCGTCGATGCAGGCCGCGACGTCCTCGGGCGAGAGGTCGATCCGCACGCCCAGCGCCTCGAGCACGTCGGCCGAGCCGCACCGCGACGACACCGCCCGGTTCCCGTGCTTGGCGATGACCGCCCCCGCGGCCGCCGCGACGAGCGCCGCCGACGTCGAGATGTTGAAGGTGTCGGAGCCGTCCCCGCCGGTGCCGCACGTGTCGACCAGGTCGGAGCGGGAGGGCTTGGCGGGCGTCACGTGGGCCCGCATGGCCCGCGCGCACCCGGCGATCTCGTCCGGCGTCTCGCCCTTCATCCTGAGCGCCACCAGGAACGCCGAGATCTGGGCCGGCGAGGCGTCGCCGGACATCACCTGCATCATCGCGACATGCGTCTCCTCGCTCGAGAGGTCGCGCCCCTCGACCAGCTGCTTGATCGCGTTCGTGATCACCTGCCGGCCTCCATGGCGAGGAAGTTCTCGATCAGGCGCCGCCCGTGTGGGGTGAGCACCGACTCCGGGTGAAACTGTACGCCGTGCGTGGGCTCCGCCCGGTGGCGGACGCCCATCACCTCGCCGTCCGGCGTGTGGGCCGTCACCACCAGCTCGTCGGGGATCGGCTGGAGCGCCGCCAGCGAGTGGTAGCGGCCGGCCTCGAATGGGCTCGGCAGGCCGGCGAAGAGCTCGGAGCCGTCGTGGGTCACGTCGTCGGGCTTTCCGTGGACGATCCGGCCCGCCCGGTCGACCCGGCCGCCGTAGAGCTCGCAGATCACCTGGTGGCCCAGGCAGACCCCCAGGATCGGCACCCGCCCGGCCATGCGGCGCACGACCTCCTCGGACACACCCGCCTCGCGCGGCGTCCCCGGCCCGGGCGAGACGACGACATGGGTCGGCGCCCACGCCTCGGCCTCTTCGGCGGTCACGGCGTCGTTTCGCTCCACCCGCACCTCCGCGCCCGCGGTCGCGATGTAGTCGACCAGGTTGTAGGTGAACGAGTCGTAGTTGTCGATCACGAGCACGCGCGCGCTCATCGCCCGTACACCCCTGACTCCGCCCGGTCGATGGCGGCGCCGAGCGCGGCCACCTTGTTCATCGCCTCGCGGTACTCGTCGCCCGGGTCGGAGTCCGACACGATCCCGCAGCCCGACTGGAGGTAGGCCATCCCGTCGCGCAGGACCACCGTGCGGATTGCGATGCACGTGTCCATGTCGCCGCCGAACCCGAGCCAGCCGACCGCGCCGGCATAGGCGCCCCGGCGGCGTCCCTCGAGCTCGGAGATGATCTGCATCGCGCGTACCTTGGGGGCGCCCGAGACGGTCCCGGCCGGGAAGGTTGCCCGCAGCAGCGCCGGCGCGTCGTGGCCGTCGGCAATGTCGCCGAGGACTCGCGAGACGAGGTGCATGACGTGCGAGTAGCGCTCGACGTCCATGAACTGCTCGACGCGCACGGAGCCCGGCCGGCAGACGCGGCCCAGATCGTTTCGGGCCAGGTCGACGAGCATGGTGTGCTCGGCCCGGTCCTTCTCGCTCTCGAGGAGCTCCGCGGCCAGCGCGTCGTCCTCGGCCGGGGTCGCGCCGCGCGGGCGCGTGCCGGCGATCGGGCGCAGCTCGCAGGTGCCGTCGAGCCCCAGCCGCACGTGCGTCTCGGGGGACGAGCCGATGAGCTGGTAGCCGTCGAGGTCGAGCAGGAACATGTACGGCGACGGGTTGACGGCCCGGAGCGCCCGGTAGATCGCGGTCGGCGAGGCATCGGTCTGGCGGCGGACGCGCTGGGAGGGGACGACCTGGTAGGCGTCGCCGGCGGCGATGTGCTCCTTGGCCCGCTCGACGGCGGCGACATAGCCCGCCTCGGTCATCTCGGCCTCGGCGCTCCCGGACGCCAGCGGCTCGGCGACCGGCACGCCCAGCGGCCCGCCGAGCGCGTCGATGACGCGGTCGACCTCCGCCGGCTCGCCGGTCACCGTCATCGTGCGGCGGACGTGGTCGAAGGCGACAACCGTCTCGGCGAGGAGGAACCGCATGGTCGGCAGGCCCGCGTCCGCCCCGTTCGCCGCTGGGAGCGGCACCGGCTCGAGCTCCGACACCCAGTCGTAGCTCAGGAACCCGACCGCACCGCCGGCGAACGGCGGCGCGCCCGCAGCCGGGCCGGGCTGCGACGCGGCGAACGCGGCCGCCTCCTCGAGCGTCGCGACGGCCGGAAGCCCGGCCGCGAGGAACGAGTAGCGGCCGACCTGCTCGCCGCGCTCGACCGACTCGAGCAGGAAGGCAGGCCCGCCCAGCGCCTCGCGCAGGCGCAGGTAGGCGCCGACCGGGGTGATCAGGTCGGCCGGGAGCTCGTAGGTGTGTCGATGGGTCGTCATGCCATGAAAAAAGCCCCTCGCCCTGGGGGCGGAGAGGCTCGAGCGAAGCGCGGATGCCGTGGCGGAGCTAGCGGGCCGCACCTCGCTCGCGTCGCCACCACCACTGTCCGAAGGTCGTCTGCACGGGCTTGACTATGCTGCATCGCCGGTCATGAGTCAAGCACGAACCGTCATTCTGAGCGCCGCGCGAACGCCATTTGGCAAGCTCGGCGGCGGCCTCGCGAGCCTCTCCGGGCCTGAGCTCGGGACCCGTGCAGCCGGTGCCGCGCTCGAGCGCTCAGGGGTCGCGCCGGGCGACGTCGGCTACGTCGTCATGGGCGAGGTGCTGCAGGCCGGCGCCGGGCAGATCCCGTCGCGCCAGGTGTCGGTCGGGATCGGCCTCGGCCCGACGGTCGGCTCGGAGACGATCAACAAGGTGTGCGCGTCCGGCATGCGGGCCGCGACGCTGGGCGACGTGATGATCCGGGCCGGCGAGCACGACGTGATCGTGGCCGGGGGCATGGAGTCGATGTCGAACGCGCCGTACCTCCTGCCCAAGGGCCGCTTCGGCTACGGGATGGGCGACGGCGCCGTGCTCGACTCGATGACCTACGACGGGCTCACCTGCACCTTCGACGGCCTTATCATGGCCGAGCAGAACTCGATGGTGGCGGCCGAGGTCGGGATCTCGCGCGAGGACCAGGATGCCTGGGCGCTCCGCTCCCACCAGCGCGCCGTGGCCGCCATCGACGAGGGCCGGTTCGCCGACGAGATCGTGCCGGTGACCGTGAAGGGGCGCAAGGGCGAGACGGTCGTCGACACCGACGAGGGCCCGCGGCGCGACACCTCGCTCGAGAAGCTGGCCGCCCTCAAGCCCGTCTTCGTCGCCGACGGCTCGACGACCGCCGGGAACGCCCCGGGCGTGAACGACGGCGCCGCGGCGCTCGTCCTGGCCTCGGAGGCGTGGGCGAAGGAGCGCGGGATGGCGCCGCTCGCCGCGATCCGCGGCCACGGCTACGTCGCCGACGACTACGCCTACCTCGTGCGGACGCCGGCGGCGGCCACCCGGGTGGCGCTGGAGCGGGCCGGGATGGCGGTCTCGGACATCGACCTGCTCGAGGTGAACGAGGCGTTCTGCTCGGTCGCGCTCAACACGATGCGGCTGCTCGGGATCGACGAGGAGCGCGTGAACGTGAACGGCGGGGCGGTCGCGCTCGGCCACCCGATCGGGGCCTCGGGCGCACGCCTCCTGGGCACCCTGATCCACGAGCTGCGCCGGCGCGGCGGCGGGATCGGCGTCGCGGCGATCTGCTCGGGCGCCGCCCAGGGCGACGCGACGGTGCTCGAGGTCTTCCCCGCGTGAGCGAGACGGTCTGCGTCGTCGGCGCCGGCCAGATGGGCTCGGGCATCGCCCAGGTCGCCGCGGTGGCGGGCTACGACGTGACCCTCGTCGACGTCGCGCCGAAGCAGCTCGACCGGGCCCGGTCGGGCATCGAGGGCTCGCTGGCGAAGCTGGTCGAGAAGGGCCGGGTCGAGGCGGATGCCGCCGAGGCGGCCCTGGGCCGGATCCAGACCGCGGGCGAGCCGGGGCCGGCCGACCTCGCGATCGAGGCCGCCACCGAGGACGTCGACCTGAAGCTGCGCATCTTCGCCGACCTCGACCGGGCCGCCGGCGACGGCGCCGTCCTGGCGTCGAACACGAGCTCGATCCCGATCACGCGGCTCGCGGCGGTGACGTCGCGCCCCGAGCGGGTCGTCGGCATGCACTTCATGAACCCGGTGCCGCTCATGCCGCTCGTGGAGCTGATCCGGGGCCTCGAGACCTCCGACGAGGCGGCGGCGGCCGTTCGGGCAGCGGCCGAGCGCATGGGCAAGACCGTCGCGGAGTCGCGCGACTTCCCCGGGTTCATCGCCAACCGCATCCTGCTTCCGATGATCAACGAGGCGGTCTACTGCCTCATGGAGGGGGTCGGCGACCGCGAGTCGATCGACACCGTCATGAAGCTGGGGATGAGCCACCCGCTCGGCCCGCTCCAGCTGGCCGATCTGATCGGGCTCGACACGTGCCTCGCCATCATGGAGGTGCTGCACGACGGCCTCGGCGACTCGAAGTACCGGCCGTGCCCGCTCCTGCGCTCGTACGTCGAGGCGGGCAGGCTCGGCCGGAAGTCCGGGCGCGGGTTCTATGAGTACGGCTGACCCGGACTGGTTCGAGGGCTTCTTCGACGAGGACTACCTGCAGTTCGCCGCCGACCGCTTCCCGGCCGAAGCGACCGCCGCCGAGGTCGACTTCCTCGCGGAGGCGCTCGGGCTCCGGGAGGGAACGCGCGTCCTCGACCTCGCGTGCGGTCACGGCCGCCACAGCGTGGAGCTGGCGCGGCGGGGTTGCGCCGTCACCGGCGTCGACCTGAGCGAGGCGTCGCTCGCGTTGGCCGCGGCGCGGGCGGCGGAGGCCGGCGTGGAGGTGCGGTTCGAGCGGGCCGACATGCGCCGCATCGGCTTCGAGGCCGAGTTCGACGCCGTCATCAACATGTTCACGGCGTTCGGGTACTTCGAGGATGCTGACAACCGGCTGGTGCTGGAGCGGATCGCGGCGGCGCTGGTGCCGGGCGGGGGGTTCCTGATGGAGTTCGGCAACCCGGTCTCGGTCTTCGCCCGCTTCGAGGCCCGCGGCTGGCACGCGCTCTCGGACGGCACGGTGATGCTCGAGGAGCGGGCCTACGACGCGCCCCGGGGCCGGTTCGAGACGTGCTGGACGTTCGTTCGCGGCGGCGAGCGGCGCGAGCAGCGCTTCTCGCACCGGGCGTACACGGCGCCCGAGCTGGCGGCGATGGCGGCCGCCGCCGGGCTCGGCGTGGAGCACCTGTGGGGCGGCATGGACGGGTCGGAGCTCGAGATGGGCTCCCGCCGGATCGTCATGCTCGCGCGCAAGCCGGGGTGAACCTTTCGTGCCCGGGCGCCGACTAAGAGGCATGCACGTCCGGACGCTCGCAGCGCTTCTTGCCGCCACCGCCGTCCTGGCCGCGGGCTGCGGTCAGGCGGCCGGTGGCGGGAGCGGCGGCGGGGCCACGCAGGTGCCGCCGCCGTCCCAGCCGGGGACGGTCAGGATCGCCGGCGTGCTCGTGGCCACCACGTCGGCGCACACCGGCACCGGCTCGCCGCAGGCCGGCGTCAAGATCGGGATCTTCGCGCGCCCGTACTCGACCGCCGGTCCGCTGATGATCGATCCGCCCGAGCCGATCGCGACCGTGACGACCGACGCCGACGGCCGGTTCGCGATCGAGCTCCCCGACACCCATCCCCGCTACTTCGTCTCGGCGATGAACGCGCGCGGCTACGCGCCGGGGCGGTGGGCGAAGCGGGGCACGCAGGTGCATCTCACCGCCTGCACGGACTGCGCAATCCCGCTTTAGATGATTGACCGATGACTCCCGCGCGCCTGGACGTTCGGCGGGGGTTGGTCGGCGGGTGCGGCGGGGCTGCGGCTGCGAACCGTCGCGGGGCGGCGTCCTCGGTCAGCCCAATATCACTCGATATTGGGCTTCCCTGCGTCCTTGCCCGGCTCGGTTCTCGCCGCCCAGGACATCACGGGAGTCATCGATCAATCATCTAACGGGCCGGCGCGGCGACCTGGACGACCTCGGTCGGGGCGGCCACCGCCGTCGCCGGCTCGAGCCAGCGCCGGGCCGTGACCGCGCCCGCCGCCGCGACGACGGCGGACATCACCCACACAGCGTCGTAGCCGGTGCGCTCGATCGCAAAGCCGGCGATCGGGGCCGCCAGCGAGCCCATCCCGAAGACGACGGTCGACGCCACGCCGACCGCGCGCCCGGCCCGCGACGAGCCGGCCAGCTCGCCGGCGAGCAGGTAGAGGACGCCGTTCATGCCGAAGGCGCCGAACGCGACGACGACGCCGAACCCGAGCGCAGCCGTCGGTACCACCGCCAGCACGAGCGGCATGACGCACGTGGCGGCGACGGTCAGGATGCCGATCTCGGTCAGGGTGCGGGCGCGGCGCGTCCCGCCGCCGCCGTCGGCGACCCGTCCCCACACGATCCGCGAGACCGCGGCGGTGACGTTCAAGGCTGCGAACCCGGCGGCGGCCTCGGCGTGGGAGAGGCCGGCGTCGCGAAGCGCGCCGACGTAATGGGCCAGGATCGCCCCCAGCGCGAGCACGTAGAGCAGGCCCACCGCCAGGAGCGGCTTGAACCCGGGGATGCGAAGCACGGCCGCGACGCTCTGCCCCGCGCGTGAGATCGAGGCCGGCCGGTCGTCGGAGACGACCGCGAAAGCGAGCGCCGTCGCCGCGGCGGCCACTCCGGCACCGGCCATCGCCAGCCGCACCCCGCCGACCGCGGCGAGCGCGGGCAGGATCGCCGCCCCGAGCGTCCCGCCCAGCGGGACTCCCAGCTGGCGCCAGCCCATCGCCATGCCGCGCTGGGCCGGCTCGAAGACCCGGAGCAGTGCCGTCATCCCCGCCACCGGCACCGCCGCCCCGCCGATCCCGGCGAGGACGAGCGCCGCGGCGAACGTCGCGGCTGTCCCGGCCGACGCGGCCAGGAGGAGGCCGATGCCGTTCACGATCCCGCCGACGATCAGCACCCGCCGGCCGCCGAAGCGGTCGACCAGCGCACCGGCCGGGATCAGGGCCGCCGCCGAGCCCAGCCCGACCGCGGCGAACACCGCGCCGAACCCCGCGGGCCCGAGGTCGAACTTGTCCCGGATCTCGGCGCCGATCGCCGGCAGGCCGAACGTGATCATCGAGAACGCGGCCTGAGAGGCCACCGCGAGGACGAGGATCGTGCGCTGCCGGCTCATGAGGTCACGCTAGCCGACGGCTTGCGCGAGACCGCCACTTGGCCGTGTCACCGAGCGCCAATTGGCCACTTGGCCGCGCTTCGACCGCCAATTGGGCAGACGACCGGATAGGCGGGTGACGCCGAGGCGCCACCCGCCGGGAGTCGGTCAGGCCGCGACGCGGTGTCGCAGGCCGCCGCCGAGGTACACCCGGCGGCTCACGCGGATGGCGTCGTCGATGCGGCGCCGGAGCGTGATGGTGTTCATGGGCTCGTTCGGGTCGACCATGACGGCGGGGGTGGCGTCGAGAATGTCGCAGGCGGCGAGGGCGACGGTCACGATGGCCACCTCAGCCTCGTCGAGGCCGACGTCGAACACGAGGGCATCGGGCTTCATGTCCTTGACAAGCCCGAGGGCCTCCTCGGCGTCGCGGGCGACGACCACGTGGTAGTGGTCGGCGACCGCTCGCCGAACCATGGCGAGGGTCAGGGGGTCGCTGTCGATCACCATGACGGTGGCTCGCGCCCCGAGTGAGGAGATCCGAGCCAGGGGGCTCGGCTCGACGACGTCGCCGTCAGCGGACGTGTCGTTCGCGATTCGGTGGGTCAGGCCGTACATCGGTGTGGTCCTCCTGGAGCGTGGAGCGGGTTGGAGCTGCACCGTCCGTGGTAGCCGGGTGATCGTCTCTTCACATTTTCATAATGAAACCCTAACGGGGGAATTGCATATGCCCCCGGATGGGGCACGCCGGGCCGATGCTCTACGCTGCCTCCGTGCGGATCGATCGCATCTACACGCGCGCCGGGGACGCCGGCCAGACGTCGCTCGGAGACGGGGAGCGGGTGTCCAAGAACGACGCCCGCATCTGGGCCTACGGCACCGTCGACGAGACGGGGGCGGCGATCGGCGCGGCCGTCGCCGGCGGCCTCTCCGACGACGTCTCCGACCTGCTCCGGCGGGTGCAGAACGACCTCTTCGACGTCGGCGCCGACCTGTCGGTGCCCGTCGGCACGACGCGCGGGAAGGGCAAGAGCCGGCTTCGGATCGGCGATGCCCACGTCGCGGCCCTGGAGGAGGCGTGCGACCGCTACTCGGAGGCGCTCGAGCCGCTCACGAGCTTCGTCCTCTCGGGCGGGACGCCCGCGGCGGCCGCCCTCCACACGGCCCGCACCACCTGCCGCCGCGCCGAGCGCTGCGCCGTGGCGCTGGCCGGCCACGAAGAGGTGAACGCGGCCGCGCTGGCCTACCTCAACCGGCTGTCCGACCTGCTCTTCATCCTCGCGCGGGTCGCAAACGACGGCGGCGGCGCGGACGTGCTGTGGCAGCCGGGCGCCACGCTGGCGCCCGACGGCACCAGTTAGAGCGTCTGGCATAACACCAGGCGCTATAATCACGCTCGATGGCGGGCGAGAACCCCTTCCGCTACGGCGACGTCGTCTCCGGCATCCAGTTCACCGACCGGCTGACCGAGATCGCCGCACTCCGGGCCGACGTGGAGAGCGGCCAGAACGTCGTCGTCATCGCGCCCCGCCGAACCGGTAAGAGCTCGCTGATGCGGGCCTGCGTCGAGGAGCTGCGCGGGTCGGGGGTGCTCGTCGCCGAGTGCGACCTCTTCGCCGCTCCCGACAAGGGCCGGCTTGTGGAGCAGCTCACGACCGCGCTCTACCGCGGCCTGCTCTCGCCGTTCGAGCGCGCCGGCCGCCGCTCGCTCGACTTCCTGCGCCGGATGCCCGTCGCGCCGGTCGCCACCGTCGATCCC
>Ga0207683_10005652_pt1 | contig 10722 bp, 7 predicted proteins | sample KBSM73metaG_FD_184333 | JGI IMG/M metagenome (GOLD analysis project Ga0207683, IMG submission 184333) | Miscanthus rhizosphere microbial communities from Kellogg Biological Station, Michigan, USA - KBS M7-3 metaG (SPAdes) (version 2) | ecosystem: Host-associated > Plants > Roots > Rhizosphere >...
GACGTCGATTACGCCATGATTGCGGTATCGACCGCGCTCGCGCAGGTGAACGCAGGCAAGCTAAAAGCGCTTGGGGTGACGAGTGCGCAGCCCGCAGCAAGCCTGCCGAACGTTCCGTCGATCGCAAGTGTCGTTCCGAGGTATGAGGGACTCAACTTCCACGGCTTGCACGCGCCTGCAAAGACCCCGCAAGCAATCGTTGCAAAGCTGCACGATGAAACGACGCGGATTCTTCAGCGGCCCGACGTGAAGGAGCGTCTCAACAATCTAGCGATGGATGTGGCAGGAGGCACTCCGCAGCAATATCGCGCGTTTATCGAGGCTCAGATAAAGCAATGGGCGCCAGTCGTCAAGTCCTCAGGCGCACGCGCCGACTGATTGCTACGCTGGCGCTTCAGCTCAGCGCGATCGACACCTGATCGCCTTCCACTTTCAGCTTCGAGCCAAATTTCGCGCTGCGCGCCGTGATGTCCTCGAGCGTTGCCTGCTCATTTGTCAGCGCGCACAGCACCGATTCATTCGCGTCGTTGTGGCGCACAAACTGAAACGTCGCATGCTTGATGGTTTTGCCGTCGACTCTCACGCGCGCCATCATGCCGACCCAATCCCCATGCTTTCGGCCGCCGTGACCGGTGTGGAAGGAAAAGCTGCCGAGTCCGTAATAGATCGGCTTGCCTTTGTACGCTTCGACCGGAAGCGAATAGTGGGGTCCGTGGCCGATCACGATGTCAGCTCCGGCATCAATGGCGGCATGGGCGATTTCAGGCATGTAGTCGAGCACGTCCTGATGCAGGCCCCAATGACACGATGCGACGAGAATGTCGCATTGTGAGCGCAACGCGGTGACGTCTTCTTTGTATTGCTGCAGATATTTTGCATCCGCCCAGGTGATTATGACCGGCGGGAGGCCGGGCCGGTTGGCGGGCGGAATCTCAGGCCGTGTCTTGTGCAGCGGCAGCTGATATGCGGTATGCCCGCGAATAACGGCAACGCCGGGCGCGTTTTCGGCGGCCTCATGATTGGTCGGCCAATAGACCGAAGTGCGTTGTAAAAAACCGTAGCGCACGCCGTTGCGGTTGAGAACGACCGGCGCTCGCGCCGCTGCGCGGTTTGCGCCCGCGCCCGTGTGCGGGATGTCCAGTTCGTCGAGACGCGCGATGGATGAACGGATCGCCGCTTCACCGTAATTGACGTTGTTGGCAATGCCGACCGCGTGGATGCCGGCCCGTTTCAAGGTGTCACCGCCGGCTAGTGGATCCGCGAAAAAACCTTCGGTGTCGACTGAATGGCCGCCGGGAGGATGATACAGACAGCACTCGAGGTTGCTGAAGACGACGTCTGTCGTACGGAACTCATCTGCCACGCGCTTGAATGGCACATCGGGGTCAGTGACGTTCATGAGGTTCACGTCACCGGTAAGTATCATCGTTGCAGGCATTGCTTGCGGCCGGTAGTTGATCGAGCGGCGATTATAGCGACGATGATTTGCGCCCACTCGCCGAGTGCGGCGGCCCGTTGGCACAGCCGAGCGATCACACCCGCGCAGTTGTTTCTTTAGCCCAAGGTAGGTGAGCGCTGTCTGCCGGCCCAAAGGCCAGTGATGATTGCTTAAGTCCCTGTTCAGAAAGGTAATCCAGACGGATGGGACGATCCGCGGGATTTATATTGCATAGCAGCAGAAACTGCTTGCAAAGGGCTTCCCGGCGGCCCATAATAGCTTTGCGTTGGGCATCTTTACAGGTGTCGGCGCACATCCTCCAAATCCTCCTCCTTTGGTGGAATCTTAGACGCAGCCCCCATGGGGTTGCGTTTTTTTTTGCCTTCATCGCTTCGTGCGGTGGTTGTAGAAAACAATGCGTACCCACGCCCGCGAACTAGTTTGCTGCGTCGCAAGGTTCGTCAACTTAAACGAACGGTATTCGGGCGCGCATCTTTGAACGGCGAAAGACGAGACAGTCGCATTTGATGCTGATCGTCCAGTGTCAGTCACGCGACTAAGAGGATGGTTAGCTGGAACGGTCAATCCGCTATAATTACCTGGATTTATCGCGCAACTCCATCGTCTTCCCGAGTCGCAGGATTGCGCAGCCACGCATCGCAGGAAAACGACCCAAAGCCCTGTTGCGAAATGCCTCTATAGGCGGTTGTTTCGCTGCGTTCGGCGGTTGTCAGCGTCATGTGCGCGCTATGAGAAAAGGTAGTTAATGAAAATTCACGAATACCAGGCAAAAGAGATCCTGCGTAAATATGGCGTCGTAACGCCGCGCGCGGTGCCATGTTTCACCGTTGATGATGCGGTGGCCGCAGCGCAAAAGCTCGGCGGTAAGGTATGGGTCGTCAAGGCGCAAATCCACGCGGGCGGTCGAGGCAAGGGCGGTGGCGTGAAAGTCGCAAAATCGATCGAAGAAGTGAAGAAGCATGCCGGCGACATTCTCGGCATGATGCTCAAAACGCATCAAACCGGGCCGGGAGGACAGAAAGTCCGCAGGCTGCTGGTCGAAGAAGGCGCCGATATCAATAAGGAGCTTTACGTCGGCATGGTCGTCGATCGTGGAACTCAGCGCGTGTGCTTGATGGCGAGTTCAGAAGGCGGGATGGATATCGAGGAAGTGGCCGCGAAGACTCCCGAAAAAATCGTGAAGGTGTTTATCGACCCGATCACCGGGCTCAAAGACGCGGAAGCTGATGACGTCGCTCGAAAGATCGGCATTCCTGAAGCATCCGTTGCCAAGGCGAGGCCGGCGCTCAAGGGTTTATATAAAGCGTTTGATGAGACCGACGGATCCCTGGCGGAAATCAACCCGCTCATCCTGACCAACTCAGGCGATGTTGTCGCCCTCGATGCCAAGATGAACTTCGACGACAACGCGCTTTTCCGTCATCCCGACATTGTGGCGATGCGCGATCTCGATGAGGAAGATCCGGCGGAGATCGAAGCATCGAAGTACGATCTTTCGTATATCTCGCTCGATGGAAACATCGGATGCCTGGTGAACGGCGCCGGTCTCGCCATGGCAACCATGGACATTACGAAGCTTTATGGCGGAAGTCCGGCGAACTTCCTCGATGTTGGCGGCGGCGCCTCGACCGAGAAAGTCACCGAAGCATTCAAGATCATGCTCAAAAATCCGACGGTGAAAGCGATCCTCGTCAACATTTTCGGCGGCATCATGAAATGCGATGTGATCGCCGAAGGCGTTGTCGCGGCGGCTCGCCAAGTTCAATTAAAGGTCCCGCTCGTGGTGCGACTGGAAGGCACCAATGTCGAGCTTGGAAAAAAAATTCTTGCCGAATCGGGACTGCCGATCATATCGGGCAACAACATGGCTGACGCTGCGGCCAAAGTCGTGAAAGCGGTAAAGGAAGCAGGAGCGGCGGCATGAGCATATTGATCGACAAAAATACGCGCGTGATGACGCAGGGGATCACCGGCAAGACCGGCCAGTTTCATACCAGGATGGGTAAGGAATACGCGAATGGCGCGACTTGCTATGTCGCGGGTGTAAATCCGAAAAAGCCCGGTGAGTCGTACGAGGGCATCCCGATATTCGCAACGGTCAAGGAGGCCAAGCAGAAGACAGGCGCGAACGTATCAGTGATTTATGTGCCGCCACCGTTTGCAGCCGCTGCGATAGATGAAGCGATCGATGCCGATCTCGACCTCGTTATCTGCATAACCGAGGGCATTCCGGTTCGGGACATGATTCGGACGAAGTATAAAATGCAGGGCAAGCGTACCAAACTCATCGGTCCGAATTGCCCGGGCGTAATCACACCCGATCAGATCAAGATCGGAATCATGCCGGGACATATCCACAAGGCAGGCCCGGTCGGCGTAGTTTCGCGTTCCGGAACGTTAACGTACGAAGCGGTCGGTCAACTGATGGAGCAGGGCCTCGGGCAATCGTCGTGCGTGGGTATCGGCGGAGATCCGGTCAACGGGCTCAAGCACATCGACATCATGAAAATGTTCAACGACGACGCGCAGACAGAGGCGGTCATCATGGTCGGCGAAATCGGCGGCGACGACGAGGAAACTTGCGCGCGGTGGATCAAGACTAACATGAAGAAACCGGTAGTCGGGTTCATCGCCGGCGTTACCGCGCCGCCAGGCAAGCGCATGGGTCATGCCGGCGCGATCATCTCGGGCGGCAAGGGTACTGCTGCCGAAAAGCTCGCGGTGATGGAAGAGTGCGGCATAAAGGTCACCCGCAATCCGGCAGATATGGGAAAGCTGCTCAAATCAGTTCTTAAGTAGCCTGTACCCATCCTTATTGGCGCCCAACGGCGGGGCGCTGCGTAGCGTTGAATGCCGTGCATCGCCGCAACTCGTCGGCGAGCAGAGGAGCAGTAGTGGACACAGCATTAAACAGGAAAAAGCGCGGAACGCCCAAGGGCCGCGCGGTCGACGCCACAGCGCTTGCCGAGGTACAGGCGCTGCTCGGCAACGAATCGCGGCAGCGCCATTTGCTCATCGAGCACCTGCATAAAATTCAGGATCGCTATGGACACATCTCCAGCGAGCATGTAGTCGCGCTCGCGCGCGAGATGAACCTCGCATCCGTGGAAGTGTACGAAGTTGCCTCGTTCTATCATCATTTCGACATCGTCAAAGATCGCGATCACGTTCCACCGGCGCTGACCGTGCGAGTATGTGATTCGCTGTCGTGCGAGCTCGCCGGCGCGCAAGGGCTGCTGGAAAAACTGAAGACGACGCTGGGAGCGGACGTGCGTGTCATTCCCGCGCCTTGCATCGGGCGTTGCGAACAGGCGCCCGCCGCGGTCGTGGGTCAAAATCCGATTCCGCAGGCGACCGTCGAAAAAGTCCAGACACAGGTTGCCGCTAAAAATGTGCGCTGCGCTGTCGCTAAATACATCGACTACGACGAGTACCGCGCGCAAGGCGGCTATGAGCTGGCGCTTGAATGTCTCGCCGGCAAACGCGATGCCGAGGACATACTGAAGACGATGGAAGCATCGGCACTGCGCGGTCTCGGCGGCGCCGGCTTCACGACCGGCCGCAAGTGGCGAATTCTGCGCGGCGAGACGACACCGCGATTGATGGCGATCAACATCGATGAAGGCGAGCCGGGTACTTTCAAAGACCGGTATTTTCTCGAGCGCGATCCGCACCGTTTTCTGGAAGGCATGCTCATCGCTGCCTGGACAACGCAGATGTCGGAGGTCTATATCTATCTGCGTGACGAGTATGCGGGCTGTCGTGAGATTCTCCAGCGCGAGATCGCGGCGCTCCAGAAAAATTTTCCGTGCCCGCTATTGCCGATCTACCTGCGGCGCGGCGCAGGCGCTTATATCTGCGGCGAAGAATCCGCGATGATCGAGTCGATCGAAGGCAAGCGCGGCATGCCGCGGCTGCGGCCGCCGTATGTCGCGCAGGTCGGGCTCTTCGGTCTGCCGACGCTCGAACACAACATGGAAACGCTGTACTGGGTGCGCGACATCATCGACAAGGGCCCGGAATGGTTCGCCGGCCAGGGGCGCAATGGGCGTAAAGGTTTGCGCTCGTTTTCGGTTTCGGGGCGGGTGGCGAAGCCGGGCGTGCACATTGCGCCGGCGGGGATTACCGTCAACGAATTAATTGCCGAGTATTGCGGCGGAATGCAGGCCGGGCACACTTTCTATGCATACCTGCCCGGGGGCGCATCAGGCGGGATACTGCCGGCGAGCATGGGCGACATCCCGCTCGACTTCGACACGCTGCAACCACATGGCTGCTTCATCGGTTCAGCGGGTGTAATCATCCTTTCCGACCGCGATAAGGCCAGCGCAGCGGCGCGCAACCTGATGAAATTTTTTGCCGACGAATCGTGCGGTAAATGCACGCCGTGCCGCGTTGGCACAGGCAAGGCGGTGAGACTCATGGAGTCGCCCAAGTGGGACAAGCCGTTGTTGCAGGAACTTTCCAGTGCGATGGCGGACGCATCCATATGCGGGCTGGGCCAGGCGGCACCAAACCCCGTTCTGTGCGTGATGAAGCACTTTGCGCACGAGATTGAGTAGTCGACAACAAGGGACAGTTGTGCTCAGACGTCCAGCGAGCAGGTTGTCCGGAGATTTAATATGACAGCAATAAGCACAGACGAGCTGGCAGCACTGCCCGTCGAATTCAAACTGAATGGCAAAGACGTCGTCGGCTATGGCAATGAGACCATTATCCAGACCGCACAGCGCCTCGGCGTCGAAATTCCGCGTCTTTGCTACAAAGAGGGCATGCGACCGGACGGCAATTGCCGCTCTTGCATGGTTGAAATCAAAGGCGAGCGCGTGCTTGCGCCGTCATGCTGCCGTTACCCGACTTCCGGCATGGAAGTGACATCGAACAGCGCGCGTGCGGTGGCATCGCAGAAAATGGTACTCGAGCTCTTGCTGTCCGATATGCCGCCTGAGCGGCACACGCTCGACTCCGAACTCGATGAGTGGGCGAGCAAACTGGCGGTGCGCAAGCCGCGATTCGAACCGCGCGATCAACCAAAGGCTGATCTGTCGCACTTTGCAATGTCCGTCAACCTCGACTCGTGCATCCAGTGCACGCGCTGCGTGCGCGCGTGCCGCGAGGAACAGGTCAATGATGTAATCGGTTACGCGTTTCGCAGCGATCATTCCAAAATCGTCTTCGATCTCGACGATCCGATGGGCAACTCGACGTGCGTCGCTTGCGGCGAATGCGTTCAAGCTTGTCCCACCGGGGCGCTCATGCCCGCTGGGGGCGTCGGCCTGATCAAGCCAGATAAGCAAGTGAATTCAGTGTGTCCGTATTGCGGCGTCGGCTGCCAGCTCACCTATAACATCAAGGACAACAAGATTCTGTCCGTCGATGGACAGGATGGTCCGTCAAATCACCGGCGACTGTGCGTCAAGGGACGTTATGGCTTCGACTACGTGAGTCATAAACAGCGGCTCACAAAACCGCTGATACGCAAACCCGGCGTGCCGAAGTCGGCCGAATTTCAGATGGATCCCGCGCAGCCGCTCCAGTACTTTCGCGAAGCGACGTGGGACGAAGCGCTCGATCTCGCTGCGAACGGGCTAAAGAAGATTCGGGATCAGGGCGGCGAGCGCGCCGGCAGGAACGCGCTGTGCGGCTTCGGCTCCGCCAAGGGCAGCAACGAAGAGGCGTATTTGTTTCAGAAGCTCGTGCGCACCGGTTTTGGCAGCAACAACGTCGATCACTGCACGCGTTTGTGCCACGCGTCGAGCGTCGCGGCGCTTATGGAAGGTGTGAACTCGGGTGCTGTTTCGAACCAGGTAAACGATGTGGCGAACGCCGAAGTCGTGCTGATCATCGGCGCCAATCCGACATCAAACCATCCCGTGGCGGCTACGTGGATCAAGAATGCGGTTAAGAATGGCACCAAGTTGATTGTTGCCGATCCGCGGCGTTCGGACCTTGCGCGCCATGCAACGCACTACCTGCAGTTCAAGTCCGATACCGACGTCGGACTTCTGAATGCGCTCATGCATACCGTCGTGCACGAAGGACTTGTCGACGAAGATTTCATTCGCAGCCGCACGATCGGCTATGAGGAATTGAAGCGCAATGTCGCCAACTACAGTCCGGAAGCGATGGCGCCAGTCTGCGGCATTCCGGCCGAGACGATACGCGAAGTTGCGCGGCTCTATGCGAAGGCAAAGAGCTCGATGATCCTGTGGGGGATGGGCGTCTCGCAGCACATTCATGGTACCGACAACGCGCGCTGCCTCATTGCGCTGTGCATGATGACGGGACAGATCGGACGTCCTGGTACCGGTCTGCATCCGCTGCGCGGACAGAATAACGTCCAAGGCGCGTCCGATTCCGGTCTCATACCGATGGTGTTTCCGGATTACCAGCGCGTGGACAATGACGATGCGCGCGGGCGTTTCGAACGCCTATGGGGAGCGAAGCTGGATCCGAAGCCCGGCTTGACCGTGGTTGAGATCATGGATGCAGTGCACGCGGGCAACATACGCGGTATGTACATCATGGGCGAGAATCCGGCGATGTCGGACCCCGATGCTCATCATGCGCGCGAAGCGCTCGCGAAGCTCGATTGTCTCGTCATGCAGGAAATTTTTCTGACCGAGACGTGCTATCACGCCGATGTAATCTTCCCCGCGACGGCTTGGCCGGAGAAATCGGGCACCGTCACCAACACTGATCGTATGGTGCAGCTTGGACGCAAAGCGCTGCAGGCGCCCGGAGAAGCAAGAGACGATCTCTGGATCATTCAGGAGCTCGCACGACGCCTTGGCCTCAATTGGAATTACGCCGGACCGCGCGACGTCTTCAATGAGATGCGCAAGGCGATGCCGTCGATTGCAGGGATCACGTGGGAACGGCTTGACGCGGAGAGCAGCGTGACCTACCCGTGTGAAAAAGAAGGCGATCCCGGACAACCCGTCGTGTTCGTCGACCGATTTCCCACGGCTACGGGACGTGCTCAGCTGGTTCCGGCCGACATCATCCCGGCTGCAGAGAAGCCGGATCACGAATTTCCATTCGTGCTCATCACGGGCCGCCAGCTCGAGCATTGGCACACCGGCGCCATCACGCGCCGCGCGAGCGTCCTGGATGCGCTCGAACCCGAACCAGTTGCGTCCGTGCATCCGCTCGATTTGGATTCGATTGGCGCCAAGCCGGGCGACGTGATATCGGTGGAGTCGCGCCGCGGCATCGTTTCGCTGTATGCGCGCGCGGATGACGGTACGCCGCGCGGCGCCGTGTTCATTCCGTTTTGTTTTTACGAAGCCGCCGCCAACCTGCTCACCAATCCTGCACTTGATCCGTTCGGAAAAATTCCGGAATTCAAGTATTGCGCAGTGAAACTGATGCGCGGCGGGGAGCTGATGCCGCGCTCGAGCTACGGCGGCGGTCCGACCACCAAGCAAGCAGTGATCGCGTAAGGCGCTGGGAACAGCCATGGATCAGACCATCGCCGCCATCGTCGGCCAGGAACACTGGACAACAAAGGGCGACGTTAAGCTATTCCTGTGGGAGAAACGGGCGGTGCTCAAGCCGCACCTGGGCACGCTCATCTTTGTGCATGGCTCGTCTATGGCCTCGACGCCCGGGTTCGATTTTCAGATGCCGGGTAAGCCGGACGCCTCGCTCATGGATTGGTTTGCGCGGCGTGGATTTGATACGTGGTGCATCGATATGGAAGGCTACGGCCGCTCATCGAAGCATCGCGATATTAACTGCGATGTCGCGAACGGCGCCGACGATCTCGAAGCGGCAGTCGATTACATCGTAAAGACACGCGGCACCGAAAAATTCTTTTTCTACGGCAGTTCGTCGGGTGCGCTGCGTGCCGCGCTCTACGCGCAGCGTCGCCCACAACGCGTAGCGCGCCTCGTACTGAGCGCTTTCGTGTGGACGGGCAAAGGCAGTCCGACGCTCGCCGAGCGCTCGAAGAAACTGCCTGAATATCGCGCTAACAACCGGCGTAAGATCGACCGGGCATTCGTCAACACGATGTTCACGCGCGATCACGATGGCGGCGCTGATCAGGCGGTGATCGACGCGTACGCCGAGCAGATACTCGCGCTCGACGACTCGGTGCCAACCGGCACGTATGTCGATATGTGCTCGAACCTTCCGCTTGTCGATCCGGCGCGGATTCTTGCGCCGACACTTATTATGCGCGGTCAGTACGACGGCATCGCCTCAATGGAAGACTTGCTGGAATTCTTCAAACTGCTGCCCAATCCCGACAAGCAGTTCGCGGTCATGCCGGGCATCGCGCACAACAGCACCAAGGCGGTCAACTATCAGATCGCCTATCACATACTGCATGCATTCCTGACGAGGCCAGAGCCGGTGTATCGCGGCTGAGCGTTCGGCGCAGTCAGCAATGAATCGCCGGCTAGGGTTTGTGGTCAGCAGCGTCGCGCTTGCCTGCCTGCACAGCGGCGGGTCGAATGCGCAGGAGTATCCCACCCGGCCGCTGCGTTTGGTCGTTCCTTACGCTGCCGGCGGCTCTACCGACGTGCTGGCTCGTATGGCGGGTCAGAAGCTGACCATTCTCCTCGGGCAGCCGGTCGTGATTGATAATCGTACCGGTGCTGGCACATTAATCGCGACGGAGATCGTCGCGCGCGCCGCGCCGGATGGGTATACGCTGCTGATGGCGACACCGCCGCTTGCGGTGGCGCCCGCCCTGTATGACAAGCTGCCGTTCGATGTCACACGCGACTTCGCTGCGATCAGCAATGTCGCGGCCACCAGCAATGTTTTGGTCATTCACCCGTCAGTGCCCGCGCAAACAGTGCGCGAACTGGTCGCACTTGCGAAAAGCAATCCGGGCAAATACACGTTCGGATCGAGCGGTGTCGGCGGCGCCAGTCATCTCGCGACTGAGTTGTTTCGCAGTATGGCGAAGGTCGATCTCGTCCATGTTGCGTACAAAGGCGGATCGCTCGCGGTGACAGATCTCATTGGCGGCAGGCTGACCCTCGCGTTTGCCAATCTCACCACCGTGCAACAGCATATTCGTAGCGGCAAGGTGCGTGCCCTCGCCATCGGCACTGCGCAGCGTTCGCACGTGATGCCGGAGCTCCCGACGGTGGCGGAAGCGGGCGTGCCGGGATACGAGGCTAATAACTGGAATGGCGTTGTTGCGCCGGCCGGTACATCACGTATCGTAATCGAGAGGCTCTACCGGGCGCTGAAAACGACTGTCGATGCGCCCGATTTACGCGAGAAATTGCTGCAGAACGCGT
>Ga0207683_10005654_pt1 | contig 10720 bp, 7 predicted proteins | sample KBSM73metaG_FD_184333 | JGI IMG/M metagenome (GOLD analysis project Ga0207683, IMG submission 184333) | Miscanthus rhizosphere microbial communities from Kellogg Biological Station, Michigan, USA - KBS M7-3 metaG (SPAdes) (version 2) | ecosystem: Host-associated > Plants > Roots > Rhizosphere >...
GCTGCAGCCGCATGTCGGCAGCGCCACCCATGAAACTCGCCGCGCCATGAGCCAGCTGGTGCTGGACAATCTGGATGCGCATTTCGCGGGCAAGCCGCTACTGACCGAAATCAAGTAGCAGGCTTCATCTCACAAGCTCGGTAACGGCATACAAAAACGCCGCGCCCAGCAATGTCGCCAACGTCGTGCTGGGACGCGGATAAGCGCGATGGCTTTCGGGCAAAAGCCCGCTGGCGCCGATGTGCAGGAAAAAGCCGCAGAACAGCGCCAGCAACACCGCCAGCACGCCGCGCTCGGGCGTCAGCAACAGGCTCAAGGACGCACCCACCACCGGCGCAATCGCGTCCACCGCCAGCCAGCGCAAAGCGAAAGCGCGCGTGCCGCCATTCTTGATCACCACATTCACGGTGTTGAGGCCATCGGCGAAATCATGCGCCAGCACGGCAGCCGCCACGATCAGACCCATTTCGCGTGATGCCTGGAACGCCACGCCCATGGCAAAGCCGTCCAAGATGCTATGGGCGGAAAAACTCGCCGCGCCAATTAAACCGCGCGCGGGGTTGGCCTGGCCCTCACAGTCATGCCGCGCCACCAGCCGGTCAACCAGGGTGTAGAGAAAGAAGCCCAGCGCCGCGATGGTGAGCAAAGTGCGGGGTGTATAAAGCCCGTCGCCGGCAGCCAGGGCCTCGGGCGCCAGGTCAAAAAAGGCGACGCCAATCACCGCTCCCGCCGAAAAGCCCATCACCAGCGGCAGCTTGCCTTCCCACTTCAGCGCCAGCACGCCGCCCGACATGGTCGCCAAGGTGGCGCCAAGCGCGATCAGGATCACGATCAGGGCAGTCATAAAGGAAGTCCGAAAAAGCGGGCCCTTGCTTATCCCGGCCCGGCGGGCGGAGCAATGTGAGGCAATTCAGGATGGGCCTGCTCCACGGGAATGACATCAACACCCACATCCACGACATGGTCATGGCCGCCCAAGATTATGCCCGCCACCGGCGCCACATCGCTGTAATCGCGGCCCCAGGAGGCGGTGACATGGCTTTCGCCCACCACCAGATCATTGGTGGGGTCCAGGTCGACCCAGCCAAAGGGCGGCGCCCAGACCGAGAACCAAGCATGGCTGGCATCCGCACCCAACAGCCGCGCCCTGCCGGGCGGCGGCCGGGTCAAGAGATAGCCGGAGACATAACGCGCCGGCAGGCCGATGGCGCGCATGGCGGCGATCCCGACATGGGCCAGGTCCTGGCAGACGCCGGCGCGGATTTCGAACACCCGCTCCACCGGCGTGCTGACATCGGTGACGGTGGTGTCGTAACGGAAGTCGCGATGAATGCGGTTCATCAGCTCCATCGCGCCGGCGAGAATCGGCCGGCCTGCGGGAAAACTTTCCGCGCCATATTGGGCAATGTCGCTGTGGAAACGGGTATGGGGTGAGTCAAACAGATACTGCACCACATCACGCTCTTCGTCGTCGCGGGGATCTTCCAGCCGCGCTCGCACCTCTTCCCAGGTGATGCTATCGCGCGACAGGCGTTCCGGCGCGGGGGCGACCGTCACCCGGCTTTCCGCCAGCACTTCCAAATGGGTGTGCGGCTGGTCGATGGAGAATAATTCGCAAGGATTGCGGAAATAATCCTCCCGCGCGACATGGCTCGCCGCTTCCAGGCTCAAACTGATGTTGCTGTCGTGGACGGTCTGCAGGGGCGTGGCGCGGGGCCGCAAATGCGCCAGATGCCAGGAGTGAGATACATCCTGCAAATAACGATAGGTGGTGCGGTGGCGGACCAGATATTCCATCACGCCTCCATAAAAGCGCCGCTGCCGGTGCGGCTGCGGCTGGCATGCTGGAAATAGGCATCGGCGATGGCATCCGTCAATTCCGCCGCGCTGGTGGTGACGGCGTCGGTCAATTCGATCAGGCCGGGGCGGCTTCCCGCTTCGCAAAAGGCCAACCGCGCGGGATGGGCATTGGCGACGGCGCCGCGCATCTCGTGCGCGATGGTGCGGGGCACGTCGCTGCGCTGGGCCAAGGTGATGCGCGGCAGTTCGCGCAAGTGATTTTCGATCGCCGCCAGCTGAAAAGCGCAGGAGCGGGGATTGTTCTCATCCAGCAGCAACAGATCGACAAACGGCACCAGCTGGAAGACGTTGAGATAGCGCGAGCGATAGGTCATGGCGCTGTCGGCGATCTCCAGCAGAATGCGCATATGCTCATTCTCCCGCGCGTCGGGATAGGCAACGCTCTGGCGCACCAGCCACGCCAGATGCTGAGCGCGTTCCAGCCGACGGCCCAAATCCATGAACAGCCAATTGGGGCCGCGCGTCATATTTTCCGCCGACAGGCCCGATAGAGCGGCGGCGCGGCGCACCAGCGCGTCCAGGTAAAAGCGCGCATTGGCGGTCTCGAACGGTGTGTCCTTGGGCGGCCCGTCGCTGTTGGCGGTCAGGGCATGGATGGTGCGCCAGGTATCCAGGGACAGGCGGTCGCGCACCGACCAGGCGGTCTGTTCTACCCGTGTCAAAAGCCGCTGCAGACCCCGGGAATGGCGCGGGCTGTAGATCAAAAGCTGAAGCTCATGTGTCAGCGCTTCTTCATCGGCGATTTCCTCAATCGGGGAATCGCTGGCCTGGCTGAAAGGAATCAAAAGCTTGCGCGCCACGTCCAAAGCGGTGGCCGGTTCGTCGCTGATACGCGCCGCCACCGCGCGCAGAATGCGCACAAAGCTTTCGGTGCGTTCGGCATAGCGGCCCAGCCAGAACAGATTGTCCATGGCGCGGCTGGGCGCGGCTTCGCCGATACGCTTGATTTCCAGGGTGCGGCCGCTGCCCGCCAGCAGGCTGAACGTATCCACCGGCGTGGCTGAGATCACCCAGGCATCCTTGCTGGAGGCGCCCGATTGCATGGAAAGGGCGCGCATAGTCTCATCGGCTGCGACACGAGTCAGCCCGCCCGGCATCACCATCCAGCCGTTGGGGGTCCAGGCCGCGAAGACGCGCAAGCTGATCGGCCGGGCGTCGAATTTTCCTTTCTCGAACACCGGCGCCACGCCCAAAGGCGAAATCTCCTGCAGCACCATGGTTTCGCCGCGTTGACGCATACGCGTGGCAAAATATTCTCGCTCTTCGCCCGACAAATCTGACCCCAGCCGCGCGCTGGAGCGACGGGAAAATAGCGGCCGGGCATCAAAAGCGTCGCGAAGGATCGAACGGTCCATCCGCGCCAGCGCCTCCTTGCGGCCCCATGCGGTGCCGCACCAGATGGTGGCGATGTCGGGGATTTTCAGGTCTTCGTCCAGCAAGGCGCGGCAGATATTGGGCAGATAGGCGTCCATGACGGGGGATTCGATCACGCCGCCGCCCAAAGCATTGGCCATCACCACCCCGCCGGCGCGCACCGCTTCTGCAAGGCCCGGTACGCCCAAAGCGCTGTCGCCGCGAAATTCCAAAGGATCGCAGAAATCGGAGTCCACGCGGCGGAAGATGGCGCCAACCCGTTCCAATCCGGTCAGAGTTTTGAGAAAGACCTCGCCATCGCGCACCGACAAATCGTCGCCCTGCACCAGGGTCAGGCCCAGATAGTGGGCGAGATAGACATGCTCGAAATAGGCTTCGTTGTAAGGGCCCGGCGTCAACAGCACGGCGCGGTCGCGGCGCGAAGCGCCCAGGCCCAGAATGCTTTCCTTATAGGCGTTGAAGAAGGAGGCGAGCCGCGCCACCCGCATATCGCCGAAGCTTTCGGGGAAGGTCTGTGACACCACCAGCCGATTTTCCAATGCATAGCCTAAACCGCCGGGCGCATCGGCGCGGCTGGCCAGAACTTTCCAACTGCCATCGGGCCCGCGCGCCAGATCGGCGGAATAAAGATGCACATGCACATCGCGCACCGGTGTAGCGCCGCATAAAGGGCGCAAGAATTGCGGATGGCCAGTGACCAGATGAGGCGGCAGCACGCCTTCGCGGATCAGGCGCTGCGGACCATAAATGTCGCGCAACAGCATATCGGCCAGCATGGCGCGCTGAAGCACAGCGGCTTCGATGGTTTTCCAATCGGCGGCAGGCAGAATGAATGGCACGATATCCAGCTGCCAAGGCCGGGCCTGGCCTTCGCGATCGTCATAGACATTGTAGGTGACGCCATTGTCCTGAACCGTGGCGCGGGCTGACGCTTCGCGGCGGACAAATTCTTCCGGCGAAAGCTGAGCCAGGGTTTTGGCGAAGGCGCTCCAATGGCTGCGCATCTGACCATCGGAATCGCGCAATTCGTCAAACGGAGACGGTGGTTCAGCGACTTCCGACACGTCCCGACTCAAACTCCCCTGCGCAGATCCAGAGTATAGGGGAAATCGGGATGGGTTTCCTCCCTGGCCGCCTCGAACATGCCGCCCGTAAAGCCGAAGGGCTCAAACCTGGCCAGCCTGCGGCCCTCCGCTTCGTTGGCGTTGACGGGAAAGACCTCGAAATTGCGTCCACCGGGATGGGCGACATGATAGGTGCAGCCGCCCAGGGAGCGCTTGCGCCAGCTATCCCACAATTCGATCACCAGCGGACCGTGAGCGGGAATGGTGGGATGCAGCCCGTGCGCCGGCTGCCAGGCTTTGAAGCGCAGGCCCGCCACCGCCTCGCCTTGGGCAATGGCGCGCAAGGGCAGGGCGCGGCCATTGACCAAGGCACGGTGGCGGCCCGGGGTCAGCCCGGTCACCTTCACTTCCAGCCGCTCCACGGAGGAATCGACAAAGCGCACGGTGCCGCCGGGTGCGCCTTCTTCCGCCATTACATTCCACGGTTCCAGGGCATTGCGCAGTTCCAGGTCCACGCCGTCATATTGGACATTGCCGATTTTGGGGAAGCGGAATTCCCAGTGTGGCCTGAACCATTCCGCATCAAAGCCAAAGCCATGTGCATTCATATCGGCGATGACGTCGACGAGATCTCTCCAAACGAAATGCGGCAGCAGGAAACGGTCATGCAGACCGGTGCCCCAGCGCACCAGGTTGGATTGATAAGGCTCGCGCCAGAAACGCGCGATCAGGGCGCGCAACAGTAAAGATTGCGCCAAGCTCATCTCAGCATGCGGCGGCATTTCGAAATTGCGGAATTCCACCAATCCCAACCGTCCGGTGGGACCGTCCGGCGAAAACAGCTTGTCGATACAGATTTCGGTGCGATGGGTGTTGCCGGTGGAGTCAGCCAGCAGATTGCGGAACACACGGTCCACCAGCCAAGGCGGAATGTTGGCGGCGGCGCGCGATGGAATCTCATCAAAGGCGATTTCCAGCTCATAGAGCGAGTCATGGCGCGCTTCGTCCAGGCGCGGCGCCTGGCTGGTGGGGCCGATGAACATGCCCGAGAACAGATAAGACAGGCAGGGATGGTTCTGCCAAAAACCCAAAATGCTTTTCAGCATGTCGGGTCGGCGCAGGAAAGGACTGTCGGGCGGGCTTGCTGCTCCTACCACGATATGATTGCCGCCGCCGGTGCCGGTATGCCGTCCGTCCAGCATGAATTTTTCTGCCGACAGCCGGCAGATGCGCGCCTCTTCATAGAGCGCCTTGGTGATATCAACTTGCTCGCGCCAATTCTTGGCAGGGTGGATATTGACCTCGATCACGCCGGGATCGGGGGTCACCTTGATCACATTGATGCGCGGGTCGTATGGCGGTGGATAGCCTTCGATATGCACTGCCACGTCCAGTGCTTCCGCCGACTCTTCAATCTTTTTCAGCAGATCGAAATAATCCCCAGCAGTAGGCAAGGGCGGCATGAATATGCACAACCGCCCATCGCGCGGCTCGATGGTCAACGCGGTGCGCACCACCGGCTCGCCCACCAGTTCGGTGATCGCACGGTTGATGGCGCGATAGGGGCCTTTGGCGGGAGGGGTATGGCCATTGGCGCCGGCATGACCGTTGCCACTCCTGTAATCCTGGCCGCTCTTTTCGGGCGTTTCCAGCGGAGGCAGCGGCGCGAAAGGATCGGGCGGCGGCACAAAAGTCCGCGCCTGGGGCGGCACATAGGGCAGGGAATTCAGCGGCAGGCGGAAGCCGATCGCCGAGTCACCCGGTAGCAGGAAAAGATGGCCGCTGCGGGTGGTCCAATGCTCGCTGAGCCAGCGCTCGAGGCCTTTTTCCACCGGCAGCACATAACCCACTTCACGGCTTAAGCCACGCTCGAACACCCGCGCCAGGCGGGCGCGCAATTCCGGATCTTCCAGCTTGGAGTCCCGCGGATCGACATTGCTGGCAAGGGCGCGTTCCTGCGCCAGGTGGTGCCAGAAATCCTCGAAGGCGGGAATGATGTAGGAGTCGTCCAGATTGAGTTTCTGCGCGATGGCTTGGGTCAGCGCGCGGGCGTCCGTCAGGCTGGGTTGGTAATTCTTGTTCTCGGCGGCGATACGCTCGCCGCTCTTCCACAAAGGCACGCCATCGGCGCGCCAGAACAGCGAGAAGGCCCAGCGCGGCAAGGATTCGCCGGGATACCATTTGCCCTGGCCATAATGCAGCAAGCCGCCCGGCGCGAACCGCTCGCGCAAACGGCGGATCAAACTGTCGGCCAGCGCCCGCTTCTTGGGTCCCACTGCGGCGGTATGCCATTCCGCACCAGAACGGTCATCGATGGAAACAAAGGTCGGTTCGCCGCCCATGGTGAGGCGTACGTCATGGTTCTGCAGAACCTTGTCTACCGCATCGCCCAGCGTTTCGATCTCTGCCCATTGCTCATCGCTATAGGGCTTGGTGACGCGTGGCGGCTCCTTGATGCGGGTGACCGTCATGTCGAAATCGAACAACACTTCCGCAGGCTCGACCGCCCCTGAGATGGGCGCGGCTTGCGTCGGATTGGCGGTGCAAGCCAGTGGGATATGGCCTTCGCCGGCAAACAGGCCGGAGGTGGCATCCAGTCCCACCCAGCCCGCGCCGGGCAGATAGACTTCGCACCAGGCATGCAGATCGGTAAAATCTGTTTCAGTCCCCGAAGGTCCGTCGAGCGCTTTCACGTCCGGCTTCAACTGAATCAGATAGCCGCTGGCGAAACGCGCCGCCAAACCCAGATGCCGCAGCAACTGCACCAACAGCCAGGCGGAGTCGCGGCAGGAGCCGGACGCCTTGCACAGCGTGTCTTCCGGCGTCTGGATACCGGGCTCCATGCGGATCAGATAGCCGATGTCGCGCGCCAGCTGGGCATTGAGATCGAAAATGAAAGACGTGGTCTGCTTGGGCTCGCGCGAGATGCCGGCAAGATAGCGTTCAAACGCCTGGCCGCCGGGCTCCGGCTTGAGATAGGGCTCCAGCTCGGCCTTCAATTCCTCGGAATAGGTGAAGGGAAATTGCTCGGCCGCAGGCTCAAGAAAGAAATCGAACGGATTGACCACCGCCATCTCAACGGTGAGATCGACACTGACGGTGAAGTGATCGATCTTTTCGGGAAACACCACCCGCGCCAGCCAGTTCGACTGCGGATCCTGCTGCCAGTTGAGGAAATGGCCCGCTGGTTCTACCGTCAGCCCATAAGCCAGCACTTTGGCGCGGCTGTGGGGAGCGGGGCGCAATCTTATCGTCTGCGGTCCCAGCATGATCGGCCGCTCGTAGCGATAGCGGGTAACATGGCGAAGCGCGGCCTGGATGCTCATCAAATTCCCCTTGTCCAGAATTATGCCGCAACTGCGAAGGCGCGGCTACCAGCCGCTGCGCCGCAGGTTCCCGCTAGTGTCCCGATTCCGAAATTCGCCCGATCTCTATATCGGCTGCTAAGCGAATTTCGGAATCGGAGGACACTAGCAACTCATTGATTCCTAGTGCCGTTTTGGTTTCGAAGTTCGCTTTCCAGCTTGATATCTATGAGGTTGCGAACTTCGAAACCACGGCACTAGGTAACGGAACGCGGTTAAAAAGCCTGCGTTTCCCAGCGGTGGAGCGGGATACCCAGACATGAAATTGTTCAGCTGCCAGGGGTGTGGACAGCTCCTCTATTTCGAGAATGTGCGCTGTGAGAATTGCGGCCGTGCGCTGGGCTATCTGGCTGATCTAACTGAGATTTCAGCGGTCGAGGAAAAGGAAGGCGGAAGCTGGCTGGTGCTGGCCGCCCAAGGCATCGACTATAAATTCTGCCGAAACTACAACGCCGGCATGTGCAATTGGATGGTGCCTGCCGACGATCCGACCGGCTTTTGCGCTGCCTGCCGCCACAACCGGACTGTTCCTGACCTGACCGTGCCCGGCAATGATGTGCTCTGGCGCAAGATCGAGACCGCCAAGCATCGTCTGTTTTATTCCCTGCTGCGCCTAAACTTGCCGCTGGAGAACCGCACTGACGATCCGGAGCACGGCCTAGCGTTCGATTTCCTGGCCGATCCGCCGGAATCACATGCCGCCGGTGTGATGATCGGCCATGACAACGGACTGATCACTTTGGCGATCAGGGAAGCCGACGATGCCATGCGCGAGAAAGTGCGCGGTGAGATGGGCGAACCCTATCGCGCCTTGCTGGGACATTTCCGGCATGAGGTTGGCCATTATTTCTGGGACCGGCTGGTGGCGACGGATGCAGATCTGCTGGCAAGTTTCCGCGAGCTGTTTGGCGACGACCGGCAGGATTATGACCAGGCGCTGAAACGCCATTATGACGAAGGTGCGCCGCCGGACTGGCAGGACAATTTTATCAGCATGTATGCCACGATGCATCCTTGGGAGGATTTCGCGGAAACTTGGGCGCATTATTTGCACATCGTCGACACCTTGGAGACGGCGGCTGCTTTTGGCCTCAAGATCAAGCCGCGGCGGGCGCGCGGCGCGCTTGCGGCGGCGATCGACTTTGATCCTTATCACGCCTCGATGGACCGGCTGATCGACGCCTGGTTGCCCGTGGAATTCGCCACCAACAGCCTGAACCGCAGCATGGGATTGAATGATCTCTATCCCTTCCTGCTATCAGCCAAGGTGATCGAGAAATTGTCCTTTATCCATGGCCTGACGCATCGCCAGAACGTCCCGCTGCGCAAGGCAGGCTAAGCCGGATTAACCATGATTCCGGCGGGCCTGAATTCCGTGACTGTTTCATTTCGAGACATGTTATGATGGCGCACTAGGAGTGCGCGATGCGTGTTTTTCTTTTGGCAGCGGGCTTGCTGCTTTGCGCAGCCTCACCGCTTCTGGCGGTGACGGTCGATCTGTCGCCGCCGCCAAAAGTTTTGCCGCCCGCGGCGCCCAAACCGGCCGCCGCCGCCAAAACAGACGCCAAAGCGACCTGTCCTTGCGACCGTCCTAAGGCGCACAAGCAAGCGCGCGTCACCAAGCGCCGCCGCTATGCCGGCGCCTATTATCACTATGCCGCTGCGGCGCCGTTCCACACCGCTTGGCCGGCCGCGCAGCCTGCCGCGCCGCAGCCAACTGCTTATGAGCAGGGCCTTACCATCGACAATGGCGGCTGGAGTGGCGGTGTCGGTTATGCGCCTGAAGGTGGCGGTGGCGGCGGCTTTGTTGACGGCTATGGCCAAGTGCATTTCCCGACCGATGCCGGGAATGGCCCCACCTACAACAGCTACAATCAAAGTTTTCAGTTCAATCCCAGTCAGGCGGGGCCGTTTCAGCCCAGGCTGATGGGCGGCTTCGCACCTCCGGCGCGATAGGCGATCGAACTAAGAGATTTCGCGAGTCGCGTAGCGCGGATGGTGGGCGACAATCGCAAATGGTATCGACGCCACATAGATCAAAAGCCCCACCGTCATGGTGCCCCAAGGCCAAGCGATCAAAAGGGCAGCCAGGGCTAGGAAAAACACCGCCGCCATGGCGCGATGCTGGCGCTGCAATTTCATATATTTGATGGAAGGCGTGGGCAGGCGGCTCACCATCAAAACCGAGGTGATGGCAATCACCACGCCCGATATCCAAGGCTGGCGCACCAAGGGATCGTTCCATTGGAACGAGATCAAAAGCGGTAACAGCATCATGCAAGCCGCCGCGGGGGTCGGCAGGCCGGTGAAATAGGGATTGCCTTTGGTGGCGCCTTCGTCGCGCACGCTTTCCACATTGAAGCGGGCCAGCCGGATGGCGGCGCAGGCACAGAATATCAGCGCGGCGATCCAGCCGGCATTGCCCATGTCTTTCAGGCTCCACATATACATGATGACACTGGGCGCCACCCCAAAACTCACCAGGTCGGCCAGGCTGTCGAGCTGCGCGCCAAAGCGGCTGTCCGCGCCCAGCATGCGCGCGGCGCGGCCATCCAGCATGTCCAGGATCATGGCGGCGATCACAAAGGCGACAGCCGTGGTCCAGTCATCCGCCAGCCCGAAGCGGATGGCGGTGACGCCGCTGCACAGCGCCAGCAAGGTGATGGTCGAAGGCACCAGCTTGCCGATCGAGAGGTCTTCCAGCCGCTCCAGCCGCGCCGCCACGATTTGGCGGGCGCGTTTGCGGCGGGACATACGGTCGGGCTCTTGCAAGCGATGCCTCTTATAAAAAACGGGCCAGGACCGTTTCACCGGCCCGTGTGGTGATGCCGGGCTGAACGAGAATCTCGGTGCCCGGCGGCAGATAGACGTCAACCCGGCTGCCGAAGCGGATAATGCCAAATCTGGCACCCCGGCGCACCCCCTCCCCCTGGACGAGATCGCAGACGATGCGGCGCGCCACCAGACCCGCGATCTGCACCACCGCCAGATCGCGTTTGTCGCTGTTTTCGCCTTCGGGGCGCAGCCGGATGGACATGCGCTCATTATGGATGCTGG
>Ga0207683_10005659_pt1 | contig 10717 bp, 10 predicted proteins | sample KBSM73metaG_FD_184333 | JGI IMG/M metagenome (GOLD analysis project Ga0207683, IMG submission 184333) | Miscanthus rhizosphere microbial communities from Kellogg Biological Station, Michigan, USA - KBS M7-3 metaG (SPAdes) (version 2) | ecosystem: Host-associated > Plants > Roots > Rhizosphere >...
CGCGCCACGCATCGCGGTCAGAGCGGCGGAGTACGACCTCCCCGCCGGGCTCGTCGCGGCCCTCGACACGCACCTCCGTGCCCACGCCGCGGGGGATCGCCTGCTCGACACGTTGACCGAGGTCGTACGGATCCGCGAGGACGCCGGCTGGCCCCCGCTCGCCGCACCGATCGGCCAGATCCTCGGGTCCCAGGCGCTTCTCAACGTCCTCTCCGCGCGCCGCTACGGGACGGTGCTCGACGAGTTCCGCCTGCTCGTAACGGGCGCGTACGGCACCACGCCGGGCGAGACCGACCCCGCCGTCCGCCGGGCGATCGAGCTCCTCGGCGGCGACGCCCCGGCGCTCGACGACGACCCGCCGAGCGTCGAGGACGTGCGGGAGGCGGCCGACGGCCTCGCATCGTCCGAGGAGGACCTCGTGCTGCTCGCGATGTTCGGCGAGGAGGCGGAGACGCTCCTGCAGACGATCCGCCAGCGCCACTCGCGCGAGGCGTCGCTCCTCGGTGGCGACGTGGACGCGCAGCGTGGCGAGCGGATCCGGGAGCTCGTGAAGATCGTGCAGGAGTCGGGTGTCGGTGAGATCGAGATCGAGGACGAGGGGATGCGGGTGTCGGTCAGGCGCGCGGACGAGCCCGGGACGGCCGCGGTGCCCGCGGTCAGCGGCGTCGCGCTCGCGGAGGCCGACCTCGCTGCCGAGCGCGCACGTGCCGTCGGGACGATCCGCGTCGAGTCGCCGATGGTCGGCGTCTTCTACCGGGCGTCGCAGCCGGGCGTGCCCCCGTTCGTCGAGGTGGGCGACGTCGTCGCCGCGGGCCAGACGCTGTGCGTCCTCGAGGCGATGAAGCTCTTCAACGAGCTCAAGGCCGACGCGGACGGGCGCGTACGCACGATCCACGCGGACAACGGCCAGGCGGTGGAGTTCGGGACGCTCCTCTTCGAGCTCGACCCGATCGACGCTCCGCCCGTCGTCTGACGGTGTTCACCCGGGTCCTCGTCGCGAACCGGGGCGAGATCGCAGTTCGCGTGATCCGCGCACTGCACGAGCTCGACATCGAGGCGGTCGCGGTGTACTCGACGGCCGACCGCGACGCGCTGCACGTCCGCCTCGCCGACCACGCCGTCTGCATCGGGCCGCCGCCGGCCGCCGAGAGCTACCTGCGGATCCCAAGCGTCGTCGCGGCCGCCGGGACGACGCAGTGCGAGGCGGTACACCCCGGCTACGGCTTCCTGGCCGAGAACCCCGCCTTTGCGCGGGCCTGCGCGGCCAACGACCTCGTGTTCGTCGGCCCGTCGCCCGAGGTCATGGAGCGCCTCGGCGACAAGGCCTCGGCGAAGGCGGAGATGCGCGCCGCGGGCGTGCCGCTCGTCCCCGGGACCGCGGGTTCCGCCACGCTCGACGAGATCCGCGACGCCGCGGACGAGATCGGTTTCCCGGTGCTGCTCAAGGCAACGGCCGGGGGCGGGGGAAAGGGGATGCGCCTCGTCGACCAGCCGGGCGGGCTCGAGGACGCGTACCTCGCCGCGTCCGCCGAGGCGGAGGGGGCGTTCGGCGACGGAACGCTCTACCTCGAGAAGGTCGTCTCACCGGCGCGCCACGTCGAGATCCAGGTGCTCTGCGATCGCGAGGGGCGCGTCCTGACGCTCGGTGAACGCGAGTGCTCGATCCAGCGCCGCCACCAGAAGCTCGTCGAGGAGTCGCCGTCGCCCGCGCTGTCGCCGGAGACCCGCGAGGAGATGGAGGCGGCCGTGGAGGGCGCGTGCCGCGCCGTCGGCTACGAGGGCGCCGGCACCTTCGAGTTCCTGCTCGGGCTCGACGGCGAGCCCTACTTCATCGAGGTCAACTGCCGGCTGCAGGTCGAGCATCCGGTCACGGAGCAGCTGACCGGCATCGACATCGTCCGCGAGCAGGTGCGGATCGCGGCGGGCGAGCCGCTCGCGCGCGCCGGCCGCGCGCCGCGCCGCGGCCACGCGATCGAGATCCGGATCAACGCCGAGGATCCGGCCCGCGGCTTCGTCCCCTCGCCAGGAGTCGTGACTCGCTTCCGGCCGCCGCTCGGACCCGGTATCCGGGTCGACACGGCGGTCGAGGAGGGCACTGCGATCCCGCCCTACTACGACTCGTTGATCGCGAAGCTGATCGCGACGGACGACGACCGGCCGGCGGCGATCGCCCGCGCGGTGCGCGCGCTCGAGGAGCTCTCGGTCGAGGGCATCCCGACGACGCGCGAGCTGGCGCTCGACGTGCTCCGCTCCGACGGGTTCCGATCGGGTGCGTACTCGACCGGCTACCTTGGGGAGATGGAAGCGCACCTGCCCTCGCTTCGCCCCGCATGAGCGGGGAGACGACCCGGCCCCAGCCGGCGGCGAAGCCGGTCGGGCGCAGACGGGCGCGCAGGCAGGCGCTCTTTCTCCTCTACCAGTGGGATCTGACCGGTCAGCCGCTCGCGTCGCTCTACGAGGGCGAGCCGGATGCCTTCGCCCGCGAGCTCGCCTCGGCAGTCGCCGCGTCCGCTCCGGCGCTCGACACGCGCATCAGCGCGGTCTCTGATGGGTGGCCCGCCGAGCGGCTGGGTACGCTCGAGCGAAACGTCCTGCGGATCGGGGTGTACGAGCTCGAGGAGGAGACGGTGCCCGCCGATGTTGCGATCAACGAGGCGATCGTGCTCGCGAAGCGCTATGCGACCGAGGACGCCGCGCGGCTGGTCAACGGGATCCTGGGCCGGATCGCGAGGGAGCGACAATGACAGGCGGCTCGGAGGCGTCGCTCCAGCGCGCGGAGGAGCTGCTCGAGCGGTTGCGCGTGCGCGTGGACGCGCTCGAGGCGAGCGCGGACGCCGGCGGGGACGTCGACGAGGCCGTCGACGGGCTCGCGGAGATCGCCGAGCTCGCGAAGGAGATCGAGGCCGAGGTCCAGCGCGCCCGCCAGGCCGCCGATGCGGGCGCCTGACGAGCTCCGGGCGCTCGTCGAGGCGGAGCTCGCGGCCTCGTCGTTCGCCGAGGACCTCGACGGCCTCTCCGCCTCGATGCGCTACGCGCTCGAGGGCGGCGGCAAGCGGATCCGGCCGGTGCTGTGCCTGGCGACCGCGGAGGCGGCGGGTGGCCGGGCGGAGGACGCGCTCCCGGCTGCCGTCGGGGTCGAGCTCGTCCATACGTTCTCGCTCGTGCACGACGACCTTCCGTCGATGGACGACGACGACGAGCGCCGCGGCCGGCCGAGCGCGCACATTGCGCACGGTGAGGGCGTCGCCCTGCTCGCCGGCGACGCGCTGCTCGCCGAGGGGCTCCGGCTCGTGCTCCGCTACGACCGCGTCGAGCCTGCGCGGGAGCTCGCCGACGCGACGCTCGGGATGATCGGCGGGCAGTACCTCGACGTCATGGGGGCGGATGTCGCGCTCGCAGACCTCCATCGGCTCAAGACGGGCAGGCTCTTCGCCGCCGCGGTCGGCCTCGGTCTCTGGGCCGCTGACGTACCGCTCGGCGAGCAGCCTCCCTGGCGCGCGTTCGGCGACGAGCTCGGCATCCTCTTCCAGGCGGTCGACGACGTGATCGACGGGGACGGCTATGCGGCCGAGCTCGGCGCGGACGGCGCGCGCGACGTGGCCGCAGCCGCGGCGCATCGCGCGCACGCGCGTCTCGACGCGATCGACGCGGACACGTCGGTCCTGGCCGAGCTCGTCGTCGGGCTCGCGGTCAGAACCGCATAGCGCGTGGCGAAGAAGCGCGTCGACGTCCTCCTCGTGGAGCGGGGCCTCGCGGAGAGCCGCGAGCAGGCAAAGGCGCTCGTGATGGCGGGTCTCGTGCCCGGGTACGACAAGCCCGGCCAGCAGGTCGGCGACGACGCGCCGCTCACGGTCGAGCGTCCGCCGCCGTTCGTCTCGCGCGGCGGTGAGAAGCTCGCGCACGCGCTCGACCACCTGGGCGTCGACCCGGGCGGGAAGGACTGCCTCGACCTCGGCGCGTCGACGGGCGGCTTCACCGACTGCCTGCTCCAGCGGGGCGCCGCGCGCGTCGTCGCGGTCGACGTCGGCTACGGCCAGCTGCACCCGCGTATCCGCGCAGACGGTCGCGTCACCGTGCTCGAACGCGTCAACGCCCGCCACCTGGACGCGCTTCCCTTCGCGCCAGAGCTGATCACATGCGACGTCTCCTTCATCTCCGCGACCCGGGTGATGCCGCCGGCGATCGCGCTCGCCGCGCCACGCTGGGAGGCGCTCGTCCTCGTCAAGCCGCAGTTCGAGGCGGGTCGGGCCGACGTTCCGAAGGGCGTCGTCCGCGACCCGGAGGTCCATCGTCGGGTTCTCCATGCCTTCTCCGGGGACGCCGCTTCGTGGGGTGCGCGCGTCGCGGGCGTCGTAGACTCGGGGCACCCGGGGCCGAAGGGGAACCGGGAGTTCGTCGTCCACCTGACCGCGAGCCAGGAGCCCCACGACCCCGATGAGCTCGAACGCCGGATCGACGCCGCTGTCGCGTAGCCGCCGACAGCCCATCACGCGCGCCGCCCTCGTCACGCACGGCCGGCCCGAGCAGATCGGCGACGGGATCGAGCGGGTGGTCACGGTCGCCGGAGACGCGGGCGTGGAGCTGATCGTCGCGGCCGACGAGGCGGCGCGGCACGGGCTCGAGGCGTACGGCGACCCGCGCACGGCAGAGCTCGTCGTCGTGCTCGGGGGTGATGGGACGATGCTCCGTGCCCTGCGGACGTACCTCGGCTCCGGGGTCCCGGTGATCGGGGTCAACTTCGGTCGTGTCGGCTTCCTGAGCTCGATGCAGCCGGAGGAGCTCGAGGTCGGCCTGACCCGGGCCTTTCGCGGTGAGCTCGAGGTCGTCGCCCTGCCGACGCTCGAGGTCGTGAACGGCGACGAGCACGTCGCCGTCAACGACGTCGTCGTCACGTCGGCCGTCCTCGGCCGGATGGTGGAGCTCGAGTGGGCGGTCGGCGGCGAGGATCTCGGCTCGGTCGCGTGCGACGGCCTCGTCTGCTCGACGCCGTCCGGCTCGACTGCGTACAACCTCTCGAACGGCGGTCCTGTCCTCATGTGGGGGATCGACGCCATGACGACGACCTTCGTCGCCCCGCACTCGCTCCACGCGCGACCACTGGTCGTTCCGCGCGGCAAGGACGTTCACGTGGTCAACCGGACCTCGGACGTGCCCGTCGTCGTGATCGCCGACGGCCATCGCCTCGGCGACATCGGGCCCGGCGGCACGGTCACCGTCCGCCTCGGTGAGGCGCAGACGTTGCTTGCGACCCTGCCGGACGCGACGTTCGTCAGCCGCTACCGGGAGACGTTCTCGGCGTAGGCCCCTGGCGACACAGCGCCCGGTGTCGAGCGTCTGCCACGGCTCGCGCACACGCGTCGGGTTCGGACAGGTGCCCCGGGCGAGGCGCCGGTCTACGATCCGTTCGTGCTGCGCAGGCTGCGGATCGAGAACCTCGTCCTCATCCGCGAGGCCGAGCTCGACCTCGCGCCCGGGCTCGTCGCCCTGACCGGAGAGACCGGCGCAGGGAAGACGATCGTCACCCAGGCGATCGGCCTGCTCCTCGGGGCGAAGGGCGACGCCGCCGCGGTCGGCGCAGCCGGCGCCGAGGCGTACGTCGAGGCGGAGCTCGACGTGCCCGACGGGTTCTTCGACGAGGACGGCCTCGAGGCGCTTCGCGATCTGCGCCCGGACGGCGAGCCCGGCCTCGTCGTCGCGCGCCGCGTGAGCGGCGACGGCCGGTCGCGCGCGTACGCGTGGGGACGAGCCGTTGCGCGGGAGGACCTGGTGGCCGCGACCGACCGGCTCCTCGCCCTGTCGGGGCAGTTCGCCCAGCGGCGGCTTGCCCGGCCGTCGCATCAGCTCGATCTCCTCGACGCCTTCGCCGGGCCCCCACAGCGGCTCCGTCGTACCGAGGCGCGTGACGCGTGGAGGGCTCTCACGACGGCGTCCCGCCGCGTGATCGAGCTCGAGCAGGGGGAGGGCGCGGAACGCGCCCGGCTCGAGGAGCTCGGAGCGCTGGTCGAGGACACCGAGGGTCTCGTGCCGGGCGAGGAGGACGCGCTCCGCGCGGAGCGCGAGCGGTTCCGCCACGTCGCGGACCTGGCCGAGGGGGCGCAGGCCGCTTTCGAGGCGATCGAGCCGGACGAGGGCGAGGGAGCCCGCGCGTTGACGGCCGCGGCCGAGCGGGCGCTCGCGCCGCTCGAGCGGCTCGCGACCGAGCTGCCGCCGCTCGCGGGGGAGCTCCGCGACCTCGCCGTCCGCCTGGGGGAGGTGGGAAGCGACCTCAGGCGCTTCGCCGACGCGCTCGACGCCGACCCTGCTCGCGCGACCGCGGTCGAAGAGCGCCTCGACCACATTGCGGACGTCCGCCGCCGCCACCGCGCACCGACCCTCGAGGATCTCCTCGAACGCCGTGCCGTTGCGCTCGAGGAGCTCGACGGGCTCGGTTCGGACGGCGATCCACTCGATCGCGCCCGCAGCCATCTGGCTGCTGCGCGTTCGAGTTTCGACGCGGCCGCCGCCGCGCTCGCGATGGCACGCCGTGAGGCCTCGGCCCCCTTCGCGGAAGCCGTCGCGCGGGAGCTCGCGGATCTCGGCCTGGGCGAGGGTGAGTTCCACGTCGAGGTGCGCGAGCGCGACGCGGGCCCGTCGGGGACCGACGAGGCGGTCTTCCTCGTCCGGCCCAATGCAGGGCTTCCGCTCGCACCCGTCGCCGAGACGGCCTCCGGTGGCGAGCTCTCGCGCGTCGCGCTCGCGATCGCAGCCGTCGCCGGAGGCGAGACCGTCGTCCTCGACGAGGTCGATGCCGGCGTCGGCGGTGTTACGGCCCACCGTGTGGCGGACGTCCTACGCCGCCTCGCCGAGCGCGCGCAGGTTCTGACGATCACGCATCTTCCGCAGATCGCGAGTGTCGCCGACCAGCATCTCCGCGTCGAGAAGGTCCCCGGCGACCCGACGCACACGAGGATCGCCGTGCTCGACGACGCCGAGCGGAGAGACGAGCTGGAGCGCATGCTGGGCGGCGTGGAGTTCGTCAGCGGCGTGACCGCGGACCGCCCGGCGTGAACGGGGAGATCACGGGCCGGGCGCGCCTCGGCCGGAGGACGAAGGACCTCGTGAAGCGGCTCGGGCCTCAGGACGTCGCGATCGTCGACCATGCGGACATCGACCGTGTCTCCGCCGCGGAGCTCGCCGAGTCCGGCGTGCGTGCCGTCGTGAACATCGCGCGCTCCACGACGGGCCGGTTCCCGAACCCGGGCCCGCTCGAGCTCGTCCGCGCCGGGGTGCGACTCGTCGACGCGGAGGGCGCGCCGCTCTTCGAGGAGCTGTCCGACGGCGAGCAGGTGCGTCTCGACGGCGGCAGCATCTGGCGGAACGGGACGCTCCTCGCGGAGGGAACCGTGCTCGACGCCGCGACGCTCGAGGAGGCGTTCGCCGACCAGCAGGGCCGCGTCTCGCACGCGCTCCAGGCGTTCGCGGAGAACACGCTCCTGCACCTGCGGGAGGAGGCGGGATCGCTTGCGGCGGGCATCGACGTGCCCGCGCTCCGCACCCGCTTCCGCGACCGTCACGTTCTCGTCATCGCCCGCGGCCCTGGCTACAAGTCGGATCTCCGCATGGTGCGGCCGTACATCCGCGATTTCCGGCCGGTGCTCGTCGCGGTGGACGGCGGTGCCGATGCCCTCCGCGAGGCCGGGCTCGAGCCCGACGTGATCGTGGGCGACTTCGACTCCGTGTCGGACGCGGCGCTCCACGACGGCGCCGAGCTCGTGGTGCACGGCTACCCGGGCGGCGCTGCCCCGGGCACGGAGCGGCTGCGTCGCCTCGGCCTTGCCCACCACGTCGTGTCCGCGCCGGGGATCAGCGAGGACCTGGCGCTGCAGCTCGCCTACGAGAAGGGGGCGAGCCTCATCGTCGCCGTCGGCACGCACTTCAACATCGTCGAGTTCCTCGAGCGGGATCGAGAGGGGATGGCGTCGACCTTCGTCACACGACTCAAGGTCGGCGAGTCGCTCGTCGACGCGAAGGGCGTCTCGCGACTCGTCTCCCGGCGGGTCGGGACGTGGCCGCTCGCCGTCTTCGCGCTCACGGGCGTCGTCGCGATCGTGGGCGCCGTGCTCGCCTCGCCCGCGCTCCGCAACGTCATCCAGTCGACGTCCCGCGCCATCGCCAACGGGCTCGGGTTCTAGGAGCCTCCCAGGCCGTCGCTCCACGGGCGAGCTACCGTGCCGCGAGATGTTCGACCTGCGCTACCACGTCGCGTCGCTCGCCGCCGTGTTCGTGGCGCTCGTGCTCGGGATCTTCGTCGGGGTCGGGCTCTCCGGGAAGGGGTTCGTCTCGGATGCGGAGCGGGAGAACCTCCAGGCGCAGATCGATGCTCTCCGCGGCGAGCGGGACAGCGCGGTCGCCCGTGCGGCGAGCGCCGACCAGCGCGGCGTCGATCTCGACGAGTTCGCGAAGACGACGTACCCGGAACTCGTCGCCGGGATGCTCGAGGGAAAGGCGGTCGGGATCGTGTTCGTCGGCTCGGTCGACCAGGGGCTGGCCAACGCCGTCCGGCGGACGGTGGACGACGCCGGTGGACGGATCTCCCTCGTCCGCGCCCTCCGGGTTCCGGTCGATCCCGAGGCCGTCGACACGGCGCTCCGCGCCGACCCGGAGACGCGAGAGCTCGCCGGGAGCGACAACCGCGAGCGCCTCGGCCGCGAGCTTGCGCGGGAGCTCGTCACAGCGGGCCCGAAGCCCGTGTTCGACCGGCTCGCGCGGGTCATCGTCGAGGAGCAGTCGGGCGCCGCGGGTCGGCCCCTCGACGCGGTCGTCGTCGCGCGCCCGGCTCCGCCTCAGCAGGGAGAGACGCAGGATCTGCTCGCGGGCCTCTACAGCGGGCTCGCGGCCTCGCCGCTGCCGACCGTCGGGGTCGACACGACCGGCTCGCGGACGACGCCCGTCCCCGTGTTCCAGCGCCGGGGCCTGGCCACCGCCGGTGGGGTCGACGTCGCCGCAGGCCAGGTCGCCCTCGTCTTCCTTCTCGCCGGCGCTCGTCCCGGGAGCTACGGGATCGGCAACGCCGCGGTCGACGGGATCCTTCCGGCCCCTCCGCCGGCACCGGTCGCGGCAAAGGGGTGACGCGACCCGGTCTGACGGTGCTCGTCGCCGCGCGGGACGAGGAGGATCGGATCGGGGCGACGGTCACTGCACTGGCCGCCGCGTTTCCGGACGCTGAGATCGTCGTCGCCGACGACGGCTCGCGCGACCGCACGCGTGCAGTGGCCTCAGGAGCGGGCGCGCGGGTCGTCGCGCTTCCCCGCCGCGGCAAGGGTCAGGCCCTGACTGTCGCCGAGCGAGCCTGCCGCGAGGGCCCGCTCCTCCTTTGCGATGCAGATCTCACCGGCGATCTGCGGCCGCTCGTGGACGCAGGGGCAGACGTCGCGATCGCCCGCTTCGCCAGTCGCGCCGCTGGCGGTCTCGGTCTCGCGAAGGGCGTCGCCGGGGCCCTGATCGCATTTCGCGGAGGACGGAGCGTGGCGGAGCCCCTGTCCGGCCAGCGGGCGCTCTCGGTGCGGGCGCGGGCCGAGGTGTTTCCGGTCGCCGCCGGCTTCGGCGTCGAGACGCGCATGACGATCGACGCGCTTCGTGCCGGCCTCGATACCCGCGAGGTCGAGCTCGACCTCGCGCACCGCGCCACGGGTCGCGACGTCGACGGCTTCGTCCACCGTGGGCGACAGCTGCGCGATCTGCTCCTCGCGACGCTCCTCCCGCAGGCAACCAGCCACCGAGGATTACGGCTTCCGCTGGTCGGCTCCGTCGTGGGGCTCGTCGTGCCGTCCGTCGCACCGGTCGCCGCAGTGGGGCTCGCGGACGACCTCTGGAGCGGGCCAGAGCGGGGCTTCCGCGCGCATCTGCGCCGCGGCGCGACGACCGGGTCGCTCAAGCTCGTGGTCATCCCGCTCTGGGCGCTCTGGCGGACGCGCTCGGTCGGCTCCGCGGTCCTCGTCGGCCTCGCTGCGAACGTCGTGAACCAGCTCGACACCCGTCCCGGCCGTGCGCTCAAGGCCTTCCTCGTCGGCTCCGCGCTCCTCGGGGGCCGGCCACGGAAGGGCCTCGTGCTGGCCGTCCTCCTCGCTCCCTACGATCTTCGCGAGATGAGCATGCTGGGAGACGCCGGGTCGAACGCCTTCGGGGCCATGCTAGGTTTGGAGTCCGTGAGGCGGTTGACCGGCCTGCGGAGAGCGAGCGCGATCGGCGCGCTCGCCGCCGTCACTCTCGTCGGCGAACGGCGATCGCTCGGATCGCTGATAGAGAGGACGCCCGTCCTGCGCGACCTGGACTCGTTCGGACGGCACCCGTGAGCGACGGTCCCGCGACCCGCTACGTCTTCGTCACGGGCGGGGTCGTGTCGGCTCTCGGCAAAGGGATCGTCGCCGCCTCGCTCGGCCGGCTCCTGAAGGCGCGCGGCCTCCGCGTGCAAGCGCAGAAGTTCGACCCGTACCTCAACGTCGACCCCGGGACGATGAGCCCGTTCCAGCACGGCGAGGTCTTCGTCACCGAGGACGGCGCCGAGACCGACCTCGACCTCGGGCACTACGAGCGCTTCGTCGACGAGAACCTCTCGCGGAACGCGAGCCACTCCGCCGGGGCGATCTGGGACACGGTGCTCCGCAAGGAGCGGAAGGGCGAGTTTCTCGGCGCGACCGTCCAGGTGATCCCGCACATCACGAACGAGATCAAGGCCCGG
>Ga0207683_10005662_pt1 | contig 10712 bp, 9 predicted proteins | sample KBSM73metaG_FD_184333 | JGI IMG/M metagenome (GOLD analysis project Ga0207683, IMG submission 184333) | Miscanthus rhizosphere microbial communities from Kellogg Biological Station, Michigan, USA - KBS M7-3 metaG (SPAdes) (version 2) | ecosystem: Host-associated > Plants > Roots > Rhizosphere >...
CTGATCGCCCATTTCCTCGTCGATCGTGTTGGCGCAAGTTTCGACGCACGTATTTCCGGCGTCACCCGGGCGGGGCTGTTCGTGAAGCTGCGCGACACGGGAGCCGACGGTTTGGTGCCCGCACGAACCATTGGCGACGAATATTTCCGCTATGACGATAAAGGCCATGCAATGGTCGGTTCTCGCTCGGGCGAGACTTACCGTCTTGGCGATCCGGTGACCGTCAAGCTGGTCGAAGCTGCACCGGTGGCCGGAGCGCTGCGCTTTGAGCTTGTGTCGGAAGGCCGTCGCGGTCGACCGGTCCCCCGGCACCAAGATCGCCAGCAGACTTATCGCGCGCGTGGCAGACAACGGAAGAGACGATGACGAAAGACCTCGGAAAACTTTGGGCTGAGCGCATGACGAAATCGGAGCGCGACATGTCGTTCCCCGACAGCGAGCCGCGCGATGCCGCAACGCTGATGCTGATCGACCGCTCCGGCGCAAAGCCGAAGGTTCTGCTGGGCCGCCGTCACGCCAACCACAAATTCATGCCGGGAAAGTTCGTCTTCCCCGGCGGCCGTATCGAGGCGCTCGACCGTCTGATGCCCGCCATCAGCGAACTGCATCCTGACGCGCAGAAAAAGCTGAAGGAACGCGTGCCCGAACCGAGCCCCGATTTTGCGCGCGCCTTTGCCCTCGCCGCGGTGCGCGAGACGGCCGAAGAGACCGGGCTGCTGCTTGGCGTCAAGCGTGATCGTCCGCCGGAAACGCCCGGAGAGATCTGGACCGAGTTCGCCAAGGCAAACGTGCATCCCGACCTCAGCCAAATTCACTTCATCGCGCGCGCCATAACACCGCCACGGCGCCCGCGCCGCTTCGATACGCGCTTCCTGACCGCCGATGCCTCGGCGGTAGCGCATAAAATCGAGGGTGTGGTGGGGCCGGACTCCGAGCTCGTCGAACTGACATGGGTCCCGATCGAGGAAGCCACTCATCTCGACATGCCGACAATCACCGGGATTGTGCTGGAAGAACTCCTCGCCCGCGTGGAAGCGGGCATGGGGCACGACCTGCCGGTGCCGTTTTACTTCATGGTCGAAAAGCAGTTCTTCCGAGAACTGCTGTAAACGCTGCAAATCCGGGCATTTCTTGACTTTTGCAGCTTCGGCGCTAGTTTCCGCGCCAAGACGCCACCGTCATTTAAGGTTTCAGAGGAAAATCAATGGCCAAAGCCATCAGTCTCAAGATCAAACTGGTCTCCAGCGCCGGGACCGGCCACTACTATGTGACGCGCAAGAACTCGCGCACGCAGACCGACAAAATGAAAAAGAAGAAGTACGACCCGATCGCGAAGAAGCACGTCGAATACTCGGAATCCAAGATCAAGTAAATCGCGGAGGCATCCGGGATGCTTCGCACGCTTTTTGCCGCGCTGCTGCTCGTACCGCTCGCATTCGCACAAGTGAGCGCCGGCGAAAAGCACAAGCTCGCGCTGCAGATCAGCGACAATGATCCGGACAAGATGAACGCGGTGCTCAACGTCGCCGCGAACGTGTCGAAGTACTATTCCGACAAAGGCGAAGAAGTCGACATCCAGATCGTCGCCTTCAATGCCGGACTGAACATGTTGCTCGCCGATACGTCTCCGGTGAAGCCGCGGCTCAAGTCCTTCAAGGAAAGCATGCCCAATGTCTCGTTCATGGCATGCGAAAACACTCTGGAGGCGATGACCCGCAAGGCTGGCAAGGAGCCTGCGCTGGTCGACAATGCCGAGCGCGTCAAAGCTGGCGTTGTCACGCTTATCGAGCTCGGTGAAAAAGGCTGGACGATCGTTCGGCCCTAGCGCTTAACGATCCTCGAAAGCTGGTGGCCGGCCGGAAGCGGCGACAAGGAGGCCACTCGCACCACTCCCGAACCGGCCGAACCCCACGGACCCAGGAGATGCGGCGGACCTGACACCGTAGGGTATTGCGTACGTCCGAGCCGCGCCCACGAATGCTCGCGGCGACTCAAGACTTCGTCGGTGAGGCTAAACCACACCGCGCTTTCGGCCAAATCCCGCTGTTAACGCGCTGGAATGGCTTGGAAAAATTTAGCGTGGGCGGTCAGCTTGAGCCGAGAAAGTGGCGAATCGTTTCGATGAACTTCCCGACAGAGATCGGCTTTGACAGATAGGCCTCGCAGCCGCCCTCGCGGATACGCTCTTCGTCGCCTTTCATGGCAAATGCCGTAATGGCCACCACCGGAATCGCTTTTAGTTCGGCATCGTCCTTGAGCCACTTGGTCACTTCAAGGCCGGAGACCTCCGGCAGCTGGATGTCCATCAAGATGAGGTCGGGCCGGTGCTTGCGCGCAAGGTCCAGCGCTTCGATGCCGTTGCGGGTGCCGACGGTCTGATAGCCGTGCGCTTCAAGCAGGTCGTGGAAGAGCTTCATATTAAGCTCGTTGTCTTCCACGATCAGGACGGTCTTCGGCATTCAATTCCCGCCCTCTTCCAGTACCCATGCTGCGGTCGCGAAGCCGCCTCAGGCACAACGGCACGTTAGTGCGAATGTCTTACGTAAGGGCAAATTTTGTCGATTCTCAACGGTGCGCGCACAATGGGACTGAGGTCCAATATGTGTGCAGTGCGGGACTGATCTAATCTCCGACCTGAGCATACCGATCCGGATCCACGCAGGTCCGGTGACGGGGTGGTATTGCCGTCGCTTCAACCAAAGGACGAATTTGACCATGGCTACGTGCTTTGACCACGCAAGCGCAACTCGTCGCGCAATGCACGCCACCGCACCTTCATTGGCAGTGCTCGTGGCGCTCGTGGTGCTTTCCGGCTGTTCAAAGGAAGCGGACACCGCTGCACCGCAGCCACGGCCGGTGCGGACCGTAACGGTCGAGCAGCGCGCGGCCGGCGCCACGGTCACCTTGACAGGCAGAATCGAAGCTGAAGACGAAGTGACGCTTGCATTCCGGATTTCAGGCCGGGTGCTCCAGAACGATCGCAAACTCGGCGACCGCATCGAGCCCGGACAGGTCGTCGCGCGCCTGGAGTCACAGAACGAACGAAACACATTACGCGCAGCGCAGGCGAATCTCGTCGCTTCGCAAGGCCAGTTGACGCAGGCGCGCAATCACTTCGAGCGGCAGGACACATTGCTCAACCAAGGCTGGACCACGCGCGCCAATCACGACCAGGCCAAGCAGGCCTTGCAGACCGCGGAATCTCAGGTCGATGCAGCCGAAGCTCAGGTGAAAACCGCGTACGACCTCGTGAGCTTTACCGAACTCAAGGCGGACGCGCCTGGCGTGGTCACTGCAGTAGGCCCCGCTGCGGGGGAAGTGGTGCAAGCAGGGCAGATGATCCTGCGCGTTGCCCGGCGAGACGGACGCGACGCAGTTTTCGATGTCCCGGCGCAAGTCATCCGGAACGCGCCGAGCGAACCTCGCATCACCGTAAACCTCACTGACGATCCCAAGGTGACCACGACCGGTCGCGTGCGTGAAATCTCACCGCAGGCCGATCCGGTGACGCGGACCTTCGCTGTCAAAGTCGGCTTGAACGATCCTCCGCCGGCCATGCGACTTGGCGCGACAGTAACGGCACGCATGGAAGGCGATTCTGTGCCTGTTATCGAAATACCCGCAACGGCGTTGACCAAAGCCAACAGCCAGCCGGCGGTCTGGATCGTCGACCCCGCAAACCGCACGGTTTCGATCCGCAATGTCGACGTGCTGCGCTTCGATCCCGCGCGCGTTGCAGTCTCGGGCGGCCTGACGACTGGCGACGTCATTGTCACCGCGGGCGTGCAAGCCCTGCACCCGGGCCAGAAGGTCCGCTTGCTCGGGCTGGAGCCGTAGTATGGGCTTCAACCTTTCTGAGTGGGCACTCAATAACCGGTCACTCACGGTCTATCTGATGATCGTGGCCGTCGTCGCCGGCCTTTTTGCCTTCGTGAAGCTTGGCCGCAACGAAGATCCCTCGTTCGTCATCAAGACGATGGTTGTGCAGGCCGCATGGCCCGGCGCAAGTGTCGATGACATGCTCAAGCAGGTCACCGAGCGGCTCGAGCGCACGCTGCAGGAAACGCCGCATCTCGATTTCCTGCGCAGCTTCACGCGCGCTGGCGTCACCACGATCTTCGTCAATCTCAAGGACAGCACGGGCGCCCGGCAGATTCCCGACATCTGGTATCACGTGCGCAAAAGCATCGGCGACATGCGTCACACCCTCCCCTCGGGCGTTGTCGGGCCGGGCTTCAATGATGAATTTGGTGACACATTCGGAATTATCTACGGTTTCACCGCGGACGGATTTACCCACCGCGAGCTTCGCGACTATGTCGAAGATGTGCGTTCGAAGCTGCTGCACGTGCGCGACGTCTCCAAGATCGAAATTCTGGGTGCGCAGGACGAAAAGATCTTTGTCGAATTCTCGATGGAAGAGCTTGCGAGCCTCGGCATTGACCGCTCGGCGCTGATCGCCGCACTGCAGGCACAAAACGTCGTGCAGCCTGCCGGCACCATACAGACCGGCAACGAAACCCTCTCGCTGCGCGTGTCGGGCGCCTTCCGCTCCGAAGAAGACGTTGCGAACGTCAATTTCGCCGTCGGCGGACGCATGTTGCGCCTCAGCGACATTGCGCGCATCCGGCGCGGTTTTGCTGATCCGCCCCAGCCACTCTTTCGCGTCAATGGCCAACCCGCCATCGGGCTTGCCATCGCCATGCGGGACGGCGGCGACATTCTGGCTCTGGGCCGGAACATCAAGACCGCCATCGCTGAAGCCACAGCTGATTTGCCGTTGGGCATAGAACCGAGACTGGTCGCCGACCAGGCGGCAACGGTCGACAGCGCCATTTCCGAGTTCATGACGTCGCTGTGGCAGGCCGTCGGGATCATCCTCGTCGCAAGTTTCATCAGCCTCGGTTTCCGTCCCGGCCTGGTGATTGCTTCCGCCATTCCGCTCACGCTCGTCGTTGTCTTCTCCATCATGCAGATGTCGAACATCGACATGCAGCGCATCTCGCTTGGCGCGCTCATCATCGCGCTGGCTTTGATGGTTGACGATGCCATGACGACCACGGACGCGATGCTGACGCGGCTCGCGCAAGGTGACGACAAGGTTCAGGCCGCGACATTTGCCTTCCGCACCTATGCGTTTGCCATGCTTGCCGGCACGCTGGTGACTATCGCAGGCTTTGTTCCGGTCGGTTTTGCCGCCAGCGGCGCAGGCGAATACACCTTCTCGCTGTTCGCGGTCGTCGCTATCGCGCTGATCGTATCCTGGTTTGTCGCCGTCCTGTTCGCGCCATTGCTTGGCGTAGCGATCCTCGCCCCACCCAAGGCGGCCGCGGCGTCCGAGCCGGGTTGGGTTTTCCGCACCTACCGCGGCTTCCTCACCTGGGCGCTACGGGCAAAATGGCTGACAATCGCCGCAACGCTCGCGATGTTTGTCGCCTCGCTTTTCGCGATACGCCTCATTCCCAATCAGTTCTTTCCGGCATCCGACCGGCCGGAACTGCTCGTCGACATGACGCTGCCGCAGAACGCTTCGATTTTCGCCAGCGAAACCGTAGCGCGCCGGTTGGACGATGTTCTCAAGGACGATCCAGACGTCGCACGCTGGAGCACCAATGTCGGACGCGGGGCGATACGCTTTTATCTGCCGTTGAACGTGCAGCTCCCGAACAACTTCTTCAGCCAGGCCGTCGTCGTTGCCAAGGACGTTGGCGCGCGTGAGCGCCTGCGCGTGAAGCTGGAAAAGATCCTGGCCAACGACTTCCCCAACCTTGTCAGCCGCGTCTCCACGCTCGAACTCGGCCCCCCGGTCGGCTGGCCGATCCAGTACCGCGTCAGCGGTCCGGAGATATCGCAGGTGCGCGAGATCGCCCTGAAGCTGGCCCAGGTGATGGCAAAAAATCCGCAGGTCGTGCACGTCAACTATGACTGGTTCGAGCCTGCCCGGCAGGTGCGCATCAAGATCGACCAGAACGAGGCACGGCTCTTGGGGCTAAGCTCGCAAGCGCTCGCGAGCGTGCTCAATACGGTCATTAGCGGCAGCCCCATCACGCAGGTGCGTGATGACATATATCTCGTCGACGTCATTGCGCGTGCGACCGATGAGGAACGCGTGTCGCTCGATACGCTGCGGTCGATCCAGGTTCCGCTAGCGAACGGACGTACCGTGCCGCTCAGCCAATTTGCGTCTTTCACCTATGACCAGGAACAGCCGCTGATCTGGCGGCGCGACCGCGTGCCAACACTAACTGTGCAGGCAGACGTCAACCCCGGCGTGCTCCCTGCGACGGTCGTCGAAGCGCTGGGCCCCTCCGTAACTGAGCTCAACAAGACCTTGCAGAGGCCGTACCGGATCGCCCTTGGCGGTGTCGTTGAGGACAGCGCGAAAGCGCAAGCATCGGTGGTCGCCGTGGTGCCGGCGATGCTGGTGATCATGTTCACCGTTCTGATGGTGCAGCTGAGAAGCTTCTCCCGGCTGTTCATCGTCCTGAGCGTCGGGCCGCTGGGATTGATCGGCGTCGTCGGGGCATTGCTATTGTCCGGCAAGCCGCTCGGATTCGTTGCCATCCTCGGCATTCTGGCGCTGCTCGGCATGATCACCAAAAATGCCGTGATCCTTATCGACCAGATTGAATCGGAACGACGTCAGGGTAAGGGCGTGTGGCAGGCGGCCGTCGATGCCAGCAGCACGCGGTTCCGTCCGATCATGCTGACGGCCATCTCGACGGTTCTCGGCATGATACCGATCGCGCCGACGGTGTTCTGGGGTCCGATGGCCTTCGCCATCATGGGTGGGCTGCTCGTCGGTACAATCCTCACGCTGGTCTTCCTGCCGACGCTCTATGTGGCCTGGTTCCGTGGCAAGGAAGATGAACCGTACGCAAAGCTCGCGACAGCGAAATGACGCAATGCCGGCATAGTGGTGTGAGTACAAGAGCCAATGGCAAAACAACCGAGAACTGATCGCGAGCCGGTGCTTGTCGACCTTGCCTTGCAGGGAGGCGGCTCGCACGGAGCCTTCACGTGGGGTGTGCTCGATCGCCTTCTGGAAGAGCCCTGGCTGCGCATCGATGGCATATCGGGCACGTCCGCTGGTGCAATGAACGGCGTCGTACTGGTCGCCGGGTATGCCGCCGGTGGTCCGGAAGGCGCGAGGGCGGCGCTCGATACTTTCTGGAAACGTGTTTCACACTCGGCGCGGTTTAGTCCGATCCGGCGCAGCCCGCTGGATATCATGCTCGGGCGATGGACGCTGGATACGTCACCGTTCTATCTCGCCTTCGATTTGGCGAGCCGCGTTTTCTCGCCCTACGATTTTGGCCAGCAAGGCGCAAATCCCCTGCGCGATGTTCTCGCCGAAAGTGTCGACTTTAGTCAGGTCGCACGCGCCCCGATCCGTTTGTTTGTAACCGCCACCAATGTTCGGACGGGTCGCGGCCGTGTATTTCGCAACGCAGAGATTACACCTGAGGTCCTTCTCGCTTCTGCTTGCTTGCCGACAGTATTCCAGGCCATCGAAATCGAAGGCGAGGCCTATTGGGACGGCGGGTATACCGGCAATCCGACAATTACCCCGCTCGTTCGCGAGTGCAAATCGCAAGACACACTTCTTGTCGCGGTTAATCCCGTTGAACGCCCAGGGACCCCCCGTTCTGCACGCGACATTCTCGATCGCTTGAACGAGGTCTCTTTCAACTCCGCACTACTTAAAGAGCTGCGAATGATTGCGCTGCTGCGGAAGGTCGCGGATCCGGGAAGCAGTGAAGGAGCACAGTGGGCTCACATGCGCATTCACCTTGTTGCGAGTCCACTGCTTGCCACGCTCGGAGCGTCTTCCAAACTAAATGCCGAGTGGGATTTTCTAAGCATGTTGCGGGATGAAGGTCGGCGTTCCGCCGAGGCCTTTCTGGAGGCCAATGGGCAAAATATCGGCAAGCGCTCCTCTATCGATCTGGACGTTCTGCTGCAGCAGGTCTGACATATGGGTCTTCTTGGAATACTCGCAGCCCTCGGGCTTCTCATTTGGCTTTCGTTTCGTGGCTGGAGTGTCCTTCTGCTCGCCCCAGCTGTCGCGCTTGTTGCGGCAGCGACCGCGCGCGAACCCCTCCTCGCTCACTGGACGCAAACGTTCATGGGCAGCGCCGCGCAATTTATCGCGCAATTCTTCCCGATCTTCCTGCTCGGTGCGCTGTTCGGAAAGCTCATGGACGACAGCGGGTCGGTGCAGACGATCGCCAGCTTCATGGGCGAGAAGCTTGGGCATCAACGCGCAATTTTGGCGGTCGTGCTGGCTGGCGCACTCGTCACCTATGGCGGCGTCAGCCTGTTCGTCGCCTTTTTCGTGCTGGCGCCGATGGCGCGCGCCCTATTCCAGGTTGCCAATATTCCGCAGCGACTGATGCCGGCGGCGATCGCACTCGGGACTTCGACCTTCACCATGTCGGCAATGCCGGGAACGCCGGCCATCCAGAACACGATTCCGATGCCGTTTTTCGGCACCACGCCCTTTGCAGCGCCCGGCCTGGGGATCATTGCCTCGATCATCATGCTGATGTTCGGCCTCTGGTGGCTCGGCCGCGCAGAAGCATCGGCGCGCCGTTCCAGCGAAGGCTTCGGCGATGCGGCCGATGTCGCAACCAAGGACGTTGCCGACGATCAGTTCATCCGCGAACGCGCAACGACCGCGCACGAGTTCGACCCGGCCGAGATTTCGCACGGCAAGCACAGCGACACCGCGCCATCGATCGTCATGGCCATTTTTCCGCTTTTGGTCGTGGTGGGATTCAATCTGCTCCTGTCGATATTCGTTCTGCCGCGGCTTGATTTCTCGTACCTCGCCGAAGAACGCTGGGGCAGCACCTCACTCGCGGCGGTCGCGGGCGTCTGGTCGGTCGCGGTTGCGCTCGCCGCAGCCAGCGTCACGCTCATCGTCATCAATTGGCAGCGTCTTCCCGACGTCCGCACCAGTATGGACGCCGGCGCGAACGCGGCCGTGCTGCCAATTTTTGCCGTCGCAAGCCTCGTCGGATTTGGCGCCGTCGTTGCCGCCCTGCCCGCCTTCGCGCTGGTGCGCGACTGGGTCCTCTCGATCGCGGGAGGCCCCCTCGTCTCGCTCGCGATCGCCACGAACGTCCTTGCTGCCTTGACCGGTTCGGCGTCCGGCGGATTGACCATCGCCCTTGATGCGCTCGGCGAAACATATCTGCGGCTTGCTCACGAAACCGGAATTGACCCGGCATTGATGCACCGCATCGCCGTGATCGGTTCGGGCACCCTCGATAGCCTGCCGCACAATGGCGCGGTCGTGACGCTGCTCGCCGTTTGCGGATCAACGCACAGCAAGAGCTATTTCGACATGGTCATGGCCAACATCGTCGGCCCGATCCTGGCGCTGGTGGCCGTGATATTCCTGGGCTCGATGCTCGGATCGTTCTAGCCGCGACCGATCAGCGTGCTCACGTAAAGCGCGATCGCCAACCCCACGAGGACACAACCGGTCACCGGCCACGGCCGCAGCAATTTGTCGGTCCGCTCCATTGCGGCGCCGACGGCGCGCATGGCCCGCATGGCCCCGGCATCTGTTTCGAGCAGATCACCCGCGGGTATGCGCGGCAGTGCCTCGCCCCAGCGCCAGAGAGCGAGACTGAGAAGCGCGCCGAGTGCGACGGGCCATAACGCGCTCCAAATCTCTTTCAGCGCCAGCGCATCTTCCAGCGGCGCGTCGGTGACGTCCGGGTAGAGAAGCCACGGCAGAATGATCGCTGCGATCGCGGTCAAGAGCCACGCCGCGCGCGCTCCCAGCGTGTCGACCTCGTTGGACTGCCCCCACATCCGGCGCAAAAAATGCAGCATCAAAAGCGTGCTTCCGATGGCCGCGAGCGAAACGAGGATGCCGATTGCGCCATCTCCGAGGACCGGCTTGGCCAACGATTTGGCGAGCGCGCCGCCGGTCAGTGGAAGCCCCCCAAGGCCAAGCGCAAGGATCGCCGCAGGCACAAGCACGAGCCAGATCCCGCGCCGCATCGGCGCGACCACACCGAGCGCAAGGAACAGTCCGCCTTTGACCAGGACGTGAAACACGGCCGAGAACGTCGCCACCAAGGGCGCGCTTTGATCGCCGGCGGAAAGTCCCATCCCAAAAATCGCCGCGAGCAGCCCCATCTGGCTGACGCTGGAATAAGCCAGGATCGTCTTCGGATTCGATTGCGTGATGCCGACAAGGACACCGTAATAGGCGGACACCACGCCGACGATTGCCAAAATATCTCCCCAGACCGGCATCGCGGTTTCGAAGGGCAAGAAGCGTATGAACCCAATCACGCCCACCTTCACCGCCGAGCCGCTGAGCACTGCGGCCGCCGCAATCGGTGCCCCCGAATATGTCAGCGGCATCCAGACATGGAACGGGAAAAGGCCGATCTTCAGCCCGAAGGCCAGGATCAGAAAGGCCAATGCATAACCGCGCCATGGCGATTGTGCCAACGAAGCCACCGCATCGGTAATGAGCGAACTGCCTGTTGGAACGCTTTGCGCGAGAAGCACCAAGGCCATCAGCAGGAACGCCTCGCCGAGTACGGCAAGACTGACGTACAAACCTGCCGCACGTCTCGCATCGGGCGTTTCGTCAAAAACAACCAGACCATAGGCGGCAAGGCTTGCCACGCTGAAAAACAGGTAGAAGCCCGCCAGGTCAGCGACAAGGAAGCGGCCGACAT
>Ga0207683_10005664_pt1 | contig 10710 bp, 6 predicted proteins | sample KBSM73metaG_FD_184333 | JGI IMG/M metagenome (GOLD analysis project Ga0207683, IMG submission 184333) | Miscanthus rhizosphere microbial communities from Kellogg Biological Station, Michigan, USA - KBS M7-3 metaG (SPAdes) (version 2) | ecosystem: Host-associated > Plants > Roots > Rhizosphere >...
GGACCCGGCGGCAAGATGATCCGCAGCATCATCGAGCGGACCGGCGTGAAGATCGACGTGGAAGACGATGGCCGCGTGAACGTCGCGTCGGCCGATGGTGCGTCGGCGCAGAAGGCGATTTCGATCATTCAGGAGCTGACCGCCACTCCGGAGCTGAACAAGACCTATCTTGGCAAGATCCAACGCATCACCGACTTCGGTGCGTTCGTCGAGATCATGCCCGGTACCGACGGTCTGCTCCACGTTTCGGAGATCGCGAACCATCGCGTGAAGGACGTGCGCGATGAACTGAAGGAAGGCGAACAGGTGCTCGTGAAGGTCATCAACATCGACCCGACCGGCAAGATTCGCCTGAGCCGCAAGGCGCTCCTTCAGGAAGAGGGCATCAAGCCGTAGGCCTCGCGTGTCGGTTTGGCTTCCGACCATCAGGTCGAACAAGGGCTGGCGAGCAATCGCCAGCCCTTCTTCATTTTTGGGCGTTGGGCTCTGGGCGTCAGGCTCTGTTCTAAGCGCGCGTTGCAGACTTGACGTACGTGGCGTCGGGTCTTTAGACCCGACGACCCTTACCCGCCCCGACGAAACGTCTGCGCAGCCGCAATTCGCTCACGAATCGGCGGGTGGCTGTAGAACAGCCACTGGACGACATCCGAAGGCTCTTCTTCAGCAAGATTCTGCGCCGCCAGCCGGCGCATCGCCGAGATGAACGCCGCCGCATTTCCTGTCAGCGTCAACGCAAACCGATCCGCGTTCCGCTCGTGGGCACGCGACATCGCATGCGCGGCCGGGAGCGTCACCAGCGACACCGCGCCTGCCGCCAGCAGCAGGAGTGGCAAACCCGCGACATCGGCAGTGCTGACGAGCCCAGCCATCGGCGCGGCGAACCGAAGGAGCCATGACGCTGCAAAGAATCCCGTCAGGATGAGCGCCGTTTCGAACGCGAGCCCCTTCCACAGGTCGCCGTGGACGTGGTGCGCCAGTTCGTGCGCCAGGACCACTTCGATTTCGTCGTCCGAGTACTCCGCCAGCATGGTGTCGGACACGAGGATGCGGCGGGACCTGCCAATACCGGTCAGCGCCGCGTTGGCCTTGCTGGTCTTTTCTCCAAGACCCCATTCGTAGGCGTCGATCACCCGGGCGCCGGCCCGTTCACCGAGCGCGACGAGCCTTTCGCGCAGCGCATCCCTGTCCAGCGGCTTGACCGAGTAGAAGAGCGGCAGCAACAGGAGCGGAGCGACGTTGGCGAGGCCGACGATCAGCACGGCAAAGACAGCGGCGGCAGGCAGCCACCACCCGAACGGAAAGCGGGCGATGAGCGCGTAGAGGATGACGGCGGCAGCGCTGCCGAGCAGCAGTCCGAGCGCAAGCGACTTCAGCTGATCGACCAGCCAGGCGCCGATTGGTTGCCTCGAGAAGCCATAACGCCGCTCGAGCACGAATCCGCTGTAGAAGGACAGCGGAAGGCTGCCGGCCTCATTGATGACGGTGATCAGGAGCACGTAGACGGCCACCGTTACAGGTCGTGCCCATGCGGACGGGAAGACAGACGTTGCGGCCGCCGCAGCGGCCTCGCGCAACGCGATGCTGCCGCCGCTGACGACCAGGACCAGCAGATACACCACCGCCCAGGCGACGGAGGCGATGCCGGCCTGACGCTTCAGCCTGTTGTACCTGGTGGCCTTGTCTTCGTTCACGAGCGTGGACGGATGTGTATGTCCCCGTTGGTCGTTGTCGCCTCGACGGGAGCGCCACCGCCGTTCAACCGTCCACGGGCCCGCCGCCGGCTCTGCTCGCCGGTCAGTTCTATTGGCAAGTCGGCAATGTCAATTGCGCCGTTCGTGCACGTCGCCTCGATGTTGGCGTCGGCTGCCGCCGGGACCGTCAACGAGATGTTGCCGTTGGTGGCGCGCAGGTCGACGGCGTCCTTGCCGACCGACGCAAGATCGAACGTAATGTTGCCGTTCGTGGAGCGCGCGTCCACCCCTCCGCCGATCGACTTCGCCGTAATCCCGCCGTTCGTGCTCGACGCGACGACGATGCCGCTGACGTTCGTGATGTTGATGTCGCCGCCCGCGGCGTGAAGACGGAGGCGTGTGGAGGCAGGCACCGTGATCTGGAAGTCGACCTCGATCTCGACACCGATGATGATGCCGCCCAGGCCCTCGGTTCGCAGGACGATCTTGTCCGGGGCGACGTCTTCGCTGATGCGCACGCGGGATACCATCGAGGCCGCCGTGCCGTCGTTTGCCGCGCGCACACGGCGCTCGGCCTTCACCTCGATGGTACTGCCCGTTCCACCCTGCACATCGATGGTTCCCACCGCTCCGACGACCTGCAACTCGCCGCCTTCCCGGAGCGTGTAGCTGCGAGCCCAGGTGTCGGACGCATGCCCCTGAAGGGCGCGAGAGTGCATGTCGCACCCGGCCACAACGAGGGTCAGCAACAGCGCCGCGCAACGGCCTGCCTGTCGCCGCAACGCGGGAGTGTGAGGCACCATCGCGTAATGATAGGCCAGCTGCCACGCGGGTCTGACGGTCGCGTCGAGCGGCGACGCCGACGACCTGCCGGGGGGCCTCAGTTCATCTGCACCGAGATCAACTTGGAGACACCAGGTTCTTCCATCGTGACCCCATACAGGCGGTCGGCGATCTCCATCGTCTTACGGTGGTGCGTGATGAGGATGAACTGGGTGTGATCCTGCATGCTCCTCAGCATCTCGACGAACCGGCCGATGTTCGCATCATCGAGCGGCGCATCAATCTCGTCGAGCAGGCAGAACGGGCTTGGCTTGTACTTGAACAGGCCGAACATCAATGAGATGGCTGTCAGTGCCTTCTCGCCGCCCGAGAGGAGCTGCACGCTCTGCAGTCGCTTGCCTGGCGGCTGCGCCACGATCTCGATCCCGCTTTCGAGGGGATCGTTTTCATCGAGCAGGGTCAGGCCCGCGCGGCCGCCGCCGAAGAGCGTCGTGAAGACCTCCTGGAAGTTGCGGTTGATGGCGGCGAATGCCTCGACGAACCTGACGCGCGTCGTTTCGTCGATCCGCTTGATGGCTTCGATGGTCTGGGCGATCGAGTCCACCAGGTCCTTGCGCTGGGTCGACAGAAACGCGTAGCGCGTCTCGAGCTCGTCGTACTGCTCGATGGCCATCATGTTGACCGGCCCGAGCCGATCGAGCTTCGCGCGCAGCGTGGAGATGGCCTCCTCAGCGCTGAGTGTCCGCTCGCTCGCGGCTGCGACAGCGGCGTCGGCCACTTCCACCGCAGCCTGGGCATCGGGCTGCTCCTCTGCGGCGACCGGCAGCCCCTCTTCGTCGGTGGCCTCATCGGCTTCGTCGGCGAGGATCGCGCGGGCGTCAGGCACTGCCGCGCCGGTGCGTTCGAGTTCCTCGACCTCGATCATCACTTCATCGAGCGTCGCCTGCACCGCGTCGATGCACGTGGCCGCGAGATGAGACAGGTCGCTCTCGGCGGTGGCGCGTGCCAGGTCGTATTCGGACACGGTCGCGCGGACCGCTTCGAACTCGCCGCGCGCCAGGCGGATGGACGACTCGAGGTCGTCCGCGCCGATCCGGAGCGTCGACACGGCATCGTCAGCTGCAGCGACGGCGCTGCGGAGTTCGTCGAGCCCGAGAATGTCGGCAGCGAGCTTCTGTTCGCCTGCCGACACCGCGGCCTGCAGCACGGCGATCCGCTGCCTGGCGGTTTCCAGTTCGTCAGCGAGCGACTGGGCGCGCAATTCCAGTTCGCGGCCCGACTCCTCGAGCCGTCGCACTTCACTCGCCAGTGCGGCGGCGCGCTCCACCAGGCCTGCGTGGGACGCCCGTGCTTCGGCGGCGCGGTGGCTCAGCGCCTCGACGCGTTCGCGCGCTTCGAAGAGGCGCCTCTGGGCTTCCGTGAGGCGCTCATCTGCCATGCGCTGTTCCTGCTCGAGCGACAGGATGGAGACGCGTGCTTCCTCCTGGCGAAGCTCCAGCGCCGCCCGTTCTTCTTCGGATTGGCGGCGCTCGCGCGAGAGCTGATCGCCCTTCAGCGTCACCTTCGTCGCATCTTCGGACGCGCGCTGCAGCTGCGCCTCCAGCGCGACGATCTGCTTCTCCTGGCGATGCTGCTCCGCATTGAGCGCGTCAATCGCCTGCGTCGCTTCCGTGATTACGCGCTCGAGCGCTGTGGTCTCCTCGCCGAGCCTGGCCAGCGCGTCGCGCTCGCCTTCGATGCGCGCCCGCAGATCCTTGATATCGCGCTTGGTCTCGAGAATGCCGCGCGCCTCCTTCGGGTGCCCCCCGGCGACCAGGTGCGGACCGCGGAAAACCTCGCCTTCGGCCGTGACGATGGGACAGGGCGCCGTGGCGGCAGCGTTTTCCGCTCGCTCATAGGAATCGGTCAGCCAGGCTTCACCGATCGCACGGCGCAGCACCTGTTCGTAAGGGCTGTTCACGCGAAACACGGAGGACAGCGACACGAAGCCCGCAGGCGGAGTGAACGTTCCGGCATCCGATGCAGGTGCATCCTCTCCTTCGATGACGACGAATCCGCAGCGCCCGGCAGATGCCTCGCGAACGAGTTCGAAGCCGGCAAACGCATGGTCCTGCCGTTCCACCACGATGTGCTGGAGGACCTCGCCGAGGAATGCCTCGACGGCGCGCTCGCGCCCGGCCTCGACTTCAAGGTAGTCAGCGACTGCGCCCTTCTGACTCACCTTGCCGTTCGCCTGGGCGAGCAGGGTCCGCGCCGCATCGCCGTACTCGGCGCGGCCGACTTCGAGTTCCTCGAGCGACTTGAGGCGCGCAACCAGGCCGGCGAGCTCGTGCTCGCGGGATCGGACCGAGCGCGCCCGCCACTCGTGCTCGATGCGTGCGCTCGCGAGCTCCGACTCGCGGGCCGTGCGGGCCACCCTGGTTCCGTCGAGCGCTTCGTGGGCACGCCTCAGCCCATCGGTCGCAGACGTCCGGTCGGTTTCGAGCCGATCGAACTCGATGCGGACGTCTTCGGCCTCCACCTGGAGTTTGGAGATGGTCTCCAGCACACGGTCGCGCTGCGACCCCGCGCTCTCGAGCGAATGGCGGAGTGCCGTCGCGCTGTTGATCGCTGAGAACACCTCGCTTCGGGCTGCCTCCACGTCGGCCTCGAGCCCTTCGATGTCGCGATGCCCGATTTCGTACGCTTCCGACTCGGCCGCGAGTGCAGCCGAGGCCCGGTCGCGCTCGTCGACGGCGGCGGCCGATGCGGTGCGCCGTTCCTCGAGTTCAAGGCGGGCCGGCTCGCGGCGCGCCTGAAGGACCTCGATCTCCTGCTCCACGGCGCGCGCGCGGACGCTCAGCGTGTCGGCCTGTCCGCCATCGAACACGACCTGCTGCTGAAGGCGGTTGATGTCGAGTTCCGCCGCGTGCGCAGCCTCGCGGGCGGTCGTGGCCTGCGATTCCGCTTCGACGAGTTCGATCCGTGACCGTCCGAAATCCGACTCGATCTCTGACACGCGGGCTGCCGCAGCGGCCTCGCGCTCGCGCGCATCAGCCAGGCGCGCGCGTGCCGATTCGATCGTCTCCGCAAGCTGGCGGTACTTCCGCGCGAACAGCACCTTCTCCCAGCGGCGCAGCTCGTCCCGCAGCTTCTTGTAGCGACGCGCCTTGCCGGCCTGACGCTTCAGCGTTCCCCGCTGCTTCTCGACTTCGAAGACGATGTCGTCGATGCGGGTCAGGTTCAGCTGGGCGGCGTCCAGCTTCAGCTCGGCGGATCGGCGCCGGGCTTTGTACTTGGTGACCCCCGCTGCCTCTTCAATCAGCTGCCGCCGGTCGGTCGGCCGTGTGCTGAGAATCAGGCCGATCTTGCCCTGCTCGATGATCGCGTAGGCCTTTGCGCCAAGGCCCGTGTCCATCAGCAGGTCGTGGATGTCGCGCAGCCGGCAGGCATGGCCGTCGATGAGGTATTCACTCTCGCCAGAGCGATAGAGGCGGCGCGTCACTTCCACTTCGCGCGCGACCGTCTGGATCAGCTCCTCGGCCTCGTCCGGCGCGAAACGGATGCGGCTCGACACGGCCTGGCTCATGTCGGCCGGCGGCTCCGCGACCGCGACGCCGCCGTCCGAGTCCGTCATCGCCGCGGTGCCCACAAGGCCATGGCCCTTGCCGTTGCCGTTCGAGTGGCTCTCGTGGTGGCCGTTCGAGCCGTTGCCGTTGATGGGTGAGACCGGATCGAAGGCCGGGCCCGACACCGACTTCACGACGCCGCTGAATCGGAGCCGCACTTCCGCGGTGGCGGTCGGCTTGCGCGCGTCGCTTCCGCTGAAGATGACGTCTTCCATCTTCTCGCCGCGGAGGCTCTTGGCGCTCTGCTCGCCCATCACCCAGGTGATGGCGTCGGCGACGTTGCTCTTGCCGCAGCCGTTGGGACCGACGATCGCGGTCACGCCCTGGTCGAATGACAGCTCCGACCGATCCGAGAAGGACTTGAAGCCGTTGATTTCGAGACGTTCCAGACGCATTCAACACACCACCGCGCCGGAGCTCGGCGCACGCGCACAGTAATGGCGCAATCCGGCAGAGGCCGGACAGTACCGACGGGGTGCCCGGAGGACCCGGACAACGGCCACGGATTCTGGCTGGGTCAGAACGGCACAGACCGAATTGGAGGCCCTTTCGCCCTCCCTTTTCAGGGACGGCGGCCCCGGGGCCGCAAAACGGTGGTCAGTGTAGCAAGTGCTAGCTATAGGGGCAAGCGCAAACTGGAGCGCAACGAGTTGTGGTCGTACGACCTATGGACCGGCTTTCACAGAAGTTTGAATTGAGAACTTAGAACTGAGAAGTGGAAGGCATATTCGCCCATGGTCCGACTTCTAAATTCTACGTTCTCAATTCTCAATTCCCCCGGTTCGCGCTCGTGTGCGCCACCCCTGCCAGCTTCTCGGCTTCGCCGAAGGAGGCCAGTGCAGCCTGGGCCTGCGGGTCGACTTCCACCATCCGTCGACGCGCTTCAGCGATGCCGAAGGCCGCCTCGTCGATCCGGAAGCGAATCATGGCCCTGATGAAGGTCAGATCCTTCTGGAACGCGGCCTCGTCGATCTTCAACCGGTTGGCGGTCAGCTGCTCGCGGAAGTCCTTGAGCATCTGATCGTCGACGGTGAAGTTCGGCTTGACGACAACCCAGCCCTTGCCGGGTTCACGTGGAATGCGAGTGTCACCCTCCGCGATGAACTTCTGCGCGAAAGTCTCGAACTCAAAACGGCCGGCCAGCGCGCGGCTGAATGGCGTCGGGTTGAAGCCCTCGATCGTGCCCGGCACGTACTTGTCGGGTTCGATGCCGCCGCCGCTGTACACCGGGCGCCCCGAATCGGTCCGGCGAAGATCGCTCGGCTTGTGCGGCTTGTTGGCCTCCTGATCTTTCTGCGTGTAGCTCAGGTACTCGTCGAAGGTCTCGTCCCAGGGACGCTGAATCAGTCGATCGCTCGGCGTGAAGTAGTGCGCGGTCGTCAGAGCGAGCCCGGCGCCGTTGGCAATCGGGTACACCGACTGCACCAGTGCCTTGCCGAAGGTCGTTTCGCCGACGATGTAGGCGCGGTCGTGATCCTGAAGTGCGCCCGTGAAAATCTCCGACGCACTCGCGCTCATCCTGTTCGCGAGCACCACCATCGGAATGTCGAGGAATGTACTGTCCTCCGTTGCGCGATAGTCCTGGTCCGAGTTGCGCACACGTCCGCGCGTGTAGACGATCATCTTGCCCTTCGGCAGGAACTCGTTCGACACCTTGATAGCCTGGTCGAGCGGACCTCCCGGGTTGCCGCGGATGTCGTACAACAGCCGCTTCATGCCCTTCGACCGCAGGTCGTTCAACGCGCGCTGCATTTCGCGGTCGGTGTTCTCGCCCCAATCCTGGTGGCGGATATAGCCGGTCGTGGCGTCGATCATGAAGTGCGCAGGCACCGTGGGGATCTGGACCTCGTCGCGCGTCACGTCGAGCGGGATGAGCGACTCGTACCCGCGGCGACGGATCTCGACCTTCACCTGCGTGCCCTTCCCGCCGCGCAGTTTCTTCATCGCCTGCTCGGTGGTCCAGCCCTTCGCGTCCTCGCCGTCGATTCGTGCCATCACGTCGCCGCGGCGGATGCCGACCTTGTAGGCCGGCGACCCTTCGAACACGCTGGCCGCCGTGATGTCGCCTTCGTTCGACTGAATCGTGATGCCGAGACCGTAGTAGCGCCCTTCCTGCCGCTCGCGCATCTGCGCGTACTCGCGCGGATCGAAGAAGCTGGAATGCGGATCGAGCGTCGACAGCATCCCGCGAATCGCGCTGTAGACGACGCGGTCCGATTCAACCTTGTCAACGTATTGGCTCTCGATCGCGCTCAGGGCAGCGGAAAAGGTCGCGTAGCGTTCAGTCAGCTTGTCGTCGACTGCGAGTGCACTGCGTCCAAACAGGCCGCCGACCAGGGCCGAGACGACGATTACGAACAGCACGATGGAGACGGGACGCATTCCTCGCATGAGGCACAGCCTAACAGACAAATTCCTTATCGCCAATGACTTCCGGGTACAAATCCCATCCGGAAAATCTTGACCGGCACGGGCACGGGTTCCATAATCATTGGACGCACCGATACCTGCGCGAGTGCCCCGGGCGCACCTCGTCAGCGCCGCGCCAGGACGGGAATCCCGTCGGCTTCAGGAAAGTAGGAGAGCTATGTTTGGTTCGATTGGCATGCCGGAGCTGATCATCATTTTCGTGATCGCGCTGATCATCTTCGGCCCCCGGAAACTGCCCGAACTCGGACGGTCGCTCGGGAAGAGCCTGGCCGAGTTCAAGCGCGCGTCCAACGAGCTGAAGAGCACGCTGGAAGAGGAAATCCGGATCGAAGAGCAGCAACAGCGCTCCGCCGAGACGGTCAAGCCGGTTGTTCCCGTGGCGGCCGCGAGTGTCCAGGAAGCAACACCGCCCGTGGCGGAACCTGTGGGCGCCGTCCGTCACGACCACTCCGCGTAAGTCAGACCCAGCGATGGCGCTCGTTCCCTTTCCAGGGCCGCAAGGCACCGCGGTTCCGCTTCCGCCCGAGGAGGACGATGAGTCTTCGGGCGCGAGGATGTCGTTCCTCGATCATCTCGACGAACTCAGGCGGCGCATCGTCAACTCGTGCATTGCGATCGCGGTCGGCATCGCCGCGACGTTCTACTGGATCGAGACGATCTTCAACTTCATCCTGGCACCCACCAGAGCCGCGCTGCCTCCCGGCGTCAAGCTGATTTACACGCAGCCCGGCGAAGCGTTCTCCCTCTACATCACCGTCGCCCTCATCGCAGGGGCCATCGTCGCGTCGCCGTTCATCATGCTGCAGGTGTGGCTGTTCATCGCCCCCGGGCTCTACTCGAACGAGAAGCGGATGGCGATTCCCTTCGTGCTCTTCACCACCATCGGATTCCTTGCCGGCGCGGCGTTCAACCACTACATCTCGTTCCCGTACTTGATGGTCTTCTTCGCGAGCTTCAACACGCCGGATCTGGCGTTCATGCCGAAGCTCGAGGATGTGTTCGGGCTCTACTCGAAGATGCTGATCGGCATGGGACTGGTGTTCCAGATGCCGGCGGTCGTCTACTTCCTGGCGAAGATGAAGCTCGTCACGGCCCGGTTCCTGGTGTCGAATATCAAGTACGCGTTGCTCATCATTTTCATAGCAGCCGCAGTGATTACCCCGAGCGGCGACATGATGACGCAGACCATCTTCGCCGCCCCGATGCTTGGCCTTTACCTCCTCAGTATCGTAATTGCCTGGATCTTCGGGCCTAAGCGCAGCGCTGCTTCCGAGGCCTGAGCCCCGCCCTTCCTGCCCCGACTGGCAGAACTGCCAGATTGACGAGATTTTAGCCGAGCCATACTATAGAGGCTGAGCTGCTGACCTGTGGGAGGTTCAGCCTGATGATTAACTCTCGATTTGCCTTTCGGTTCGCGGTGCTCGGTGCGCTGTGGGCCACCGCGGCTGGAGCCCAGACCCCGTCGACGCCGGCGCAACCCGCCGGTTCCGAGCCGTCTGCGCCTACCGTGCGCTTTGCTACCACCACCGTCAACGGCGACACGGGCCTCTGGTTCGTGCCAACCGCCGAGGTTCTCGCGCGAGGCAAGTGGTCCGCGAGCGGCTACCGTGTCGGCCTGAATTACCGCGAGGGATTCACCAACGTTTCCGACGTCCCCGTAACCTTCGGCTACGGCATAACCGGCCGGGCGGAACTCTTCGGTTCGCTCAACGTCGTCACGCGCATCGACCGCGACCTGCGTCCGCTCTTCACCAACGACCCGAAGGTCGGCGGCGTTGTCGGGCGTTACCCGCTCGTCAATCAGGGATGGAGCGGCAACAAGTTCGGCGACCTGACGGTTGGCGTGAAGTTCAACCTGAAGTCGGAAGCTGATCAGAAGAGCCCGGCCCTTGCCGTGCGCGGGATGATCAAGCTGCCAACGGCGTCGAAGGACGAAGGCGCCGGCTCGGGTGGAACCGACGGCCTGTTCGACTTCATTGTCAGCAAGGAAGCGAAGCACCGGCTCGAAGCGTCCGGCTACGCTGGCCAGGCTCAACGGACTTTCCATGGAGGCTTGCATGGAAACTTCCGTACATACCCCGCCCCCGTAGCTCAGGGGATAGAGCGTCGGTTTCCTAAACCGTGCGTCGCAGGTTCGAATCCTGCCGGGGGCACCACTGTGATGTCGCGGGACACCGTTCACAGGTGTCCCGCGACAT
>Ga0207683_10005665_pt1 | contig 10708 bp, 9 predicted proteins | sample KBSM73metaG_FD_184333 | JGI IMG/M metagenome (GOLD analysis project Ga0207683, IMG submission 184333) | Miscanthus rhizosphere microbial communities from Kellogg Biological Station, Michigan, USA - KBS M7-3 metaG (SPAdes) (version 2) | ecosystem: Host-associated > Plants > Roots > Rhizosphere >...
CCGAGCCCGGCCGACTATGGCGCGATGGTCAAGCGAGTGGCCGGCGACTGGAACGTGAGGCTGGTGTTCGAGCCGGGGCGACTGATCGTCGCCAATGCCGGCGTCCTCCTGTCGCGGGTCATCCGCGTAAAGCCCGGCGCGACCGACCCGTTCGTGATCGTCGACGCGGCGATGAACGACTTGATGCGGCCGGCGCTCTACGACGCCTGGCACCGGATCGAGGCCGTGAAGCCGAGTGGCAGACTGCGTACCGCCAACGTTGTCGGCCCGGTGTGCGAAACCGGCGACACTTTCGCCACCGCAAGGCGGATGGACGACGTCGGCGCCGGCGATCTCGTCGTGTTCCGCACCGCCGGTGCCTATGCCGCCGCGATGGCAAGCACCTACAATTCGCGGCCGCTGACCCCCGAAGTGCTGGTCGATGGCAGCCGCTGGGCGGTCGTGCGCCCGCGTGTCGATGTCGAGGCGCTGATCGCGAGCGACCGAATCCCCGATTGGCTGGGCGGTTGCGCGGACTCGCCCAGCAGCTAAGAGCCGAGGCAATGGCCCGCATCGTGATGAAATTCGGCGGCACGTCGATGGCGGGCATCGAACGCATCCGCCACGTCGCGGGCCTGGTGAAGCGTGAGGCTGATCGGGGCAATGATGTCGCGGTGGTCGTCAGCGCCATGGCGGGCGAGACCGACCGCCTGGTCCAGCTATGCAAGGAAGCCGCACCGCTTTACGACGCCCGCGAATATGACGTGGTGGTCGCCAGCGGAGAGCAGGTCACCGCCGGCCTCCTCGCAATCACTCTGTCGGGCATGGACGTCAACGCCCGTTCCTACATGGGCTGGCAGCTGCCGATCCGAGCGTCGGGCCATAGCTCGGCGCTGATCGATCATATCGACGCGCAGATCCTCGAGGACGTATTCGCCAGGCGCGGGATTGCCGTCATCCCCGGCTTCCAGGGCATCACCGCCGAAGGCGATGTCGCGACCCTCGGGCGGGGCGGTTCCGATACCTCGGCCGTGGCACTGGCGGTCGCCGTCAAGGCTGACCGGTGCGACATTTACACCGACGTCGAGGGCGTCTTCACCACCGATCCGCGCATCGTTCCCCGGGCTCGGAAGCTCAGCGCCATCACCTACGAGGAAATGCTCGAGTTGGCGTCGGTTGGCGCAAAGGTTCTGCAGACCCGCTCGGTGGGCCTCGCCATGCGCTACAACATGGCGCTCCAGGTCCTGTCATCCTTTGAAGACAAGCCCGGCACCCTGATCGTCGGCGATGAGCAAATCGAGGAGCTCAACATGGAACAGCAACTCATCACGGGCATCGCTCATGACAAGAATGAGGCGCGTGTCACGCTGATCGGCCTGCCCGACAAACCAGGGACGGTGGCCGCGATCTTCGCACCGCTCGCCAAGGCCGGCATCATTGTCGACATGATCGTCCAGAGCGGCGCCGGAACAGGCGCGCCAAGCGACCTTACCTTCACCGTCCCCACCGCCTCGCTCGCCCATGCGGTCGCCGAGCTCGAGAAAGCAAAGGCAGCGATCGGCTTCGACAAGATCGTAACCGATACCGATGTCGTGAAGGTGAGCACGGTCGGCATCGGCATGCGCTCCAACGCCGGCATTGCCGCAAGGATGTTCGAGACGCTGGCCGAACGCGGCATCAACATCCTCGCCATCTCGACCTCGGAGATCAAAGTCTCGGTACTGTTGCCGGAGGAATATACCGAGCTTGCCGTGCGCGTGCTCCACACCGCCTTCGGCCTCGACGGTCAGGAGCAGGCGGCGTGAGCGGCGAAGGGCTGATCGCCGAGCCTCGCGCGGTCCATGCATCTGTCGGTCACGCTCGCCTCAAGGAACTGATGCATCGCGGCACCGGGTTCCTCGGCTGCGAAGTCGCGATCCTGGGCGGCGCGATGAGCTGGATTTCGGAGCGCCACCTCGTCTCCGCCATCTCCAATGCTGGCGGGTTCGGCGTGATCGCGTGCGGCGCGATGAGCCCGGAACTGCTCGATGCCGAGATCGCCGAGACGAAGACGCGTACGAAGCGACCGTTCGGCGTGAACCTGATCACCATGCACCCCCAGCTCACCGAGCTGATCGACACCTGTGCGAAGCATCGTGTGAGCCACGTCGTGCTCGCCGGGGGCCTTCCGCCGGCCGGCGCAATCGACCGCATCAAGGCGAGCGGCGCGACGCTGACGGCCTTCGCCCCGGCGCTGGCGCTGGCCAAGAAGCTGATGCGCTCGGGCGTGGATGCGCTCGTGATCGAGGGGATGGAGGCGGGGGGACATATCGGCCCGGTTTCGACCTCGGTGCTGGCGCAGGAGATCCTGCCGGTCGTGAGCAAGGATATTCCGGTGTTCGTCGCGGGCGGAATCGGCCGCGGCGAGGCGATCGCCGCTTACCTCGAAATGGGCGCGGTGGGGGTCCAGCTCGGCACGCGCTTCGTCTGTGCGACCGAGTGCATCGCTCACCCGAACTTCAAAAAGGCCTTCATCCGGGCGTCCGCGCGCGACGCGATTCCCAGTGTGCAGATCGACCCCCGCCTGCCGGTGATCCCTGTCCGGGCGCTCAAGAACCAGGAGATGGTGAACTTCGCGGCGAAGCAGCGCGAGGTCGCGCAGAAGCTCGACGAAGGCGCGATCGAAATGGCCGAGGCGCAGCTCCAGATCGAGCATTATTGGGCTGGCGCATTGCGACGCGCAGTGATCGACGGCGACGTCGAATCGGGTTCGGTCATGGCCGGCCAGTCGGTCGGCATGGTCAGCCGCGAGGAGCCGGTCGCGGCGATCATCCAGGAGCTGGTCGACGAAGCCGCAGCCGCGCTCGAGAGCCGCGGCTAGAAACCGTCTCGCGACGGCACAGCTGCAGATCCGCGCTTCGCTCCGAGGCCGCCCGGTGAGACAAGCCGGATCATGGGCGAAAACCACAACCCGACCTGCCGACGAGCCGCCGAGCGCGAGCCAGTCACTCTGGCCGGTTCGGCATATGGGCTCGGCCGGTCGCGCTCGATCATCGTTTCTGATTTGTCCGCCGAAGGCGCGCGTCTCGACGCTCGCGACATGCCGGCGCCGGGCGACGACGTGCTCGTCATCGTCGGCCCGTTCGATGGCCTCGCGAGGGTCGTATGGCGCAGCGATGACAAATGCGGCGTTCAGTTCGACGATGCCCTGCCGGGCGAGACGCTCGGCCGGATGAAGGACGAAGCCAAGTGGATGTCGGTCGCGGGCTGGTACCGCTGAGCTGGCGTGTATTACTAACCTATAGCACTCGCCACCTTCCGTCGTTTTGGCGACAATTAGCAAACCATTGAAACAGCGGCCTTCTTCAATCTGGCACGCTTCTTGAAGTGAACTCCAACGCAGCGCCTCCGCTGCGAAATGGAGTAATCGACATGATCATGAATGCAGTTCTGGCGGTGGCGCTTGGCCTCGCCCCAATGAAGTCCGGCCAGGAAGTCCAGGTCATCCAGTACAACCCGAGCGATTATTCGGGGCTCATCGGCCGCTACAATCAATCGACCGATCGCGGCGGCACCACGCATCTCAGCGGCTTCGATCGGCTGACCGGCCGCCCGTTCGACATCGCCGTGGCCAAGGATGGCCGCGTCGAGGGGACGGTCGGCGAGACCTACGTCACCTTCAACGTGTCCGAAGGCGCCTGATCGCGCCAGGCCTGTGCCGGGAGCGAATCGTTGCTCCTGGCGCATTCCCGCGCGTGACACGCGCGCGCTCCATCTGATAGCGCTCGGCCATGCCGCTCAGCGCCGCCACCTCCGCCCGCGAGATCCTGACCGGCCTCCACGAGATCATGGCGAGCCGCGGCTCGGCCCAGTCGAAGCTCGACAAGGTCGTCGACCTCATTGCCGGCAAGATGCACAGCGACGTCTGTTCCATCTATCTGCTGCGCGACAATAATCTCGAGCTGTTCGCCACCCACGGCCTGCGCAAGGAAGCGGTTCACGTGACCCGCCTCAGGATGGGTGAAGGCTTGGTCGGCACGATCGCCGCCGAGGGCCGTGTCCTCAACCTCGCCGAGGCCGCCGAGCACCCGGCTTATATCTACAAGCCCGAGACCGGCGAGGAGCGCTACCACAGCTTTGCCGGAGTCCCGATCGTCCGGCTCGAAAGCCCGATCGGCGTCCTTGCCGTCCAGCACGCGGAGCCGCGGCGCTACGAGGACGTCGAGATCGAGGCGCTCCAGACCGTGGCCATGGTGCTGTCGGAAATGATCGCCGCCGCGCGGCTCACCGATGGCTCCCGCCGAAGCCGCCTGCGCAGCGCGGGCCCCTTGCGCCTTCCCGGCCTTCGCCTCGTCGCCGGCATGGCCAAGGGCGAGGCCGTGTTCCACGAACCGCGGGTGGTTGTCGAGCACACCGTCGCCGACGACATCGAGGCGGAGCGCGAGCGCGTCTACGGCGCATTCCGCAAGATGCGCGAGCAGATCGACAACATGGCCAAGGAGGCCGAGTTCGGCACCGCTGGCGAGCATCAGGAGATCCTCGAGACCTACCGGATGTTCGCTTATGACGAGGGCTGGTCGCGGCGGATTAACGCAGCGATCGACAGCGGCCTCACCGCCGAAGCGGCGATCGAGCGCGTCCAGCAGCGCACCCGGGCGAGAATGCGCGAGATCGACGACCCCCTCCTTCAGGAGCGGATGCACGACCTCGAAGACCTCTCCAACCGCCTGCTTCGCATCGTCTCGGGCCGGATGGGCACGGCTGCCCAGACCGGGCTCGCCCGCGACGCAGTGCTGATCGCCCGCAACCTGGGGCCGGCCGAGCTGCTCGAATATGATCGGCGCCGCCTGAAGGCCGTGCTGCTCGAGGAAGGTTCGCTGACCTCGCACATGACGATCGTCGCCCGAGCCATTGGCGTGCCGGTTCTCGGCCGGCTCCACGACATCCGCCACAGCGTCGAGGAAGGCGAGACGATCCTCGTCGACGGCGACAACGGCAGCGTCATCATCCGCCCGACTCGCCCGCTATTGTCCGGCTTCGAACATCGCATGACGCTGAGCCAGAAGCGCCGTGCCGAGTTCGCGGCGGTCAGGACCCTGCCCGCGCAAACGCTCGACGGTGTCCGCTGCAGCGTCATGGTCAACGCCGGCCTTGCCGAGGACGCCGTGTCGCTGCCGATGACCGGCGCCGACGGGATCGGCCTCTTCAGGACCGAGTTCCAGTTCCTCGTCTCGGCGACGCTTCCAGGCCGCGACCGGCAGTTCCGACTCTACACCAAGGTGCTCGACGCGGTCGGCAATCGCCCGGTGGTCTTCCGAACGGTCGACATCGGCGGCGACAAGGCTTTGCCCTATCTCACCGACGACGCCGAAGAGCCGGCCGAAAACCCGGCCATGGGCTGGCGCGCCCTGCGCCTGTCGCTCGACCGCTCGACACTGATGAAGGCCCAGGCGCGCGCGCTGATCGAAGCATCGGGTGGCAAGGTCCTGATGGTGATGTTTCCGATGATCTCGGAGCCGTGGGAATATGAAGAGGCGCGGGGACTGTTCGAAGAGCAGGTCGAATGGGCACGTCATGCCCATCGCAAGCTGCCGTCGAAAATCCTTTACGGCGCGATGCTCGAGGTGCCGAGCCTCGCAGAGATGCTCGACCAGCTGTTGCCGCGCGTCGACTTCATCTCGGTTGGAACCAACGACCTCACTCAGTTCCTGTTCGCCGCCGACCGCTCCGACCCGCGGCTCGCCCAACGGTACGACTGGCTGAGCCCGGCGATCCTGCGGTTTCTGAAGCGCGTCCTCGACCAGTCGCGAACCGCCGGAGTCCCGGTCCGGATCTGCGGAGAAATGGCGGGACGTCCGCTGGAGGCGATGGCGCTCATCGGGCTTGGAGCGGAGAATTTCTCGATCACTCCGGCGGCCGTCGGGCCGGTCAAGGCGATGGTGCGGTCGCTCGATGCCGCCGCGATCCGGACCCGCATGGACCAGCTCCTGGCGAAGCCGCCCAAGGACATGCGCAAGGCGCTCGGCGATTGGGCCCGGCGACATTCGGTGGTGGTGGGCTAGGTTGCGGTTGACACTAGCCCCCCAGCCTTCAAACAAGGTGCATGGCCAAGCGCGATCCTGAAATCGAGGCGGCGGACTCCGAGCCGGTGCCGGAGGCCCTGCCGACGGCGGGCGAGCGCCTCCGCGCCGCGCGTGAGAAGCAGAAGCTCAGCCTTGAGGATGTCGCCGCGCAGACGCGCATACCTCAAAGGCATCTCGCAAGCATCGAAACGGGCGAATGGGATAATCTTCCGGCGCCGACCTACACGATCGGTTTTGCCAAGAATTATGCCGGCGTTGTCGGCCTCGACCGCGCGGAGATCGGCGACCAGTTGCGCGAGGAGATGGGCGGCCAACGCTTTGCGACGACGTCCGCCGATGTGTTCGAGCCGGCCGATCCGCGGCGCACCATGCCCAAATCGCTCGTGATCGGCGCGGTCATCGCCGCAGTCCTGCTGATCGCCGTGATGAGCTTCCTCAATCGCCGCTCGCTCGACGAGCCCGAGCCCGTCACCAACGCGGCCGCCGCGACGAACGATTCGGCGCCGGCCGCGCCGACCGCACCCGCGCCACCGACAGCGACAGCGACAGGGCAGGTTGTCCTTGCTGCGACGGCCCCGGCGTGGATCCAGGTGACCGACCGGGGCACGACCCTGTTTCAGGGCGAGCTTCAGCCGGGCCAGACCTATGCCGTCCCGTCGACCGCGAGCGCGCCGATGCTCAAGGCGGGCAAGCCCGAAGCCCTGAAGATCACCGTCGGGACGACTGCCGTCCCCCAGATCGGGCCCGCGGGCAAGGTCACGACCGTTAGTCTGGTTCCGGCCGACCTGCTCAAGACTCCCGCTGCGGCAGCGCCGCCGCCCGCGCCGCAACCGGCTACGAATTCGCCCCCAGCGAATCCGCGGCCTCGTGCGCGCCGCGCTCCGGCCGCGCCGCCTCCGCCGGCGCCTGAAACTCAACCAGTCACCAACGGCCAATAGGATTCATCGGAGGGCAAGGCGCGGGGCGACAGACTTGGGGTCGAAACCGAAGCGTGGGGAAATTATCGTGAAGCATGATCTGACCGCCGTCCTTTTGGCGTGCGCAGCATTGGTCCTTGTCCCGGCCAGCGCCCACGCCCAGCGCCAGGCGCCGGCAACGCCCGAGCAGCGCATCGACCGGTTGGAAAAGCAGATCCAGCAGGTCCAGCGCCAGGTTTTCCCGAAGGGGCGGCCCGCGAACACCGCGGGATTCGCGGACGATCCCGCCGCCACCCAATCGTCGGTGGTCAATCTCGACCAGCGCCTCGACGCGCTCGAGAAGCAGGTCTCCGACCTCGTTCGCCAGTCGGAGGAGAACGGCAACCGGCTGCGCACGATTGAAACCGGCATCGGTCAGCTCAAGAGCGACCAGGACCAGCGGATCGCGGCGATCGAGCAGCGGCTGAGCGAGGCGCCGCCGCCCGCATCGACAGCGCCCGAAGTTGCACCGGTCACGACTGCGCCGGCCAAAGGTAAACCCGCCACCTCCAAGACGCCGCCGAAAAAGGCGGCCGAGGCCGAACCTGCTCCAGCGGCCGGTGGGCCCGCGGCGACGGACACCGCCGCTGCCGCGACCGATCCCGGTGAGGAGGCCTACAGTCAGGGCTTCCGCCTGTGGCAGGCGGGTCAGTACGACCAGGCGATCGAGGCCCTTAAAGCCTTCACGGCCGCCTATCCCAAGCACCGTCGGGTGAGCTACGCCAACAACCTCATCGGCCGCTCGCTGCTGAGCAAGGGCGAGAACCGCGACGCGGCGGCGATCTTCCTTTCGAATTATCGCGGCAACCCGGGCGGCGAGCGGGCCGCCGATAGTCTTTATTACCTGGGTCAGGCCGCGATGCAGCTCGGCCAGCCCGGCCAGGCGTGTAAAGTCTATGCGGAATTCGACGCCATTTACGGCACGAAGGCGCGCGCCGACCTCAAGAAGCAGGTCAGCGACGGCAAGGCACAGGCGCAGTGCAACTGATGTGCTAAGGCCGTTCGGGATGGTTCCCGAACGGACCTTGGTCGACCGTTTTTCCGCTGACCTCGACGGCCTTGTATCCCGGGAGGGACGCATCGGCGTCGCCGTATCCGGCGGCCCGGACAGCCTCGCCTTATTGCTGCTCGCGGCGGCCGCGCGTCCTGGCCTGGTCGAGGCCGCGACCATCGATCATGGCCTGAGGCCGGAGGCGCGCGAGGAAGCCGCTTTGGTTGGGCAAGTGTGCGATCAGCTCGGGGTTCCCCACGCGATCCTCACCGCACGCTGGTCCGAGATTCCCGAAACCGCGATCCAGGAGCGGGCGCGTAAGCAGCGCTATCGGCTGCTCGGCTATTGGGCCGAGGAGCGCAAGCTGGACGCGCTTGCCACCGCCCACCATGCCGAAGACCAGGCCGAGACATTGCTCATGCGTCTCGCGCGCGGATCGGGGGTGAGGGGCCTCGCCGGAATCCGCCCGCGCTCGGTCTCTCCGGGTGCTCATGTCCGCCTGATCCGCCCGCTGCTTGGATGGCGCCGCGCCGAGCTCGAGCAAATCTGCACCGCTGCTGGAGTCAGACCGGCCGTCGACCCGAGCAATGAGGACGAGCGGTTCGAGCGAGTCCGGGTCCGCCGAGCGCTCGCCGCGCTCGACTGGCTCGACCCAAGCGCTGTGGCCCAGTCTGCGGCGAACCTCGCGGACGCCGACGCTGCCCTCGATTGGGCGATGAAGGAAGAATGGTCGCGCGCCGTCCACGAAAAGCGCGGCAGCATCACCTATCGGCCCTCGGATGTGCCACCGGAAATCGTCCGGCGTGTCGTTGCCCGGGCTATTCATAAGCTCGCGACCGAGGGTGACCGCGATCCACGCGGGCCCGAAATGACGCGCCTGGTCGCAACCCTTGCCGACGGCGGCACGTCGACCCTTCGGGGCGTCCTTTGCCGCGGCGGCCCTGACTGGCACTTCGTTCCGTCTCCGAACCGGACTCGACCTGTGGATAAGTTCGAGTAAATTCCTGTTTGCGACTCGGACGAGCCGCGGTTCGTGGAGGGGCACGTGGAACCGGATGAACGCTATTTTCGCCGTCGGGCGAGCGAGGAGCTGGCGGCTGCGCGACGCGCGGTGACCGATGCCGCCCGGGAGCGGCGACTGATCCTCGCCGGCAAGTTCCTGGAACGGCTGAACTCCGTCGAAGCTGGCTGCGTCGCGGCCGAATAAGCTTCCACCGCACATCTGACTGCGCCGCCGGCCGGTCGTCCCGGCGCGGTACAATGTTCACCTCATCCTAAGGCCGCATTGTTATTGGGCCGGATACGCCTATTTTATCCGGCAGACGTTGATGCCCCGAAAGACGAGCGATGAACGACAAAGAAAAGAAGCCTGGCAATCCCTGGACCAAGAGTCTGCTCATCTGGGGCGGCGTGCTGTTCGCGCTCGTCATCTTCGTGCAGATGATCGATGGCGGGTCGCGCACGCAGGCCGGCCAGGCGATCCCTTATTCCGAATTCGTCCGCCAGGTTGATGAGGGCAACGTTCGCACGGTGAATATCGCCGCGGGCGGATCGACCAGCAATTCCGCCATCGCCGGCAAGCTCGCCAGCGGCGAGGATTTCCACACGATCGCCCCGGCCGGCTCGAATATCGCCGACCGCATGGTGCAGAAGGGCGTGGCAGTCCAGGTCAAGGCCGAGGAGCAGTCGAGCATCTGGCTCTACATGCTCTACAATTCGCTGCCTTTCCTGCTCATCCTCGGCATCAGTTTCTTCGTCATGCGCCAGATGCAGAAGAACGCCGGGTCCGGCGCGATGGGCTTTGGCAAGAGCCGCGCCCGCATGCTGACCGAAAAGCAGGGCCGCGTGACCTTCCAGGACGTCGCCGGGATCGACGAGGCCCGCGAAGAGCTCCAGGAGATCGTCGAATATCTCAAGGACCCCGGCAAGTTCGCGCGCCTCGGCGGCAAGATTCCCAAGGGCGCGCTGCTGGTCGGCCCTCCGGGCACCGGCAAGACTTTGCTCGCCCGCGCGATTGCGGGTGAGGCAGGCGTCCCCTTCTTCACTATTTCCGGCTCGGATTTCGTCGAGATGTTCGTCGGCGTCGGCGCGAGCCGCGTCCGCGACATGTTCGACCAGGCCAAGAAGTCGGCGCCGTGCATCGTCTTCATCGATGAGATCGACGCCGTCGGCCGTCACCGCGGCGCCGGCCTCGGCAACGGCAACGACGAGCGCGAGCAGACCCTCAACCAGCTGCTGGTCGAGATGGACGGCTTCGAGGCCAACGAAGGCATCATCATCATCGCCGCGACCAACCGTCCGGACGTGCTCGACCCGGCGCTTCTCCGGCCCGGCCGCTTCGACCGCCAGGTCGTCGTTCCGCGTCCCGACATCGATGGCCGCGAACAGATCCTCGGCGTTCATATGAAGAAGGTGCCGCTGGCTCCCGACGTCGACGCGCGGGTGATTGCCCGCGGCACGCCGGGCTTCTCCGGCGCCGATCTCGCCAACCTCGTCAACGAGGCGGCGCTGCTTGCGGCTCGCCGCGGCAAGCGCCTCGTCGCGATGCAGGAGTTCGAGGACGCCAAGGACAAGGTGCTGATGGGCACCGAGCGCAAGTCGATGGTGATGACCGAGGACGAGAAGCGCATGACCGCCTATCACGAGGCGGGCCACGCGATCGTCGCTCTCAACGAGCCCGCGTCCGACCCGATCCACAAGGCGACGATCATCCCGCGCGG
>Ga0207683_10005667_pt1 | contig 10707 bp, 5 predicted proteins | sample KBSM73metaG_FD_184333 | JGI IMG/M metagenome (GOLD analysis project Ga0207683, IMG submission 184333) | Miscanthus rhizosphere microbial communities from Kellogg Biological Station, Michigan, USA - KBS M7-3 metaG (SPAdes) (version 2) | ecosystem: Host-associated > Plants > Roots > Rhizosphere >...
CCGCCGTGAAGCGCGCCATCGCGCAAGTTAAAGCCGGCAAGCCAGCCTTGGTCGATGCGATCGTCTGGCGCCGCGGCGAAAACGCTTAGGCACCCAAAGAACCGAACACGGCACGGACGACTTGGTCTATGCCTACGCTGCTAATTCCCAATTTTTCACGGACCGCGCGCTATGGCTTCGCAATTGTAGTCGTCGTCATCGCGGCGCTTCTGCGCCAGATCCTGTCTACGGCGCTTGGCGCTGGCGTCCCTTTCATTCTTTTCTATCCTGCTGTTGCCCTGGCCGCCTGGTTCGGCGGCTTCTGGCCCGGCGTCCTATCGACAGTGCTCGGCGGCTTCATTGCGTGGTACATGTTTATGCCGCCCTACTTGTCGTGGATGGTTTTCGAAGCCAGCGCTGCTGGTCAACTTACAATTTTCATCTTAGCCAGTTTATTCATCTGCTTGCTCGCTGAAAGCCTGCGCGAAGCAACCCGACGAGCGACTCAAGGTGAAACGAAGGAACGAGAACAGCGAGAGCAATATCGCGTCACGCTTGCAAGCATCGGAGATGCAGTGATTGCGACTGATGCGAAAGGCCAGATTGCATTCATGAATCCCGTCGCCGAAGCGCTAACGCGTTGGACTCACCAGGACGCATCAGGGAGACCACTGAACGAAGTATTCAGGGTGATCAACGAAGAGACTCGGCAGCCGGTCAGCAACCCGGCGCTCGAAGCTTTGGAGCAGGGCCTCATCGTTGGCCTTGCGAATCACAGCGTTCTCGTCGCCAAGGACGGCACCGAACGAACCATTGACGACAGCGCTGCGCCAATCCAGACGGCCGAGACCGGCATCACCGGAGCTGTCCTGGTTTTTCGTGATATTACCGAGCGCCGGGCCGCCCAGCGTGAACTTATGGAAAGCCGAGAGCGCTTGCGCATCACCCTGGAAAGCATCGGCGATGCTGTAGTCGCGACCGACGCCCAAGGGCTAGTCTCGTTCGCGAACCCGGTCGCGGAAAAATTACTCGGCTATCGCGCAGAGGAATCTGCGGGGCGGCCGCTCCGCGAGGTATTCAACATCGTCAATGAATTCACCCGCGAGCCCGTTGTGAACCCGGTGGAACGAGTACTCCACGATGGCCAGGTCGTAGGCTTGGCCAATCACACCGTTTTGCTCCGTCCCGACGGTGTAGAAATTCCGATCGACGATAGCGCTGCGCCGATTCAGGACCACAGCGGATCGCTCGCTGGAGTCGTCCTGGTGTTTCGCGACATCAGTGAGCGCCGGCGCGCTGAAAAGACTCATGCGACTCTGGCTGCCATCGTCGAGTCTTCCGACGATGCCATCGTCAGTAAGGACTTGAACGGGCGGATCATGACATGGAATATCGGCGCTGAGCGCCTATTCGGCTATCGGGAGGATGAGGTCATTGGACAGTCAATCATGCTTATTATTCCGCCGGAGCGGATCGAAGAGGAGGCCGAAATTTTGCGCCGCGTTCGAAACGGCGAGCGCCTCGATCACTACGAAACGGTGCGTGTGAGAAAAGACGGAACCCCGGTGGAGATTTCGTTGACCGTCTCGCCCGTCAGAAGCGCCGATGGCACGATTATCGGAGCCTCGAAGATTGCCCGCGACATCACCGAGCGGCGCAGAATGGAGCGGCAGCTTCGTGACGCCGATCGACAGAAAGATAATTTTATTGCGATCCTGGCGCACGAGTTGAGAAACCCGCTCAGCCCGATCCAAAACACGATTAAAATCCTGCAGCTTGAACGTTCAGATGATCGCGAGTTACTCTATTACTGCGATCTCGTGGAGAAAGAAACTCGCCAGATGAACCGGTTGCTTGGTGATCTCCTGGACCAGAGCCGAATCACCCAAGGTAAGCTCTCCTTGTACAAAGAGCGAATCGATTTAACCAGCGCGGTGAACCGAGCGATAGAAGCGAGCCGGCCGGCCATTGATGAAGCGGGACATCATTTAACGGTCGATTTTCCTTCCCAACCAATGTTGGTGGAAGCCGATCCGATGCGGCTCGCGCAGGTCTTCTCGAACCTACTGAACAACGCCGCAAAGTTCACCGAACCCGGCGGCAACATCCGGGTGACAACGGAGCGTCAGGCCAATCAAGTGCTTGTCCGCATCAAAGATTCAGGGAGCGGAATCGCTCCCGAGCTGATGCCGAAGATCTTTGATATGTTCGTTCAGGGCGAACCCGTTATGGAACGGCGCCACGACGGGCTCGGCATCGGGCTTACGCTTGCGCGCGACATTGTCGGGTTTCACGGGGGTACTATTGAGGCTAAAAGCGACGGGCCTGGTCACGGTAGCGAATTCGTGGTTTCCCTTCCTCTCACCGCCCTTCCTCGGGCAATCGAAGGCGGACGATCTGCGGCAATAAAGATGGCCGCTGGGTCCCCGCCTCGGCGCATCGTGATCGTAGACGACAGTAAAAATCAGGTCCTCAGTCTCGAACGTTTGTTTAAACGAATGGGGCACGAAGTGCGCGTCGCCTATGATGCCGCGGGGGCGGTTCGCGTGATGGAAGAGTTCCTTCCCGAGTTCGCGTTGATTGATATCGGCCTTCCCGGGGTCAATGGCTATGAGCTCGCGCGACAACTGCGCGAGCAGGCACAGTTCCAGAACGTGACGTTGATTGCGCAAACCGGCTGGGGGAGAGACGAAGATCGCAATCAGGCGCGCGCCGCGGGTTTTGATTATCACCTCGTTAAACCGATCGATCATCAGCGCTTGGCGGAAATTCTCACCAATCCGGGAGCACGTCGAGAATCGTAGTGTCCCGACAATTCAGGTTGATCGGTTGAGCCTAGCGTCGCGCAGTTTGGCAGTCCTAGGATGCGCGAGCGATTCACCGAGCGATCTTTTTGGGCTCGGCACCTCCGCCTCGACAGCTTGACGACCGCCGAAGGATACGGGAAGAATAGAGGCCGATTTAAGAACGCACGGAGGATGTTGCATGGCCAAGCCAGCCCAAAAAACAGAGACTATAAAAAAATCAGCAAAAAAATGGCAGTCGGATGTGATCGTCGACATGATCAAGCGCTATGGCTTCGAACACATCGCGCTCAATCCTGGCGCAAGCTATCGCGGTCTGCATGATTCCTTGGTCAATTACGGCGAGAACGACCCGCCGATGCTGCTTTGTCAGCACGAAAAAATCGCCGTGCAAATCGCCCACGGCTATGCCCGCGCCACGGGTAAGCCGATGATCGCCATCGTGCATGATCTCGTCGGCCTGCTGCACGCTCCCATGGGGATTTACTATGCCTATCTCGATCGCGCGCCCGTCTTCATTATCGGCGCCACCGGGCCGATGGCGGAGCCCAAGCGCCGACCGTTCATCGATTGGATTCATACCGCCAACGGACAGGGCGAAGCGATTCGCAATTTCGTCAAGTGGGATTACCAGCCGACCACTGTCGATGGCGTGCCCGGCGCGTTCGCTCGCGCCTATTCGGTCATGATGAGCGCGCGGCAAGGGCCTGTCTATATGGTCTATGATGCGGGTTTGCAGGAAGCGGAGTTAACTCAAGACGTGGAGATGCCGCCGCGCGGCGCCATCGATGTCCCGAGCGCGCCATCGGCCGATCCGGTCGCTCTGGAAAGAGCGGCGAGCACGTTGGCGGCGGCGAATCGGGTTGCGATCATCGCTGATTTCGCCGCGCGTCCGCCGCACGGTTGGACTCACGTCGTCGAGCTTGCCGAGACGCTCGGCGCCTCAGTCTGGGACGTGGGCTCGCGCCTCAATTTTCCCAGCGATCATCCGCTGAACTTAACGATGGATCCCGACGGTTGCTATCAAGGCGTTGACGTGGTGCTGACCCTCGACATCGCGGATTTCGAAAAGCCCACGCATGTGCGCGATATCGCCACTCGCACGGTGGTCAGTAAAGTGCCGGCCAATGCAACCTGGATCGATATTGGATTTACCGATATCGAGATCAGCAAATGGTCGATGGACTACGCCCGACCGTTTTATGCGCAGCAGCGCATGACCGCGGATCCGGTCACCACCTGCCCGCAATTGACCAGACTGCTTAAAGAAAAAATTGCGAAAACTGCTGGACTCGCCGAAAAAATTGCCCAACGCAAAGAAGAACTCGGCAAGCGCCACGCGGAAAATCGCGCCAAGTGGAACAAACAGGCGCAAGAGCATTGGGATCAAAAGCCCATGACCGTGCCGCGCCTCGCGCTCGAAGTATGGGAAGCGATCAAAGGTGAAGACTGGGTGCTCACCACGGGCGATTTGGGTAGCTGGGGCAAAAAACTTTGGAATTTCGACCGTCCCTATTGTCATGCTGGCCGCGAGCTCGGCACCGGCACGCAGATCGGATTATCTCTTGGTGTTGCGCTCGCCAACAAAGGCACGGGCCGTCTGGTCGTCGATTTGCAGCCCGACGGCGATTTGATGTTCGACGCCGGTTCGCTCTGGATCGCGGCCAAATATCAGATCCCGATGCTCGTCGTGATGTTCAATAATCGCGCATATTACAACGACTGGAATCATCAGCTCGTCCTCGCCAGAACCCGCGGAACAGATCCCAACCGGGCGCATATCGGTATGGATCTCTTCGGTCCTGATCCGGATTTCGCCGGATTGGCGAAATCAATGGGATGGTATGCCGAAGGACCGTTTGAAAACGGCGATGATCTAAAAGGTGCGCTCAAACGCGCCATCGAGCAGGTCAAACGCGGCAAACCCGCCCTCATCGACGCCGTCTGCGACAGACGAAATCACGGATAAGTACTCTGGCGTGCTCCGCCTTAAGACAAGCACGGAGCACGCCGGCTTCCTAACGTTGGCTTCGAGCGTGCGCCGGAATGACGGAAGCTTTTCTTACCTCAGCTGAAAAATCTCTTTCCAAATTTTTTCATACTTTGGGAATTCTTTGACGTCATCGATCGTGAGCATGTAGAACGTCGTCGGGCGAACTTTTTCTAAGGGCTCCACGTGTGGATGTGCGGGAGTTTCTCCCCCCTGCGCCCAAACACGCTGACCCTCTTCGCTAATCGCCCACCGCGCCCACAGCAGAGCGGCGTTTGGATGCGGCGCTCCTTTCAATAGAGAAACCGCACCGCCCACTTCACCCACTCCCTCCGTCATTAACGGCTGAATCGGCGCGCCTTTTTTAACTCGCGGCGGAAAATGGTGCGAGTAACAGGTGAAACAGACGGCCCGTTGTCCGGCGACCAAGAACTCTATCAACTGCGAATGTCCGTTATGAAATTCCACTTGGTTCGCGGCGATGCGCCTGAACAAATCGATGGCTCGTTCATCGCTGTTGTACTTGCGCTTGGCAAAGGCGATCAGCATCTGGTAATCACGTGCCTCGCCCATCATCAGATCCTTCCATTTTGGATTGGCAAGCTCCTCGTAGCTCCTGGGCTCGTCGCCCTTTTTGACAAGATTGGTATTCCAACCCGCGATGTAGAATTGAGTATCCGTCGCCACCCAGAACTCGCTTTTCATGTTCGCGGGAAATGCCGCGGCTTCCGGCAGCACCACCGGCACGATCAGTTTTTGCTCGACGGCCTGCGCCATGTAGGGCAAGGATCCGCCGAACACGTCCGCCAGCACGCGACCGCCACGCGCTTCGGCACTCGCCCGCGCGAGCAACTGGTCCGGTGTCGCATCGATATGATTCACGGTTACGCCAGGAAATCTTTTCATGAACGCCGGCGGAATCACCTCCATGGCTCGATTGGAAAGAGGCATATATAAGGTGAGCTTTCCACCTTCACTCTTTGCCTTATCGTGGAGCGATTCGAGAGACTCTGCGGGGACCGCAGCCGCGGCGGCGAAACCCGGCATGCTCGACACGAACAAAGCCAACAATGCCAAGGCGAGATCTCTCATCTGAGTTTTGGCTGCCATATGACGTCCTTTCACGAGCGCTGACCTTTGATTCCTTGTTGCTGCAGCGCGATGGCGTGCGCGCATGTCGCTACAAAATCATTTTAGCGGCGGCAACGAACGACAAACGTTGCGTATTTACTCTTGCCGCAACAGTTTTTACAAGAGGCAGATCTGGCCCCAAAAGGGTCAGAGAGGATCAGTCTGACAAAGCATGCGCGAAGAGTAACAGGACATGGAGAAAACCTTGGGCTGGCGACCACTTCATAGCGCGAAAGTCGCGTTATTCACGCTTTTGTTGAGACTTTCGCCGCAATCCATATGGTACTTTCGATCCACTTTGTTAGACTTTGAGTGATGGCAATCCTCCAAGAAGGTCGTAATTGTTGGAAAGTCGCTAAGGCATCGCGCGTCAAGTTTTTGGTCGATGGAGCCGCGTACTTCGCGGCGGCGGCCGACGCTTTCGAGCTCGCTCATGAGTCAATTCTCATCAGGGGCTGGGATTTCGATAGCCGTATTCATCTGAAGCGACCCAAGCCGGACGAAAAACGATTTCCGGATTTGGGAACCTATCTGAACGACCTGGCGGCGCGACGTCCAAACCTGCACATTCATATCCTAGTCTGGGACTTCGCGATGATTTTCGCGCTCGAGCGCGAAGTGCTGCCGTTTTTTGGTCCGAGTTGGAGAAGACATCCGCGCGTGCATTTCCACATGGACGGCGACCACCCGGTCGGCGCGTCTCATCATCCGAAAATCGTTGTCATCGATGATGCCATTGCGTTCGTGGGCGGGCTCGACCTAGCCCGAGGCAGATGGGACACGCCCGAGCATCGGCGGGACGACATCAGAAGAACCGACGCCAGCGGGACAATTCCGCCGCCGCATCACGATTTGCAAATCGGCGTCGCCGGTCAGGTTGCCGCGTGCCTCGGAGATCTAGTTCGGCGGCGCTGGCTTGCAGTTACCGGACAGCGGCCGCGCGCGCCCACCAAGCAGCGCGATCTCTGGCCAACTTCCTTATCTCCCGACTTGACGGACGTGAGCGTCGCCATCGCCCGCACCGAGCCACAGTATCCCGGTAACAAGGGAACTCGAGAAATCGAACACCTTTTTATCGATAGCATCGGCGCCGCGCAACGATTCATCTATATTGAAAACCAGTATTTGAGTTCCGCGGTCGTTGGCGATGCTTTGCTCAAACGGCTACGCGAGCCGAACGGACCCGAAGTTGTGGCGGTGATTTCGGAAGCCAGCGCAGGCTGGTTGGAAGGCGCGACCATGGATGTTTTACGGTCGCGTCTCGTCAAGCGACTGCGTGAAGCGGACGAATACCGCCGGCTGCGAATTTTTTGCCCTGTCCTCGACCAACAGAAAAGCTGCTGCATGTCGGTACACTCGAAGCTCTTGATCGCCGATAATGAAATCGTCCGGATCGGTTCGGCGAACGTCAGCAACCGCTCCATGGGTCTCGACACCGAATGCGACCTGGCACTCGAAGCGGACGGGAACCGCGCCATCGAACAGGCCATCGAGCGGCTGCGAAATTCTCTGTTGGCGGAGCATCTCGGTGCTTCACTGGAAGATTTCGCTCGGACCATGGAGCAAACTCATTCTGTGATTGCGAGCATCAGAAAATTTCGCACCGATCATTCGCGCACTTTGGAGCTTGTCGATTGCTCTGTGCCCGAGTGGCTCGACCAGATGATTCCCGATTCGGCCCTTCTCGACCCTGAGACACCGATCGCTCCCGAAAAGTTGGTGGACGAATTTGTATTGTCGGACGAGCGCGGCTCTTCGAGCGGTGCGCTTTTTCGCGGGCTGCTGATCATGGTATTCATGTTTGGCTTGGCGGCAGCATGGCGCTGGACTCCGTTGCACGATCTGGTCGATCTCAATACGCTTAAGAGTTGGGCGGGCTCGCTTCCAGACAGCAAGGTCGCCTCGTTCTGGATGATCGGTGCGTTCCTGTTGGGCGGTATCACTGCTTTCCCGGTCACCGTGCTCATCCTCGCCACGGCGTATGCCTTCGATGCCTGGCCGGCCATCATTTATTCGTTGGTCGGCTGCATCGTCAGCGCGATCTTTCTTTATGCCATCGGCCGCCAGCTGGGCAGAAAAAACGTTGTGCGTTTCGCCGGAAAGAGGCTGAATCGCATGAACCGCCTCATCTCCAAACATGGCGCGCTCGCCGTAGCGGCGGTGCGCATGATCCCGGTGGCGCCTTATTCCCTTGTAAATTTGGCGGCTGGTGCGGTCCGGGTGCCGTTCCGGGATTTTGTCCTGGGAACGTTTTTAGGCATGGCTCCCGGAGTGATCGGCATAACTTTTTTTGAAACTCAGGTCGAAGAATTGCTTCGCGATCCGAATCCCGTTTCGTTCCTGGTTTTCGCGTTAGTGTTGGGTCTGATGCTGCTCGGGATTTACGGATTTCGCCGCTGGTTTGCTGCGAAGCAGACTCCCGGACGCCGAAGAATGTCGCGGCCGTCGCGATTGGCGGAAATTCGCTAACCGACTCGGATCCGATGCAACGCTTCTCGGTGCTGTCCTACAACATTCATGAGTGCGTCGGCTCCGACCGCTGCCGCAACCCGGCGCGTATCGGTCAGGTGATCAATGCAAGCGGCGCTCAGATCATCGGCCTTCAGGAGGTCCATTCCGATCCCTGCGGCATCGAAGAACTGCATCAAATGAATTATCTGGCTGCCGCTACTGGGTTCAATGCCATCCCCGGCCCAGCGGTGGAGCGCTCGAATGGGCACTATGGCAATGTACTGCTTACGAGCTACAAAGTTCACGATGTGCGCAACTTAAATCTCAGCTATCGCCGCTGCGAACCGCGCGGCGCCATCGATGCCGATCTGGAAATTGACGGCGAAATCGTGCGCGTGATCGTCACCCATCTCGGACTTCTACCCATCGAGCGCCGATTCCAGGTAAAAAAGCTGCTACACGCGTTGGCCGAAGAACGCTCTCGAATTGTCATTCTGATGAGCGACTTCAATGAGTGGCTACCGACAGGCCGATCGTTGCGCTGGATTCATTCGCGTCTCGGCAAGACTGCGCTGGTGCGCACCTTTCCATCCGCCTTTCCCATCTTCGCATTGGATCGAATCTGGGTTTCACCTCCCGCTGCACTATCGAGTATCTCCTGCTTGCGGACACCCTTAACCCGTGCCGCATCGGACCACTTGCCGTTAAAGGCCGTCATCGAGCCATCCGCCCGAACATAAAAGACCGTATCCAAAACCAGACATTCGTCTGGAAAACCTGACACAGAAGCATGGATCGTGAAAAGACTTTTATCTTTTTTCGCTTGGCGTAAGTTTGCGCGATTTCGGTCGCCGTTTACATTTGTCTTGGATTACCTACAACCTGACAGTGCCAGTCGTTGGCGAATGTAGCGGTAAAAAAAATCTTGCAACGAACAGCGAAGTGATGCAATGTTCGGCCGTCGACCGACAATCTGAGCGGGCCATCAGCCAGTTTCAATCTATAGCGCGTTCCACGATGCCAGCCATACCGCGCCCCGCGCGCCACAAAATTCAACAGGGAGCAATGTAATGCCTAAAACTTCGGTACGCCCTTCTGACGACGAAAGGCTCAACACAAAGCTTCTGCTGCAAACACTTGCCGCGGTAAAAAAAGGTGACTTCACAGTGCGGCTACCGAGCAGTTGGAACGGCATCGACGGGAAGATCGCGGACACGCTGAACGACATTATAGAGATGATGTCCGACAGCACTAAAGAAATGGAACGAGTCAGCCGAGCCGTCGGCCGCGAAGGAAAGCTTTCTCAGCGCGTCGCCCCCGCCGAAGCGCGGGGATCGTGGAAAAGCCGGGTCGATGCCGTCAATGACTTGATCGAAAACCTGGTCCGTCCAACCGCGGAAATGGCGCGTGTCATCGGCGCGGTCGCCAAGGGCAATCTCACCGAAACCGTCGCCCTCGAAGCTGAAGGACAGCCGCTACGGGGTGAGTTCCTCAGCACGGCAAAGATGGTCAATGCGATGGTCAAGCAACTCGATGCCTTCGCCGGAGAGGTCACCCGCGTCGCCCGTGAGGTCGGCACCGAAGGAAAGCTCGGCGGCCAGGCCGTCGTCCCCGGTGTCGCCGGAACCTGGAAAGACTTGACCGACAACGTGAACATGATGGCAGGTAATTTAACCGCTCAAGTGCGCAGCATCGCAGACGTGACGATTGCCGTTGCAAATGGCGATTTGTCGAAGAAAATCACCGTCGATGTCCGTGGCGAAATCCTCCAGCTCAAAGAAGCCATCAACACCATGGTCGATCAGTTGCGCAGCTTCGCCGCCGAAGTGACGCGTGTCGCCCGTGAGGTCGGCACCGATGGCAAGCTCGGCGGCCAGGCCGTCGTCCCCGGTGTCGCCGGAACCTGGAAAGACTTGACCGACAGCGTCAACGCCATGGCCGGCAATTTGACCGCACAAGTCCGTAACATCGCCGATGTCACCATCGCCGTCGCTAACGGCGACTTATCGAAGAAGATCACCGTCGATGTCAAAGGCGAAATTCTCCAGCTGAAGGACACCATCAATACCATGGTGGATCAGCTGCGCAGTTTTGCCGCTGAAGTCACCCGCGTCGCCCGTGAAGTCGGCACCGAAGGCAAGCTTGGCGGTCAGGCCGTCGTCCCCGGTGTCGCCGGCACCTGGAAGGACTTGACCGATAGCGTCAACCTGATGGCCGGCAACTTGACCGCTCAGGTCCGGAGCATCGCCGATGTCACCATCGCAGTTGCCAACGGTGACTTGTCGAAGAAAATCACCGTCGATGTCCGCGGTGAAATCCTTCAGCTCAAAGAAGCGATCAATACCATGGTCG
>Ga0207683_10005670_pt1 | contig 10706 bp, 10 predicted proteins | sample KBSM73metaG_FD_184333 | JGI IMG/M metagenome (GOLD analysis project Ga0207683, IMG submission 184333) | Miscanthus rhizosphere microbial communities from Kellogg Biological Station, Michigan, USA - KBS M7-3 metaG (SPAdes) (version 2) | ecosystem: Host-associated > Plants > Roots > Rhizosphere >...
TTATCGGTTGAACGGAAAACCCCATCGCCATAAATGCCGGCGAAAATGTCACCGGCCGAAGAGATAACCAGGGCATTGACGTTGTTCGACGTAGTCAATCCGTTGTCAACTCGCGTCCAGTTGGCTCCGTTATTCACCGAGCGATATACTCCGTCACCGAAATCGGTGCCGGCGAAAATATCTCCGTGCGCATTGATGACTAACGAAAGTATGAAAGGCTGAGCAATTCCACTACTGGCTTCTGTCCAACTTTCGCCGTTGTCCGTGGAAAGGAAAACTCCGTTACCCCATGTCCCGGCAAAGATTTGTCCGCTGGCGTTAATCGCCAGAGCGGGTACATAGGTGTTGGTCAGACCGTTGTTGACCAATGTCCAACTCTCCCCCTGATCCGTCGACCGGTAGATACCTCCCCCTTCGAAGGTCCCGGCGAAGATATCTCCACTGGCATTTATAGCCAAGGAGATGACGAACGGATACTCCAATCCATTGTTAACCGGAGTCCACGTATCTCCGTTGTCGGTAGTGCGAAAGACACCGCCAAAGGTTCCTGCGAAAACGTCCCCGGCGGAATTGGTGGCCAGCGCGCGGACATCGGTTGCGGTTAATCCATTGCTGGCCGGCACCCAGGTTTTACCATTATCGGCGGAGCGAAAAGCACCTCCGCCAAGGGTACCGGCGAAGACATAGCCGTTCACAGTTGTAACCAAGGCCAGACCATCGCCGCCCTGCGGGCCGCCGGTCGATCGCCAAAACTGTTTGGAATTCGCCACAGGCCTTTTACTTGGCGCGACGCTGTTAGCGGCGTTGGGCAAGTTCGCGCCAACAACCTGCGCAACAGGCACTGCCAAAAAAACGGCAGTTATTACAACGCCGAGCGGGGTTAGAAACCTTAAATTAAGGAGGGCTAGTTGAGAATTGAAGTTATTCTTCATCATACGATGCCCTCGCTTTTGGATAAACCTCCGCGTTAAGCTCCAAAATTGATTAACCGTCACATTTACGGTTTTCCCGTAAACTTGTCGAGAAAAATCTGCCGTGGCCGTGGAAATCATTACATTCTCGCAGACACCATCTTGCAAATTGACGCAGCAACTCCGGTTGCAATGCGCGTGTTAGATGCGCACGTCCCTGCGCAAAAACAGAAAAGGAATCGGCCCGCAGAGGCGACGACGCCTTTCCGTCAATGCTAATCGAATTGTTTCTACTCGGCGAGGCTAAGCACACTCTGCGGATGTTGTCGAAGGGCTAAATCCGTATTCGCACGTTCCTTAACCACGCGCCCCCGCGTGATTTCCGATCTTTGCGACCATTCCGTGCGCCACCCCATTGAGTCCACGGACCGTCCGCACATCAAGCCGCGATTGTTGGTTCCGTTGGGCGAAGTCAGCGACGCATTTCGGTTGTCGAGGACCAGCGTCGCCAGTCGGTGTCTGCACGTATCCCTTCTCAAGGCCAGAGGCGGCTTCGGCAAATCTCACAACCCAAAATCCTCCGTGTCATTATAGCCCGAACAAAACGGCTGCCGCTGAGCCGGGAAGATCGACCGGGGCTTGCACCGCGCCGAACTCGCGAACCCACGCGCGGCAAGCCGCTATCGAAAGGCAGGCCCTCGCCCTCCATACCGCGTAGGACGAGAGCCTGCTAATTGCTATCGATGTCGTAGGATGTTCGGGGGGAACCCTATCTTGTTGTTACTCTTTTCAATAACCACCGCGTTGCGCCCGATCTGCATCCTGCGCCAGTTGAGTCATGTAGGCGAAGAACGCTGGTGATTGGCCGATGAAGAGTCCCATGTCAGTTAGAAACTTGAGAGCACCCATCGCAGCTCCTTGCGTGTTCGTTGGCCGAATGATCGAAACCGCGGGGAGGTTTCGATTTAGGAACGGACACGGCTCGGGCATGATCAAGGCTTTGTCGAAGAGTTCGTTCTCTACCTCAAAGTCTGGAAACGTTACTTTAACACCTGTGACCGGATCGACCGCAGTCAGAGGCGGTGCATTGCCCGCCACATCCGACCACGTTTGAAAGTGCATGGTCTCAGTTGGACCGATGCTCATCAAGATTCGCAGCACTTCGACATCTGTAGCCCTTTGCGCCAGTGACGGGTAAAGGCTATTTCCACCTTGCTCAATGGTTGGGAAGTGGAAAGCCGCCGTGTTCGCAATTGCCTGCAGGAAATTTGCATCCTGAGTGTCTGCATCCGTGCGGGGAATCGCCGTGTGCTGATTCACAAACAAGGTCGGGACCGCCTGCGGGAAAACAAAGTTTGGATCAAGATCCGGGTTATGCTTGTCGTCGCGATAGCGCGTCCACCAGCTCGTATCCAGGGTCAGCTGAGTCAGGTTAGTCAGCCGCTTGCCAATCAAGTCTTGGTTGACTCCTGTCGCTGTGCTGCCCTTCAGAGTGCGAAATGCCTCCAAATTTGAAGGAGCCGCTCCCTTGGAAACCAGATAGGCATTAAGGAAATTCCAATGGGTGATCTCATCATCGGTGTTGTCATGAATGTAGTCTCCCATTTCATCCTCAATCAGCTCCAATGCATCCGAGTAGGCTTCATTACCACTGCCGCCCGGGACTTCATCGTCCTGGATGCCGCCGAGCTCGTTATATTGGATCCAAAAGTCGGCCTCGAGTGTTTCCAAGGCCGCTGGGAAACGAAGCAGGGCCGCGTCTCCACGGCAAAGCCCTCCACTTGAAAACGCGTCTTGTGCCGCACGGATCTTGGTTAACATTCCGGCGCCCATTGTCGCCGCGCTCAGGGCAATGGTTCGGCCCAGGAACGAACGACGACTAACATAACTCTTGCGAGTTGTGACCTTGCTCTCACCATCGTTTGGTGATGAAAAGTTCTCACCTGAGGTGGAACCGTTCCTACTAGGTTTAGTTGTAGTTTTCACGCCCAACATTCGCAGCGATTCAATCACCGGGCCGCATGTTAACCGTAACTACATTGTTACCAAGTCCGCCACCTTGGATTGTAACTAAGTTGTTACATTATCAGTCGGTCATTTCTGGCGATCTCGACCAGGTTATTGCTGGTTTGGAGCACATGTTAAGAAAGTGTTAAAACTCCGAAGAAGAGTAACACTACCAGCTGCTTCCGAACGGAGACCGCTGAGACTCGCGCGCTTGTCAGGCGGGCTGGGGTAGGTCGTGAGTCAAATTAAGGGCGTTTCAGCGCACGCGGGAGTTGCGGTTGCAGATCTCCCATTTGTTGCCGTCGCCATCCTCAAAGAAAACGGCGTAGTAGCCCGGAGTGTATTCGTGACAGTATTCGGGTCCTTCCACATTGAGCGCGCCGGCCTGACGGATAATCGCGGCCAGACGATCGACCTCTTCGTCGCTATCCGCACGAAAGGCGAAGCGGTTCGCGTTGCCGCGATGGCCCGGTTCCTCGTTCAGCGCGATGAACGGCACCATTTTTCGGTCGCCCGCCGCGTAGTAGCAAACTTCGATTTCCATGGCTCGGATTCCGGGAAACCCCAAAGCCGGGAGGAACACGTCATAAAATTTCCTCGCTTCTGCGAAGCTGGAAACGCGCAGGTCAACGTGGTCGAAGGAATAGCTGTTCATACGAAAGGATCTGTCCGCAACGAATACCCTAGGTTCTAAGGCCGCAACTCTGTTTAAAACGCATTACGACCGGAACATGAAATAAATTGCTCCCACCATGCAAAGCGAGGCCCAAAGGAAGTCCAGCTTCAAAGGCTGCCGCATATACAAAACGGCAAACGGCGCGAAAACAGAAAGCGTGATGACCTCCTGAAGAATCTTCAACTGACCCAGACTGTATTGAGCGTAGCCGAGGCGGTTGGCCGGAACCTGGAAAAGATACTCAAAGAAGGCCAATCCCCAGCTGACGAACGCGGCGATGAACCACGGTTTCTCATGGAGATTACGGAGATGAGCATACCAGGCGAACGTCATGAAGATGTTCGAGATCGTAAGGAGAATGATCGTGCGGACAAGAATAGGCATAGGAAAGGTCTAACGAAATATAAGATCAGCAACAGGGCGAGCCAGATTCACCTGCTCATCACAGCGGCCTGCGCTTAGCGGCTGGACGCTTAGTCTTGGATTCCGTGATATGCTGCAACTTGCCGTCACCGTAGGAACGAATGACTTCCGAGATAACGATCTGGTATCCCTTGTACCAGCGAGCATATTGTTTCTTTGCCTCTTTGTGAATGGGGTTAATCGAGAAGGTCCTAAGCGTTTCGAGGTCCGCCCAATAGTAGTTTGCACATCTGCGTGACCCATCCGGTGACTGCCATGATTCCGATCCCAGAAATCCGTCCGACGATTGCGCGACCTTGTTGATCAGATCATTCAGCCTGTGAAACTCAGCATCGTAAGTTCCGGGATCCCAGATGAAAGATGCACAGTACATAGACGATTCGGTATAAAGAGACTATTTCACTCGACTGTCCGCCAACTCCCCCGCGAAGTCTATCCGACTAAGGTCCTACTCCCGCCGAGTATCGCGTGGAAGGCGATGTGTTCTGGTCAGGCAAAAGGCGAATGCAGAACGAGTAACCGTTTCTTCCCGATGGCGGGTTCCTGAGGCTTGAAAGCAATCGAAAAGGCAGCGGTTGTTCAGACCATGCCTTTGACACGCATTTTTTCGTAGATGTGGGGGTGATATTCCTCCAGGCATTTTGGGCAAATACCATGGCTAAGCACCGCTTCGGTATGGGTCTGCAGGTAACCCTCGACACTCTCCCAGTATCCGGCGTCATTCCGAACTCCTTTGCAATGCGAACAAATCGGGAGCAGACCGTGTAACGTCTTGAGCTCGGTGAGCGCCTCCGCGAGCGCGGCGCAAGTTTTGCGAAACTCTAACTGTGAAATAATCTGACGCGCAATGGCCTCCAAGGCCCGGCTCTGTTCGCGGGTGAGAGGGCGGGGTTTCCGGTCGATGACGCAGATTGATCCGAGCGCCAAACCCTCACGGTCGATCAACGGAGCGCCAGCATAAAACCGGATGTGTGGTTCGGCTTTGACGAGCGGATTGTCGGCGAAGCGCTTGTCAGTAGTAGCGTCCTCAACAATCATGACCTCGTCGCCAAGGATGGTGTGGGCGCAAAAGGCATGCTCGCGGGGTGATTCGATCGTATCAAGGCCAACGCGAGCCTTGAACCACTGGCGATCGGCGTCCACAAGGGTCATCGTCGCGATCGGCGTTTGGCATATGACAGACGCGATAAAGGCAAAATCATCGAAAATCTGCTCAGTCGGCGTATCGAGGATCTGATAGCGGCGCAGAGCTTCGAGCCGCTTGGCTTCATTGGCTGGAATTGGAGCAGGCATTGGCGATCTGTCCCAGAAGCCGTGAGCCCGAAGACTTTCTCGCCTCAGGTCCCAGGGTTGCTGGTTCGAAGAACTCCAATCGCAGCAAATGTCACACCAGCGAGCAGGCAAAGAGAAGACGCGCTGTTCGCAACCAGATCCTTGTGCTGAAGAAATGAGTCACTGGCGAAACCGGCGATCTGAAGAAAGATGAGACAGGTCGACAGCGACCAAAATGCCCACCTAACCTTCCGGATGAGTGCACGCCATATGATGGCAAGTGACAACCCGCAGAGTGCGGCGACACATGCGTTCAAGATTACTGCCAATGCATTAATTGTTGCCAAGGCGCGGGCGTCCATTCCGATCGCCTGCGTGTCGCCATACAGGATCGTTAAGGCCGGAGCATTCTTTCCAAGCACAATAATTGCAAAGAGAATGCAGAGAGCGAGCACGAGATTGAATCCCGCCCATAATGTCAGAAAAATTGCGCCCGCGCGAAGCATGGGGTTATTAAGACCTAACGATAAAAGGGCCCGCGTGAAGAAGATGCCACCGCGCACGGTAACAGACTCTTTCCGCCCGTAAACCTGCTATCCGTTGTAGCCCAAATCGAATTTATCTCCGGCACGAGCTTGTTGTTGAAGCTAGCTGATGTCACGGGTCCAACGAGTAGCAACGATCATGTTTCCCAAGTTTCTTGGCCAAACCGGGATGGTTCAGATAGAGTCGCACACTAGGAACCTTGATCGAAGTCTGAAAGACGCAGTAGGCGGCGTGCGTATGTGAATGAGAACGACTGAAGACACTGGAGCGCTGGCGATATTCAAAGGTGCGATTCGCGATTTCGCTGGCGATTGGAGAACGCTCGCCGGCGTTGAAGTCTTTGTCGCTGCGATCGCCTTCATCGTCATTACGCCGCTGAGCGAGGCATTGCTGCGGACGCTGGTGTCCCGTTCGGGTAGCTCAGCGGTGACCGACGTAGATATCGCGCTCTTCCTCTTCACGACGACGTCCGGACTCGCGGCGTTGTTGCTGTTGGTCGCGGCGAGTATTGGCATTGCGATCTTCGGACAGGCGTGCCTGATGACGGTGGGCCTCGCACACGCCCGCGGCGTTCGCGTGCGCGTTCGGGACGGGGTCATGCACGGCGCGGCGCGGGTGGCCTCGATTCTCTGGCTGACGCTCGGACTCTTCTTCCGGCTCCTTCTTTTCGCGGCTCCATTCCTCGCCGCGATCGGCGCGACCTATTGGCTGCTCCTGCGCGAACACGACATCAATTTTTATCTGAAGGCGCACCCTCCGGTGTTCATCGCGGCATGTGCGATCGTTGCGATACTTGCGTTGTCGCTCGCGATTGTGCTCGCACGGAAGCTTTCGGGCTGGGTGCTGGTTCTTCCGCTGGTCGTCTTCGAGCGAATGCGTCCGTGGCGCGCGTTCGGGGAGAGTGCGCAGCGCATGAACGGACACCGCGTTCAGACTGTGGTGGTGTTCGCGCTTTGGGGTTTGATCACGCTGGTGATGTCGTCCGTCACTTCGGTTGGAATCGAATTGCTCGGACGCCTGCTTGCGCCGGCGTTCGGCGGCACAATGGCGGGATTGCTTGTGCTGGTGGGTACAGTCGTGACACTTTGGTTCGTCTGCTCGATCGCAGTGAGCATTGTTTCCGCAGCGTTGTTCGCGCTCATCGTCGTACGCTTTTTTCTCGCTACCGGTCCCGGAGCACAACTACATCTGCCGGAGCCGTTCCGCGATGAGCTGGAGATCGAGGGCAAACGTTTCCGAATTTCATGGGCGGCAGTGATTGCCGGGCTCGTCGTCGCAATCGTCGTCGCGTCTGGATTGGCACATCTACTAATGAAAGACACGTGGACCGACCGGCACGTGCTCGTGTTCGCACATCGTGGCGCGTCCGCTTCAGCCCCGGAGAATACACTGGCGGCGTTTCGACGGGCGGCCGAAGAGCATACGGATTTTGTGGAGCTGGATGTGCAGGAGTCATCAGACGGAGTCGTAGTTGTCGCGCACGATCGCGACCTTATGAAAGTGGCGCGCTCGCCGCTCCAAATTTGGTCCTCGACCGAACAACAGCTTCGAGAGATCGACATTGGCAGCTCGTTTTCTGCGACCTTCAAGGACGAACGCACGCCGACGCTGGCCGAGGCACTAGCGGTCTGCAAAGGCGTTTGTCGAGTCGACATCGAACTGAAGGATTACCGAAAGAGCCAACGTCTCGAGCAGCGCGTCGTTGAGTTAGTCGAGGCAGCAGGCATGCAAAACGACATCGTCACGATGTCGCTCAACCGCACCATGGTCGACAACATGAAGCGGCTACGACCGAACTGGACGGCTGGACTGTTGGCAGCGAAAACAATTGGGCAACCGAGTCGTTTGCCGTACGACTTTCTCGCGGTGGAATCGCGCACGGCGACACGGCGATTCATCCGTGCTGCGCACGCGGCAAACAAGCCGGTTTATGTGTGGACCGTGAACGATCCCCAACGCATGATCCGCATGATCGGCCTCGGTGCGGATGGATTGATCACCGACCGGCCTGCGCTGGCACGAGAGGTATTAACGCGCTACGCCGCCATGACTCAGGACGAGCGGTTACTCGTCTTCGCGATGACTCAGCTAGGTGTCCGCGAGGAGATCTCAGAGCCCGAGGACGAGCTCCGACCGTAATTAACCCCGATCACGATCGGCCTCGCCGCCTAGGACCGTCGTCGCATTGGTTCTGTCGTCCCTACGGGACTCCGATGCTTTGGTGGGCAGCGAACCGAGCGCTAAAGCGCTCGGCTATTCTCAACGTGCCTTCCGACTAGCTCTCCATTGGGATTGGCTGCTCCTCGCTCATTAACGAGACCCGCGCATCACTTGGTCGATCAGCTCCATTTTTGATCAGGACGTTACGCTCACGTTTTCATCCGCGGCGTAGACTGCGAAAGATAACCTCGATAGGGGGTCCAGATATGTCGATCCGCATATGCAAACTGGCCATATCGAAATTCGCCAACTGGGCATTGTGCCTCCGCTATGTCGCCGGTTAAGCAGATATCATTATGAAACTAAACCATATGTTCAGCAGCATTCTGGCAGTTTTGTGTTCGTTTCCATTGACGGGAACGTTCGCGCAGCCGCCACCGAGCTCAGGCTCAATCGAAGTGATCGCAACTTTTGATTATCCCGGCACGGGAAATCAGACCTTGCCGCAAAAGATTAACGGAAAAGGCGACGTCGTTGGGGTGTTCATCGATTCAACCGGAGTGGAGCGCGGTTTTATCCGGTACAGCGATGGTAGCTTTAGCGCGCCGATCGCTGACCCAAACGATACCGCGGGCTTTACCGAAGGCCGAGGCATCACTAACTCAGGCCTGGTCGTCGGTGACTACCTTATCAGCGATGGCACCATTCACTCGTTCTTCCTGTCGGGCAGCACCTTCACAGAGTACGACGTTCCCGGCACGGTCCAAACCAATTTCCTCGGGATAAACGACCCCGGCGACGCTACCGGTGGATTTGATCCTGACGGCAGCGGGGTTTTCCAGGGGTTCATCCTTGACCGTCACGGAGTCGTAACCTCGTTTGCCGTCCCGGGAGCGGGCGGGACCTTTGCCTACGAGCTTAGTAATACAAACAAGTTGCTGGTAGGATACTTCGTAGATAGCTCAGGCATCCTTCATGGCTACTATCGAGACGCTGCCGGAGCGCTGCACTTCCCGATCGATCCGACGGGCTCTGTTGCGACGATTCTGTTTGGACTTAACGAGAAGAACCTGGTGGTTGGCAGATATTCGGACAGCTCAGGCGTAACTCATGGTCTTTTCTTTGGCTTGCCTAGCAGCTTCTTCACTTTCGATTATCCCGGAGCAACCTTTACATCCCTTAACGGAATCAATTCGAACGGGACTGTTTGTGGTCGTTACGTCGATGCTTCCGGCATTGCTCACGGATTCCTGGCTCGCGTCAAAGGCAAACTGCCGCTGACTTCGATGGGAATGAAAACGAAGACGACTGTTGCCCCATCGCAGGTCGTTTCCCTCGACTCCTCCTCCGCGGCCTGGGGAAATGCAACACCGGCGCGCTGAGTTCAGTTCGGGGAATTCATTCCGCGTGTAAGTGTCTCGTGAACCTCCCGGCGGCTGTCGCCGGGAGGTTAGTCGGGCCGATTCGAAAAGGTGTACCGTTTCCCGCGCCACGCTGTTTCAGTTGTCTTAACGTCGATGCTAGTTTCGCCAAACCCTGTTCAATTTGCGCATGTGACCAGGCAGCAAATCCAAAGGCGAATGCCGGAGCTAACTGAGCCTCCATGCAGAAGAAAGAGAGAGGCCGTGGCCAACCGCCGAGTTGCTCACGAGCACGCATGAGCAAAGGGAAATCTTCCTCGCGCCGCAGCCAGGCGACGAAATGCAACCCGGCCGGTGTTATTTCCAGGTCGAAATAGTCGCCCAGCCATTTTTGGAATCGTTCGATAAAGAATACGCGCCGCTGAGCATAGAGTTCGCGGATGCGTTGCACATGGCTGAGGAAAAATCCCTCGGTGATAAAACGCGCCAGCGTAGCTTGATCAATCGCTGGAGAGTGCTGGTCCATGACAGCGCGCACCTTGACCAGGCTGTCGACAAGTTCTGGTGGTGCGACCAGAAAACCGAGGCGCAGCGAGGGATAAAGGATCTTACTCATGGTGCCGGCATAAATCACCCGGCCGGCATGGTCCAAACCTTGAAGACATGGCAGCGGCGGCCCGTCGAAGCGAAACTCGGAATTATAATCATCCTCCATGACGTAGGCGTCGCGCGACTCCGCAAACTCGATGAGCGCTTTGCGCCGCTTCAGGCTCATCGTCACACCGAGCGGAAACTGGTGTGACGGTGTGACGAAAATGAGGCTGGGTGAATTTGGCCGTGAGCACTTCCCGATTACCAGCCCCTCACGATCGATCGGGCGCGGGACCACTTTGGCGCCGACAAACCCCAGGACATTACGGATCTGATGGTAGCCGGGGTCTTCGATCCATGCTACGCCACCTTTATTGACCAATGCGAGCGCGCACGCCAGCATCGCCTGTTGCATGCCGCCCACGACGACGATTTGGTCAGGTTGACAAGTGGCACCGCGGAAGTCGCACAGGTAGGCAGCGACGGCCTTCCGCAGTTCGATCTCACCACGGCTCGAGGCATAGCGCAGTAGGTGCGCTCCCTTTTTCGCTAAAACCTGCGCGCGCAAGCGTTCCCAAATAGCAATCGGAAATTCATCTACCGCCGGCAACCCCGCGACAAATGTAACGCCCGGCGGCCCGCCCATTCCGACATCGAGCTGTCCGCCCGTGCGAACATCGATCAGTCTGGTGACACGTCGGGCGACACGCGGGGAATGCTCGGTGTGCGCGGTTGTCGCCAGCCTGGCAGCTTTAAGAA